>AR_comb_assmDRAFT_10231420_pt1 | contig 10837 bp, 6 predicted proteins | sample ArasoioldDNA_FD_10543 | JGI IMG/M metagenome (IMG submission 10543) | reverse complement strand
CATGCGCCGCCACGCGTGCTGTTTGCCCTCGTTGACCGACTGGCACGAGACGAAGGCGAAGCGGACTGCTCGCGGGTCGTCTCGGTGAGGTGCGGTGATGGTCCGGCCGATGCGACTGCCGTCGCCCTTGGTGTCGACGAATCGATACCAGTAGACGGTGGCTGGCTTGAGGCCCGCGGCGAGCACCCGGCAGGTCCAACCGGATTCGGCGAGAACTGGCGCGCGCGCCCTCGCGACCACCTTCTTGAACTCGGAATCGAGCGCGACCTCGGCGGTGAGAACCGCGGGCTCCGTCGGAGTGAACGGCCGGCGCGTCCACAGGATGACGCTGTCTGGCTCGGGGTCACCGGATGCGACGCCTTCCGGAAAAAGGTCGCGTCGCTCGCGCCACCTGGGCACTGCCGGGACGGCTGGCCTCGCCCAGGCCAGTGTCGCCCCGAGTGCGGCGGCTCTTCCAAGAAAATCACGACGGGTCAGTGTGCGCATGACTGTGGTGCAGGTGACGGCGGCCGGGGGTCTACTCAAGAAATAGCATCACCCTCGGCGCACGTTGCGATGCCGACCAGGCGATCTGCAGCCTCGTGCCGGCACTTCGCTGCACAGCTCCCGTCCACGGCGCTGGCGCGAACCATCGCCGACGGCGAACGATTGCCATGCGCGAGCGTGCGTTCGTCCGCTGACCCCTCGAAGAGCCCGGGGCGAGCAAGTAGGTACTCGTGGTCGATGACGACTTGGACGTCCGCGAGGCCATGGCCGACGTCCAGAGGACCGGGCGCAGTCGGGACTGGAAGCGCTCGCGGCAGGTTCGAATCCTGTCTCTCCGACAGGTCGAAGAGACAGGAGTCGCCCGGGTTTGTCCGGCGCAGCTCCGGCCCCTTCGCCGTTTCATCACCTCATCCCGGCGGGACGCCCTCTGGCGGAGCCGGGCTGACCGGGACGCTCGGACGAACGAGGCCCGCGCACCCCGGTGCCTGTTCGGAAGACCGGAGCGAGCCGAGGAACCCCTCGAGAGTCTTCCCGGCGTCCGGGCTCGCCCAGGCCAGGGACAGCACGAGGCTCCCCCGGCCCGCGCAGTGCTCGAGGATCAGCATCCGGAAGTGGAGCCGATCCTGGATGAGCCAATCCTTCCGAACTCCCTTGGTCCACCCCAGGTCCACCGGACCCTCGTCGATGGCCTTCACACCCTCCGGTCGCACGCGCCCTCTGGTGAGCCCGGAAACCACTGCTCCTTCGAGGAACGCCATTGCCGCGGGCCCGGCCTGAACGCCGGCGAGAAACTTGAGGGTCCCCATGAAGAAATTCGGCCCCGTGCCTCCGGACAGGGCGAGATCCATGTCCTTGTCGAGCCGCACCGTTGCGCCCTGGGGGATCATCGCGGTCAGCCCGAGGTGCGCGTTGCGGTAGCGGCCTTCCACGACTGTCCCCCGGTGCTCGACCTCCAGCGCAGAGAGCGAGGTGGAGAGAGGGATCGAGAGCTGCCCGAACGGCGGTGCTCCGGCACGCAGCTCGGGAGGGTCGACGACCTCCTGGCTGGCCAGAGCAGGACCCAGTCCCACACCGGGGGCCGTCCGGAGGAAGAGCACCCGCGTTCCGACGACCCGAACGCCGGCTGGCCGGCTTCTCCTCGGGCCGCCGCATTCGGGGAATCGGCCGAGCGTCTGTGCCAGCAGAGTCGCGGCGGCCTCGTCCTCCATCCGCAACATCCAGGTCAGGCCACCTCCGGCCCCGGCCTCGAACCGGTCTCCCCGCCAGGGCAGGGCCACCAGCCGGGCCGTCGCGGCGCCGGTGCAGGGGGAGAGCAAGAGCTCGAGCAGCGCCGCCCCGATGGTCCCTCCAGAGGAGCTCTCCACCGCGGGAATGGCCGGCTCTCCTCCCAGACCGTCGAGAAAGCGCTGGGGCTGGAGGATCGCCAGTGTGGTGCGCGGAGGCCGCGCGAGGACGCGGGCGAGGAGCGGGCTTCCTCCCGTGGCGTAGAGATCGGCGGCGAAGCGAGCACCCGAGAAGTAAGGGAAGAGCACGAAGCCGCGGACGATCGGAGGGAGCGCGAGGAGCCGCGAGGAGCTCCCGCTCAGCTTCAGGAGGTCCTCCGGAGCGAGCGTCTCCAGGCCGCGTCGGAACTCGCGCACCGCGGCGTCGAGGTCGACGCCCGAGCGCTTGGCCTGAACCAGGATCGAGGTCAGCGTGGCGTCGCCTTCCAGGACCGCCTTCAGCGCGAGGAGCTCGTCGAGCGTCTTCGCGTGCTGGAGCAGCCCCGCAAGCCCGATCGTCTGGTCCTGCCAGGCGTGCGCGACCTCGTGGGCGATGACGATCGTGCGGACCCCGTCCGGGGTGCCGATCGGCAGGACCGGAAGGTCCTTGCGCACGTAGAGCTGCTTGCCGTCCTCATCGTAGAAGCCGGCGACCTGCTCATCCATCTCCGACGACATCATTGCCCGGAGGCTCCGCGCCTGGTCGGGCGCGTACCCGGAGAAGCCAAGGAGGAACGGATCGACCAGGCGATGTGCGCTCGCAGCCCGACGCTCCTGGCTCTCTCGCAGAGCTCGGAGAAACTCGGGCCGGCCGAGGAGCTGCATCGAGGGAGTCCGCGTCCAGCGACCACCCCGGAGCAGGGCGACATCATCGATGATCGCCCGGAGCCCGGACTCGGTGAGCGCCGGAAGCTCCACCGTCGGCGGCGCGGAGGGCTTGGCCTGGTCTTGCGCCGCTGGGTGCGCGGACTGGTCCGGGACGTGCGCGCAGCCGAGCAGGCCGACCAGGGCGAAGTGCGACCAGCGTCGGCCTTTTCGTCCCATGTGCGCCCCCGGCGGGCCTCGCAGACCGAAGTCTAGGCGCTGTTCCCGCCTTTTCGGCATCGGTCGCTGCCTTCCGAGATGTCTCGGTCGTTCCGGCCCCTTCGGCGTTTCGGCGGTCTGGTGACGCCTTTCGTTTGTGTCTTGCGCATGGGGGTGAGGAACGACGCGAAAGGAGGTCGCATGCCGACGATCTGCGGGGAGCTGAAGGAGCTCGCGAGTCCCACGGGCGGGGGAGTTTCGACGCGGGACGTCCGGTACGTGGACCGGGACACGGGCGCGGAGGTGGGGCGCCGGACGCTCTGGACCAAGCACCGGATGGTGTTTCCCAGGATCCGGATCGGCGATCAGACGCTGGAGAAGGTGTTCGTCGCCAGTGACGGCCTCGGCCACGAGATCGCCCAGGGCGCGCGCGTCGGCGACCAGGTCTGCCTCACCGTGTACGGGCACCTGCTCACCCGGAAGGTGATCATCGGTCTGCGGTCCCGATCCGGGGCCAGCCACGTGATGCCGCCGAGGGGGCTCACCTCGGGCCTCTTCTGGTACGGGGTGTTCTCTCCGCTGGTGCTCCTCATCCCCGCGGTGGTGGTGGGAATGCTCGTCGGGATGCTCGGCGGCAAGCAGGGCACTGCCCTGGGCTTGCTGCTCGGGGTGCTCTACGCGGTCGGGATGAGCTGGTTCAGCGGCTACCGGCTGTTCACCGCGTACCGGGAGCTCTCCCAGCCGATGCAGCCCACCCCGCAGACTGCCGCCCCCCGGGTGGTCGGGCAGTAGAGGTGGAATCGGGGACGAGCCTCCCCGGAAGCCTGAACGAAAGCAACGGCTTGGACATCGGCGGCTCCGGCGCCCGGTTCCCCCCTCGCTCGCGCGGGCCATTCGTTGCGAGGTAAACGGGCTGATCGGGTTGGACCCGCAACGGCCCTGGACGCCCGTGTCTACGGAACAGCAAGCCGCGTCGAAGGAGCTCTCCGAATGAAACTGAAGCGCCTGTTCCAGGTTCTCGTCCTCGGTGGTACGGGCCTACTCGCTGCCTGTGGTGGCAGCGACGGCTCGGGTAGCCCCCCGCCGGGCAACACCCCGCCGCCGCAGTCGCTCCTGCCGGACGGTGGTACGCCGCCCAGTGGGTACCAGGGCCCCCTGATTTGGTAGATGCCTCCGGGCCACTGATCGCGCAGGTCTGGGCCGTACGCCACGGCGTCGAGACCGGGGCCTCGCTCCGGTTCGCGGCCCTGGGGGAAGGAATGCGCGCCGCGGGCGCGCCGGCCAGGCTGGTGGAGCTGGCAAGCCGCGCCTCGGCGGACGAGGTTCGCCACGCGGCGCACTGTGCCGACATCCTGCGGGCGCGTCAGGCGGAGGTCCCTCCGGCCGAGACGCGCCTGCTGTTCTTCGGGCCGCGCGATCTCGCCCCCGAGCAGCGGCTGACCTACGAGGTCGTCGCGCAGTCGTGCATCTCGGAGACCGAGAGCATGGCCACGCTGGTCACCCTGCTCGACGCGGCCCGGGACGACCACCTCAGGACCGTCCTCCAGGAACTGGCCCGTGACGAGGTCCAGCACGCCCGGCTGGGCTGGGCGTACCTGGCCTGGGCGAAGAACCGGCTCGACCTGTCCTTCCTCGCCCCCTTCCTGCCCGCGATGGCGATCGCCGCCACCGGCGACGACCTCTTCCAGCGCGGGCCTCCCGAGGCCGACGACCCGGCGCTCCTGCTCGGGGGGGTGGTGCCCAAGCGAGACCGTCGCCGGATCTACCTGGAGACGCTCGACTCGGTGGTGATCCCCGGGTTCGAGGAGTTCCGGATCGACACCGGGCTCCTTCGCCGCTGGGCGGACGAGAAGCGCCAGACGCTCCCCGCGCTAGAGTCCTGACGGTCAGTGGCCGCCGGAGCCGTTCCCGGCCGGCGCCGCTGTGAGTCGCTTCCCCTCGGCAGCCAGCCGCTCGAAGCGTGGATCCCCGTGCAGTGGAGCGAAGTCGCTGTCCCGGTCGATGAGCTTCGCCGACTCGGGGTTGAGCCCGTGCTCCATCGAGTCGCGCAGGAGCTCCAGCGCCTCGCTCTTCTTCCCGGCGAGCGCCAGGGTGCAGGCCAGGTCGTACTTCGCGTTCGCGGTGTCGGGGTGGGTCGGGCCGAGCAGGCGGCGCCGCAGCTCGAGCGCGTCCCTCCCCAGACGCTCGGCGTCCGCGTACCGCTTCTGGTCCTTGTAGATGCTCGCGAGCGCTCCCATGGACGACAGCGTGTCCGCGTGCTCCGGGCCCAGCACGCGGCGCCGCGCCTCGAGGACCTCGCGGGTGACGGCCGCCGCCTCGTCGTAACGATGCGCGAACTTCAGGGTGAGCCCGAGGTTCTGCCGGGCGATGAGCGTCTGGGCGTGCTCCGGGCCGAGGACCCTGCTCATGCGACCGATCAGGTCACGGAACAGCGGCTCCGCCTCCGCGAACCGTCCCTGGTTGCTGATCTCACCGGCGAGGTTCTGAAGGTCGACGATCGTCTCGGGATGATCCGGACCGAGCGTCTCCTGCTCGATGGCCAGCACCTCCCGGACGACCGCCTCCGACTCGGCGAACCGATGCTGCCGGTTGAGGATGATGGAGAGGATGCCCAGTCCCTCGATCGCATCGGGGCTCTTCGGTCCCTGGACTCTCCTGAGCGTCTCCAGGGTCTCGCGCGCCAGCGCCTCGGCGCCCCGCAGGTCTCCGGTGTCGACCAGTGTCCGAGCGAGGACCGTCCTCGAGCGGAGCGTCTCCGGGGCGTCCGGGCCGAGCGTGCGGGTGGCCACCTCGACGTTGCGACGGATCAGCGCCTCGGCCTCCCGCGCCTTCCCTTGCTCCCGGAGGACCACAGCCAGCATCCGCGTCGACTCGAGGGTCTCGGGCGCCTCCGGTCCGAGGAGTGACCGACGCGTCTCCAGGGACCGCTCGAGCAGGGAGCGCGCGCGGTCGTAGAGGCCGAGGCCGTCGTACACCTCGCCCATCGTCGCCTGCATGCGCGCCCGGAGGCCGGGATCCTGACCGAGCCCGGTCTCGACCTCCAGCGCGCCGCGGTCCAGCACCTCGCGGGCGGTGATGGTGTTCCCCCGCGCTTCGCCGGGCTCCGAGACCTTGAACATCGAGATCAGGAACTCGCTCACCCTTCGCGCCGCGGCGGCCTCGCGCCCGGCCCGGGCTGCCTCCGCGTTCGCCCGGTCTCGCTCGCGGGCGATGCGACGGGCCTGGACTGCCGTGCTCGCCGCGAACGCGACCAGGAGCGCCGCGACGGTGGCGGCCACGGCCACTCCCACGCGATGGCGCCGGACGTACTTCGCCGCCCGGTAGGCGGCGCTGGGGACGCGGGCGAGGACGGGCTCGTGACGGAGGAAGCGCCGCAGGTCGGACGCCAGCTCGGAGGCGGCGGCGTAACGACGGGCCGGATCCTTCTCCATCGCCTTGAGCACGATGGCGTCCAGATCTCCGTGGAGCATCCGCCCGAGCACCACCGGGTCGCTCCCGCGCCGGGACGCGACGGTGGTGGCCGTCTCCCCGAGCGTCGCGACCCGGCTGCTGGGTCGAGGTGGATCGACCTCCCGGAGGATCCTCCGGATCTCCTCGTGACTGGAGCCCCTGAGCTCCACCGCAGGAAACGGAAGCGAGCCGGTGAGCAGCTCGTAGAGCATCACGCCCAGCGAGTAGATGTCCGAGCGGGTATCCAGCGACGGACGCGCGAGGTCGGCCTGCTCCGGGCTCATGTACTCCGGCGTGCCGAGGAACGCTCCCGCCTCGGTCAGGGTCTGCGCGCCGAGGGACTCCTGGCCCAGCGCCTTGGCGATGCCGAAGTCGATGATCTTCGGGAGCCGGTCCCCATCGCTCTCGACCACGAGGACGTTCGAAGGCTTCAGATCGCGATGGAGGATGGCCTTCTGGTGCGCGTGCTGGACGCCCTCGCACACGCGAACGAACAGGGTGAGGCGCTCCTCGGTCGGCAAGCTTCGCTCGTCACAGAACGCCGTGATGGCGACGCCGTCGACGTACTCCATGACGAAGAAGGGCCGGCCCTCGGGCGTGCTGCCCCCGTCGAGGACCTTCGCGATGGTCGGGTGGTCCATGAGCGCGAGCGCCTGGCGCTCGGACTCGAACCGCGCGACGACCTGCCGGGTGTCCATCCCGGCCTTGATCAGCTTCACCGCCACGCGTCGCTGTACCGGGCGCAGCTGCCGGGCCTCCCACACCTCGCCCATTCCGCCCGCGCCCACCCGGCGCACCAGCTCGTACGGACCGATCTGTTGCCCTTCCTTCGCGCCGGCCGGCAGCTCGATCGAGGGAATGGTGTCGAGGGCGTCGCTCCGCGCCGCGGCCGAGTGGGCTGCCATGAGCCTGCGGAGCGCCGGCGCGAGCTCGGGATGCTGCCGGTGCATCTCGTCGAGCCATCCGGAACGCGCGTCCTCCGGGAGCTCGAGGCCCTGATCGAGCAGTTCCGAGAGCACCTTCCAGGTCGCGGGTGTCAGCTCCATCGGTCGCCTCACCTACGGCGGTGCCGGCCGAAACCGGCCACCTCAGCTCTGCAGGGCGACGAGGAGGAACGCCCGGGCCTTCTCCCACTGACGGCGCACGGTCCGCTCCGAGACGCCGAGGAGCTCGCCGATCTCCGCCTCCGTGTATCCGGCGAAGTACCGCATCTCCACCAGCTCGGCGAGCGCCGGGTCGAGCCGCTCGAGGTCTCGGAGGGCGTCGTTGACGTGGACCAGGGTCGTCTCGCCATCCGCGGAGAGGGCGCCGGACAGCGCAGGGGTGAGCTGCACCGGCTCCTGGCCGCCACCCCGTCGGCCGGCGAGCTGCGCGCGCGCGACGTCGACGACGATGTGCCGCATGGTCTTGGCGGCGTAGGTGAAGAAGTGCTTCCGGTCGGCGACCTCGAGACGGCGGGCGCTCACCAGACGCATGAAGCTCTCGTGGACCAGCGCGGTGGTGCCGAGATCGCCGAGGCCGGTGTGGGGCCGTAGCCGGGCATGGGCGATCTTCCTGAGCTCGGGGTAGAGCGCGGAGTACACCCGGTCCAGCGCGCCGGGCTGTCCGCGCGCGGCACACTGGAGCAGCTCGGTGAGGGCAACCTGTTCGTCCATCACGGGAACGGGGCCTCGTCAGTATGCCGGCGATTTCGCTCGGAGTTGAGCCCCCCGGTCGAATCCTGGCCGGTTTTCCCCGCAGCGCCCGTACGCGCCCGGCGGAGGAAGGCACATGGCTCTGGAACGATGGGGATTCCTGTCCGCGCTGATGCTGGTCGCCGCATGCGGATCGAAGGCGCCGGGCACGGGCACGCCGCCACCGGGGGGGAACGGACAGCCCACCGCCGCGTTCAGTGCTCCCTCGACCGTCATCGCTGGGACGCCGGTGGCCTTCGACGCAGCGGCATCCAGGGCAGCCGACGGGAGCGCGCTCTCGTTCTTCTGGGAGTTCGGCGGAGGGAGGCGCGGCGCGGGCCGGAGCATCGCGCAGGTCTTCGACGAGACCGGCGCGCGACAGGTCTCGCTCACCGTCGTCGACGGGCAGGGGCGCTCGGCGCGGACCGAGAAGACGCTCGACGTCACGCCCGGGCCTTCGCCGTCCGGAACCGTGACTGCCGCGGGACGGGTCCACGACCTCGACGGGCATCCGCTGGAGGGAGTCGCGGTGGCCCTCGGGGGAGGTACGCCGGCGACGACCGACTCGCTCGGGGAGGTCCAGATCCAGGTCCCGGCCGGCGCTCCGGCGACCCTCCGTCTGAGCAGGACCGGGTTCTCGGATCAGGTGATCCGGCTCGAGCTGCCGGCCAGCACCGGTGCGGATGCAGACTTCGAGGCGACCCTCCGCCCGCGCGACGCGGCGCAGACGCTGCCCGACGCCTCGGCAGGCGGGACCCTCGAGGGACGGGATGGAGCGCGTATCGTCCTGCCGCCCGGGGCCCTGGTCGACGCGACCGGCGCCGCGGTCAGCGGATCGCTGGACGTGGCGCTCACTCCGGTGGACGTCACCGCGCCGTACGCCGGCGGATTCCCCGGCAAGTTCGCCGGACTCGGGCCCGACGCGACGGTCGCGTCCATCGTGAGCCTGGGGACGACGGAGATCGTTCCCACCCAGGGTGGAGCCCGCCTCCAGCTCGCGATGGGAAGGACCGCCGAGGTGGACCTGCCGCTCTACGCCGGCAGCCTGCTCGATGGCACCCCCGTCGCGGCCGGGCAGGTGTTTCCGCTCTGGTCACTCGACGAGTCGACAGGGCTGTGGGTCCAGGAGGGAACGGGCACGGTGGTCGCCTCCGCGTCGTCCCCGACCGGCCTCGCCATGCACGCGACCGTGTCTCATCTGTCCTGGTGGAACTGCGACCGGCAATTCGATCCGTTCAGCCCCAAGCCGAGGTGCGTCTACGACACCGACATCGGACTTCCAGGCGGAGAGGATCAGTTCGCGACCGCGACCATCTGCGACCTGCTCGCCGACATCGACCGGGGCGGCGGAGCTCCGCTTCGCTCTCCGTTCCGCCGCTCGAGCGCGGCCTCCGTGCCCGAGGCCAACCTCCCGGGATACGCAGCGACCACCACCATCCCCATCGCAGGCGGGGTGGCCTTGCCCGTTCCTCCGGGAGTCCCGATCCACTTCTCGGCCACGGTGCTCAACGGCACCTGGGCCGGCGAGACCGTGGTCTCCGGAGCGGTGGGCGAGCAGCCCGAGGTCCTCATCAAGATGCGCCCGCTGGCCGGCGCCGGCCCGGGGCAGCTGGTGACGCCGCCGACCGACCTCACCGCGACCATCCAGCCCAGCGACGTGGTGCGCTACGACTTCGACGCGACCGTGGGGCACTGGGCGACGATCACGGTCGGACCGGCCCAGGGTTCCACGCTCGAGGGCAGGGTTCGCCTGCTCCTCGGGGTCACCGAGCTGGCCTCGGCCGATTTTGCCTCCGGCCCGGTGCAGCTCGTTCACGAGATTCCGTCCGACGGTCGCTACACCGTCGAGATCACGCCGACCGCGAATGCCCCCGGAGCGTTTCACTTCCAGCTGGAGCTCACCGGAACGCTCCAGGCGGCCTCGCGGACGCTTCCCTTCGACACGGTGGTGGACGCGCCGGTCTTCACCGTGTCGCGCCAGGACTTCTCACTGGCCGACGGGCACGTGGTGCTGCTCGGCTTGCAATCCCAGAATCTGAAGCCCCTCACCTGGCGTCTTCGCGTCGAGGGGGCCACCGACGGCCCGCCGCTCGCCGAGGGAGTCGCGCCGGGCCAGGAGATCCATGCGATCCACGTCCCCGGCCCGGGGCGCTACTGGCTCGACCTGGACAACGCCGCCGGCTCGCCCCTCCTCGAGCGCGTCACCGCGGAGCGGACGGTCTGGGAGACCGTCGTCACCGGCCCCGCGGCGGCAGACAACATGGACCTCGTCGATCTCATCGCGGATCACGCCGGTGCACCGGTGATCGTCCGGAGAGCCCTCAAGCAGGTCGCAGGAGCGTGGACCCAGACCGTGTCGCTCCTTCGCTGGAACGGCACGACGTTGAGTCAGGTGGGGCCAGATCTGTCCCACCCATTTCCCTGCAGCGGAAGCGGGTTCCTTCCCATCGACGCGACGTTCGACGCGAACAACGTCCCCTACGTTCTCTACGCGGACACCGTCGGCTCGGCCTCCGGCCCCGGGCGGTTCAACCTTCGCCGTCTCTCCGCTGGAGCCTGGGAGGCGGTGGGGCCCGATCAGGGAGCGCTCCCGAAGCAGGGGACGACGCAGCAGGGGTGCTACTACCGGCCGTCGATCCGCATCCTCCCGGACGGGACCCCGATGGTCGCCTACCTCGCGGACCAGGTGCTGTGGGTCCAGAAGCTCCAGGGCAACGCGTGGGTCGGGGCGGTCTCGCCGACGGGTGATTCCTACGCCGCGCCGGTCGGCCAGTACGACCTCCAGATCGACCCGGCAGGACGGCCGGTCCTGGTCCGCACGGCGCGCGATGCGGCCGGCACTGCCACGGTCACCCGCCTGTCGGCGACGCCCTCGTGGGATCCGGTGGGCCCCAACGGCGGCGCGCTGACCTTGCCCGCGAGCCTCTACAGCGTGGCGAGCCC
>AR_comb_assmDRAFT_10296583_pt1 | contig 10838 bp, 4 predicted proteins | sample ArasoioldDNA_FD_10543 | JGI IMG/M metagenome (IMG submission 10543) | reverse complement strand
TACAATGGATACCTGAACGAGGAGAATTCGATGTCGAGACTGTCTCGGCGGCGGTTCGTCCAATCGTTGGGAGGGAGCACCCTTCTTTCACACGCATCACTCAGGTCGAGAGACCTGACCGCACGCTTGCAGGCGCCGGACGCCCGGCCGGACAGTTCACACATCGGCAATCTGTATCCGTTCGTTCAAAAGCAGGCCGACCGCTCTCGATTGGAACTTTCGTTCCTGCAATCGCGGTTTCAGGACCTCACGTCGTGGCAGGCACGCGCGCGGACACGCGTCCTCGATTGTCTGTGCTACTCGCCGACGGCGGTTTCGCCGGCACCCCAGGTCATCCGTCGCACCGAACGCGACACATATATAGAGGAGTACCTCACCTTTCAGACAACGCCGGACCTGCGGGTCCCTGCCTATGTCCTGATTCCCAAGAATGTTTCGCTGCCAGCGCCTGGCATTGTCTTGCTGCACTGTCACGGCGGCGCCTACGTCTGGGGCAAGGAGAAAGTGGTGGCGGTCGAGAACGAACACCCGGCTCTCTCGGAATTCAAGCACCGCCTGTACGAAGGAGCAAGCGTCGCGACCGAGCTGGTGCGCCGTGGCTACGTGGTCATCACCATCGACATGTTCTATTGGGGCGAACGGCGCATGCTGCTCGATGCCGATCCCGCGTCGTATCGAGACCCGCAGCGGATGACCCAGGAAGATGTCGATGCATTCAATCGCCGATCCAGCCAGAACGAGCAACTCGTTGCCCGCTCGCTGATGACAGCCGGCATCACGTGGGCAGGCGTGGTCTTGTGGGACGATCTCCGAACGCTCGACTATCTCGCCAGCCGCCCGGAAGTCGATCGACGACGGCTTGGCTGCATCGGCCTTTCAGTCGGCGGCTATCGCAGTTTCCTGCTCGCCGCCCTCGACCAACGCATCAGGGCAGCCGTGGACGTCTGCTGGATGACGTCGTACGCGTCGAACATTCGGCGCCACGTGATCAACACCGTCGGATTCACGTTTCATATTCCTGGCCTGTACCGCTACCTGGACCTGCCCGATCTTGCCGCGTTGATCGCGCCTCGCTCCGTCTTCGTCATCAACGGATCCCAAGACGCGTTGTTTCCGCCGGATGGGATCGACAGGGCCTATCAGAAGATCGAGGCGTGCTTTCAAAAAGCCGGCGTGAAGGACCATCAGCGGTGCCGGATGTACGATGCGCCCCACCAGTTCAATCGTGCGATGCAGGCCGAGGCATGGGAGTGGCTCGGCGCGCGCATCTGAACCGGCGCGGGCGTTGAAGCAGCGCCCCCGGGATCACTTTTCTGCAGTCGTTTTGACCAGTTGCGGCGCAGCCGCCTGCACCTTTCTTACTGCCTCTGCGATGTCCTCCATGTCCTGCCGCGGCCCGAGCAGCATCGTCTGCACGATCCAGACAGCCTCGTGACACAACCGATCGTTCTCCGGACACTGATTCCGTTCACGCCATGTGTCCATCCGCACCTTCGAGTAGATCGACCGGAAGCCAGGAGAGGAAAACGCGTCATCCAGAAACGGCTGCTTGTTGAGGGGCGAGTAACCGCCTTGTGCGGGAATCCCCTCGGCCGCCAGCGCCTTGATGAATGCCGCGCGTGGAAGCCCGGCGAAACGGCTCGCATCGTAGCGGAACATATAGAGATGATACGCATTGCGAGTGCAGCCCTCGTACATACGTGCGGGGCTGATACCGGGAATCTGCCGCAAGAGGTCAGTGAGGTGCGCGGCGTTTGCATCGCGCGTACGCGCCTGCTCCTGCAGGCGGGTCATCTGCGCGGTCAGCAGTGCCGCCTGGAATTCGGTCAGGCGCAGGTTCGCGCCAGGGTTCCGATATGAGAAGTCGTCGCCGCTATTTCCTCGGCCGCGGCTGTTGTTGTGAAATCGATAACACCTTTCAACCAGCTCGTCGTCGTCGGTCAGGACGGCGCCTCCTTCGCCAGAGTTGAGATTCTTGCTTGCCTGAAAACTGAAGCACCCGGTTTTGCCGTAGGTGCCGACCTTGCGCCCGCGCCATTCCGCCAGATGCGCCTGACACGCGTCCTCGACCACCGTCACACCGCGCCGGCGGCCGACCTCGAGAATCGTGTCCAGATCCGCTGCCGATCCGCCGAGATGGACCGGCAGGATCAACTTGGTGTTCGCGGTGAGCGCCCGTTCGATCTTGTGCGCGTCGATCTGAAGTGTATTGATATCCGTATCAACAAACACCGGCAGCGCGCGCATCAACAAGACGGCGTTGATCGTCGCAACGAACGTGTAGGGTGGAACGATGACCTCGTCGCCGGGGCCGATGCCGAGCGCGCCAAGCGACGTGATGAGCGCGCTGGTGCCATTGGCAGTGGCGAGGCAGTGCTTTGCGCCGGTCAGCGACGCGTACGCCGACTCGAACGCGGCGACGTTGTCGCCGCGATTCCATCGGCCGCTGCGAATCACGCGAACCAGCGCCTCTTCCTCGTGCGCGTCCGCAACGGGCCACGAGGGAAAGGGCGTACGGCGCACCGGCGTTCCGCCAAGAAGCGCTGGAGTATTCGACGTGACCGCACGAGACGCCGTTTGCGCAGAGACGCGCACGCCAGCAATGGCCGATCGTCCCGACCCCAGTGTGCCCGCCGCTACCACGGCTCCGAGAAAGCCGCGACGGCTCACCCGGCCGCCGGCCGGTGCCTCTCGTCGTGTCGTGTGCGTGGGAATGCTCATGATCGCCCTCCCGTCAGCTGGTGAACCCTGGCCACAATCAACTCTTCCACCCGTTCGTTGAAAGGACCCGGTCTGGCGTAATAGATCATCGCGTCCCCTCCCTCATAGCCGCCTTCCCGCAGCACGCGAAGAGAGGGCACGTAGCCGAACACGTCGTTGCTGTATCCGGCCACCCACATGTGGCGCGCCGGATATTCGCGCGCCAGCCGAAGCGCGTAGTCCACGACAACCTCGCCGCCGAGCGCAACCAGGGTGAAGCCGCCGGATTCACCCCGGTCGGCTGAACCGAACTGCCACACCTGGATGGGGTCGCGCTGCGCAGCCGGCAACCGGCCGTCGCGAGCGATCAGCTGCTTCATGACGGCGGCGTGACGTTCCAGGTAGATCGCGTCGATCTTGAGCTGGCTGTGCCATCGCGCGCGCGCCTGTTCGTCCGCGAACGGAAGGTCCACCGTTCCGTACGACGTGCGCAGCGACGCCGCAACCGGCGCTGCTGACTTCAGCCCGCGATCGACGGCGTCGGCGAGCGAGGCGCCGTGAGCGTTGACCAATTCCATCGTTCCGCGCGGCATCGGGTTGGCGTCGGCGCCGCAACCGGCGACAAACATGGCCGTCGCTCCAGGGTGCCGCTCCTCCAGCGTCTTCTGCGCGACGCCGGCGTAGTCGCCGTGGTACTGCACGATCGTCGGGGGCAGCGTCGTGTTATGGCAGGCGTAGCCGAAGACCACGGCCTTCGGGCCACCGTCGGAACCGTCAACGCGAAGGACGGGGACGGTGTGGTCAACCGGTCCCAACGGGACGAAGGCGGTGCGGCGATTCGCGGCAAAGTCAGCCGTGTCGCGGCCGTACGACAGACGAGCGGGCGCGATTCCCGATACAGCATCGCCGATGACCGCCGCCAGTTTGTCCTCGAGCTGCGTCGTGTAGGCGCGAATGTCGGAAAGCTGCGCCTCAGTCAAGCCGTACGCAACCGACAACTGCTCGTCGACGACCGGGCCGCAATGCGTATGGCTCGCGTTGAACAGCACATCCTGACGACGGAGGCGATGACGATGCTGCACGAGCGAGGTGACGCGGTCCGTTATGCGCACCGTGACGCCGAGCAGATCGGTCGTGACCAGGACGGCAATGGGTTGGTTCCCACACTGGAGCGCCAATGCCTTCGCGTGCAGCGGCAAGGCGACGCCTTGCGACGGCTCCGTCCGGGCGGCGAACCCGGCCATCCAGAGCGAGCGCTCCGGAGTGATGTCGATTGTCGCGACTCCGGCACGCCACGGCTGCGCTGCGCGCGCCAGTCCGCGCGACGTCATACCGATCGCGGCGACGGTGGCGAGAAAGTCGCGCCGATGCATGGCAACAAGACGTGATGTTAGTTCGTGCTACTGCCCGTCCGTCGATTTCTTGAACAGCGGCGTGACATCGCGCTTCCCCTTCTCCAGGTAGGGCACGCCATGCTCCATCCAGTCAGGCTTCGGCGCATCCTTCAGGAAGTAATCGAAGTACTCGGCGAGGTGGACGGTCCAGTGCTTCTGGTTCTCCCGCTGACGGAGGCCGTGTTTTTCCCCGTTGTAGGTGAACATGTAGGCTTCCTTGCCCAGCCGGCGCATCGCGGTGAAGAACTGAATCCCCTGTTGCCACGGCACCGCATCGTCTTCATCGTTCGCCATCGTCAGATACGGCGTCTTGACCTTGTCGATCCAGTAGATCGGCGAGTTCTCGAGATACAACTTCGGATTCTCCCACGGCGGCACGCCGATGCGGCTCTGCGTCTTTTCGTACTGGAACGCGCGCGACATCCCCGTCCCCCAGCGAATGCCGCCGTAACCGCCGGCCATGTCCACCACTGACGCGCCCGCTTCGACCGCGCGGAACATGCTCGTCCGCGTAATCATGTACGTAATCTGATAGCCGCCCCAGCTGTGCCCCTGGATTCCGACCCGCTTCGGATCGACGAAGCCCATCGAGATCACTTTCTGCGCTGCCGGCAGCACGCATTTCAGCGCGCTCTCACCCGGATACCCGATGTCGTAGACGATGTCTGGCTGCAGCACGATGTAGCCATTGCTGACGTAGCGGGTGACGTTGATGCTGGAGCCGCCCGGTGCGGGCGGGACGTAGCGGTGCAGGTTGTTCGACAGCTGCTCGTAGATGTAGACGATCAGCGGATATTTCTTCGATGGATCGAAGTCCTCCGGCTTCGTGAGGATCGCCTTCAGCGTCTTGCCGTCGGCGTTGACGTACTCGATCAGCTCCGACTTGCCCCAGTTGTATTCCGCCTGCTGGGGATTGGCGTCGCTGATCTTCTTCATGTCGGTGAACGCACCGCTCGAGGCCCACAGGTTCGGGAATTCTTCGAACCGCGACAGCGTGAAGACGTAGACGTCCGCGTCACGGGCCTTGATCGGCACGCCGACGCTCTTGTCGACCATCAGAAGTCTCGCCGGCGGCGCCGTGCTGTTCAGGGTCAGCTGATAGAGTCCGCTGGCGCGCGTATTCTCGTTCACCGCCGACAGGATCAACGGCTTCGCCGGCGAGATCGCCGCATCTTCCGGGTCACGGCGGCCCGGCCCGCCTTCTTCCTCGACCGTCGGGGGCGCCTGCTCGGTACGCGGATAGCGGAAAGTGATCTGCTCGCGACGACCGTCAGTGAGTTTGCGGCCACCGGTGCCGTCCGGCTTCACTTCCCAGATGTCGTAGCGATCGTAGAGGAGCACGCTCTTGTCGCCCTCGGTCCAGCCGGCGCTGCCATAGGGTGCGGGGGGCGCGGGGTGATCGTCCGTTTCGCTCTGGAACTTCACGCCGAGCTTGGCGGTGAGATTGATGTTCTGGCCGTCGCTCGTCCGGATCACGTGCCAGTGAACGTCGTGCTCGTCAAAGAACAGCACGTAGTTCGATCCGGGCGACATCGTCGCCGGGAAGTTGGCCTTCTTCAGGATCTGCTTCCGCGACCCATCGGTCAGTGAAACCAGGTAGTCATCGTCGTAGCTGCCGTCCCACGAGATCAGCTGCTTGTAAGGAACGCTGGACACGCCGAGCGCAACGGTGCCGCGGTCGGTGGTCAACAGGTCGGGCATATCGGGCGAGGCCAACTGCGTAAACTTCTTGTCAGCCAGCGTGATCATCGCGCGGAAGCTCCGCTTGCGCTCTTCATCGGCGCGCACCTTCTGCATCGGCTGGATTTCCGCATCCTTGTAGTTCCAGATGTCGACCTTGACCGGCTCCGGCGCATCGTCCGGTTCCGCACGCGGCGGGGTGGCCGTGCCGAAGAAAAGCCGGGCCCCGTCTTTCGAGAACTCCAGGCGGCCGTTCTCGCTGACGGCGGTGGGACCGGCACGCGTTTCGGCCGGGACGTTCAACTCGATGGCGGAGTTCGCCGTGATCGACGCGTGATACAGCTTGAAGCGCGACGCTTTCGACGCGTAGTCGTCGCGATCGCTGACGAAGGCGAGCTGGGTGGCTTTGACGTCGAATGCAAAGCCCTTGTAAGCGCCCTGGCCGGTCAGCAGCGTCTTCGTCGAACCATCGGCAATTCTCCTCACAAAGGCGCCATCGCTCGACGGCGTCTTCGACGACACCGAGTAGGCCACGGCGCTCCCGTCCTTCGCGACCGCGTACTCCATGACTTCGGCGACAGTGGACGTCGTGCCGGTCGCGAGATCGCGAATGACCAGATCGGTTCCCGGCTCGTGCTTCTTCGCCGGGGGCTTGCCTTCCTGTCCCTCCTCGCCTTCCTGTCGTTCCTGTCCGCGCGCGCGCGACGCCGGCTCAGGCGCAACGAGGTACGCCACGATCTGGATCGGATCCTCGGGAACCCGGAAACTCTTGACGTGCTCGGCAAGCGTCGTCACCTGACCGGTTGACAGATCGACGACGCCCACGCCGGGCTTCGGCATTTCCTCGGGGCGGCGCTTCGCCTTGCGTGCCTTCTCGACGTCTGCCTTGAGCGGCGCCTTCTCGAACACCACGAACCTGCCGTCGGGCGTGATGACAGGGCTGCGGCCGCGCGCCGCGCGGTACTCCGTACTCGTCCTTAGATTGCGGATAACGAGCTCGCCGTCACCATCCTGTGGAGCCAGCGCGTACGCCACCCAGAGGCCGTCGCGCGAGAGCTTCGTGCCCTGGATGGATTTCCAGCCGTCGTAGACGTCGTGGGTGATCGGCTTCTTGACGCTTGACTGATCGGCGCCAAGGGGCGCGACCAATGCGGCGACGACGAAGGCAACGATTAGCTTTTTCATCCTGTTTCTCCGATAGCCCGGCTGCTGCGGCCGCGCCTGTCGCGAGACGATAGGCCGGACGAGGGGCCGGTTGTCAACTTGGGAACGGCGCCCGATTCATCCTCGGCCCACCGCGTCGGACGTGACCGAAATTCCCAGCTCGCGCCGACTTCTCTGCCGAGACCGCCTCCGGCTGAGCTGCGAGCGACAAAAAGCCTGCGACCGGCAGACTTCCGGCGATTTCAGTCTTGAAATTCACCCCAAACAGCGCCTGCACGCACCATTTGCGTACTGGCCCGCTGCGGCATCCCCTTTGCGGAAACCGCACACATGCGCGCACCAGCCGCGCATCTCCTGGCCGGTGGTTCAGGCCGCGCGAGCCACGCGTGGATGCCGGACACGATGATTTCGAGGAAAGCAACAGACGATGGCAGGCATTCTCGCAATTGAAGCAGATCGCACGCGCCGGGCACTCTTGAACTCGCTCCTCCGCGAGCACGTCCGCGCCGACGTGACGATCGTTGACACGGTGAAGGCCGCCGTCTCCAGGATTTCCAAAGACCAGCCCGATCTGATCATCGCGCCGGCGCTGCTCTCGCCCGCAGAGAGCGAAGAGTTAGCGACGCACATGAGGACGCATGCGGAGCCGCACGTCCAGATGGTGACGATTTCCGCGCTCGACGTGTTGCGCGAATCACCGCCAGAGGAAAGGCGCGTCGGGTTCTTCAGGCGCCGGCCGATCAGCCTGGGGCTTCAGTACGATCCGTACATGATGGGAAAGCAAATTGCGGATCGGTTCGAACGGGCGAAAGCACTGCGCGAGGAATATCGGGCGACCGCGATCAAGCCGCCGCGGCCTGCGACCGAATCCGCGTCGAGGGTTGTCCGCCCAGTGAGAAAGACGACAGCGGATGTGTCGGGCAGCGGACCCAAGGATCGGCGTTGGGCGCATCGCACACCGCAGCAGAGTCCGTGGGTGTGGACGGTCCGCATGCCGTGGGGCGCTGAGGTCGATCTCGTCAACATCTCACGCACCGGCGTGCTCCTGGAATCGGGCTCGAAGGTGACACCGGGCGTGGCAGTGGAACTGCACCTGACCGGCCTTGGCCTGCAGCGGATGGTCATGGCGCGCTTCATCCGAAGCGAAGTCGCCCGAGTCGATCGCCGCGGCGTCCGGTATCATGCCGCCGCTCAGTTCGATCACCCGCTCGACATCCTTCCGGCGCAAACGGAGCCGGCCACACGCTCGACGCGTGAGTCGCTCACCGATCTCCTGACCACCGTGCTGTCGCAACCCAATCACGCGGAGGCGCCCTCGGTCCGGTTCGCACGAGGGCTGCGAGGACTGCTGCGCGCTCGCGACGTGCTCATCCGCCGTGCGCCGATCGCACCGGCGCACGACACTGAATCGATTTACTTCACCGTGAGCGGGGAGGGTGATGCGCGCACGATTCTGCAGGTGATGTTCGAGCGAGATCGCGACCTGACGGCCGCTGAGTTCCGCCTGCTGAAGGCCGCGACGGCTGTGACCGCGGCCGTGCTCGAGATCGAAGAGCTCTCACTCGAGAGCGCGCGATTGGCGGACAGCCGGATGTCGGAGGTGGCATAGGGGGCCTCATCCATTGCTGAATGCTCATCGCCGTTCCTCGGTCGTCACTTTCGGCGTCGCGTTCTTCACGTACTTGTCGAACCACGCGATTTTTTCGGCAATCAGGTGCAGATGCGTTTCGCGCGCGGCGTAGCCGTGCGCCTCGTACGGCAGGGTGACGTACTTGACCGTCGCGCCGTGGCCCTTGAGCGCCATGTAGAACCGCTCCGACTGGATCGGAAACGTCCCGGAGTTGTCGTCCATCTCGCCGTGGGTCAGGTAGATCGGATCCTTGATCTGGTGAGCGTAAAAGAACGGTGACATCTTGCCGTAGAGATCGGGAGCCTCCCAGAACGTCCGCCGCTCGCTCTGAAAGCCGAATGGCGTGAGCGTCCGGTTGTAGGCGCCGCTCTCGGCGAAGCCGGCCCGGAAGAGACGCGAGTGCGCGAGCAGGTTCGCGGTCATGAACGCACCGTAGCTGTGGCCGCCGACGCCGATGCGATCACGGTCACCGATCCCCATCTCGACCACTTTGTCGATCGCCGCTTCCGCACTGGCGACGAGCTGCTCGACATAGTGATCGTTGGCAGTTTCTCCCGGCCCGACAATCGGCATCGTCGGACCGTCCAGGATCGCGTAGCCGGCAAACAGCAGGTACATGTGCGTGTTGCCCGGCGTCACCAGCGTGAATCGACTTGGTGATCCGACGACCTGGCTCGCGGTGTCGGCGTCCGAGAACTCCCGCGGATAGGCCCACACGATGACGGGGAGTCGTTCGCCTTTCGTGTAACCGGGGGGCAGATACAGCGTCGCTGACAGTTTGACGCCGTCCTTGCGCTCGTAGGTGATGAACTGGCGCTGGACGCCGCGGAAGAACTCCTGCGGATCGCTGAATGCCGTGACCGCCTTTCGAGCGGCGCTGTCGCCGACCGCGCGGGTGTAGTAATTCGGCGGCTGGCTGAGAGATTCGGCCCGCGTCAGCACCGACCGTCCGTCGTCGGCCAGCATCGCGATTGCCGTCTCGAAGGATTTCGAGTCGCTTCTGAACAGGCGCTCGGTCATGAGCGTTTTCAGGTTCAGGCGATCGAGAAACGGCCGGTCGCCCTCGGGAGACGCGCCGTCGCCGGCGAGATAGATCGCGTCGCCACTCTGCATGATCGAGCCCGACGGCGCGCCGCCGCGCCCGCCGCCGATGGTGCTTCTCTGGTCGCCGCGGACGAGCGGGATCCCGGGATCCGCATATCGATCCTCACCGCGACGTTCCCACAATTTGCGCGGCTCGACCCCTCGCTCGACGATCCACGTGCGGACTCGACGCGTAGCCCGGTCAGATTCGCCGATGAGCGCCAGGCCTTTCTCGGTGAATGAGAGCGACTGGAACCGGTACTCCGTCTTTGCAAACTCGGCTGGCAGCGCCGTGAACGGCGCTTCGATCGTCACGATCCTGTCGCGGAACGGAACCTTGTTCTTCAGATCGCCTCCGTCCAGTGCCTCGACCCAGATGAGGGTCGCCGGTTGATCCGGACGCCAGCGATACTCCCGCGGCCCGGTGCGGACGCCTGTCAGCGTCACGCCCTCGTGCGATGGAATCTCCGCAACCGTGCGCGCAATCTCGCCGCGTCGGCTCCAGATCTCGACCTGCTGCGGGAATCCGTCCATTGGGATCAGGTGCGAATACGGCCGCGTGACGCGCGAGACGAGGATGAATTGATCATTGGGTGATGGCGTCACGGTCTCGAAAATCGCCGGATGCCCAATCGTCGTTCGACGGCCGGTGGTTGTATCGATGGAGGCAAGCTGGCTATTGAAGTAGTAGTCGAAGAGCGCCTCGTCGTGTGTCGTGCGAATCATGTCTTCGTAGGTGGGGGCGGGGGCGGCTTGGTCATGATTCTCGAGCACGTTCGGCCCGGCCGGGGTGAGCGGTCCAACCGGCACGGGACCGCGATCGGGAGGCACGAGCTGGCAGAGCATCGTGACGTTGTCGTGCAACCAGTCGCACGGATCCCCGCTGGCAGCGTTCAGCCGATCCATGCCGCTCACTTTCCTGGCCTGACCGGTCGTCGCGTCCGCAATCCACAACTCGATCGCGGCGTCCCTGGTGTTGGTGAACGAGAGGCGCGATCCGTCAGGAGAGAAGTGAACGTTCGACACGCTCGCCTGTGGCGGCACGGTGACCGGAACCTCGCGCCCGTCGGCGATCCGCTTCAGCGTGATGGCGTAGCCGCCGCCGTTGGTCGCGGTTCGATGCGGACCGTTGTTCTTCGGATCGACGCGCGCGCCAGCCAGACGGATGGTCGGCCGCGCCAGCTCGG
>AR_comb_assmDRAFT_10451733_pt1 | contig 10840 bp, 9 predicted proteins | sample ArasoioldDNA_FD_10543 | JGI IMG/M metagenome (IMG submission 10543) | reverse complement strand
GGTTGTCGGAATCGAGACGGTGATCCAGGCGCCAGTTCATTGCCAAAAGGATTATTCCTGGCGCGATGTTCGTTTCGGCGAGCGCTTCGTCGAAATCTATACCGAAACAGGCGAGGGGAGACTTACGGTCGATTATGGCCGTTTACACGACACTGAAACAGCTGCGCTTTGAGCCTGCGGCTCTGATATGATTTTCTCGACTGGACCGTAACAAATCAGGTGGAATTCGGTTGCGTCGACTCTATTCGAACGCAGCTTACACGCTCAAACATGGAGCGATCGGGCGAACGGCATACCTTGGGATTTTCATTCGCTTAATCGCCGGTTCGCTAAATCGCCAATTCTTTATTTATGCGCATCACATTCCCTCTCCGTCTGCTACCCTTACTTGGATTCATCTTGAGTGCTTCAGCCTTTGCTCAGGGCCTTCCGAATACCACGCGGCTGTTGCGTTTCCCTACAACCAATGACCGCCAAATTGTTTTCTGTTATGCGGGGGAACTTTACACTGTTCCCAAAGATGGTGGGACGGCGCGTCGGCTAACGAGTGGGCCGGGTTACAGCTCGTTCCCACGGTTCTCGTCCGATGGCGCTCAACTCGCATTCACTTCGCAATACGATGGCAACACGGAGGTCTACGTCATGCCCGGAGATGGTGGTGTCCCGAAGCGCCTTACCACAACCGCAACTCTGGGACGTGATGATATTTCGGACCGGATGGGTCCAAACAATATTGTCATGACCTGGCAAAACACGAAGCCCTCCGTCGTTTTCCGTTCGCGGATGACGACGTTCAACTCGTTTATCGGATCGCTTTACGCAGTCGGCCTCGATGCAGAGTTGCCAACCCAGTTACCGGTGCCCCGTGGTGGTTTCACTTCCTTTTCACCAGACGATTCCAAAATGGCGTTTAACCGCGTTTTTCGCGAGTTCCGAACCTGGAAACATTACCGCGGCGGGATGGCTGATGATGTCTGGATCTTCGATTTCAAAACGGGAACAACCGAAAACCTAACGAACAACGAGGCCCAGGATATTTGCCCGATGTGGGGAGCGGATAACCGAATTTATTTCATCTCCGATCGTGATGGCCGGATGAATCTCTTCTCAACCGATCTAACCGGTAAGGACACGAAACAACTCACCACCTTCAAAGATTACGACATTAAGTTTCCTTCGATCGGCAAGGAATCGATCGTCTTCGAACAGGCGGGCTACATCTGGCGTTATGATCTGGCCGGCGGAAAAGCAAGCGCGGTCCCAATCGAGATCAAAGAAGATCTGGCGTCCGGACGATCGGCCTTTATTAACGTAACGAAAAACATTCAGTCGATTAGCACCGCCCCTGACGCGCAAAGGGTCATTGTGGTCGCGCGAGGCGACCTTTTCTCAGTCCCAATGAAAAATGGTACGCCACGCAATCTGACCAGAACCTCGGATGCGCACGAACGGGACGCTGTCTGGTCGCCCGATGGCAAATGGATTGCCTATAATTCGGATGCCACTGGAGAAAATGAACTCTACGTCCGGCCTCAGGATGGGAAGGGCCCGGCACAACAGATAACGAGCAACGGCGACACTTATTATTATCGCGCTATCTGGTCGCCCGATAGCAAGAAGCTACTCTGGGGCGATCGGCTTCAGCGCCTTCGCTTTGTCGACGTCGGCAGCAAAGCTGTGACGGTCGTGGATCAAGCTAAGGAAGGGGAGATTACCAACTACGATTGGTCACCCGACAGTCAATGGATTGCATGGGCGCGTCCCGAAGAGAACGGTAACGGCAAGATTTCGCTCTACTCGCTCGCGGATAAGAAAACGACACCTGTCACCGACAATTGGTATTCGGCCGACAACCCTGCCTTCAGTGACGATGGGAAATATCTCATGTTTACTTCTAGTCGCGATTTCCGGCCAATTTTCGGCCAAACCGATTTTTCAAACATCTATCGCGATCTCGACCGAATCTATCTGGTTACTCTTTCAAAAGAGACCGAGCCACCCTTAGGTCCGCGCAGTGACGAAGTAGGTAAAAAGAAGGAGAAAGATAAAGAGAAGGAAGGCGATAAGAAGGACTCGGAGAAGAAAGATTCAGACAAGAAGGGCGACGAGAAGAAGAGCGGCGACGGAAAAGATAAGGAGAAAGAAACGAAGAAACCGGTGGTCGTAAAAGTCGATCTAGATGGGATTCAGGATCGTCTGGCGCCGCTCGAAATCTCACCGGGTAACTACAATAGCCTCCGATTAATTGATGATCGAGTTTTCTATCGTCGTCGCACAGTTGGTGACGATCAGGGAGATGATGATGACGGAGACGACAGCAACCAGAAGTGGCATCTCTGTGTTTACAGTTTGGAAGATCGGAAAGAGACGGTCCTAGGTGACATTAATAGTTATGAGATCACGGCTGATGGAAAAAAGATGCTGGTCAAGATCAAGAAGGATTATTTCATCATCGATCTTCCCAAGGACAAGCTGGAGACCAAGGATCATGAACTAAAGGTCGATGGTCTGGAAATGCACCTGGACCGGCACGCCGAGTGGACCCAGATCTACAACGAGGCTTGGCGGCAAATGCGTGACTTCTTCTACGCACCCAACATGCATGGACTTGATTGGAAAGCTATGCGTGACAAATACGGGGCCCTGGTCCCATTTGTAAATCATCGCAACGATTTGACCTACTTAATTGGTGAATTGATTGGCGAGCTGAACATTGGCCATGCCTACGTTGCCGGGGGTGAACGGCCGGATACGCCACGAATCAAGCTTGGTTTGCTTGGCGCCCAGGTAATCCGCGATCCAGCCAGCAAGGCCTATCGGATTGAAAAGATTCTGTCTGGTGAGAACTGGAATAAGCATGCCCGTTCACCGCTGACCGCGATTGGTGTGAATGTGAAACCGGGCGATTACATCCTCGCCATAAACGGCATTCCCGTTTCCACCTTGCCGAATCTTTACGACGCGCTAATTGGCACCGCTGATAAGCAAGTTATCCTGCGGGTGAATTCCAAACCATCCGAAGACGGAGCGCGTGACGTCACCATCGTTCCAGTGGGAGACGAAGCCCCACTCTATTACAAAGCGTGGGTACAAAAGAATGTCGAAGACGTTACCAAGAAGACAAACGGCGAAGTCGGCTATATCCACATTCCCGACATGGGCCAAGAGGGACTGAACGAGTTCACTAAGCAATACTTTCCACAGATTAAGAAGAAAGCGCTGATTGTTGATGTTCGTGGCAATGGTGGCGGGTTCGTTTCACCACTTGTCCTTGAGCGGTTACGGCGTGCCCTCGTCATGGTTGGAATGGCTCGCAACGGTACTCCTCAAACCGATCCACCGCAGACGTTCCTCGGACCCTTGGTTGCATTGTGCAATGAGTTCTCCGCATCCGACGGCGATATTTTTCCGTTTCGATTCAAATCAGCTGGGTTAGGTAAATTAATCGGTAAACGCACCTGGGGCGGTGTTGTTGGCATCCGCAATCCGCTTCCACTGACCGATGGCGGCCAGCTTTTCCGCCCCGAGTTTGCTCCTTATTCGAAGGAGGGTAAGGGATGGATCATCGAGGGCCATGGGGTTGATCCAGACATCGTGGTCGACAATGATCCCGCGAAAGAATTCAAAGGTGAAGATCAACAGCTCGACCGAGCAATTCAGGAGATTCAAACCGAACTCAAGACGAAGCGATATGATCTTCCTCCGATTCCGCCGTTTCCGAACCGGAATCCCGCGAATCAATCAGCTACGCCGGAGCGATCACCATAAGGGCGCCGTGCGTATTAGTAATAGGACGTATTGATCCATAAGACATATTCATGAAAGCTCTCCGCTACTTTTTCTGTGTCGTTCTGCCTCCGGTCGCGGTTTTAATGACGGGACGAATCCTCAGTTTTTTCTTAAGTCTTCTTTTAACGCTGCTCGGGTGGGTTCCAGGCGTTATTCATGCCTGCCTGGTGGTGAACGATTATCAAGCCGAACACCGGCACTGAGTCATTTAACGACTTAATGATTTAGCGACTTAGCGATTGTAGCTGAGTTCACGGACCTTTTGGGGCGAGACGCTCTACGATTCTCTCGAAACAGGAATCGCCGCGCAACGGATCCCAATAAGGATGCAGACGTAGTTCGCCATAGCTTGCAGAGCCCGGAATATCGAGTGTGCTCCCAAGTTGTTGACAGGCGAGCTCTTTCTCCCCGGTCCATGCATAGATTACCGCGAGAAATTGCCGGACGTGTAAACCATTTACCGCATCTCGCTCCAACGGAAGAAGGTCAATCGCCCTTTGACCTTCGCTGATCGCATCATCCTTTCGTCCCAGAGCCGCATCAATCAAACCGAGAACACACAATGCGGGACCATAGTCGCCCTGGTCCTGGACAAGTTCTTCCTGGTGTTCACGCGCCGCGCTGAAGGCAGATTGTGCTACGGCGGCATAACCCTGCATACGTGCCACGAGTCCTTCACCAAAGTCGCGGGTGAATTGGATGGCGTCAGGCCCAAACGTATTATCTCCAAGCGCCGCGAGAGCGCGACCAGCGGCGAGAGGGTCGCGCTCACATAATGCCAAGTGTAACCAGTTGTCCGTGGATCCTTCCAAGGCGCCCGGGTCTTGTGTGAAAATCTCGTCAATCACAGCATGGAGCGGTTTCGTATTAGCTTTCCAATCGAGGTCGACCTGAGCGCGGGCTATTTTTGTATCCGCAATTACTTCTGGGGGAGTAACCGGCAGTGCCCGATCGAAAACTGCAATCATTTCTCGATAACGACGAAGCGCTCCGTAGCTGTGCGCGACTCTTTGAAGGATGGCAAAGTTGTATGGATCCAAATCGAGTGCGCGTTCGAAGTTCCGGAGAGCTTCTTCCTGGCTGCCTTGGCGACGGTCGATATAACCAGTTAACTCTGGAATACGCGGATCGTTAGGTAAGGTTCGTCGGGCGAGGAAGAGTTCGGCACGCGCCCCTTCGAAATCAAAATAGCCGCGATAAAGATGCTGCGCTTTCGCCAAGTGCGCTTCTCCGCGCTCGGGGCCTAACGCCAGCGCATTGTTAACTGCTTCCTGCGCGAGGTCGAGTCGGGCGGCGCTGTGATCGATTCCATAGAAATAAATGTAATCGTGAATCCCAGCCAATTCGCAATAAGCCATCAGATAGTTTGGATCTCGAGTGACTGCATCATTAAGCAAACGTTCCCCTTGGGAGAGATCCTCTCGAAAACGCGGGCCAAAAGCGCTGGTAGAGATAATGGCTCTGGCACGATTGTAGAGATCGTAGGCCGCAAGATTTGTAGTGGGGGGTGCATCAATCGCCGCCTTTTCTGCCGGTGAGATTCTGGCCCTCAATTGGTTTGCGACTGCTTTGGCAATCTCACTCTGCACGGCAAAGATATCGTCGAGTGGCCGATCATACTGTTCGGTCCAAAGTTGGGCAGTAGCACCAGCCTCAATGAGCTTGACCGCAACCCGGACCCGATTGGTAGCACGTTGGACACTTCCTTCCAGGACATGGGTCACCCGTAATGCCTTCGCTATTTCCGAGGGATTGCGCGATGGAGTTGTCTTGAATTGCATTGCGCTGATCCGGCTGATGACTTTCAAGTCAGCTATTTTCGCTAGGTCGGTTCGGATCTCATCCTGAACGCCATCGGCGAAAAATTCGCTCTCCGTGTCGCGATTCAAATTTTCGAAAGGAAGGACAACGATTGATTTGTTGCCAGGCTGGCTAAGCGCACGCGAAGTCACGGGGGCTGAGGACGCGATAATAGGACCTGTTGAACGTGTTCGACGGGAGAGCACGATGAAAGTGACTCCCGCAAGGATGAATAAGAGGAGCGCGGCTGCGACCCAACGTTGCTGGCGCCCGTAATCCGAGCGTGGCGGAGCCGGCGGCGGCGGCAATTTGGCTTTGGAGACGTGCGCAGATCGCACGAGTCTCAACTTTTCTGGTACTTCCGGGTTGCCGAGTGTTCCGGTATAAAGATTAACGAGACCGATCTTAACGTCGGGTTTCACCTCCACTTCGCCGAGATCGAACAAATGCGAAGACCAGTGGCTGTTTTGTCCAAGGTCAGTCGCGATCCGTTGCGAAAGCAGAATGTGACCGGCATCACCGCAATCCATCACCCGCTGGGCCATGCTAATCCCTGTCCCCGCTACGACAGGCTGATCATTTACGTCTGTTACAGCGCTGACCGGGCCACTGTGAATTCCCATCCGCACCCGTATTCGGGAATGATTCTTTAATGCTTCGCTGATCTCGAGCGCGCATTTTACGGGCGCTTCTGGTTGAGTGAAAAACGCGAGCGCCATTCCATCGCCCGACGGTAATCGCACCAATTTCCCGGCCGCTTGGGCGATTTGGAATGGATTTGTATGGCGAATAACTTGGTTTAACTCGCTTAATACCTCGCTCTGCTCCTTGACGACAAGTCGGGTAAAGCCGACCACGTCGACGAAGAGCACATGGGCGATCTCCATCTCAAAGTCATCAGAGGTTGAATCCCGGGGCATCGAATAGATGTAACCACGTTTCTGGCTCACTCGACCAAGATTTTTCGAAATCTCAGTTCGCATTTCCGGCCAGCTCTAGCCTTACCGCATCCCCTTTGAGCGCGGTAATTACCCCGGAAATGACATCCTCCAACGGCATTCCCAATTCCTTAGCGCCATTGACAATGTCATCGCGATTTACAGCTCGGGCGAAAGCCTTGTCTTTCATTTTCTTTTTCACGGATGCCACGTCCACTTCGTGAATGCTTTTTGAAGGACGGACTCGCGCCACCGCCATAACGAAACCACTCAACTCATCGACAGCGTAAAGTGTCTTTTCAAGCGGCGTCTCCCGAGTGACACCAGAATAGTCCGCGTGCGATAGAATCGCCCGGCAAACTTCTTCGCTCCAACCCTGCTCGCGGAGCGCGACCACTCCAACGAAAGGATGTCCTTCTGTCGGGCTTCTCTCCAAGTTTGGATGACGCTCGTAATCCATGTCATGCAAAAGCCCGACCGCTTCCCATAGATCCACATCTTCACCTCGTTGCTGCGCAAAATAACGCATCGAATCGGCGACCGCGTAACAATGCCGGCGAAGGCTATCCGATTGGATCCACTCATGAAGAAGGGTGAGAGCGCGATCAGTTAACATGGAAGGATAATGCTACATCATTGGTCAATCCGTCGCCCTTTTGTAATGGGATGCTTGTGACCTAACCAGGTGGAGGCATCGATTGATCGTTCTTATCTCGCCCGGAGTCGATCGTGTCGCGAAGCTTACCGACAGTCCGAGTGACTGCATTGGTAGCAGCCTTACGCGGTCCGCTGGTTTCAGCGTGGAGCTGATCAATTGCCCGATCCATTGCAGCTTTAATGCTGGCCGCGGTTCCACCCTTTTCGCATTCGCGAATGAGAACTCCCTCCAGCCGCGCGATCACGCCATCGACGGTATAGTTGCGGCCTACTTCGAAATCGCTCTTGTCCTGATCCTCAATCGCGCTGTAAACATCGATCACTCTCTCACTGTGCGATCCCCATCTGAGCACGCGGTAAAAGAGGGCTCCTTCGCGTTCGCCTTTGGAAATGAGATCGATCAAGGCCGCAAAAAGAGAGATCGGCATCAGGGCAAAATCACGGATATTGTCGAGCAGCATTTTGACCTGAAACACCACGACATCGCGAAGAAACTTCCAGCGCTCAGTTGGCTGTTTTTGGGGAATGGCCGATGGAGGCTGAGTCATACGATAATAACTAGGGCTGCTTTATGATTCATCCTGCGAAGCAGAAAAGCACGCCCAAACTCTGATCGAACGTGTTGCCGCACTCCAAAACGCAGAGCGAGAAACATAGTGTCAGCCTCGATCGCCCGAAGAGAGTCGACAAAGAGATAGGTAGGCACGATAGAACTAGTCCCATGAAGCGAACCCTTCTTTCAATCATCTTATTGTTCTCGGTGGCCTCAATATTTGGTGCAGAAACAGCCCCCGATGCGGCCGAGCTAACGAAACTGCTCAAGGATTTTCTGGCTGGTGCCGGTCGGAATGACGCTGCAGTACACGAACGTTTCTGGGCGGATGATTTGATTTATACCGGCTCTGTCGGAAGACGTCTTGGCAAAGCGGATATTCTCCGAGAAGTACGAGCTGAAACGACGCCAAAGCCTGGTGAATCCGCCGTTTTTAGCGCGGAGGACATTCGAATCCAGCAATATGGTGACACCGCCATCGTTGCGTTCCGGCTGGTGGCAAACACAGAAAAAGAAGGCAAGAAAGAGACAAAATACTATCTAAACTCCGGAACGTTCCTGAAACGCGACGGCAAATGGCAGGTCGTTAATTGGCAGGCCACCGCATTACCGGAGAAAAAAGACGAACCGAAACCATCGCCAACTGCGGCAGGGAAGTGATGGCGATTTAACCCAAATCAAAGGAGCAAATGGGTTCCTGAGACTCGGAAGTGCTCGCCTAACGGCATACGCTCTGCTCCGCATAACGGGCCAATGACGACCCGTGAACTGCATATTCTGACTGTAGATGACGAGGCGTCGGTAAGTCATTCAGTTCGGTTTGCCTTGGGCGGACCTGGCCGCATTTTCGGTACCGCGGCCCACGGGGTAGATGCGTTGGCGCAGATCAAGGCAAAAACCCCTCCGTATGATGTCATCGTCATCGACCACAGAATGCCGTTAGTGAACGGAATTGAGCTGGTGCGTCGGCTTCGCGCGATCAGCTTTGCAGGGAAGATCATTGTTCTGTCAGCGCATCTCGATCATGAAGCGAGACGAACCTACGAAGAAATGAACGTAGATGTGATGCTCGCGAAACCGTTCGATGTGCGCGAGCTGCGAGAAACCGTGGAGAGAGTAGTGCGGGATCTAGGCTAGTCGAGCGTCGCTCGAGGCTTATATATTGCGGCAATGGCAGCGCCGACTATGGCAAACATGATTAGGTCCCCGGCAATCCACATCCAGAGAATCTTGGCCGTCAACGGTTCGACCGCGAATCGAATCACATTAACGCCGGAGCAAAGAATTCCGATCACGATCCCATAGCCTATTCCGGTTGCCACGTTCTGTTGGCCAATCTTGCTGACGTAAAGTCCGGTGAACGCAAACGCGATCACTAGATGGCCAAGGATCAAGACCCAAAAGTGCTTCTGGAAGTCCGGATCCGTTCGCCACAAAGCGGACGTCTCTATGTAAGCTGGCTTCATTAGGATTCCGTGCCAAACGAACCCGAAGAAAAAAACAAGAACGAACGCAACGACGAACGCGATTACACCTCGTTTGTGATTCATGTCCCTTTGTAAGGACAACAGATTCGTGGCGTCGAGGTAAAACTGAGGTGGGGCAAGTCTGTAATTGAGGACGAGGACGAAGGCCTTGCGTCATCAATCGCCGCAGGCATTTTGATTAATGCAACGCATTACTCCATTTCTGTGGTTCGATGATCAGGCGGAAGCTGCAGCGAACTTTTACGTTTCCGTATTTAAGAATTCGAAGGTTAAAGAGAAAACGCATTACACCGGTGAAGAGCCGGTGGGAAAGAAAGGCGCGGTCATGACCGTGACGTTCGAACTGGATGGCCAGGAATTTATGGCCTTGAACGGTGGGCCGGATTTTAAGTTTACGGAAGCGATCTCGTTTATGATCAATTGCGAAACACAGAAGGATATTGACTACTACTGGGAGAAGCTTACGGCTGATGGTGGGAAAGAAGTTCAATGCGGCTGGCTCGCCGATAAGTACGGTCTCTCGTGGCAGGTGGTGCCAGCGAAGTTTTCCGAGTGGGCGAGGAACCCCTCCGGGTTTCAACGGATGATGCAAGCGTTGTTGCTGATGAAGAAGCTCGACCTTGCCACGTTGCAAAAAGCTTACGACGGGAAGTGAGGTCTGAAGTTTGATGAGTTTGAAGTGACGCGAGCCATGGTTCTTCGTAGAGTGAAAAGATGAAAAAGCGTTTCGGCATTCTCTTAGGGACATTTGTTTTCTCCGTTAGTCTTGCGCTCGCCCAGACTGATTACGTCAAATCGATTGAGAAATGGCGGAGTGATGAAGAGCGTGACCTGAAGAAGGAAGATGGCTGGCTGACATTGGCCGGGCTCTTTTGGTTGAAAGATGGAGTTAACACCGTAGGAGTCGGTTCGGATTTTGATGTTCGCCTAACCAACAACTTCAAAGGCGGTAAGTTCGGCGAAATAACCTTTAAAGATGGTGTAGCGACGCTAAAGGTTGAGGAGGGAGTTGAGGCCCAAGGGGACGATAAGACTTTTACAAATATCCAGCTCGTGTCGGATGAACAGGGGAAGCCAACGAAAATCCGCACCGGAACTCAGACGCTCTATATGATCAAGCGGGAGGATCGATATGGCATTCGGCTGAAGGATAGCAACAGCAAGGCACGACTGAATTTCAAAGGATCGAACTGGTTTCCAGTTGATGAAACCTACAAGGTTAAAGCGCAGTTCGAAGCCTCACCTGAAGCAAAGGAAGTAATGATTCCAAATGTAATGGGAGGTTTCTTTAAAATGAAAAGCCCGGGCATGTTGAAATTCAGTTTGAAAGGAAAGGACTGCTCGCTCCAGCCGGTCGAGGATGATGATGGAACTTTGTTCATCATTTTTCATGATCGTTCTAATGAGACCGATACCTACAAGGCTGGACGCTTTCTCCATGCGGATAAAGCGGTCAACGGCGAAACCGTTCTCGACTTCAACAAGGCCGAAAATCCGCCATGCGCATTCACGTCTTTTGCGACCTGTCCGTTGCCGCCGCCACAAAATGAACTCGAAGTTGAAGTGAAGGCAGGAGAGAAAAGGTATGATCACTAGGACTCATCCATAATGGGGGG
>AR_comb_assmDRAFT_10338760_pt1 | contig 10840 bp, 8 predicted proteins | sample ArasoioldDNA_FD_10543 | JGI IMG/M metagenome (IMG submission 10543) | reverse complement strand
CCCATGACCATGCCCATGGTCGTGAGGTTCGACGTGTCGATGCGCGCAATGCCGAAATCCGCGACCTTGAGCGCTCCCGACTTCGTGAGGATGAGATTGGCCGGCTTGATGTCGCGGTGCACGACGCCGCGCTCGTGTGCGAAGTCGAGCGCCTGAAGTAGCTGCGTCATCATCGCGTTGATCTGGCCGAGGTCGAAGTTGGCGCCACGGTTGAGGAATTCGCGCAGCCCTGTGCCCTCGACGAACTCCATGACGATGAACGCGTTGGCGTCGTCTTCGCCGTATTCGTAGACGCTGACGATGTTCGGATGCAACAGACGGCCGGCGGCGACAGCCTCGTTCTTGAAGCGCGCCATCGATTGCTCGACCAGGTCGGGGTCGACCAGATCCTTGCGCACCGTCTTGATCGCGACGACGCGCTCGATGCCGGGATCGAAGGCCTTGTAGACGACGCCCATCGCGCCCTTCCCCAGGACGCTCTGGACTTCGTACTTGCCGATTTTTACCGGATCCGCCATACGCAGTGCCTAGCTCTCCAGCATCTTGATCGCTTGGACCATGCTCGCCTTCATGCGGTTCAGCGCGTCGGTAAGCACGCCGATCTCGTCATGGCTGCGCGAGCGAAAGTCACCCGCGTCGAGATTGCCGAGGCTCACCTCGTCGGCCAGTTTTGACAGCCGCTTCACCCGCTGGATCACCACATAGTAGAGCAGCACGTTTAGCATGGCGATGGTGAACAGGAAAACGCCGGCGAGCGATGCCAGGAAGACCTTGAACGTGTAGCTCGCGCGCTGAACGGGTATTGCCGTCGGCACCGAAACGACCTGCGCACCGATGATGTCGTTGACCTTCCAGCCAAATCCGTTGTTCGAGCCGTAGGTCTCGATCATGGTCCGCGGCGCCGCGTCCGGCGTGCTGTGGCACACCAGGCAGGCCGGATCCGTGATCTTGATCGGGCGTGCGAGGAACAGCGAGCGACCTTCGGGCGTGTCGCGCTCGCCGCTGGCCTCGGTGCGCGTCGGGTTCTGGCGAAAGCCGTTGACGACGTCGACTTCCCAGTCGGTCGCATGGTCGCGAGGATTGGTGGGATTGAGCGTCGCCTCCTTGTACGCGTAGTCGGGATATTTCTTGCGCATATCGATGAATTGCTCGGTGGCCGCGTAGAACGGCACCGCCTGCGGCACGAACTTGTATTTGAGCTGTGTCTCGAGCAGCGGCTGCACCTGATGCTGGGTGTAGTTGCGCATCGATGAAGCGGCCTCCATCATCAGTCGCGCGTGCTGCAGCACTTCCTCCCGCGCGTTGTTCTGCAGGACAGCCCATGCGGCGAACCCTGCGATGATGAAACCGACCGCGAAAATGACGATGAGCGCCGCATTGAATTTCCAAATCAGGTTCATATGTCCCTTGCTTATTTTCCGGTCGCGCGTTCCCACGGCCAGCGCCAGGTTCGCTCCGGCTCAACTTTCTTTTCTTCTTTCGGCGGCTCAACTTTCGCCGCCGTCGTCGGCGCCGCGGTCGGAACGGTCTTCGCGGCCGCGGCGTCGGGAACGGTCTTGACGTTCGCGTCGGCGGCGGCCTTGAATGCTGGATCGGTGGCCAGCTTGGCTTCGAATCGCTTGGCAAACGCGACGCGGTAAGGGCCGCCGAGCCACGATTGCACTTCGGGATACGTCGCTTCGTGATCGAGCACCGGCTCGCGCGGCGTGCCGAAGCGCGCGATGCGCAGCGGCAACGGATCCATGAAGTCGCGCGGCAGCGCACCGACGAATGCCGAGGGCGCGCGCTCTGCGGCGATCACCGGCTTGCCTGCTGCGCGGCTGGCGAAAGCTCCAGCGCGCACCTCGACGCCCGCGGTGTCGGGCCTCCCCGGCTCGATGACGCGCGCCGAGCCCGTTTCGACGAACACCTCGAGCGTGTCCGGTGTGAGATGCGCAACGGCGGCTGCGCCCGAAGTCACCACCGAGCCCATTCCCGAACGAATGCGAAGGCGCGTCAGCGTCGGCTTCGTGTCGAACTTGAGCCATCCTTTGGATATCCAGAAATCGGTCGCCGGACGCTGCTTGGCATCGCCGGACGACATCGAGACCACGTACAGCGCGCCGGGTCCAATGAGCCCCAGTGCACCGCCTTCGGTCATTTCGAGCTGAAACTGCGACTTTTCCGGCACATCGATGACATCGGTATCGCGAATGCGCACTCCCTCGACCAGCGCATACCACGCGGTTCCGCGCAACAGGCGTGGCTTACCGTCGATCAGCGTCACCGTGCCTACGTCCGCGGCGAAGCAAGACATCGTGGCGAAAAGCCACAAGCATCCGAAGCAGAGGCCACTGATCTTCATTTCAGGGATTTCGAGCCCGGACCGGAGTTGCGTGCGCAGAGGGAAAGATACTAGGCTGCGACCCCTGCCAAGTCAACGTGAATACTGCGCTGCCATAGTGCAGAAAGCCCGGCGCTTCACGATGCCTTATACTTGCGCGACAAACACCGCTGAAAAGCCGGAATGTCTCCCACTTCGAGCAATCTCGTCGTCATGTTCGCCGACATCTCGGCGAGCACTCGCCTGTACGACACATTGGGCAACGAAGAGGCGCAGGCGACCATCGATCGCGTACTGGGCATCGTCCGCCGCATCTGCGAGACCGGAAACGGCCGCGTGGTGAAGACCATCGGCGACGAGGTCATGGCGTCGTTCCCCGACGCCGAGGCGGCAGCGCTGGCGGCGATCGAGATCGAGCAGAACGTGTCCAAGCAGCGCACGAGCCGCGGCACGTCCATCGCCATCCACATCGGCATGGAATCGGGGCCCGCAATCGAGGATGCCGGGGACGTGTTCGGCGACTGCGTCAATGTCGCCGCACGCCTCACCGATCTCGCCAAGGGTGGGCAGATCTTCACCTCGGCGCGCACCGCGGGCGAGCTGTCGCCGGCGATGAAAAAACGAACGCGCGACCAGGATGCGCACACGCTGCGCGGCAAGGAAGAGGACGTCGGCGTGGTCGAGCTCACGTGGCAGGAGTCCGAGGACGAGATGACCATGATGTCGCCGCGCCAGGTGCTCGCGCCGGCGAGCGTCAAGCTGACGCACGGCGCACGCGACATCGTGCTCGGCGCCACGCATTCGGTGCTCACGCTTGGACGCGACCAGCAGAACGACGTGATGATCGCCGATCGCAAGGCATCGCGACTGCACGCGCGCATCGAACGGCGCCGCGACAAGTTCGTGCTTGTCGATCACAGTTCCAACGGCACCTACGTCACCGTCGAGGGTGAGTCCGAGCTCGCACTGCGTCGCGAGGAGCTCGTGCTTCGCGGCCGCGGCCGCGTGAGCTTCGGCCATGCCTTCCAGGACGACCCAACCGAGTTCCTGGCGTTTTCCTGTATCGATTAGCGGCCTACGCCGCCGCACCGCGCCGGCGCGCGCCGCTGGCGCGAAACGCCTGCGGTCTCGCGATGCCGAAGCCCTGCGCGTAGTCGACTCCGATGCGACGCAAGCTGGCGAGCACCACCTCGCTTTCGACGAACTCGGCGATGGTGCGCTTGCCCATCACGTGGCCGATGCGGTTGATCGCCTCGACCATCGCGCTGTCGATGGGATCGGTGAGCATGTCGGTCACGAAGCTGCCGTCGATCTTCAGAAAATCTACCGGCAGATGCTTGAGATAGCCGAACGACGACATGCCTGCGCCAAAATCGTCGAGCGAGAAGCGGCAGCCGAGTGCGCGCAGCTCGGCGATGAAATGCGCGGCCTTGCCGAGGTTGGCGATCGCGGTGGTCTCGGTAATCTCGAAGCAGATGGTTTCGCCCGGGATGCCGGCCTGCACGAGCTCCTCGCGCACGAAAGCGAGAAATCGCTCGTCGCCGATCGATGTACCCGAGAGATTGATCATGTACGTGGCGAATGTGCGCGACGGCATGCGCATCTCTCCGAGCGTCGAGAACGCGGTGCGGATAACCCAGCGGTCGATCACCGGCATCAGGCTGTAGCGTTCGGCCGCGGGAATGAACGCCATCGGCGGAACCAGTGCGCCGCGTTCGTCGATCATTCGCACCAGCAGCTCGTACAGCTGAGCGGGACGCTGCGGATCGTCGACGGCGACGATCTCCTGCGAGTACAGACAGAAGCGGTCCTCGTCGAGCGCACCGTGAAGGCGCGCCACCCATTCCATCTCGCCGTGACGCACCGCGAGCTCGCTGTCCTTGGGATGGTATATCTGCACGCGATTGCGGCCCTTTTCCTTGGCGACATAGCACGCGGAGTCGCCCGCGCTGAGCACGTCGGCGAGCGTCATTGCGCCGTCGGTGATGGCCACCAGCCCAATGCTTACGCCGATGCTGAACGAGCGCGTCTGCCAGACAAAATGGAAGTCGGTAACGGTCTGGCGCAGCAAATCGGCGATGCGCGCCGCGTGTTCCAGCGGGCAGTTTTCGAGCAATACGCCGAACTCGTCGCCGCCCAACCGGGCAAGCGTGTCGCCTTCACGCAGACGCTCCTGCAGCAACATGCTGATCTGGCGCATCAGCTCGTCTCCGGCGGCGTGCCCCGACGTGTCGTTGACCAGCTTGAACTGGTCCAGGTCGAGATACATCATCGCGTGCACCCGTCCCAACTCGCGCGCGCTCGCCAGCGCGAGGCTCAGCCGGTGCTCGAACTCGCGACGGTTGATCAGGCCCGTGAGCGCGTCGTGGCTCGCCTGGTACGAAAGCTGTGTCGCGTACTCGCGCTCGCGGCGCACGTCGTGCAGCACGAGCACGACGCCGGCGATCGCCCCCGCGCGGTCGCGGATCGGCGCCGCCGACTCATTGATCGCAACCTCGGTGCCATCGCGGCGCAGCAGCAGCGCGTTGGCAGCCACCTTCATGCTGGCGCCTTCCCTGAGCACCATGTCGACGGGGCTCGCAAGCGGCGCGCGCGTGGCTTCGTCGAGCGTCATGCACACGACCTCCAGCGCGGTGCCGCGCGCCTCGATCTCGCGCCATCCGGTGAGCGTTTCGGCCACCGGGTTCATGTAGTCGATGAAACCGTCGACGTCGGTGGTGATCACTGCGTCTCCGATCGACTCGAGCGTCACCTGCGCGCGTTCCTTTTCGGCGAACAGCTGCGCCTCGGCGAGCTTGCGATCGGTGATGTCGCTGACCGAGCCGGCCATGCGCACCGCCCACCCCTGCGCGTTACGCACCGAGCGGCCGCGCGCGCGCATCCAGCGGTAGTCGCCTTGCTTGGAAAGACAGCGGAATTCGAGGTCGTAGGGAATGCCGTCGCGCAAGTGCGCACGCAACGCGTCGCGGGCGACGATGCGATCGGTGGGATGGAGCAGCTTGAGGAAAGCGTCGGGCGTGTTCGCGACCTCGTGATCGGCGTACCCCGCGAGCTCCTTGGTGCGCGGCGACAGGTACATTTCGCCAGTGCGGACGTTCCAGTCCCACAGCCCGTCGCTTCCGCCCATGACCGCGAGCGCGAAGCGTTCCTCGGACAGGCGAAGCGCCGCCTCGAAGGCGTCGCTTTCGCGCAGCATGCGCCGCGACAGCGCGATGCCAAGCAGCACCAGGCTCGCTGCGGCGAGCAGCGTCACCACGACGAGGACGCTCTGCGCCACGCGTGAGGCCTGACCGAGCGTATATGAAAATGCGTCCTCGAGCGGCGTCAGCTTCGCGTTGAGCTCGTCGATGCGGGCGAGCACCGGAAGGACCGGCGCGCTCACCCCGGGGTTGGCGGCGACAACGCGATGCAACTCGCTGCCGGCCGCCACCAGCTCGGCGATATAGCCGTCGGCTTCGGTCCAGATCGCAATCGCGCGATCGATGTAGCTGACCCTGCGAAAGCGCCGGAACAGCCGGATCATGCCGTCGATGTCGTCGGCGTTGTTCCTGCCTACGATGAAGCCGCGCCGAGCAAGGTCGAGGTCGGGCTCGGCCTTCTCCAGCTCCTCGCGCGCGACGCGGTCGCCCAGCGGGACAGTGATCGCTTCCACGAAGCGCGTGTAGTCGTCGATCGAGCCGGTGCGCGCATAGCTGCTGAGATAGTGGACGGCATCTTTCTGCGCCTTCGACCACAACGCTTCGCCCCCGACGTAGGCACGCACCGACGAGAGAATGTCGACGCTCCCGAGGCCCAGCAGCACCAGCAGCATAACGATCGCGAGGAACGGCCAGATGATCAGCAGCAGGCGCCGGCTGATGCCGAAGTGCGCGAACATCGCAGGGGGCGGCGTCGCCTGGCGTCGGGCGCGCGTCATTCGGGCGCGGGATGAATGTTGTCGACCCAGTGAATCTGCTCGGGGTTGGGCTCGACGTCGGCGATGTCGAGATTCACGACCACCGGTTGCTGTCCGCTTCGCACCAGGACGCACGACAGCGGCATTTCATCGCTGCCGTTGATCTCCTGATGCGGGACGTAGGGCGGAACGTAGATGAAATCGCCCGGCCCCGCTTCGGCGGTGTATTCGAGACGATCGCCCCACCTCATGCGTGCCCTGCCGCTCACCACGTAGATCACGCTCTCGACCGGACCATGGTGATGCGCTCCCGTCTTCGCCTTGGGGTGGATCATCACCGTGCCGGCCCACAGCTTCTCGGCTCCCGCAGTCGCCGTGGTGATCGCGGCGGCGCGATTCATGCCGGGCGTCTGCGGCGTGTTGATGTCGAGCTCATCGGCGCGCACGACACGCACGCCATGCAATCTCCATTTGTCGGTCATCTCTTGAGTTCCTATGCAGACCGGTCCGCACGCGCCGTCATTGGGTGACCACCCAGTTGGCATCGACAGGGACGCGGTTGCTCCAGGACCCCGACGTTGAGATCTTGCCGTCGGCAAGGCGTCCAGACATCGTGCCTGTCAGCGCCCTGCCACTTTGGGTATAGCCATCGAGCGTCAGCCTGACTGAGCCATCGGCGGATATGGATCCCTTGGCGTGCGCAGGCTCATTGTTGAAGCGCGTCGGCCAGGTGGCGGAAAGCGATCCGCGATCGACAATGAGTCCTACGCCCCAGCAGCGCGCGGTGCCATCGGAATTGGTGGAGCACATGCGCCCAACGTACGTGCCGTCCTTCGCTGACGTCGAGTTCGCTGCCACCGCACGCTGCGGCGGCGCAGGCGATTTCGGTTCGGCCTCGATTTTGCCCGCGGCATTCTGCGCGGCACTCGCCGCAGCCTGACGCTCCACCTCGACGGCCTTCTGGCTGCTGCGTCCGCGGTTTGCATGGCGAGCGCCGCTGCCTTGCGCGCCTCGTCGGCGTTTTTCTCGCTTTGCTCGGCTTTTTGCAATGCTTCCCTGGCGGCTTTCAAGTCGCTCTGGATGCGCGCTTCGCGTTGCGAAGCTTCCGCCGCGAATCGATCCTGCTCGGCCTTGCGCTTGCTAGCCTCGGCCAGGGTCAGCGCTTCCCTGGCACTTTGCAATTCCGCAACCAGTTTGGCTTCCTTCTGCGCAGCGGCAGCCGCGGAGCGTTCCAGTTCCGCCTTGCGTTGTGCTTCGGCGCCGCGTCGCGTTTCCTCGGCGCGTTGCGCGTCCTCGGCGGCGCGCTGGTTGTGGTCGCGATATAGCCAGTAGCTCGCTGCGCCGACCGCGATCGCAGCCGCGACGGCGGCTATCGCGAGCATCGGCGTCTTGCGGCTCGGGCGACCTCCCGCACCCGCCAACGAAGTCCCATCGCTGCTGATCGCAAACGTCCGCACCGGCAGCGCGATGTTCTTGAAGTTCCTTTCGCCGAGCTGCTTGATCTGCAGCGTGAGCTTGTTCTGGATCTGGTCGTAGACGCTGCCCGAGATGCATACGCCACCGGGCTCGGCCACGGTCTGTATCCGCGCCGCGACGTTGACGCCATCGCCCAGCAAATCGCCCTCCTGGATGATCACGTCACCCAGGTTGATGCCGATGCGAAACCACATGCGCTGTGCTTCGGGAAGGTGCTCGTTGCGCGTACGCAGCGCCGCCTGGATCTCGGTCGCGCAGCGCACCGCTTCGACGGCGCTGGGAAATTCGGCGAGGATCGCATCGCCCGCCGTGTTGAAGATCCGGCCGCGGTGGACCTTGAGCAATTCGTCGAACACCGCGCGGTGTCCGCGAAAGATGCGCACCGTGCGCTCTTCGTCCTCGCCCATCATGCGGCTGTAGCCGAACACGTCGGCCATCAGAATGGTCGCGAGGCGGCGCTCGACAGCCGCGTCCTCCCCTTGCGCTGCAGGGTCCTTCATGCCGGCCTCCACGATGCCGGCGCCGCGACGTGCCGGCAAACGGCTGTCGTCGCCGCGCGTCCCCACCCACAGCGCGGCGCATCGGCGTCAAGTGTATGCCAAAGCCCGATCGGCTGGTATCGAAGCGCGGCGCCGCACGCTCGCGCACAGCATGCTTGCTACAATGCCGGTCCCCAAGGAGGAAGCGTCCATGACGATTTTCTACTTTCACACGACCGCGACCTACGCGATCCTTCGTCACTGCGGAGTCGAGCTTGGCAAGAGCGACTTCATCGGCGCGCTCGACTAGTGGCGTGAACCGGCGGCGGCGCGCCGTTGTGGCGGGCGCACTGTCGACCACAGCGATGCTCACTTTCGGTGCCCGTGCCGAGGACAGCTATCCCAACCGGCCGGTCAAGATCATCGCGCCGCAGGCGCCCGGCGGCGGCGTCGATCTCGTGGCGCGCATCATCGCGGACCGCTTGCGCATCGCGATGGGACAGCCCTTCGTCATCGAAAACCAGGCCGGCGCCGGCGGCGCGATCGCGACGCAGATGACCGCGCGCGCGCAACCGGATGGTTACACGCTCGAGATCGGATACGTGGCCACGCACGCGACCAATCCAGCGGTGAAGCACAATCTCGGATACGACGCGGTCAAGGACTTCACGCCGATTGCGATGCTCGGCGGCACGCCCAACGTGCTGGTGGTGGCGCGGGCGGTGCCGGTGAACACGCTGCGCGAATTCGTCGCGTACGCCAAGGCGAACCCGGGCAAGGTCGACTACGGAACCTCGGGTGTGGGCACGCTCAACCACCTGGTGATGGAGCAGTTCAAGCATGCCTCCGGGGTACCGAGCATGGCTGTTCCCTATCGCAGCATCGGCCAGGCATTCACCGACGCCATGGGTGGGCAGATCCAGGTGGTCTTTCCGGGACTCGCCGCCGCGCTGCCGCATATCCGCTCGGGCGCGTTCAAGCCGCTGGCGGTGACCGGTGACACTCGGCAACCGCAGCTTCCCGAAGTGCCGACTTTCAAGGAGTCGGGCTACGAGGGCTTCAACGGGCTCACCTGGTACGGCATCGTCGGTCCCGCAAAGTTGCCCGAGCCTATCGTCAGGAAGCTCAACGAGGAAATCAACAAGGTGCTGGCGTCACCCGATCTGCGCGATGCCTTCGGCGCCGAAGCGCTCACCGTGATGCCGATGACGCCGCCGCAATTCGGCAAGTACATCGCCGACGAGATCGCGCACTGGACCGCCGTCGCGCGCACCAGCAAGATCGAAGCCGAATAGCGACACGCGGGCACGATGTCGCTTCCGGAGATTTCGGTTTCGCAGCGGCTCGCCGCGGCGTTCGCGGCGGTGCCGCCGCGTCTGCCCGACGCGCTGGCATCGACGTGTGACGCGGTGCTGATGGACGTCGCCGGATTGTGCGTGGCGGCGCGGCGCAGCGATTACGTGCAGGCGGCACTGCGCGCGAGCGCCGAGCCCGGCGCCTGCACCGTGATCGGCGACTCCGGAAGCTACAGCGTCACCACCGCGGCGCTGTGCAACGGCACCGCCGCACACGGCGAGGACTACGACGACACCTTCGAGGGCGGCCCGGTGCACGCCGGCGCGGTCGTCGTTCCCGCGCTGCTCGCCGCCGCCGAGCAACACGGCCTCACCGGAAGCGACACGACGCGCGGCATTGCCGTGGGCTGCGAAGTGATGTGCCGGTTGTGCCTGGTCGCGCCCAAGCGCGTGCACAAGGCCGGGTTCCACCCGACCGCGGTGTTCGGCGCGCTGGGGGCAGCAGCGGGCGTGGCGACGGCGCTGCGCCTCGACGCCACGCAATGGTTCAACGCGCTGGGCATCGCCGGCAGCATGGCCTCGGGCATCATCGAATACCTCGCCGAAGGCACATGGACCAAGCGCATGCATCCGGGATGGGCGGCGCAGGCGGGCTTCCGCGCCGCACGCATGGCACAGGAAGGATTCACCGGTCCGCGCACGCTGTTCGAAGGCGAGCACGGTTTTTTTCACGGCTTCGCGCGTAGCGACGGTTGCGACTTCGGCGCGATGCTCGACGGCGCCGGGGCCACGTGGCTTGCGACCGACATCGCGTTCAAGGCCTATGCCTGCGGCACGATGGCGCATCCCTACATCGACTGCGCGCGCAGGCTGGTGGACGAGGGCTTGAATCCCGACGACGTCGCATCGATCGAATGCGAGACCGCCGAGGGCATCGTGCATCGGCTGTGGGAGCCTCTCGCCGCCAAGCAGCGTCCGCCCAACGGTTACGCGGCCAAGTTCAGCATTCCCTATGCGATCGCGGTGGGCATGCTGCGCGGCGACGCGGGTCTCATCGACTACGAGGAAGCCGTCGTGCGCGATCCCGCGGTGCGCGCGCTCGCCGCCAAGGTGCGCTACATCGTCGATCCCGACAATCCCTACCCGCACCAGTTCACCGGCCACGTGCGCGCAATGCTCGAGTCCGGCGAAGTGCGCGAGGCCAGGCAGGATCATTTCCGCGGTGGTCGCGACGAGCGCATGTCCGCGGAAGCGCTCGAAGCGAAGTTCATCGCCAACTGCATCTATGGCGGCTGGGACGCAACCCGCGCGCGCCGCGCCCTCGGAACGCTGCGCGCGCTGCACGACGCGCCGAGGATCGACCTCACGACGT
>AR_comb_assmDRAFT_10544297_pt1 | contig 10841 bp, 12 predicted proteins | sample ArasoioldDNA_FD_10543 | JGI IMG/M metagenome (IMG submission 10543) | reverse complement strand
TGTGGAAAAAACAGGGTACAGCGATAACAAGAAGAAAAGCCCGATGATGTTGTCAATGGAAACTTTAAGGAAAGATATCTTGAACTATGCAAACATGCTTGGATTAACACCGCAAGGGCTGAAAAAATTGAAAGCTGATGTGAAGCCCGAACCAAAAAAGAGCAAATTAGAAATGGCGTTGGATAACTTTGGAACATAAAAATTTTGAGATCGTTTTGAAGTATGCAAAGGATATAATCAGCGGGCAGAAAATTGCCTGTAAAGAATTAATTCAGGCGGCGCAAAGATTCCTTGATGATCTTCAGGATGAACGGTATGAACTAAGGGCAAAAGATGCTGAATTTTGTATTGGGATCATAGAGAAAACATTCATTCATATCAAGGGAACTATGAAGGGCAAGCCCTTTATCATGGAAGATTGGGAACGGTTTATTGTTTACAATGTTGCGGCGATCTATCTAAAGGGAACCGATGAAAGAAAATACAAAGAAGCCTTTATTTTTCTACCAAGGAAGAACAGTAAAACATTCTTTGCTTCAGCCCTTGCATGGGCTTTATCTTTATTGGAACGAAATTACTATTCCGTTTTATATATCATTGCAACTAAACTTGATCGAGCGCTTGAAGCATTTAACAACATTCTTGAAAACCTTGAAGCAATGGGCGAAAAGCAAAATTTCAGGGTACTTGACAACAACAGCGAACACAGCATAAACAGAAGCTTTTATGATCATGAAGGAAAGAAAACAGGAGCAATAAAAATTCAGGCTTTAGCGGCGGACGAAAAAAAAGCCGATGGATTAAACGGCAACATTTTTATCCTTGACGAAATACATGCTTACAAAAGCGCCAATGCTTATTTTGTTTACAAGCAAGCAATGAAAGCATATGTGAATAAATTATTGATCGGGATCACAACAGCAGGATCAAACATGAACAGCTTTTGCTATCAGCGGTTGCAATATTGTCAAAAGATATTAAACAAAGAAGTCGAGGATGAACAATATTTTATTTTCATAACCAAGGCTGATAATCCTGATGATTATACCAATCCGATTGAACACGAAAAAGCCAATCCTAATTACAACGTGACAATCAGGGCTGTTGATATAATGGCGGAAGCTTTGCAAGCGCAAAACGATCCCGCCGCACGATCTGAATTTCTTAATAAGTCATTGAACATTTACACCAACACAATGAGCGCTTATTTTGATATCGGTGAAATACAGGTATCTGATGAAGAAGCAATGAAAAGCCTAAAAGAGAAATGCGGGCACGATCTCACAATTGAAAACCTTGCTAAACTTCCTATTCAATGGTTTGGCGGCGCTGATTTATCAAAAATGTTTGACTTAACAGGCGCTTGCATTTATGGACGTTATGAAGATATTGATATCACGATCACACACGGCTTTATTCCGATCACACAAGCAAGGGCAAAAGCGGAAGAAGATAACATTCCCTTCTTTTGGTGGATGGATCAGAAATGGTTGACCATGACAAACAGCGATCTTGTGGATTATGAAGAGGTTGTAAAGTGGTTTAAGAACATGCGGGAAATAGGATTTAAGATCAAGGCGGTTGCATTTGACAAATATAATTCCCGTGATTTCGTGCGATCAATGGAAAAGCAACGTTTTAAAATGGAGGAAGCGGGGCAACAATTCTGGAAGAAAAGCGAAGCCTTCAGGGAAATTGAAAGAAAGATTAAGGAAAAGAAATTTACCTATCTTTCCAATAAGGCTTTTGAATATTGCATATCAAACGTCAAAGCAAATGAAGATGCTGAAGAACGAATAAGGTTTGAAAAAGTTGCCGAAAATTTCCGCATTGATTTATTTGATGCAACTGTAGTTGCTGTTAAGCAAGCGATCATTGCGAGAGACAAGAAAAGCAAATTGAACACATGGTTATAAGGGGGTGAAATATTGGCGATCTTCAAAAAGAAGCAAATGAAAAAAAGATCAAATGATCCAATTGCAGTTTGGCTATCAGGAACAGAAGCAAATGAAGTTCTTTTGCCTAATGGTTATATGCCAGTTACGAAAAATGAAGAGGTAAGAAAATGTATTCATAAAATTGCCGATCTAGTAAGTAGTATGACAATCATGTTAATGGAAAACGGAGATCAGGGAGATATCAGGCTTAAGAATGAACTATCAAAAAAGATTGATGTTTATCCCAACAATTTCATGGTACGCAAAAACTTCATTTATAAAATTGTGTCGGATATGATCAGCACGGGGAACAGCGTAGTATATCCAAAAATAGCGGGTGGACTTCTTGAAAACTTGATCATTTGGGATATCAACACTGTAAGCTTCAGGGGCGATTCTGAAAAGTACGAGGTACTTTTGCGGGGTATTCAGCGCTTTGATCCTGATGAATTACTTCATTTTGTTTTAATACCTGACGATCTATTCCCGTATAAAGGACAAGGATTTGTGCCAATCGTTAAAGATACGATTGCAAACATTGTTCAGGCGAACACGACAAAGACAGGCTTCTTGCAAAGCAAATGGAGACCATCTTTAATTATTAAAGTTGAATCAGATGCGGAAGGAATGCAGATCAAGGAAGAACGGGATAAGATTCTTAATTCCTACATTGGAGATACAGACACGGGGGAACCGTGGATTGTACCCGCAAGTGAAATTGATGTAAAGGAAATTAGACCTTTGAGCCTTCAGGATTTAGCGATTCAAGAAGGGCTTACACTTGATAAAAAATCTGTTGCCGCCGCCTTTGGTGTACCCGCTTATATGTTAGGGGTAGGAACATTTAATAAAGACGAGTACAACAATTTTATTAGTTCAGTGATTATGCCAATTGCAAAGGTGATCGAGCAAGAATTATCAAAGAAGCTTGTGTTTTCTCCTAAGTGGTATTTCAAGTTTAATGTTCGATCCTTAATGCAATATGATCTGACAGAATTAACGGGGCATGTTAAAGAAATGATTTCAACAGGGATGATGAACCGCAATGAAGGAAGAAATCATTTTGATCTTTCACCTGTTGAAGGCTTAGATGAATATGTAGTTTTAGAAAACTATATACCTGTTGCAGATGTGGGCAATCAAAAGAAGCTTGAAGGGGGTGAAAAAACAAATGAAACGAACAGCGGAAATGAATAAACGTGACTTTAAAACACAATTTAAAGTGACAAGAGAAGAATCAAGCCCCGATGAATTTATAATTGAGGGCTATTTTGCATTATATGAACAGGAAACAGAATTATTTGAAGGCACCTATGAAATTATAACTAAGGGAGCTTTTGATAATACTTTAAATAATGACATAAGAGCGCTTTGGAATCACAACACACAATATGTTTTAGGGCGCAACAAAAGCGGATCATTAGAAATTAAAGCCGATGATAAAGGATTGTTTGGGGTTATCAAATTGCCCAAAACACAATACGCTTCTGATTTGTACGAATTAGTACAGCGGGGTGATGTGGATCAATGTTCCTTTGGATTCAATATCCTTGCTGAAGATGTGGAAGAATTGGCAAGCGGCGGTTATAGATGGCGGATCAATGAAATTGATCTTCATGAAATTTCTGTTGTTACTTTTCCTGCTTATGAAAATACAACGGTATCAGCAAGATCAGAACAGATCAAAGAAATCAAAAGCAGGAAATTAGAAGAGAAGCGTAAAGCATTAGAAAAACGATTGGGGGCAATTAATAAATGTTAAAGCAATTGAAAATTTCTAAAGCGCTTGAACTAAAGCGGCAGAAGTTAGACGAAATCAAAACAAAAGCGGCTGATATTCAGAAAAGAAGCGAAGCGGCACAAGCGGCTTTAAGTGAAGCGGCAAGTGAAGAGGATTTATCTTTGCTTGAAACTGAAATTGCAGAAATTGAAACAGAGCAAGCAACCAATGACGGCGAAAAGAAAACGGTGGAAGATGAAATTGCCGCACTTGAACTTGAATTGGCTGATGTATCTGAAAGAGCAAAAGAAAATGGCAAGCAAAGCAGAAGCAAAGGGGCTGAAGATTTGAAAGACGTAAATCGTTTACAAGTTCGGGAAATGCTTAAGACAGGCGAATATTTCAAGCGTTCAGATGTAATTGAGTTTTATGAGAAATTTAAAAATTTACGTGCGGTAACAGGCGGCGAATTAACAATTCCTGAAGTTATCGTTAATCGTATCATGGATATGTTAGGCGATTATTCTACTTTATACCCTTTGGTTGACAAAGTTCAGGTTAAGGGAACAGCTAGAATTTTACTTGACACCGACACAACACCCGCTTCTTGGGTTGAACAAAATGCGGCGCTTCCTGTTGGTGACGTTGGAACGCTTGCTTATTTAGATTTCGATGGATTCAAAGTTGGTAAAGTAACATTTGTCGATAATTATCTTCTTCAGGACAGTGTGATCAATCTTGATGATTACGTGTCAAAGAAAATTGCCCGTGCTATTTCATTGGCGCTTGATATTGCGATCCTTAACGGTACAGGGGCGGCAGGAAAACAACCTTCAGGTATTATTCCTGCTATTGGGGTTGGAAACCGTGTGACGGTTGCTGAAGGTGATCCAATTGCAGATTTTGTTAAGCCTATCGGATTGATCGACACGGGACTTGATTCTGTTGGTGAAATCCGTGCGGTTATGCGTAGATCAACTTACTATGCTTATTTCCTTGAAATGTCTATCAATGTAAATTCTGATGGTGAAGTAGTCGGACGTTTACCAAACCTTGTAAGACCTGATATTTTAGGAATTCCAGTAACATTTAATAATTCAATGGCGGCAGATCAAGTTCTTTATGGGGAATTTGAAAAGTACACACTTGTAGAGCGTGAAAATATTGCTATTGACAATTCAGAACATGTTCGATTTGTAGAAGATCAAATGGCATTCCGTGGAAAAGGGCGCTTTGATGGTAAACCTACAAAGCCTGATGCTTTTGTATTGGTTACAATCACACCCGCAGTATAATGTATGATTTAGATTTGGGATTTTGGTTTGGAATTGGATTTTTTATAGCTGCTATTCAAAATTTTTAAGGGGGCTTTAATAATGAATGAAAACAATCAAGCGAACAATCAAGCGAATAATCAAGCGAATGCAGAAGCTAAGACGGTTGTTAATGGAAAAGTAGTTTCAATTAGTCAAGCACAGGCGGCACAGGCGGCGCATGAAGCAAGCACAACACAAACAGGGGTGCAAGCACACCATAGCAACCAATCAGAAGCCGTACAAGCAGGACAAACAGCAGGAACAACAGCTTCAACAACTTCTGAAGCGGCAAGACAAGCTGAAATGAATATCAAGCAAGTTAATGTTCAATCAGGACAAGCGCACCTTGATAATCATATGAACCAAGCAGGATCACAAGCGCAATCACAAGCGCAACAGCTACAACAGGAAGCGGCGCAATCCATTAAAGCAACTTCAGCACAAGCAAAAGCAAAGGCGAATAACAAGGCGGCGGAATAATGGACACGCTTTTAAGTCTATTGAAAATTGATTTAGGCATAACGCATAATTTGCGGGATGCCTTTTTTACTAAGTTGATCCAAGGAACAATGAAGGAAATCGAGCGGCGGGGAATCACAGCCGATCTAAACAGCCCTGATGATCAAATGTTGATTGTTGATTATGCGGCATGGGCTTATAGGAAAAGGAATGAAGATACACCTTTAGCCCAAAATATCCAACACCGTTTACGGAATCGGATCATAAAAGAAAGGATCGAAAAGCAAAATGCCCAAATTTAAAGGAGCAATTGGCGATCCTAATAACATTTCACTTGATGATGTTTGTTATCTTCTTTCCATAACAACAACTAAGGATGAATTGAATCAATTCAGACCTGTTGAAAAGCCGTGTATGGTTTTTTGTTCAAAGCTTAGTATTGTAAGATCAGAATTTAGCACGGCGGGGCAACTTGGGTTTAAGCCTGATATGATGCTGATAGTTGATTCAGATTCTTATGATCAAGAAAAGCTTTTGGAGTACGACAAAAAGAAATACAGCATATATAAAACATTTCAGCGCATTGATGGCTTCACAGAATTATATTGTGAGGTGAAAACAGGTGACTCAAATTAATGGTTTAGCGGCTGAAATACAATCATTTTTAGATAACTACTATACGATCATTTCAGATAAGGTTGAATTTGCTTCAAAATCTGTTGCAAATGATCTTGCAGAACATTTAAGAACTTCACCTGAAAGCCCCGATAAAACGGGCGATTACAAAAAAGGGTGGAGAGTAAAACCGCAAAGCAGAAGGGGCAGGAAAATTTATATTGTCCATAATAAAACTGACTATCAATTAACGCACCTTTTAGAAAAAGGACACGCACTTAGAAGGGGCGGAAGGCAGATTGGACAAACAAGAGAATTTCCTCATATTAAGCCCGCCGCAAAATTAGCTGTTGATGATTTTTTAGACAGGCTGAAGGGGATCATTAGAGAATGAACCTATCAACATTAACAAACATTTTAGAAGCAACGGGATATCCTGTTGCTTATTCGCATTTCATGGAATCTGAAAATAATCCAGTACCAAACCCGCCTTTTATCTGTTATTTGGTTACAGATAGCTCAAATTTTAATGCGGACAATACAGTTTTTTATCCGATCCAAAACATTCAAATTGAACTATACACGGATAAAAAAGACTTAGAAGCAGAAGGTAAAATTGAAGCTGTTTTAAATGAAAACGAACTTCCATTTGGAACAACTGAAAGTTTTATTGAATCTGAAAACTTATTCCTAAAAATTTATGAAGTGAGGTTAATCTAATGCCTGAAAATAAAGTGGTATTTGGTTTAAGAAATGCTCATTATTCGGTGATCACTGAAGGCGAAGATGGGGCGATCACATACGGCGCACCCGTTTCATTAGCAGGAGCGGTTGAAATTTCTTTGGAACCTAAAGGAGATCAAGCGGATTTTTACGCCGATGATATTCTTTATTATACAACCGTATCAAACCAAGGATATGAAACAACATTGACGGTTGCAAATATTCCAAGACAATTTCGTATTGATGTTTTAGGCGAAGTTTTAGAAGGAACCGATAACGTTTTAACTGAAAATGCAAATGCTAAACCAAGAAAAATTGCCTTCATGTTTGAATTTGACGGCGATATTAAAGCAACACGACACGTTTTATATAATTGCACCGTTTCACGGGCGGGATTAAATTCAGCTACAAAAACCGAAACAGCGGAACCGCAAACGCAAGAATTAACTTTAGTTGCGGCACCAAGACCAACAGATCAAGTTGTAAAAAGATCAACAACAGGTGATACACCTGATGCGGTTTATGATGCTTGGTACACAACTGTTTATAACCCTGTAGTAACACCATAAAGGATGATATCGAATGGAAAAAACAATAGTTATTGACGGGCAAAAAGTACGTTTTAAAAGCAATGGGGCAACACCTTTAAGATATAAAGCGCAATTTGGCAAGGACTATTTAAAAGAAATGCTTAAAATGATGCCTTTAGCCAATACAAGCAAGAAAAAGAAAAAAGAAGTAGATGTAAAAGACCTTGAAGTTTTAGACTTTGAGGTTTTTTACAACATTGCTTGGATCATGGCGAAAACAGCCGATCCGACAATTGCAGAACCTATTGAATGGTTATCACAATTTGAAACATTTCCGATTGACGAAATTTTCCCCGAAATGCAAGAACTAATGATGGCTACATTGTCAACTACAAAAAAAAAGTAACACCTGACAGCGAAGGTGAAGAGATCAGCACAGAAATGTTCATGGCTATGTGCTATAAATGCAAATTAACGCTTCAGGACTTGGAGATCATGACCATTGGAAACTGTTTAGATTATATTGAAGAATTTTTGGAGCAACAAAAGCCAATAAAAGAACGATCAAGAAAAGCAACGCAAACGGACTTTGATAATTTCTAAGGATGTGGAAAAATGGCGGATCGTTTAAAAGGAATAACGGTGGAGATCGGGGGAGATACAACCGATCTATCTAAAGCGTTAAAAGGAGTATCACAGGAAAGCCGATCCATTCAAGGCGAATTATCAGACGTTCAAAGGCTGTTGCGTTTTAATCCTGATAATGTCGAATTGTTGGAACAGCGGCAACAACTTTTAAATAGACAAATTGAAAACACTTCACAGCGATTAAACCAATTAAGAGAAGCTGAAAGGCAAGTTCAACAGCAATTTCAAAGGGGCGAAATAGGGGAACAACAATTTCGAGCCTTTCAACGTGAAATAATTGCAACTGAAGGAAGGCTTCAGCATTTTCAGCGGGAAGCAGAAAATACGAGCGAAGATGTAAAACGATCCTTTAAAGATATGGGCGGCGGACTTGCAAACGCTATTGCAGGAGCGGCGGCGGGTGCGGGGATTGACAAAATAGTTGAAGAAGCACTTAATACAGCCAATCTTGACACGACAATTGATATTGGCTTTAACGTACCTGAAGAGGGAAGGCAAGCGGTAAAAGATGCAATATCTTTAGTTCAAACCTATGGGGTTGACGGTGAAGCGGCAATTGAAGGAGTGCGCCGCCAATGGGCAATGAACCTTGATCAGACAACCGAAACAAATGCGGCTGTTATCAAGGGAGCCGCAATGATCTCAAAATCATTTTCTGATATTGATTTCACTGAATTGATCCAAGAGATTAACGAAATTTCGGGAAGTATGGGAATTTCACAAGAAGAAGCCCTTGCAATGACAAATACCCTATTGAAAATGGGTTTTCCGCCCGATCAGTTAGATATCATAACCGAATACGGGAGTCAATTAAAAAGAGCGGGCTTCAATGCAATGGAAATTCAAGGAATAATGGCGGCAGGAGTAGAAACGAACACTTGGAATATTGACGTACTTTTAGACGGATTAAAAGAAGGAAGAATTGTTTTATCTGAATTTGGTCAAGGACTAGATAAAGCAACAATGGCTGTTATTAGTGGAACAGATATTTCAGCTAAGCAATTGGAAAGTTGGGGGCGGCAAGTAGCGGCGGGCGGCGCAACAGGACAAAAAGCCATGATTGAAGTTGCACAAGCTGTTGCCAATATTGACGATAAAACCAAGCAAAATGAAGTTGGTGTAAAGTTTTTTGGAACCCTTTGGGAAGAAAACGGCACCAAGATAACAGATACATTAATGAATGCTTCAAAATGGACAGGAGACGCAAAGAAAAACCAAGATTCCTATAACAAGTCAATAAAAGCTGTTGACGAAAGCCCACAAGTAAAATTAAATACGGCTATTTCTAACATGAATACAGCCTTAACACCTTTATTAACAATGGTTGCTGATTTCATTGCAAAGGTTGCGGAATGGGCGGCAAATAATCCGAAGTTAACAGCGGGAATTGTAGCAATCACAGCGGCTTTGGGAATTATCACGGGCATTATCCTTGCAATTATTCCTGCTATTGCGTTATTGACAGCCGAAAATATAGCATTAGCGGCAAGCTTTATTCCTTTGGTTTTGCCGATTATGGCAGTAGTTGCGGCAATAGCGGCGGCGATAGCAATAGGGGTTTTGATTTATAAAAATTGGGATAAGATCATGGCAAAAGGAAAAGAACTTGCCGCAAGTATTAGAAAATCATTTGAAGCGTTTAAGCGGGCGGCGGGCGAAAAAATGGAAGAAACACGAAAGAAAATTTCCGATGTTTGGGATAAGGTTGTTTCTTTTTTCAAGGGTATCAGCTTAAGAAAAATTGGAGCCGATATTATAAACGGATTAATAACAGGGATCAGCAACACAGCAAGCAATCTTTACAAAAAAGCAAAAGAAATGGCAAGGGGAGTTTATCAAAAGATGAAAGATACCTTGCAGATCGGAAGCCCTTCAAAAGTAACAATGGAATTAGGACGATGGACAGGGGAAGGATTTGTTCAAGGGTTAAATAGTTCGATCAATAAGATCAAAAAGGTTGCAACCAATCTTTCAATGGCTGTTGCTAGTAGCGTGACAGAAGAATCAGATCACGGGGCGCTGAAAAAATATTTCGATGCAATCAGAAAAACAGGAAATTATAAAAATGATTGGTTGAAAAAGTTGCCTAAACAAATGCGGGCGCAAGTTGAGCAAATGGGCAAAACTTTAGCGCCAAAAATTAAAGGAACCAAGATCACAAAAGATTCCGTGTTTAAAAAAGGAAATACGATCACAGTAAATTTAAATTCTCCAAAAGCGCTTGATGTAAGGGAAGCAAATAAAGCCTTTTCCCGATCAATGGCGAAAATGTCCTTAATGTGGTAGGAATCGGGGTGAAAAAATGTTTAAAGTTGATCGAATTGATTTTACAGATCAAGAAGAAAGAATTTACACAGTAAAAGGAAATCAAATTGAATCATTCCCGTTTATAGGTGGAACAACTTCAAATGCAATCAAAACACAAGCTTGGAATCAGCACGGTAACACCTATATAAACAGTTTTATGGAATCTTTTGAAGGCGAATTAATTTTTACTCTTTACACCGCAAATAAAAGCATTGATGAAATTGCAGATTTACGAAAAGAAGTTGCTAAAATTTGCAACCCTTTAAATGGGGTTGTAGCAATGACAGTAACGTTTAATAATGGAAATATTTATCATAGGGATATTACTTTTGTAAGCGCCCCGACCTTTCCAACAGGATTTGAAAATAGAAATCCAATGTGGCAAAAGGTTCAATTGCTTTATGAAGCAAATAATCCTTTTTGGTATTCAGATAGAACGATCACAGAATCTTTTCAACAGGCTATTCCCCTTTTTGAATTTCCTTTTGAAATGTCAGACAGCGCACCCGTGGAATTTGGCGAATATATACCAACAAAGCTTGTAGTGAATGAAGGACAAGTTGAAGCGCCAATTTTTATTACAATT
>AR_comb_assmDRAFT_10101615_pt1 | contig 10841 bp, 10 predicted proteins | sample ArasoioldDNA_FD_10543 | JGI IMG/M metagenome (IMG submission 10543) | reverse complement strand
CCCGCGACTCGCGGTGACCGAGGTTCCGGGCGACGCGAGCCGCGCGCTCGAGCAGATGGTCAGGCGCGTCATGCGGCTGCAGGTGACGGTCCAGGACGATCACGTCCTCGTGGCTGACGACGCCGCATCCGTGCAGCTCGAGCTTCGCAAGCGGAAGGTCCGCAGCGGCTGACGCACGCCGGCCGCGCAGTAGTGGGGCAGCGCGCGCTAGCGCCGGTGGTCGCGAAAGCCGGCTGCGTACGCGAGGTCCGCCTTGACATCTTCGCGACTGCGCTCGTAGACGATCTCGCGTCCCTTGGCGTTGCCGACGTAGGCCGAACCGTTGCGATTGGGAACCAGGTCGCAGCGAACGTTATGCACACCTTCCCCGAGCACGACCTGGATGACGTCCAGCCGTTTGTCGAACACGACAACTTCGAGCGTCTGGCCGCTGCTCGTCACCCGCACCTTGATCTTTTCATCGTTCATCGCCGTCTCCCCCTTTCCATGCCGCGTCGACCTGCGTGACGCCGGACCTGCACCGGCGTGCCACCCGCGATGGAAGCCATCGTCGCAATCGCCGGAACCCCGGCGCCCGGTCGAGGTTCGAAGCTAAGTTACCACGACCGAGGAGATCCCCATGGCGCAGTACGTGGATGGATTCGTCGTACCGGTTCCACGGGACAAGCTCGATGCCTACCAACGGATGGCCGAGCGCGCGGGCAGGATCTGGATCGAGCATGGCGCGCTGCAGTACTGGGAAGGCACGGCCGACGACGTGCAGCCGGGCAAGGTCACGTCCTTCCCTCAGAGCGTGCAGCTCAAGGACAACGAAATCGTCGTGTTCTCGTGGATCGTTTACGAATCGCGCGAGCAGCGCGATCGCGTGATGGCGAAAGTGATGGAGGATCCGCGGCTGAAGGACATGATGGATCCCAAGACGATGCCCTTTGATGGCATGCGCATGTTCTGGGGCGGATTCAAGCGGCTCGTCGAATTCCCGTGATCGCGGATCGCCGCCTGCAACGTCGCACGCGGCGCATCGATCGCTCAACACCATCGGAGGTGCCATGCTGCAGGATGCACCGTTGTACGCCTACCTCCCCGCGAAGGACCTCGTGCGCGCCCGACGCTTCTATGAGGAGAAGCTCGGATTCCGCCCCAGGCAGGAGATCGCGGGCGGTGTCGTCTACGCGTTCGGAAAAGGTACGGCCGCATTTCTCTATCCGACGCCCAACGCCGGCACGTCGAAGGCGAGCCAGGCGTTCTGGGAGGTCGACGACGTCGAGCGCGAAGTCGCTGCGCTGAAGGCGCGCGGCGTCGTCTTCGAAGATTACGACATGCCCGGCGAGAAGAGTCCGAGCGGCGTCATCACCGCTGGCGGCGCGAAAGCCGCGTGGTTCAAGGACAGCGAAGCCAACATTCTGGCGATCATCGAAAGCGCCTGACCCGCGGCTGGCGAGAGACGCTTCTGCCGCCCAAGCGCCGATCGGCACGTCCCACGCGGTAACGGCGCAGTTGCATCCGCCGATCGGCTACGATTGATGCCACCGCGCGGCGTGGCCCGCGCGAGCACGGGACTCGCTCTGCGCCATCCGGCAACGCCTCGCACGTTCGCGCGTCGAATCCCGCTGATCGTTGCGGCGGCGTTTTTCATGGAAACGCTGGACGCCACGATCATCACGACGGCGCTGCCAGCGATAGCGAAGGCGCTCGGGCGATCGACGCTCGACCTGACGGCGAGCATCACCGTCTATCTCGTTGCGATGACGGCGCTCGTTCCGGCGGCGGGCTGGGCGAGCGAGCGCTTCGGCGCACGCACCGTGTTCGCCGCCGCGGTCGCGACGTTCACGGTTGCCTCGTTTCTGTGCGGCGTCAGCCCGACGTACGAGACGCTGATAGCGTCGCGGCTTCTCCAGGGCGCTGCCGCCGCTTTCATGTCGCCGGTCGGACGATTGATCGTGCTGCGCGAATCGCCCAAGCACGAGATCATCGCGGCCATTGGATTGATCGTCTGGCCCGGACTGATTGCGCCCGTCATCGGGCCACCGCTGGGCGGATTCATCACGACCTACGCGTCGTGGCGCTGGATCTTCCTCCTCAACATACCGATGGGGCTCCTCGGTGTCTGGCTGATCCTCCACTACATCCCGGCCCACGCAAAATCCGCTGGTGCGCGCTTCGACGCGACGGGATTCGTGTTGACGGCGATTGCGCTCGCAAGCGTCATCCATGGCCTTTCGCTGATCGCGGAAGGACGCGACGCGTCGCTCGCCGGTGGCGTGTTCGTCGCGGCGGGTGCAGCCGCCGGGTTTGCCGCCGTCCGTCATGCGCGTCGCCATCCGAAGCCGCTGCTCGACCTCGGCGCCGCGACCGTCCCGACATTCGCGTTGAGCACTCTGACGGCGGGGCTTGCCGCGCGAATCGCCATCAGCATGACGCCGTTCCTGCTACCGCTGCTGTTCCAGATCGGCTTCGGCGCAACACCGTTCGAGGCCGGCATCATGCTGCTGATCTACATGGCCGGCAACCTCGCGATGAAGAGCGCGACCACCCCCATCCTGCACCGGTTCGGCTTTCGCGACGTGATCCGGTGGAACGGGGTGCTGTGCGTTGCCTCGCTGGTCGGGTGCGCGATGTTCACGCCTCGGATCCCGCGACCTGTCGTCTACGCGGTGCTGTTCATCGCCGGCATGACGCGGTCGATGAACTTCACGTGCATGGCGACGCTTGCGTTCGCCGACGTTCCCGCGTCGATGCGTGCGAGCGCGACGACGCTGTCGGCGATGGCGCAGCAAGCGTCCAACGCGTTCGGCGTTGCCGCTGCCGCCCTCGCACTGGGATTCTTCCAGGCAGCGCGGGGCGATGACCGACTGGCGCTCGGCGACTTCCAGGGGGCACTGCTTGCTTCGGCCGTGCTGATGGCCGTTGCGATTGCGTGGACGTGGCGGATGCCGGCGGACGCCGGCGAGCAGCTGTCGCGGGGCACTGGACGGGGCGGCACCCGCACCTAGCGGAAACGGTGATGGCTAAAGCGACCTCGCCAGATCGCGCAGCGTTCGCTGCGGGTCGCTTTCGATCGGATCGCCGTGCGACACAATGATGCGCCGCAGGCCGGGCAGCTCTGCCCATTCGAGCAGTTGCGCGCGCAGGTCCGACGCGTCCTTGACGAGCGCCAACTTCACGACGCGCGGGATCTGTGCGGCGTCGCCGGCGAAGCCGGCGAGACGCAGAAGCCAGCCGTCGGTGCCCGACGCATCGTGGATGTTGCCGACGAGATCGTTCAGCACGAGCGTCGTCCCTTTGCTCCTGCGGACGATCAGCGCCGCCTCGTGCGCGCGCGTGCCCGGCACGGTGACGAACGTCACATCGGGATCGCCGAAGTCGGGCGACGTCGTGTCGACGGCGACGACGTCGCCAATCTTGTCCCTCGCCCCTTCCGGCGCGATGACCGTCAACTCGGGATAGCGATTCTTCCACGCCTTCGCGTCGAGGCGATGATGATCGTTCGGCACGACCAGGAATGCCGGTCGGCCGAATGCGTCGAGCGCGGCCATCGCGGCGTCGTCGAGCGCGATCGCACTCCACACGACGAGCCGCGAATCGCGCAGCCGCACGACGGTCATCCGTCGCGGCAGATCCATCAGCGGCATCTTGATACGCCCTTCGACGGTCAGCATCCCATCGTCGAGCGGCATCAGCTTGCCGTGCGGAAGAACGTTCCAGCTGTCGTGTGGCCTGGTCATCGTTGCATCGCTCTCCACACGCGGGGTGCCGTCAGCGGCATTTGCAGCTCGCGCGCGCCGCCGCCGAAACCGTTGCGCGCCAGCGCATCGACGACGGCATTGACCACGGCGGGCGTCGCCCCGATCGTGCCGAGCTCGCCCACGCCTTTGACGCCCATGGGGTTGGTGAGGCAAGGCGTGGATTCGTCCATCGTCATCTCGAAATGGTTGACCAGCGACGCGCGCGGCAGCGCGTAGTCCATCAGCGTTCCCGTCTGCGCCTGTCCCGATTCCTCGTCGTAGACGAACCGCTCGCACAGAGCCTGGCCGATTCCCTGCGCCGCGCCCCCTTCGAGCTGCCCGATCACCACCATCGGATTGATGACTCGTCCAACATCGTTCACCGACCAGTAGCCGTCGAGCTCGATGTTTCCAGTCTCGGGATCCAGTTCGACCTCGCAGATATGGCATCCGTTCGGCCAGCTCGACGATTCGACGGCGCTCGTCGACCGGACGACGATCCGTTCGCCGGCCTGGCGCCGCGCGAGCTCGAACAGGCCAATACGCCGGTCCGTTCCAGCAATGCCGAACACGCCGTCGCGGTATTCGATGTCGGTCGCCGCCGCTTCGAGCGCGTTCGCCGCGAGATTGAGCGCCTTGTCCACCGTGCGCTCGGACGCGATGCGCACGGCCGACCCGACGACGAACAGCGAACGCGATCCGGCGCTGCCGAAGCCGGTGCCGATATCGGTGTCGCCGAACGATATGCGAATCGCGTCTCCCGGCACACCGAACACGTCGACGGCCAGTTGCGTGAACGTCGTCGCGAGGCTCTGGCCCATCGGCTGCGCTGCGGTGAAGAGTTCGATCGTTCCATCGCCGTTGACGGTGACGTCGACGGTTTCTTCGAACGCATCGGCGCCCGTCCATTCGAGGAACGTCGCCATGCCCTGGCCACGCAGCCGTCCGCGACGCGCCGCAGCGTCCGCGCGGGCGGCGAAGCCGCGCCAGTCCGAGATTTGAATTGCCTGATCCATCACTTTCGCGAACTGGCCGCTGTCGTACGTCTTGCCCATCGCGTTCGTATAAGGCATCTGCTCCGGCCGGATCATGTTGCGCCGGCGCAGCTCGACGCGATCGATGCCCGTCTTGCGCGCGGCTTCGTCCATCAGCCGCTCGATGATGTAGATCGCTTCGGGACGACCTGCGCCGCGATAGGGCCCGGTCGGCAGCGTGTGCGTCAGCACCGCCTTGATACCGATGTCGATCGCCGTGATGTCGTAGATGCTGGTCGAAACCCACGGGCCGATCATCAGCTGGATGACGACGCCGGCTGGCGTCGCGTAGGCACCGACGTTTGCGAACGACGCGACGCGCAGCGCGAGAATACGGCCGTTGACGTCCAGTGCAAGCTCCGCCTTGCTTGCAAGGTCGCGGCCATGGCTCGCACCCAGGAATTCTTCCATCCGGTCCGCCGTGAAGCGCACGGGCCTGCCGAGCGCGCGCGCGGCGAACGCAACGACGATGTCCTCCGGGTAGAGACTCGTCTTCATGCCGAAGCCCCCGCCGACATCGCCGACGACCACGCGTACGCGATCCTTCGGAATCTCCAGCACCGCCTCGCAGAGCTCGTCGCGCAGGCCCGTCGGCGTCTGGCAGCTTGCGCGGAGCGTCAGCCGGCCTGACGACGCGTCGAACGTCGCCAGCGTCGAGCGGGGCTCCAGCGGACAGGCGGCGACGCGCTGATTGACGATGTCCAGCGCAACGACGTGCGCCGCGCGCGCGAACGCCGCCGCGACTGCCGCCGGATCGCCATGCCGTATCTCGCAGGCGATGTTGTCGGGTGCATCGACGACGACCTTCGGCGCGCCGGGCGCGGCAGCGGCGACCGTGTCGACGACGGCGGCCAGCGGGACGTAGTCGACGTCGACGCGCTCGGCGGCATCGCGCGCCTGCAGCGGCGTGGCGGCGATGACGGCCGCGACCGCTTCGCCGACGAAACGTACGGTATCGACCGCCAGCGCATGATGCGGCGGCGTAACGGTGGGTCCGCCGTCCGCACGTTTGAAATCGCCCGAATTCGGGATCGGCTTGACGCCGGCCTGCACGAGATCCGCACCGGTCAGCACGGCGGTAACGCCCGGCATCGCGGCCGCAGCCGCAACATCGATCCGCATGATCGACGCGTGCGGATGTGGCGAGCGGACGAAGCACGCGTACAGCTGCCCCGGTTCCGGAATGTTGTCGGAGAAGCGGCCCTTGCCGCGCAGCAGCGCATCGTCCTCGACGCGTGCAATCGACTTGCCGCTGCCGAAGCGGTTCGGTTGGGAAGCAGTCATCCGGCGCACTCCTTACTCGAATGGAGTTGCATTCTGCCATCGCGCGCCATTCCGCGTCTGCGCGCGACCGCATTGGCGGCGACGCAACGATCTTTCGCTGCGACGTGCAACGAACGGTGATAACGTATCCGACGACTGCCGGGTATGCGGACGCCTGCACGCCCGTGCAAGCCGTCGTGGAGATGCCATGGCCTCGAATCCTCCGCAAGCGCTGCGGCTGACGATGACGTACGAAGGTACGCAGATTCGCATCGCCGGCAGCGAGCGGATCGCTATGATCGTGCCCGCAACGATTGCAACGCCGCCCGAGCCCCGACAGACCGGCTACTGGTTCGAAATCCGCGATGATGCGGGCCGCATCGTCTATCACCGGCCGCTGCACCAGCCGATCGTCATCGATGCCGAAGCGTTTTCGCCCGACCCGAAGCAGTCGATCACCCGCGTGCCGTCGGCGCGGCGCGAAGGCCAGTTCACCGTGCTCATTCCCGATATCCCCGATGCGCGAACGTTCGAGCTGCACGGTCCCGCGGACCCCACGCGACCCGGGTTGGTTTCTGGAACGCTGCTCAGCGCCGACGTCGACACGCTGCGCCGGATGAAGCCACCGGCACCGCCGCAGGGACCGGGTGGCGCTACGCCAACGCCTCCGCCGACGACATCGCGCGGAGGCACGTCGTGACGGCGCGTCGCGACTGCTGGCAGCAGCGCGCGGCCGGAGTGCAAGCGCGGTGAGCGCCGCCGACGGCTCTGTCTCGGGCACGCAGAAGATCGTCGATCACGGACCGGATTCGCAGAGATACAACATCGTGATCCTCGGCGACGGCTATCGCAGCGTCGAGCTGGCCAAGTACCACGCCGATGCGCAGGCGTTCGTCGATGCATTCCGCGCAACGGCGCCGTTCGGCGACCTGTGGTGTGGCATCAACATCCATCGCGTGGACGTCGTGTCGACGGACAGCGGCGCCGACGATCCCGTCGCGTGCGGTGACGGCAGCTCAGGCGCAGGCACCGTCGCGCGGACCTATTTCGATTCGACGTATTGCAGCGACAACATGATCCGCCGGCTGCTCGCGTGCGACAGCGCGCGTGCCCGCGCGGTTGCGCACGCGCAGGTGCCCGCAACGCACGTGACGATGGTGATCGTCAACGCGTCCAAATACGGTGGATCCGGTGGCGACGTCGCGACATTCTCGACGGCTAGCGGCGCCGCGGAAATCGCGTTGCACGAGATGGGCCACACGGCGTTCGGCTTCGCCGACGAATACGAATATTATTCGGGCTGCGGTACGGGCGAAGCCGGCCACGACGTCTACGCGGGCGGCGGCGAGCCCGTCGAGCCCAACGTCACGTGCAACACCAATCCGGCGTCGATCAAATGGAAGTCCGTGCTGACGGCGCCAGGTCACGCGCTGCCCACGACGGCTAATCCGAACTGCAGTCAATGCGATCCGCAGGGCAATCCGCAGGCGCAGGACTACGTCGGTGCATACGAAGGCGCGCGCTACATGCACTGCGGCTGCTACCGGCCGTCGTTCAATTGCAAGATGCGCGAGCTGGGCCAGCCTTTCTGCGGCGCATGCCAGAAAGTGATCCGCGATGCGCTTGCACCTTACCTGCCGATCGCGTGGCAGGGACTATGGTGGAACGCGCCGGCCGGATCGGAGTCCGGCTGGGGAATGAACCTCGCGCACCAGGCGGACATCATCTTCGCGACGTGGTTCACATACGACGCGTCAGGCAAAGCGTGGTGGCTGTCGATGACCGCCAACCTCGTCAGCGGCGGCAACAAGTTCGCGGGCACGCTGTACAAGACGAGCGGCCCGCCATTCAGTGCAGTGCCGTTCGACCCGACGCAAGTGGTTCCGGTGGCGGTGGGCACCGGTGCGCTCACGTTCACGGGCACCGACACCGGTACGTTCGCATTCACCGTCAGCGGCATCAGTCGCACGAAGTCGATCACGCGCCAGGTGTTCGGGCCCTTGCCCACGTGCCGGTTCGGCACGCTCGCGCATCTCGAAGCCGCCACCAATTATCAGGACTTGTGGTGGAACGACCCGCCGGGGTCCGAGTCGGGTTGGGGACTCAACGTCACGCATCAGGGTGATACGCTGTTCGTCACGTGGTTCACGTACGACGTCGATCGGTCACCGCTCTGGTTGTCGGCCACGGCGCAGAAAACGGCTGCGGCCACGTACTCGGGCACGCTCTACCGGACGACCGGACCGGCCTTCAGCGCGTCGCCGTGGAATCCCGCATCGGTTGCCGTCGCGCCGGCAGGCAACGTGACGCTGACGTTCGCCGACGGCAATCACGCGACGTTCGCCTACACGGTGAACGCGGTCAGCCAGGTGAAGCACATCACGCGGCAAATTTTCAGCGCGCCGGGAACCGTATGCCGCTGACGGCGCGGATCGCCGGGCTGCGTGCGGTGCACGAGCTTCCGGTCAGGTGTCCGGGGCGGCGTCGCGCGCGAAGTACGCGATGATGACGCCGAACACCAGCATTGCCAGCATGTTCCACGCGAAGCTCGCGAGCGTGAAATGCGGTGTGCGCGCCCATGCAGATAGCGGCATGACAACGTAGTTCATCACGAAGAACACGACGACGCCGAACGCGAGCCCCGCAGCGATCCAGCGCCGCCGCAGGCACTTCAGCCGGCGAGCGGCAGCCACGAAAATGGCGGCGATGATCAGCGACATCGCAATCTGCAGCGCATAGCCGAGGAGCGCGACGAGCGCCCCACCGTCGAGCGCGGTCTTGCCGAGCAGGCCGCCGGCAACAAAGCGCAGGATCAGTGCGGGCGATGCCCAGTTGATCAACGCGGCCGCGCCGATGTCGAGCGTGCCCGCGACGACGCCACCGAGGATGATCGCCGCCCATGGCGAACGGCTTGTCGCTCCGACTCGCAGCCCCATTCCTGCTCCGGTTCTCCCGTTACGACAGCGCCGCCCGCGCCTTTTCGCTGCGCTCGACGAGCTTCGGCGCATCGATCCGCTGCGCAACTTTTGCGAACGCGTCGCCTGGTCCGTGCCAGCAAAGCTCGTCGACGTCGCCGAACAGCGCCGCGTCGGTGCGCAGCGTCGCCAGGTCCTTGAAAAGCAGCGCCAACGGCTGGCGATCGCCGAGCACCGTTGGTGGGAATTGCTCGATGCTGCCGTGCCTGTTCACGAGACGCGCGGCGGTCACGGCGCCGATGCCGGGAATGCCCGGATAACCGTCGGCAGCGTCGCCGACGAGCGCCAAGTAGTCAGGAATCTGCGCAGGATCGACGCCGAACTTCCGCCGTACGCCTACCGCATCGCGGATGCTCTTGCCCGCGCGATCCATCTGCACGACGCGATCGCCGACGACGCATTGCCCGAGGTCCTTGTCGGGCGTCCAGATGCAGACCTTGTCGACACGATCGTCGGCAGCGGCGATCCGCGCCGCCGCCGCGAGCGCATCGTCCGCCTCGAGCTCGATCATCGGCCACGTGACAACACCCATGGCGACGAGCGCGTCCTCGAGCGGATGGAACTGGCGCCACAGCGCGGGCTCGATCCCCGCACCGGTCTTGTAGCCGGCCCACAATCGGTTGCGAAACGACTCGATGACGTGGTCGGTGGCGACACCGACGTGTGTGGCGCCCTGCTCGATCATCTGCAGCACCGTCTGCAACACGCCGACGACGGCGCCGTAAGGACGATCTTCGCCCTTGGTGAATCGACGCAGTCCGTAGAAATGCCGGAACAGCTCGTACGTGCCGTCGATCAGATGCACGACCACCCGCGCTCCTCCTGTCGTTGCGCGGTGCCGATCACACCGCCTCGCCCGCGGCCTGCGCCGAGGCCCACGCCCACTGGAAATTGAAGCCGCCGAGCCAACCGGTCACGTCGACGACCTCGCCGATGAAATGCAGGCCCGGAGCGCTCACCGCGGCCATCGTCCGCGACGATAGCTGCCGCGTATCGACACCGCCCGCCGTCACTTCGGCCTTGTTATACCCGAGCGTGCCCGACGGCAGCACCTCCCAGCGATTCAGGCGCGCGCCCAGGCTTCGCAACTGCTGTGCGCCGACGTCGCGCAACGGTCGCGCGGCTCCGTGTGCAGACGACCATTGCTGCGCAAGTCGCTTCGGCAATTTTTCACCGAGCACCGTATCGAGGCGCGCGCTCGACGCCGCGCGCTCGCCGAGCCATGCGCTGGCGTCGACGTCGGGAAGCAGGTCGATCGCAAGTGGCGTGCGGCCGTCCCAGTACAACGAGATCTGCAGGATCGCCGGGCCCGACAGGCCGCGATGCGTGAACAGCAGGTTTTCACGGAAGCGTCCGCCACCGCACGCGACGTCGACGTCGACGGAAATGCCCGACAGGTCGCCGTAGCGCTCGAGCGCATCGGGCGCGAACGCCAGCGGCACCAGCGCGGGCCGTGGCGCGATCACGGGCAAGTCGAACTGCTCGGCGATGCGGTAGCCGAACGGTGTCGCACCGATCTTCGGTACGGTGAGCCCTCCCGTTGCGATCACCAGCGATCGAGCGCGCGCCAAGCCGAGCGACGTGGCAACGGTGAATCCGTCGTCGTCGAGCAACACGCGCTCGACGGCACACGGCATCGCCCAGGCAACGCCGCCGACCGCGCATTCGGTCTGCAGCATCGTGATGATGTCGCGCGACGAGTTGTCGCAGAACTGCTGGCCGAGCTTCTTCTCGTGATGCGCGATGCCGTGCTTCTCGACGAGCGCGATGAAATGCGCCGGCGTATAGCGCGCGAGCGCGCTGCGGCAGAAGTCCGGATTCTGCGACAGGTAATTTGCCGGCCC
>AR_comb_assmDRAFT_10400999_pt1 | contig 10842 bp, 10 predicted proteins | sample ArasoioldDNA_FD_10543 | JGI IMG/M metagenome (IMG submission 10543) | reverse complement strand
ATGATCCAGATGATGAACAATCCTATCTTCAGTTTTCCTTTTCTCTTTCCCGATATGAAACCAATGGTTGTTGAATCGGCTGTAATAGATATCCTGTTTGCTGCATCCTGGTTCCACTTTGTAACACGGCGGGGCAGGGTTGAGGCCCACCATCCTACCAGCAATCCGGTTATCGCATGAATTAAAACATATATAGCTCCAATCATTAAACTATAGTCGATGGTTTGCTTTTGCCCGGTCAGTTTACTAATAAATTCATTGATCGCTCTCCAAAAATCACCACCATATGTAATGGTTAATGTGACGATCCGTTGCATAGCAGATTCAACCAACGACAGGAACGCAAGCAGCAAACAGGACAGCGTAAAAAATTTTCTATTCCAGAATAACAGTTCGCCCAATAATCCCTGGAAGAATACTGCGATGTATGCCGGAGCCGGCGAATGCGGGCTCAGCATCATTTTGAAAATGGCAACGATAAGCGTGGCTTTCAATATCGCGCCTTTTTTTGGAACATACCAACCGATCAACGAAATACAGATAACGGCGCAACCACCTACTATCAATCCTGAGACAGGAAGTTTCAATCCATGAATAATTCCACCCAGCATTGCTTCATTCAACACCCACAATGCGATAAGCCGGTAATAGACCAGTGAATCTTCAGCGGTATTTTGTTTATGTATCATTTATATTTTTAGCATGCATATCATTTCTTTCATAGCACAAAATGACGCATACGCTCCATATATCTCCACTCTTAACGCTCCACAATTTATCTTAACTTTATTGAAATGGCTGAACGACTTTGATACGCTTTATTCTAAATGAAAAAGAAATTGCTACAAGCCTGCCTCCCGGTGTGGTATTGCTTGACTTTGTACGCTATCACCAGAATTTGATGGGAACAAAAATTGGTTGCCGCGAAGGTGATTGCGGTGCATGTACGGTGTTGGTTGGAGATATCGTCGACAGGGAGTTGAAATATCAATCCATGACCAGTTGCCTCTTACCGCTTGGCAACGTACATGCAAAACACATCGTAACCATTGAAGGGGTTAACAACGACAAGGAGTTGAATCCCGTTCAGCAGGCCATGGCAGATGAAGGTGCTACACAATGCGGATTTTGCACGCCGGGCTTTGTTGTATCATTGGCCGGGTTTTGTTTGAACAATAATGAAGCGACTCAACAAAATGCAATTGCTGCAGTTGATGGCAATATCTGCCGCTGCACCGGTTATAAATCTATTGAAAGAGCAGCAGGAAGACTGGCAACAATCATGAAAGAAAGAAAAGATGAAGAGCCAACAGCTTTCGTCAGCCGGGAAAAAATATTACCTGCTTATTTTTCAGATATACAAAAAAGATTGCAGCACCTAAAAGATGCAGAGAAAAAGAAAATTTTGGCAATGGATGTTTCATTGACTGGCAAACAGCAGGTCGTCGGAGGCGGCACAGATCTCTATGTACAAAAGCATGATGAAATAGCACATGCGTCGATCAATTTTGTGTTTGATCAACCGAAGTTAAATGGAATAAAAAAAGAAGGCAATAGATGTATGATCGGTCCGTCCGCAACTGTTAATGACCTGAAAGAATCAGCTATCATCAACGAAGCGTTTCCACAATTTCATCGTTATGCCAAGCTCGTTTCATCAACGCCGATAAGGAATATGGCAACCATTGCCGGCAATTTTATCAATGCTTCTCCCATCGGTGACTTCTCGATTTTTTTCCTGGCGTTGGATGCACAGATAGTTTTAATTGATTTGTCAAAACCATCAATGAATGGCGAAGGTCTCCGGACAATGCCTTTGAGAAAAGTATATAAAGGTTACAAACAACTGGATAAAAAACCGGAAGAGCAATTGGAGCAAATATGGTTTGAGTTACCGGGAAAGAACAGCCTTTTCAATTTCGAAAAAGTAAGCAAGCGAACAAACCTGGATATTGCCAGTGTGAATTCAGCGATAAGTATAACGATGAATGGTGACATGGTTGAATCTGCAGGCATAGCTGCAGGTGGTGTTGGGCCGATTCCGCTGTATTTACAGAAAGCATCTGAATCGTTGAAAGGAAAAAAGATTTCAGAAGAAATAATCAATGATACGATTGAGATCGCGTGGTCAGAAATTTCGCCGATCAGCGATGTGAGGGGAAGTAAAGAATATAAAAGATTATTGCTTGGACAATTGATCAAAGCGCATTTAATAATTCTGTTTCCAGGTGTCTAAGAGAAATTGCCACGGATGCACGAAAATCATGTTAGCCACAGATTACACGGATTGACACGGATTAAGATAATTCTCTGTGTTAATCTGTGGAATCCGTGGCGATATAAATATGAAGAATATTGACACATACACACATGTCCGTGGAGAATCGGTTTACCTGGATGATATACCGGTTCTTAGTGGAACATTATATGCCGCCGTGTTTGATTCACCCATTGCGCATGGGAAGATCAAATCACTTGCGATCGATGATGCATTGAAGATGCCGGGCGTAGTCAGGATTTTTCTTGCAAAAGATATTCCCGGGCAAAATCAAATAGGCGGAATTGTTCCCGATGAAGAATTGCTCGCAAGTACTCATGTTCACTTTTGCGGAATGCCGATTGCATTGATAGTAGCCGATTCAGAAGAAACGGCAAGAGCGGCAGTTAAGAAAATAAAATTGGAGATTGAACCCTTACCGGTAATTACTGATCCGCGGGAAGCAAAAGAAAAAAATGAATTAATTATTCCGCCGAGAACTTTCCAAATTGGCGATACAACCAATGCATGGAATGAATGCGAACATATTTTTGAAGGAAGCACCGAAACCAACGGTCAGGAGCATTTGTATATCGAAACACAGGGAGCTTATTCAGTACCGCTTGAAAATGGTGCCATAAAAATTTATTCATCTACCCAGGGACCAACAGCTGTGCAACGAACTGCAGCAAGGGTGCTGGACATGCCGATGAATAAAGTGGAAGTGGATACGACAAGATTAGGTGGCGGCTTTGGTGGTAAAGAGGACCAGGCAACGACATGGGGTGTGATGTGTGCTCTCGCAACCTATCATTTGAAAAAACCTGTTAAGTACTCGTTGCACCGCATGGAAGATATGCGCATGACCGGTAAGCGTCATCCTTATTCGTCCGATTTCAAAATTGGCTTGGGAAAAGATTTAAAGATACTTGCATACGAAACCACTTTTTATCAAAATGCAGGTGCTGCTGCTGATCTTTCTCCCGCAGTAATGGAAAGAACATTGTTTCATTGCACCAATTCTTATTTTGTTCCAAATGTAAAAGCAACAGCTTACAGTTGTCGAACACATTTGCCGCCTAATACAGCATTCCGTGGTTTTGGCGGACCACAGGGTATGTTTGTAATTGAAGCCGCGATCGCTACAGCTGCTGATGCATTAGGCATTCCAGCATCGGATATCCAGCAAAGAAATTTATTAAGAACCGGTGACGAATTTCCTTATGGCCAAAAAGCCGAGAGTGAAGCCAATGAATGCTGGAACAAAGCTGATGAGTTGTACGATATAAAAAAATTGAGAAAAGAAGTTGAAGCATTTAATAAAGATAACAGGCAGTATAAAAAAGGAATGGCATTGATGCCGATTTGTTTTGGTATTTCGTTTACCAAGACATTAATGAACCAGGCCCGTTCACTGGTACATGTGTATACGGATGGAAGTGTAGGTATCAGCACAGGAGCTGTAGAAATGGGACAGGGAGTCAATACCAAGATCCTGCAGGTGGCGGCGCAACTATTTTCGATTGATCCGTCAAGAATAAAAATTCAATCGACGAATACCTGGCGCATTGCGAATACATCGCCTACTGCTGCGAGCGCCGCGGCCGACTTGAATGGTAAAGCAACTGAAATTGCATGCAGGGAAATTCTAAAACGCTTACAACGGGTAGCAGCGGAAGAATGTTTGGCCATTGCCGATATTGATAAAACGGAACTTCCTCCGTTTGAAATAAAAGAAGAATGGGTTTATATCAATGGTAAGAAAACCGAATGGACATGGAACAAGCTGGTGATGGCTGCCTATATTAAGCGTGTCAGCTTATCAGAACATGCCCACTATACGCCACCGGGAATTCATTTTGATCCTGCCAAAGAAAAAGGACATCCTTTCGCTTATCATGTGTATGGAACAGCTATTCTTACTGTGACGATCGATTGCTTACGCGGCATCTATGAATTTGATTCGGTAAAAGCGGTGCATGATTTCGGAAGCAGCATGAACCGGATGGTCGATCTTGGGCAATGCGAAGGTGGCATTGTACAGGGAATAGGATGGATGACGATGGAAGAAATTGTTTATGACAAAGAAGGAAAGTTAAGGTCGAATGCATTGAGTACTTATAAGGTTCCCGATATTTATTCCGTGCCGAAAGAAATCACCGTGCATTTTTTGCAAACAGAGAAAGACAATCTTGCCGTATTCAGAAGCAAGGCCGTTGGTGAACCCCCGTTGATGTATGGCATTGGCGCTTACTTCGCGTTGCGCAATGCTATCAAAGCGTTCAATCCTTCTGCAGATATTCCTTATGATGCGCCAATGACGCCGGAGAAAGTGTTGATGAGTTTGTATCCTCAAGCAATCACGGCTACAGCTGCTACAAAAAAACAAATAGCCTCTTAGCCGATTTTTACGAAGCAACAAAGAAGAAAAGCTGAGTAGCGAACCGAACGTCGAAGTGTGCGACGCAACGGACGATGATCAGAATTACTGCTGCCGGCAAACAAAATCAATCCATCACTTTCAGCTTCGACACCATGATGCTTACGAAAAGACCGAAGAATGCCACAACTGCAAACGAGTATTGTAAGCTGGAAATTTGTGCGATATAACCGATCAGCGGAGGTCCCATTAAAAAACCCAGGAACCCGATGCTGGAAACTCCTGCGAGCGCCATACCGGGTGCAGCTTTTGCTGATCTTGCTGCTGTACTATAAACGGTAGGTATTACAGATGAAACTCCAAGTCCTACAATAAAGAATCCTATCGTTGCAGTAACCAGGTAAGGGAAAAGTACAGAGATCATTAAGCCACTGAAGATAACAATGCCGCTCAGCTGAAGTGTTCTCTTTCTTCCAATTCTGCTGATCACCCTGTCACCTGCAAAGCGGCCAATGGCCATCATGACCATAAAAGTCGACAGTCCCATTATCACTAATGAATGCGGTGCTTTTACTACTTCCCTGAAATAAACCCCGCTCCAGTCGAACATAGTTCCTTCGGCTGCCATGCTGCAAAATGCAATGACGCCCAATTTGACAAGAACTCCTTCTGGTTTGGAAAAGAATTTCTTTCTCTGTGTTCTTGCAGAAGTGCCGGTAATTAAATATCGTCGTGCAATAAAAACGATGGTAATGACAATAGCTGCAACAATAAAAAAATGCTGGCGCGGTGTAAGGCCGAGATTCATCATCAGCAAACCAGTAAGTGAACCGGTAAATCCCGCGAGGCTCCACACACCATGAAAGGTGGTCATGATGGGACGCTCATAAATCTTTTCAGCCAGCACACCCTGTGTGTTCACGGAAATGTTTGACATGTTTCCGACTATGCCAAATACGAATAATGCAAGTGCCAATTGCCATCCACTGGTCACCCATCCAAGATTGGTAAGCTCGATTGCGTATAATAAAATGGCGAATGATAGAATTGTTTTACTGCCGTACTTCGTCACCAACCTGCCCGACACCGGCATCATCAGCAATTGACCAACTGGCAATGCTAACAATATGCTTCCCAATTCTCCCTCACTCAAATTCAGTTTTATTTTGATATCCGGGATACGGCTTGCCCATGACATGAAAGAGAATCCCATGCAGAAATAAAAGGAAGCTACCGCGATCCGCATCGTTGATCGCTGCACATGATCCTGTGGTATTGTTCCCGTAAGCGTATTGATAAAAAAACGTTTGACTAAGGATGGCCGTGATGAAACTGCTGTTTTTCCCATAAATCACTTTTTCGTATGATGGTCAAACTGAAGATTCTCACGCAACGGCGCAACGCCGCGACGTTGACTGTTGATTTTCGTGGCGTCGTAGCGTCGTGGCGAGATATTTTTGACCATAATTCCTTTTCTCTTCGACTATGCTTCATACGGCTCGTAGAAACATAAAATTAGTAATTGCAGCCGTGTCACCACTTGATAAATGTTATTTTATCGTCAAACACCTGCAGGGTTTGTCATTCTGGTCCCGCACAGATACTATTAACAGATAACTCTTATATTGTTCTTCCGATGATTAATTTAAAAACCTGGAAGCTAGTCGTTCAAAGCCTGGAAAAAAATATCCCGGTAATGCTGCTCTATGTGCTGGAAAGCAAAGGCAGCAGTCCCGGTCGGCAGGGATTTTTTATGGCCATAAATACAAATGGCGAGATGGAAGGTTCGATTGGTGGTGGGATTATGGAACATAAGTTTGTTGAAATGGCTAAGGATAGACTGGAGTCGGGAGTACTGAATTCGGAGCCAGAAACCGATGTCCGCAAACAAATTCACGATAAGTCGGCGGCGAAGGATCAAAGTGGGATGATCTGTTCGGGAGAACAAACGATTCTATTGTATCATGTGAAAGATTACGATGTGGTGGTTATACAGCGCATCATTCATTCACTTGAAGAGAATAAGAATGGAACATTAATTCTTTCGCCAGAAGGAATTCAGTTTGATGATACAGTTCCATTAAAAGATTTTGATTACTCTTTTCAGTCTGAAGATGATTGGTTGTACAAAGAAAAGACTGGCTACAAAAATCATTTGTTCATTGTTGGCGGCGGACATTGTGCGCTGGCTTTTTCAAAACTGATGCGCTCAATGGATTTTTATATCCGCGTGTACGATGAAAGAAAGGATTTAAAGACAATGGTTGAAAACAATGCGGCCCACGAAAAGCATTTCGTCAATGATTACAGTGAGCTGGAAAAGCTAATCCCTTCTGGCAACAATCATTACGTAGTGATCATGACCTTCGGATACCGTACCGATGACATTGCAGTAAGGGCATTGCTGGGAAAAGACTTCCGGTACATTGGTTTGCTGGGTAGCACCGCTAAGGTTGAAAAAATGTTTGCCGAATACCAGCAGGAAGGAATAAAAAATGAGTGGTTGCAACCAATTTATACTCCCATTGGTCTTCCCATCCGAAGCCAGACGCCGGAAGAAATTGCAGTGAGCATTGCGGCAGAGATCATCAGCCTTAAAAACCTCTTTTTATGAGACTCGCTCCCGCTCTGTTTCTCTTTCTATGTTTCACTGGTTGCTTTTCTCAGAGTCAACAATATTCAACCGATGATCTGAAAAACGGAAAATTCAAAAAAGATAGCAGCTTTATCTATTCATTGCCTTTTGAAACAAACAAAAAGGTCCTGCTGATACAAGGATATGAAAGCAAGGTATTCAGCCATAAAGGTGAACGTGCTCTCGATTTTAAAGTGAAGGAAGGAACAAAGGTCTGCGCTGCAAGAGATGGCGTTGTGATTTCTTTCCGTGAAGACTCGGATGAAGGTGGTTTGAAGAAAGAACATCTTTCAGATGGCAATTATATTTCCGTCCGGCATAGTGATGGTTCGGTAGCTCATTACTGGCATTTACAAAAAGATGGAGTGATGGTAAACATGGGTGATTCAGTGAAGACCGGGCAATGGATAGGTCTCAGCGGAAACACCGGTTATTCATCATTTCCGCACCTGCACTTCGAAGTGCAGGGATATGATGTATCAGGCGACTATAAACAATTGGCTACAAGATTCTACACTAATAAAGGCATTCTTTATCTAACACCCGGCGAATTTTACCGGGTACGACACAGGTAACATTTAGTTTGGGAATGGCTACTTCAGGGTGAGAGAAGGAACACAAAGAACCTGCCTACCGGCAGGCAGGCACAACGGACCACGAAGTGCACAACGCTTTTGAATAATTCATCTTACGGCCTTATACCATCCGTTTTTCTTCTTTGTGTCCTTAGTGGTTCTTCGTGTCCTTCGTGCTCCTTTTGTTCATTGAAGTTTGGCAGCTAACCTTATATTTTTTCCAGGTTCTTAACTGTCATTTCATTTTCTATATTCCCCGTATTCAGAGTCGAAGCAGGTTCAAATAAAAGGATCTCCACTTCTTCTTTTGCGACAGGTTTATGTTCAACGCCTCTCGGCATAACTAAGAATTCACCGGCATTGATAGTTATTATCTTGTTGCGCATATGCATATCAAAACTGCCTTTCACCACGTAAAACAATTCATCTTCATTCTCGTGGTGATGCCAGATAAACTCGCCCTGGAATTTCACCAGCTTTACCTGTTGGCCGTTGAGTTCACCAACAACCCGGGGATTAAAATAATCGTTGAACGTTGCAAGCCTTTCTGACACATTTACTTTTTCCATAGTGATAAAATTAAAATCCCACAAAGACACAAAGCTCACAAAGGTTTTACCGACTCCGTGTTCTCTGTGTCTTTGTGGGACACTTTAGCTAGCTCTTCTGACTGTCATAGAAGAATTGTTCTTTTACGACTTTTCCGTCCTTTACTTCGTATACAGCAATTTCTTCCAGGTTCATCCGTCCCATTCCTTTAAACGTACAATCCATTCCCATAGCAACAGCAATATAGTTTCCTCCTACTACAGGCTCGCCTACCCATCCGCCATGCATCTCTTCTACCATGTTGTTGAAATCATCTGCTTTCTTTTTAATAGCATCTAACCCTTTAACAGTCTGAAGTCCCTGTGCATGCGATGGCTCAATGCTCTCCGCATCCTGGCTGAATAATTCCTCCTGTGCTTCCTTCCATTTGTTTTCTTTAAACAATTGAGAAAGACGGTCGGCCACTTCCTTCGTTGTCATTACAGCTTCCAGTGTTGGCATAAAATATAGTTTTAGGTTTAAAAAAAGGACGCAGAAGCTACGGAGTTTTCCCTAGAAGAAAAATTAAATAATTATAAATGGCAATAATTCATGCCTGTAACAGTTTACTAAATCGCCAGGAAGATGGGAAGGCGGGAAGAAAGGTCATTTTACTTCTCGTCTTTCCGGTAAGAATTAAACCCAATCGCACCCTGTGAATTACTTTCGATATTTCCGGTACGAACTTGGCTTTACTTTATTTATCGTAAAACCGCGATCTTGAAACTCCTGTTGTTCTCTCTCCTGATTGCCCTCGCCGGCTGTTACGTAAGCAAAGATCCCTTACGTAAAGAAGTAAAAGGTTTACAAAAGGGAACCATCAAAGATGATTCAACTTATGTATATGCATTGCCTTATGAAGAAAGCAGTGCCCATCGCCTGATGCAGGGATATTTTGGAAAATTCAGTCACAAAGAAAGAGTAGCGCTTGATTTCAATATGAAAAGGGGAACGAAGGTCTGCGCCGCCAGGGAAGGTGTGGTTGTACGTGTAAAAGAAGATGGTGATCGAGGAGGCTGGGGAAAAAAATACCGGAAATATGGTAATAATATTGTCATCGAGCACGCCGATGGTTCAAGAGCCGGTTATTGGCATTTACAAAAAGATGGAGCGCTGGTAAATGTGGGTGATACTGTGCGGAAAGGACAGGTGATCGGGTTAAGTGGAAAAACTGGTTATGCTTTTCAGCCACATTTGCATTTCATCGTTTGGATTTCACAAACGGGAAACTGGCAACAAATTCCAACAAGGTTTGAAACATCGAAAGGGATAAAATATTTACGCACGCTTAAAAAATACCGGCGTCCAAAACACAGTGATTATTTTTGACAAAAAATCTCTATTGTCATTAGCCGAAATTGCCCGCAAGTTTTTACAGGATATCCAATACACCAAATGGCCCGAATGGGTCAGCACCATTACACAGGTAGCAAGCGTTTGGTATGCACGAAAAAATAATGTGTTGGTTTATCCCACTGGCATCATCGGCGTTTTGTTAGCTGCCTACATTTATTTTTTTGATACAAACCCTCCACTGTATGCCGATGCAAGCCTGAACATTTATTATTTCCTGATGAGTGTGTATGGCTGGTACAATTGGGTGCAAAAGAAAGATGCCGATCATTATACTTATCCAATTCGCTGGTGCAACAAAAAGGAGTTAACCATTGGCTTTATCTTTTTTATTGGTTCCTGGATCGCAATTTATTTTGCTTTGATTCATTTTACAGACAGTAATACACCTGTGTTGGATTCTTTGGTTTCATCATCAGCTATCACGGCAATGTGGTGGATGGCCAAAAGAAATATTGAAAACTGGCTGGCATGGATCTTTTCGAATATCGTAGCTATACCGCTTAACTTTTATAAAGGTTGGATGCTTTTTACGGTAATGTATGTTTTGTTTCTTGTTATGGCTATCTGGGGATATGCTGAATGGAAGAAAAAAGCGATCCCGCGTAATGCGGGACCGCATAAATAAACCCACATTAACTCACCTTGATCTCCTGGCTTGTTGATTCTTTACCAGCAATGATTGGCAGTGTTACCTGCAACACACCATCTTCATACTTTGCAGAAATGTTTTTGGTGTCGATGCTGTCATCCAATGTAAAGGTTCTTACAAAACCACCGCGGCTGTATTCCCGCATAATCCAATCGGGTCTCGGAAATCCTTCCGGCGGTGTGTAAGTAATAGTTAACTCATTTCCCTTTACACCCAAACTGAAATTCTCCTTGATTCGACCGGGAGCGAACACCAGCATTTCAAAGCTGTTCTCAGTTTTGTAAATGTTTACGGCAGCTCTTTGCATTGAACGGATAAACAGGTGCCGGTTCCTGTTTCCGGAGTAATTGCCTTTTGCGGCGCATGACTGATAGTAGTTCATGTTACTTTGTTTAAAAGTGA
>AR_comb_assmDRAFT_10249674_pt1 | contig 10846 bp, 8 predicted proteins | sample ArasoioldDNA_FD_10543 | JGI IMG/M metagenome (IMG submission 10543) | reverse complement strand
AGAGCGGCGCTGCGCCCCTGCTCACGCTCGAAGACATAGCTGAGTTCGACCGGAAAAGTCCGAGCCGCAGCCTCCACGACCGCTCGCGTGTCGTCGGTCGAGTTGTTGTCGACGACCACGACCTCCCACGGCGCGCCGACGTCGAGGGCCGAAAGACTGCGAAGCGTCGGCGCCAGCTCGTCAGCACGGTTGTAAGTCGGAATGACGACGGAAAACTGCATGCGAGCCCGATGACCTCGTGGAAAGGGCTTACCACCAAACAGTAAAAGACGTGCTGCCCGAACGGCTGACGACGCCCGATGCAACTGGGACGCCACGCCTAGTCGCGGCTCACGGCGGCACACTGCTTGAATCTGAACTATCGACCGCATGCCACGTCCAAGTACAGCCATCATCCTGGCGGCCGGCCCCGGCAGCCGCCTTCTTCCAGACACGCTGCACAGCCCGAAGTGCCTGACGCCAATCGCCGGATATCCAATCCTGCGTTATCAGATTGCGGCGTTACGGCACTGCGGTGTGCAGAACATCGTCATCGTGGTTGGTTACCTGTCCCGTTGCGTGCGTGAATTCGTCGACGACGGGGTCGTTCTCGTCGAAAACCGAGACTATGCCAGCACCAATAGCAGCTACTCGCTGTGGCTCGCGCGCGACCACATTCGGAATGGCTACGTTCATCTGAACTCGGACCTGCTGTTCGAACCGGCTATGCTCGACGCCCTCCTGAACGCGACCGAGGACAATGCGGTGATCGTCGACTCGGAGGTCAGGCCGGACAGCGACATGATGAAGGCGCGGATGGACGGACGGCGCATTCTGCGAATGAGCAAGCGTCTCGAGAAGGCGGAATCGGAAGTGGTTGGTCCGGCGAAGTTCGGGCCGTCCGGCGCCGATCTGTTACTCGAGCGACTCGCAGCCCTCGACGCAGGCGGCGAGCGTAACCATTGGGCCTACGGCATCTTCGGTGAATTGGCGCAGGACCTCGGGTTTGTAGGCGTGGAGAACCCTGGCTGCTTTTGGGCCGAGATCGATACGCTCGACGACGCTGAGGATGCCACTCGGCGGATTCCTCAAACGATGCAGGACCTGGCGATGCGCTGGACTGCAGTCTCGCGTTAGATCCGAGCGGCTCTCCCGCACGTGCGAGTGTCGCAGAACCGTGTTACGTCCGTTCTGAATCAGGACGCCACTCGACGCCGCGGCGAAAAGGCTTGGTGGCTCTCGAACAGATCGCAGATCTGAGAGCCACCGACCAACCGCGGAACTACGGAGTGATGATGAGCTCAGGGCGCGTGCTCGATTCACGGGAACCGAACGACGCATAAGGCAACGTATCCACCGGCGAGATCAGCGCGATGGTGATCATCGTCAGATTAGGATCAAGGGCGCGCTGTTGCTTGATGAACTCCGTGAGATCCACGTTTGTCCATTGAGCGGTTGTACCGCTCGCGACCACGAACACGCCGGTCGCGGTCGGCACCGCCGGTTTGTTGTTCCAGTTGATCGTCGTTTCGTTCCACGACACGTTCGTGCCCGCATAAATATCCGCCCGGACGCTTGGCGCACGCGTGTCGGAGAGTTTCGCTGCGATTCGCAATACGGCTGACTGAGTGCTGTCCGTAACCTGGCTGATATCCAGCTTGATGAACGACTGCCGGTGATATAGCGCGTCCGCGCTGTACTTCGCAATCAATTCGGTCGCGCGACCGTAGTTCGTGCTCGCGTACTGTCCGCTGCGCACATACGCATCGGCCACAACAAGGCCAGCCGCCGCCGACACTGCCGCAGTTGTGGCGGTGGCGGTATTCGTGTATCCCGAATTGCCACCTGTGGTCCAGGCGCGCACCCGGTAGTTGTATTGGGTGCTCGGCGTCAAACCGCTCGTGTCTTGATACGCCACAAGATTGGGACCCGTGGTACCGATTTGCGCCCACGTGCTGCTGCCCGCTAGCTTGCGTTCCACCTTGTAGCCATCCTCGCCTGCGACGTCCGTCCACGTGAGATCGATTCGTGTCGATGACACGGGGCTGGCGACGAGGCCGCCGGGGGCCGGTGGTGGAGGCGCACCACCAGAAGTCGTGAAGCTCCAGGTGGGTCCTGTGACGGCGCGGCTGTTACCGACCATCGTCTTTCCCCGGACTTTCCAGTAGTAGGTGGTACCAGGCGCGAGGCCGGATGGGCACACCGTGGTAAACGGCGCCGGGGGTGCGCAAGGATTGAACGTCTCCTTGTTCGAGCTAACGCCAGCGGTTGCCGACGACGGCATGAAATCCTGGGCGATCAGCGGCGGCGGGTTCGTCGTGCCGAAGTAAATGTCGTACTTGTGCGCCCACCACCCGCCTTCCCACTTGAGTGGCACAGACGTGCCCAGACCCAACGCGGCGTTCGCGGGAGATGCGTTGGCGGGCGGTTCCGGCCAGCCCGGTACGAAGTCCTGGAACGGGGGCGGTGTGATCGGACCACCGTTGTCGAACGGTGCCGATGGTTTCAGGTTGTTCCATTTCCGGTTGAACTGGTCGACAAACCAATCGAAGATCCAGAGCTTGTCTGGTGTTGGTGGCGAGAAGTAGTTGTGCTCGCGCTGCGTATCTGACGACGATGAAGTCCAGTTCGAAGAACCGAAGATTGACATTCGCAGCGAGTGAAGGCTCAGAGACTTCTGATGCATGTCCTGCCCGGAAGCCTTGTCCTTCCATTTCAGCTGCAGACGTCCGTCGTTCTCAATCCCAGCCACGTACATGCGATCGACGTTATACGAATCCCAGAAGTACTTCGTGTTTCGGTACTGTGCCTGGTCCGTTATCAATCGAACCGAAACTCCCGCTTGGACTCGCTTAATTAACTCGTCTGGAATCTTCGGCGACGTGATTCGGAAGATGACCGCATCGACGGCTTCCGTCTCCTGCTTCAACCGAGCGACGACGCGATCCTGGTAGTCCTGGTTGGGGGGGAAGTTGAGATCGGGACTGCTGATTGAGCATGTCGGACAGCTGCGGGTCAGCGGTCCGTTGATGTTGGCCAGGTTCTGATTGTCAACCGTGTCGAGCCACAGGTCATCGTACTTACGCATGAAGCTCTCGACGATCTTCGCATCGTCCGTGAAGTAGATGGCCTCGTCAACGTAGCCGGTGTATTTTGTCGTGTAGCTGTACGATCCGTTCGAAAAGTTTGCCCCCGAGAAATGCACCTTGTTCTGGCCGTGATAGAGCATCATCTTCCAGTGATTGATCCCCCCCGTCCCCGCCGTGGTTTTGTGACGGATCGGGATCCCGGCTGCAATGAGCGCCTCCCGCAGGGCCTTGTTCGCGCCATATCCGTCGGCACGCAGGTCAAGGATGATTCGGACGTCGACGCCACGCTTCCAGGCCGCGATGAGCCAGTCTTTGTACCGGTAGTCGTCCATGAACCAGAACGAGACATCGATGCCGACCTGCTCGTTTTCTATCAAGGTCTTGATCTTGGCCCGGCAATCCTGGAATGAGTTGTCGCAGAGTTCCTCTTGAGCTGCTGCCGAAGAGGCAAACATCAAGCTGAGGCAGGCCAGCGCCGCCGCCATTCCGAATCGTGGACGGCAGCCCCGTCGGGGTGTCCGTGTTGTCGATATATGGGGAGTCGCTCTAGTCATGTTTTTCGATAGCTCGTCTTCAAGACGTCCATCGGGACGTCGGGGGCATTGCCAGCTCGATGCCAGCACCGGGGTGCAGAGGCAAACTGATCCGCGGGAGTGACCGGCTTAATGTGGGTAACAGCCGCACACTTATGGGAAACGACGCTGCGCCAATCGCTGAGTTAAGAATCCGCGGAAGAACCGAAGCCTGACTTCATGCATGAAGGCCTGCCCCGACCGACCGCGGCCCGCGGCAGCAATCCAGCCGACGGCCGACGCCATCGCCGCCCTATACATGTGAGCAGGCACTCCGAGCAGCGAGCCGGTCGAAGTCTGTTCCATCTCTTCTGCATGCAACGCGGCATAAAAGCGCCCGCGCATCGAATGCCACCGCCTGTGATACTGCCGAGTCAGGCGGCTCGTCGGAACGGACGCGTGAGCCACGAGTTCTGGAACGTAAAGAGCACTAAGGCCACACTTCCAGACGCGCCTCATCCACTCGTCGTCTTCAATCGATCCGATTCCGTCTTTGACCCGCTGAAAAGCAGGTGAGAAGCCGCCGACTCGATCGAACAGCCGGCGGCGGCATGCGAGGTTCGCAGTGATCAGGCCCCTTTGGCTCTGCGCGGAGATAGTCATCCGGACATCGCCAAGGTCCTGCAACGCGAGAGGGGCCCAGTGCAGAGAGGTCAGCCAAGGCGGTGGAGGCGCCTCCCAAGTTGGAAGAACCCGTCCACCGATACACTCGAACTCTGGCTGTTCCGCAAACGTACGGGCGATGATTTCGATCCAATTGTCGCCGACTTGGACGTCGTCGTCAACGAACGCAATGACATCCGCGCGCGCTTCTTCTATCCCACGATTGCGCGCGAAGGATACGCCCTGTTTCGTTTCGATCACATGGCGGACGCGACCGCCTTCTTTTTTCACGAGCTCAGCAACGGCCGAGGTCGTTCCGTCGGTCGAGTTGTTGTCGACGATGATGAGCTCGTACGTGTCGGGATCCGCCGTTTGATTCAACACGCTCGCGATAGATCGCAGAAGTCCTTCGGCGCGATTGTAGGTTGGTACGACGACGGATATGTGCGGCGAGCTCATGCGGCATATCCTCCGCCGACGCGGCTTTTCTGCGAGAGTGATTGACTCTTGCCGGCACCCGGGACCCGATAGAAATGCTTGCCCCAGAAAAATCCGGCCAGATCCCAGCACGAGAGCTCGTATTCGAATCGATCCGCGTCACCACCCGGCCGGGCCCATGTGACAGGGTTCGCCAGCCGGAAGACCCCACGAACGGCCCGACCGATCCGGTATCGAGGCACTCCGGCCAGATAGGCAACTGGCGCCCGGCGCCCACGATCCATCACGCCAAGCGATACGCCGCGCCAGAAGCACCATTGACGAAAGTACTTCTTGGTCAGGCGCCGTGCGGGCACGTAGTGATAGATGACGAGTTCCGGCACGTACGAGCCGCGCGCGCCAATCGCGACCAGGCGGTGGTACATGTCTTCGTCCTCGCACCCGAGCAAGCGAGTGCCGGTGCGCGAGAGGGCAGTCGAGTACGGACCCGCCCGCTCGAGAGCCGAACGGCGAATCACCGCGTTGCCGCCCATCAGGATGCCCTCGTAGGCATCGCCCATGGGCCGAGGCGATTCGCCAGGATCGACCCAGCCAATCACGCCGAGATAGCCGCCGCCAAGCCATGACGGCCTCGGCGATTCCCAGCGCGGCAGACACTTGCCGCCAATAAAATCGAGGCCTGCGCCGCCCGCGGCGAACTGCTGCCAAATGCACTCGAACCACGCGCTATCGACTTCCTCGTCATCGTCTATCAAGCCGATGAGATCGCCGTCTGTGGCCGCAATGCCCGCATTCAGCGCGAATGGTTTGCCTGGCGTACGTTCGAACAAATAGTGAAGGCGGCCGGCAAAACCGGGGGCGGCATGGCGGACGAGCTGCCCCGTCCCGTCCGTCGAGGCGTTGTCGACAACCAACACCCGCACGTTCAATCCGGCCGGCACTCGGGCCAATCGCAGGCTCTCCAGCGTCCGGCCGAGGAGCGCTTGACGATTGAACGTTGGAAGGATGACGTCGAGGACCATTCAGATAGCCACCGACCGGCTCGCCGATGCGGTCGCCACAGCAGCGGGCGCCAAATCCATCGCCTCGTAGAGCTCAGTTACGGCGCGAGCAGTGGCACTCCCAGGTTGATGAAAGAGGTCGCGCGCGACCGCCTGCCGTGACGACGAACCGGTGGCAGGATCCGCGAGACCCTCTTCGGCGGCCTGCAACACTCCGGGAAGGTCGTTCGCCGATCGCGCAGCGTCGGCCAGCAGCCGGACGTACTCTTCGTTGATGTTCGAATTGCGCAGAAGTTCGGGCACGTGAATCCGAACGAGTGGCCTATCGAGGAGGAGATACTCGAAGCCTGCCGAGCTGTGATCGGTGATCATCAGGTCCGCCGCCGCCAGATAGGGGCAAATATCAGCGTCGGCGACGAGGTGTCCCGCAGCGTTGGCCATCAGCTGCTCGAGCCGACCCACCCAGTCAACGCCGCCCGAATAGAAAGGTCGTGGATCGCGCGAACGATCGTGCAACTTGACGATGACGTTCCACGATCGAGCGAGCAGCGCGGCCACAAGGTCGAGCCCCATCAGGTTCAGCGATGAGTAAGCAGACCATGTCGGCGCATAGAGAACGGTCGGCCGATCAGGATCGAGCCGCAACCGGCGAAGCACGACCTCGCGCCGGAGCGATCCGTCGACGAGACAATCGACCTTCGGCATGCCGACGAGGCGTGGCGCGTCGCTCGAAGCATCAATCGCTCCCGCCGCGATGAAGTTCTGCATGCGGCGGCGATTGACGAAGAAGAATCGATTCCACCGCCGCATCGACGATTCCGGCGTGTCGTAGTCGTGCGTGAACTTGCCAGCGACGCCATGGAACATCTGGATGCGGCACGTCCCGCGAGGCAGCTTCGCCCAGAGCAGATCGGCGGTCAAATAGGCGTCGAAACGCCGAAGCTGGGCGTGCGACGGCGAGATCAGCCTCGTTCCCGGCAGGGGATGCGGGTAGACGTCAGGCAGCGCGTTCTGGCTGTCGCTCGACGTTGCGTAGAACCGGACACGCGAATCGGTTGACAGCGCGGCCTGGATTGGGGACGCCATCACGTAATTCATCGCCGTCCGGCTGTCGATCAGTACATCGCGACGGCCGTCGCGCCGGGTCAGTGCAGCATCGATGGCGCGCGCTGTCTGTACCGCCTGCCAGGCGTGCCTGCGCAGGGTCATGCGAGCGCCCATTGCTTCCACGTCTGCCGCTGGGCGGGCCCTGATGCGGCGTGGGCCGCGACGATGCGGTCTTTCGTCAATTCGCGCCCGGCGACGATGAGTGCGAAGACGTAATAGAACGACCAGTAATAGGCCACTGATCCAAACTGCGCGCAAACGAACCAGCCGGCGAGGCATGCCGACATCGCCACCGAATGCATGCGCATCCACTCGCGCTCTTCGGGCCGGAAGGCGTCAGTCACCGGGACGAGGTCACTCCGTCCAGTCGGCGGACGCGGCGCCCTTCCGGCGACCGCAAATGTGCGCCGGGTCCAGAGCAGCGCCGAGACTGCCTGCCACACCAGCAGGAGAAAGGCCAGTAATCCGAATACCCCCAACTCCGACGCGACCTGGAGCAGGACGTTGTGTGTCTCGTTCCATGCCCGCAGCCGATTGGGAGGGTTGTAGTTCTTGAATTGACCGGCGCCCACACCGGTCAACGGATGCTCGAGAAAGGTCTCCAAGCCTTCCCTCATCAGGTCCTTGCGTGCTTGCCGAGACCCCGATTCATCCTGACTGGAGTCGGCGATGCTGCCGAGGCGTACCCAGAACCACCCGGGCATGAATGGCGTGGCCGCGAGCATCCCGACGACCGCGGCGACTCCGAGCCCGGGACGAACTCTGCGGCCCTCGATCACGATTACAACGAGCATGGCGGCGAGCCCGAGCAGTGCGCCTCTCGACTTGGTGAAAAGGACCGTCGCCATCATCAACGCGGCGATGAATGCCGCGAGTCCACGCTGCAGCGCCGGCCGTTTGGAGACCGCGAGCATGATCGCCAGCGGCATGAATGTCACCATGTTCATGGCCAAGTCGTTTGGATTGCCCATCAGGCCCGAGATCGACCCGTGCAGTCGGTCACCCTTGACCAGATGGTTTCCGGTGACGAAGTCGAGCACACCCCGTAGCGCGACGTATCCGACGGCCGAGACGATGAGCCAGGTCAACCATCGCAGGGCGCGGATGTTCCTGACAGTGCTGACCATCAGCACGAATACAAGCACGACCTTGAAGTAGAGATCCGTGAACGTGTTCAGCGCACCGCCTGGCCACACGGAGAACGGAATCGTGCCGACCATGACCAAAGACATCGCCGCCACGCCGAGCGTCTCGGGCGTTATCACTACGATCGGCAAATTGCGTCCGAGCCGGTACGTGACCATCGCGATGAGCGCGCCAATGGCGACCAGCTCCGGGAGGTGCAACGGCTCCAAAAACCGGAGCGTGTCCTGCGGCCGGAAGAAGAGCAGAGCCGTGAACGCGAACACGCCCCAGAAGCCCCAGTTGGGACGTTCGAGCGGCGGCAGGAATGGCGCGGTGGCTTCGGGCAGAGTTCCCTTTTCGGGACGGCGAACCCAATCCACCCGGTCGCGAAGCTCGCGGCGAACCCCTCCGAACGTGAAGGCGAGTCGTTCTGCCATTGTCAGCGCCAGACCCGCCGACCGACACAGACCGCCAGCAGGCCATTGACGGCCGCGGCGTTCATCACCACGAACGCGAAGGACATACGAGCAAGACGTTCGATAATATCCATCATGCGACCCTCACGTCACGCATGCGTGCTGGCACGCGCCGGGCTGACACGGCCGCGGCGCTCGAGCACGGCGCCATAGGCCGCCAGCCCAAAAAAGGCGAGCTGGCTCACGAACACAACGGCATAGAAGACGTGCTGACCTGCGAGCATCGCGCTCGACACGAAGATCGCGCACAGCGCGTACGGGACCAACAGCCGGCCGAGCTTGTGCGAGACGAACTGGAGCCACACCGGGTTGACGAACGGGATCAAGAGACGTGGTTCGAGTCTGAGAATCTGATAGTTGCCGGCAAGCGTTCGTGTCTTGCGTTGGAACTCCACGCTGGCAACGGGCGACACGCGATCGAAGGCCTTCGCCGATCCCTCGAAGATGACGCGAGCACCGGCCAACACCGCCTGCATCGGCGCGAGCACGTCGTCGAGAATCGTTTCGGCGGGGAGCGGCCGCCAGAGTTCGCGGCGAAGCGCGTAAATGGCACCCGTCGAACCAATCGTCGAGCCCACGAGACTTTCGTGGCGGCGCAGCCACTTTTCGTAACGCCAGTAGGCACCGACCCCGCTGCCCATAGTCGACGCCGGGTTGCCGGATTCACAATCGAGGAGCAGTTCGCCGGAGACGCCGCCGACACGAGGATCGGACAGCGGTGCGACGAGCGCGCGCAATGCGTCGGGCGCAAACGTCTGTCGCGCGTCAGCAAATACGAGCACGTCGTGACGCGCCACGGCGGCGCCGGCGTTGAGCGCTTTCGCCTTGCCGCCAGACGGCATCAGAATCGCGTCGACTCGCGGACCGTACGACGCGAGGATTGCCGGCGTCTGGTCGGTCGAGCCGTCAGAGACGACGATGATCTGCAGCGCGCTGGCTGGATAGTCCAGCCCCAGCAGGTTGTCGATGCGCCTGCGCAGCACCGCGGCCTCGTTTCGGGCCGCAATAATCACCGACACCGCAGGCGTGTCCTCACCGCGCTCAACCGGTTTTGGTGCGATTCGCGACCAGGCAGCGAGCAGCGCCGGGTACCCGGCGTAGACGTACAGCACGACCGCGAACGCGGTCCAGAACACCACTGTCGTCACCGGCAGCGATTCCATGCGATCACCGTCGTTCCACTTCAGGCGCTTCGCCGAAAAGCGCTTCCTTCAACCAGCTCCAGGTGCTGGCTGAGCGCGCCGGAGCCGGGTACGACGCCGCGTGCTGGGCCGGAGGCCGAACCTTCGCGACGTTGACATGCGCGCCGCTCGTCCGAGTGGGCGTAGTCGATTGCGGCCGGGGTGACTGCGCCGGCCGACTGGTGTTCGCCGTCCTGGTCGCCATCGCAGCCGCGGGCCTGTCAATCGTTCCCAGCGTCCGCCGTCGATCGGCGTCGCGCGGCGGCAAATCGACTGGCGGTGCCGTCGATGCCTGCGGGGTAGACGTCGTCTGTGCCGGGACGGCGGCAAGCGGGGCCTGCGGCGGAGGCACGGGCTTGAGAACCGACCGCTGGCCGTCGGTTGGCCTCAGCACGCTCGAAGACTCCAGCTCTTCGATCGCAGTCCGCACCAGCGCCAGATCGATGACCGGCGATTCATCGGCGTAGCCACAGAGCAGCACACCGTCGCAGATGACGTTGATCATGCGCGGTATGCCGCGGCTTCGAGCGTGGACCGCATCGGTTACATCGCGTGAAAAAGTCAGCGGCGCGGCGGTCGCGGCCCGGGCGAGGCGGTGGTTGATGTAACGCGCGGTCTCTTCCCGATCGAGCGGGTCGATGTGATACCGCACGGTCACGCGTTGACGGAGCTGTTCGAGCGATGGGCGGTCGAGCGTGTCGCGCAAATCGGGCTGGCCGACCAGAACGATCTGAATGAGCTTGGACTTCTCGGTTTCAAGGTTCGAGAGCATCCGAAGCTCTTCGAGCGCCTCGAGGGAGAGATTCTGCGCTTCGTCAATCACTGCGACGACGCGCTTGCCCGCAGTACGATGCTCGACCAGCAGGTGGGCCAGTTCGCGCAGCATCAGGGGTTTCGTTGGCGGCGGGTTGCTGACGCCCAGGTCAATCAAGAGAGACTCGAGCAGCTCGCGGCCAGTGAGCAAGGTATTGACTAGCCGCACGACCGTGGTCTGGCCGTCGAGGCCGCGCAGAAGAACCTGGAGGAGCATCGTTTTCCCCGAGCCGATCTCGCCGGTGATCACCACGAAGCCAGCGTATCCCTCAATCCCGAAGCGAAGGTAATCCAGCGCCTCGCGATGAACACGGCTGGGGTAGAGGTAGTCGGGGTCCGGGCTCAGAGCAAACGGACGCTCACGCAGCTGATAAAAACGCTCATACATAACTCAACCAATCCTGTCACGCCGCTACGAAGCATTCACCGTGCCGACCCCACTCAACTGTTGCGGCTTCCGCC
>AR_comb_assmDRAFT_10365007_pt1 | contig 10847 bp, 12 predicted proteins | sample ArasoioldDNA_FD_10543 | JGI IMG/M metagenome (IMG submission 10543) | reverse complement strand
CCACAAGCGGGTCGGCGACGGCGACACCGGGCCCAACACCGGCGGCATGGGCGCCTTCTCGCCCCTGCCCGACGTCGGCGACGACCTGGTCGAGGAGATCCGCCGGACCGTGCTGGAGCCGACCGTGGCCGAGCTGGCCCGCCGGGGCGCCCGCTACCAGGGCCTGCTGTACGCCGGCCTGACCCTGACCCCGGCCGGCCCAAGGGTGCTCGAGTTCAACTGCCGCTTCGGCGACCCCGAGACCCAGGTCATCCTGCCCCGGATGACCAGCGACCTGGCCGACCTCGCCTGGGCGGCGGCCGAGGGCACCCTGTCGGGCTGCAAGGTCTCCTGGGACCCCCGGTCGTGCGTCACCGTCGTGCTGGCCGCCGGCGGCTACCCCGGCTCCTACCGCACCGGCCTCGAGGTCGACGGCCTCCAGGCGGCCGCGGCCCGGCCCGGCGTCCACCTGTTCCACGCCGGCACGGCGCTCGACCAGGACGGCCGGGTCCGCACCGCCGGCGGGCGCGTGCTCGGGGTCACCGCCCTCGGCGACGACCTGGCCGACGCCAGGGCCAGGGCCTATCAGGCCGCCGACCTGGTCCGGTTCGGCGGTGTCCACTACCGGCGCGACATCGCCGCCTCGCCAGCGTGACCCAGATCCTGCCCTACTGCCGGGTCCCGATCGTGGTCCACGAGCACAACGCGGCCGCACCCGAGGTGGCCCGGCGGGTCGCCGAGCTGGTCGCCGCCAAGCGTCCCGGCGCCGTCGCCGAGCACGTCGGCAGCTCGGCCGTGCCCGGCCTGGCCGGCAAGGGCACCGTCGACCTGCTCCTGCCGACCCCGTCCGAGGAGATCCCGGCCGTCACCGACGACCTGCTCGCCCTCGGCTTCCAGCGACAGGCGGTCTCCACGGCGTTCCCGCCGACCCGGCCCATGCTCCAGGGGATCATCCGCCACGGGGACACCTCGTTCCGGGTCCACATCCACGTGGTCCCGGCCGGCAGCTCCGAGGTGGCGGCGCTGCGCGGCTTCCGCGACGCCCTGCTCGCCGACCCGGGCCTGCGTGTCGAGTACGAGGAGCTGAAGCGGTCGATCGTCGACGGGGGGACGGTCGACTCGGTGGCCTTCTCCAAGGCCAAGCACGCCTGGATCGTGGCCGCGCTCGAGCGCCTCGGCCTCGCCGACGCCGCCGAGGAGGCCAAACGGGGAGGCCTTCCCTAGTTCCGTCTAGAATGCTCCCCACCAGGACCGGATCAAGGAGCGTTCATGCCGCCAAGGGTTGGGATCGTGCTCGGCTCGACCTCCGACGAGGAGAAGGCCAAGACCGCGGCGGTCATGCTGGAGAAGTTCGGCGTCGAGTACGAGCTCGAGGTGCTGAGCGCCCACCGCGACCCCCGCCGGGTGGCCGAGTACGGGTCCAGCGCCGTCGACCGCGGGCTCCAGGTGATCATCGCCGCCGCCGGCAAGGCGGCCGCCCTGCCCGGGGTGCTGGCCGCCCACACCACCCTGCCGGTGATCGGGCTGCCGATCTTCACCCCCCAGCTGGCCGGGCAGGACTCGCTGTTCTCGATCGTGCAGATGCCCTCGGGGGTGCCGGTGGCCGCCGTCGGGCTGGACGCCGCCGCCAACGCCGGCATCCTGGCGGTGCAGATCCTGGCCGTCGGCGACGCCCGGCTCCGCCTCCAGCTGCAGGAGTTCAAGGACCAGCTGGCCGAGGGGCTCCGGCTCTAACGCCATGATCCCCCGGTACACGCTCCCCGAGATGGGCGCCATCTGGAGCGAGGCGACCCGCTTCCGGCTGTTCGTCGAGGTCGAGCTGGCCGTGGTCAGGGCCAGGGCCCGCCGGGGGCTGGTGCCGCCGGGCGACCTGGCCGCCATCGAGGAGGCCCCGGCCCCGGCCCCCGAGCGGGTCCACCAGCTCGACGCCGAGCTGCACCACGACGTGATCGCCTTCCTGACCGCCTACGGGGAGGGGGCGGGCGAGGCGGCCAGGCACATCCACTACGGCATGACCTCCTCCGACCTGCTCGACACCACCCTGGCCCTCCAGCTGACCAGGGCCTGCGACCTGCTCGCCCGGCGGCTGGACCGGCTGGTCGGGGCCGTCCGGGACCGGGCCCTCGAGCACCGCGACACCCTCTGCCTCGGCCGCACCCACGGGGTGGCGGCCGAGCCGACCACCTTCGGCCTCAAGCTGGCCGGCCACGCCTTCGCCTTCGACCGCGACCGGCGCCGGCTGGCCGCCGCCCGGGACGCGGTCGCCGTCGGCACCATCTCGGGCGCGGTCGGGACCTACGCCAACCTGCCCGCCGAGATCGAGGCCGAGGTCCTGGAGGAGCTGGGGCTCGCCCCCGAGGCGGCCCCGACCCAGGTGGTGGCCCGCGACCGTCACGCCGAGCTGCTGGCGGCCATGGCCGTGGCCGGGTCGAACATCGAGCGCCTGGCCACAGAGGTCCGCCACCTCCAGCGCACCGAGGTCAGGGAGGCCGAGGAGCCGTTCGCCGAGGGCCAGAAGGGCTCATCGGCCATGCCCCACAAGCGCAACCCGATCGTGGCCGAGCGCCTCACGGGGATGGCCCGCCTGCTGCGCGGCTACGAGGTCGCCGGGCTGGAGGACGTCGCCCTCTGGCACGAGCGCGACATCTCCCACTCGGCCGTCGAGCGGGTCGCCCTGCCCGACGCCTGCTGCGTGCTCGACTACGCCCTGGAGCGGGGCCACTGGCTGGTCGCCGGCCTGCGTGTCTTCCCGGAGCGGATGCGGGCCAACCTGGAGGCCTCGGGCGGGCTCGCCGGTTCCTCGGCCGCCCTGCTGGCCCTGGTCGACGCCGGCTGGGCACGGGAGGACGCGTACGCAGGCGTGCAGCGGGCGGCCATGGCCGCCTGGGAGGGCAAGGGCGGCTTCCGCGACCTGCTCCTGGCCGAGCCGGGCGTGGCCGACGCGCTGAGCGAGCGCGACCTGGACGCCGCCATCGACCCGGCCCGGTTCGTGGACGGAGCCGGTCCCGTGTTCGAGCGATTGGAGGCGCTGCGGTGAGCGAGCTCACGGCCCCCGAGGGGGGGTCCGGGGGACCGCCGGAGTGGTCCCCCGGTGGATCGGGGCTGGCCCATCTCGGCTCCGGGAAGGTCCGCGACCTGTACGAGGCCGACGACGACCACCTGCTGCTGGTGGCCAGCGACCGCATCTCGGCCTTCGACGTCGTCCTCGACGACCCGGTGCCGGGCAAGGGCGAGGTGCTGACCGCCCTGACCGTGTTCTGGCTCGACCTGCTCGCCGACCTGGTCCCCAACCACCTGGCCGGCTGGCGGGCCTCCGAGCTGCCGCCGGCCGCCCGCCACCTGGCCGGCCGGGCCATGCTGGTCCGGCGACTGGACATGGTGCCGTTCGAGTGCGTGGCCCGCGGCTACCTGGTCGGGTCGGGCTGGAAGGACTACCAGGCCACCGGGGCCGTCTGCGGCATCCCCCTGCCGCCCGGGCTGCGCCAGGCCGACCGGCTGCCCGAGCCGATCTACACCCCGGCCACCAAGGCCGAGACCGGCCACGACGAGAACGTCTCCGAGGCCCAGGTGGCCGAGACGCTCGGGCCCGACCTGTCCGGCCGCCTCCGCGACCTGACCCTGGAGGTCTACCGCCGGGGAGCCGAGCACGCGGCCAGGCGGGGCATCCTGCTGGCCGACACCAAGCTCGAGTTCGGGCTCGACGGCGACCGGGTCGTGCTGGCCGACGAGGTCCTCACCCCGGACTCGTCGCGGTTCTGGCCGGCCGGCGGCTGGTCGCCCGGCCACTCCCCGCCGTCGTTCGACAAGCAGTACGTCCGCGACTGGCTCCAGGACCACTCCTGGGACCAGCGGCCCCCGGCCCCGGCCCTCCCGCCCGACGTGGTCGCCGGCACCGCCGCCCGCTACCGCGAGGCCTACGAGCGCCTGGCCGGCCGCCCCCTCGACAGCTGGCTGGCCGAGGCCAGGAGCTAGGCCTCCGGGTCAGCGGTCGTCGGAGGCGTCCTCCTCCTGGACGCTGGCCACGAAGCGCTCGCGCAGCAGGCGCTTGGAGAACTTGCCGGTGGCGGTCATGGGGATCTCGTCGACGAACTCGACCCGCTCGGGCAGCCACCACTTGGGGAACTTGCCGGCCACCGAGGCGACCACCTCGGCCTCGCCGACCTCCGAGCCGGGCTTGCGGACGACCACGGCCAGGGGGCGCTCGCCCCAGCGCTCGTCGGGGATGGCGATGACCGCCGCCTGGGCGACCTCGGGGTGGCCCATCAGGGCGTTCTCCAGCTCGACGCTCGAGATCCACTCGCCACCCGACTTGACCAGGTCCTTGGTCCGGTCGACCAGGTGCAGGTAGCCGGCCTGGTCGACGGTGGCGACGTCGCCGGTGTGGTACCAGCCGTCGACGAAGGTCTGGGCCGAGCGCGGGTCGTCGAGGTACTCCGAGGCGATCGAGGGGCCGCGCAGCCGCAGCTCGCCCATGGACTTGCCGTCGGCCGGGACCTCGTCGCCGTCGGCGTCCACCACCCGCTGCTCCAGCCCCGGGACCAGCAGGCCCTGCTTGGCCTTGTAGCCGTAGCGGGCCTCGACCGGCAGGTCGTCCATGCCCGTCTTGAGTCGCGAGAAGTGGGTGACCGGGGTCGCCTCGGTCATCCCGTAGGCGTGGATGAACTCGACCCCGTGACGTTCCTCGTACGCCCGGATCATCGACACCGGGGCCGCCGAGCCGCCGCAGATGATCCGGCGCAGCGGGCCCAGGTCGCCGCCGTCGGACTCCAGCAGCTGGAGGATGCCGAGCCACACCGTCGGCACCCCGGCCGAGACGGTCACGCCCTCGGTCCGGATCAGCCGCAGGTAGTCGGCCGGGCCCGGGGCCGGGCCGCCGTACACCTGGCCGGCCCCGTACCAGGTGGCCGCGAACGGCATCCCCCAGGCGTTGACGTGGAACATGGGCACGATCGGCAGGAGCACGTCCCGTTCGGAGATGGCGGCCGTGTCGACCAGCCCCACCATCAGCGAGTGCAGGTACAGCGCCCGGTGGGAGTAGGCAACGCCCTTGGGGTTGCCGGTGGTGGCCGAGGTGTAGCAGATGCCGGCCGTCTGCCGCTCGTCCAGCTCCGGCCAGTCGGTCATCGGCGCCGACCGCTCGACCAGGTCCTCGTAGCCGTGCTCGGCGCCGAAGCCGAGAACCGGCCGCTCCCCGTCATCGCCGTCCAGGACCAGCAGGTGCTCGACGGTGCCGAGGTCGCCCAGCACCGGTACGATCGCCGGGGCCAGCTCGGCGTCGCAGATCAGCACCTTGTCGCGGGCGTGGTTGACGATGTAGGCGAGCTGGTCGCCGCCGAGGCGGATGTTCAGGGTGTGGTAGCTCGCCCCCATCAGGGCGGCCGCGAAGTACGCCTCCAGGTGGCGGTCGTGGTTCCAGCAGAACGTCGCCACCCGGTCGCCGGGCCCGACCCCCAGGTCGCGCAGCCCGCCGGCCAGCCTGGCCACCCGCTCGGCCCACTCCCCGTAGGTGGTCCGCCGCATGCCCTCCGGCCGCCTGGTCACAAGCTGCTTGTCCGGGAACAGGGTCAGCGCCCGCTGGTAGATGGTCCGGACGGTGAGCGGGTAGTCCATCATCGCGTGGACCTCCTCACTGGCGGCTGCCTAGATGCTACCGTCCCGGCCCGGGAGGGATTGCCGTGGAGCTGTACCTCATCAGGCACGGAGAGACCGAGTGGTCGCGGGCGCGGCGCCACACCGGTCGCACCGACCTGCCCCTCAGCCCGGCCGGCGAGGCCGAGGCCAGGGCGCTGGGCCAGCACCTGCGCGGCCTCGAGGTCGACCGGGTCCTGTCCAGCCCCCTGACCCGGGCAACCACCACCGCCGCCCTGGCCGGGTTCGGCGACCGGGTCGAGCTCACCGACGCCCTGCTGGAGGTCGACTACGGCGACTACGAGGGCCTCACCACCACCGAGATCCGCGCCTCCCGCCCCGGCTGGGACCTGTTCCGCGACGGCTGCCCGGGCGGCGAGACGGTCGAGGACGCCGCCGCCCGAGCCCGCGGGGTGCTGGACGACCTGAGCGCCGCCGACGGCCGGGTCCTGCTGTTCTCTCACGGCCACCAGCTCCGCATCCTCACCGCCGTGTTCCTGGGCCTGCCCCCCGACACCGCCCGCCACCTGTTCCTCGGCACGGCCAGCCTCTCGGTCCTCGGCGTCGAGCACGAGTGGCCGGCCGTCCTCCTCTGGAACGAGCAGGAGGGCTCCGGCGCCCACACCGCCGAGACCGGCACCCCCGGCTGGCGCGGCGTCCCCGCATGACCGGGCTCCTCGGCACCCGAGCCGGGCGGGGCGTTCCCCGATGACCCAGTTCCTGGCCGACCCGGCGCGGGCCGCGGCGGTGGCCGCCGCCCGGGCCCGGATCGAGCCGGGAATGACCATCGGGCTCGGGTCGGGCCGGGCCGTGTTCGCGCTGGTCGACCTGCTCGCCGCGAGCTGGCCGGGCCCGCGGCCACTGCGGGCGGTCGCCGCCTCCTCCAGGACCGAGGCCAGAGCCCGGGCGGCCGGCATCGAGCTGCTCGACCTGAACGAGGACCGCACCCTCGACCTCGCCGTCGACGGCGCCGACGAGGTCGACCCGGCCCTCAACCTCCTCAAGGGCGGCGGCGGCGCCCTCCTGCGCGAGAAGCTCGTCATCGCCGCCGCCCGTCACGTGGTGATCGTCGCCGAGTCCCCCAAGCTCGTCCCTCACCTCGGCGCCACCAAGGCCCTGCCCGTCGAGGTCGTCCGGTTCGCCTGGCCCGCCACCCGCTCCCGCGTCCTCGACCTGCTCCCCACCGCCACCCTCCGCCCCACCCCCGACGGGTCCCCGTTCGTCACCGACGAGGGCCACCACCTCCTCGACTGCACCCTCCCCGCCACTGACCTCTCCACCCTGGCCACCGCCCTCAAGTCCGCCCTCGGCGTGGTCGAGCACGGCCTGTTCACGGACCAGGCCGACGAGGTCCTCGTCGGCAACCCCGACAGCACCGTCCAGACCCTCCACCGCTGACCCGTATCGATTGATCCGCCCCGAACGCCTGAAGTGAAGACTTGTCGCTTTCGGCACGGGGGGGCCGTATGCCTGTTCGCTCGACCACGCCCAAGCACCACCCCACCGCCTCCGACCACGACTGCGCCGGAGGCTCCGGAAACGGCCCCAAGTACGTCCAGGGCCCGGTCAAGGTCCGCCCCCCAGACCCCTTCGACCTCGACGCCGACGCCGACGGCCTCGGCTGCGAACCCTCCTGACGGCCGGCCCCCCCGGGGGGTGGAACCCGGTCGAGGTCGAGGACCGCCCTCCCCGGTTCCACCGCGGGGCCGGCGGCTCGGCGTAACCACAGATCCCGGACCAGGCCGCTACGGCTGCTCTGATTGGTCCTGCTCCTGGCGGATGCGGTCTTCGGCTCGCCGGCGGACTCGGTTCATGACGGCGGTGCCGGGGATGGCGGCGAGGAGGAGGGCGGTGGGGCCCCAGAGGTAGGTGGGGAGGGGGGAGGTGACGAGCATGGCCAGGAGGAGGGAGCCGAGGATCAGGGCCATGTCGCGGGGACTGTGGAGGGCCTCGCGGAGGAGCGTGGGCATGCTGACCGGGACAGAGGGTGGGGCGGACCGGCGGGCGGCGGCGACGGCTTCGCGGCGTTGGCTCAGGAGCTGACGCGGCGAAGGACGACGGCGCCATTGTGGCCGCCCAGACCCATTGAGTTCGAGATGGCCACGTCGATCCGGGCCTCCCGGCTCTTCAGGGGTACGTAGTCGAGGTCGCATGCTGGGTCCGGGTCCTCGAGGTTGATGGTCGGGGGCAGGACCTGGTCGCGCAGGGCGAGCGCGCTGGCGATCGCCTCGAGGGCGCCGGCCGCGCCGAACAGGTGGCCGGTCATGGACTTGGTGGAGGAGACGGCCAGCTCGTCGGCGTGGGCGCCGAAGGCCTGGCGGATGGCCTGGGTCTCGGCCGGGTCGCCGAGGGGGGTGCCGGTGCCGTGGGAGTTGATGTAGCCGACCTCGTCCGGGCGGATCCTGGCCGAGGACAGGGCGTCGTTGAACATGTGGATGACCCCGCGGCTGGCCGGGTGAGGGGTGGCCACATGGTAGGCGTCGTTGGAGGCGCCGTACCCGGCCACCTCGGCGTACACCTTGGCCCCGCGGGCCCGGGCCGAGGCCTCGGACTCGAGCAGGACGACGGCGGCGCCCTCGGCGATCACGAAGCCGGCCCGGGCCCGGTCATACGGGCGTGAGGCCGCCGGCGGGTTGTCGTTGCCGGGGGCCAGGGCCTGCATCTGGCAGAACCCGGCCAGGACCAGCGGGGTGATGCAGGCCTCGGTGCCGCCGGCCAGGATCACGTCGGCCTTGCCCTGACGGATCAGCTCGGCCGCCTCGCCGATGGCGTGGGACCCGGTGGCGCAGGCCGACACCACCGCGAAGTTGACCCCGAGGACGCCGAGCTTGGTGGCGATGTAGCTGGTGGCGGTGTCGACCAGGCAGTTGGGCAGGAAGGTGGCCGAGACCCGGCCCGGGCCCTTCTCCAGCAGGATGCGCTGCTGCTCCTCGACGATCCCGATGCCGCCAATGGCCGAGCCGACGATCACGCCGGTGCGCTCGGGGTCGAGCTTGTCGATGCCGGCGTCGGCCACCGCCTCGTCGGCCGCGGCCACGGCGAACAGCACCCCGCGGTCCATGCGCCGGGCGTCCTTGCGCGAGGCCACCGACTCGGGGTCGAAGCCGCGAACCTCACCGGCGATCCGGACCGGGTAGGGCGACGGGTCGAAGGCGGCGATGGTCTCGATGCCGCTGCGCCCGGCCAGCATCGCCTCCCAGGTCGAGGGGGCGTCCAACCCGAGCGGGTTGACCGTGCCGATGCCGGTGATGAGGGCGCGCTGTTCCATATGGATCAGAGCGTAACTTACCCGGGCAGCTCCTCGCCTTCTTCCAGTTCGTCCCGGGCCGCGAACAGGGCCAGGTCGGGGTCGAGCCCGAGCTCGACGCCCTCCTCGGCCACCAGCTCGTCCTCGACGCTGTCGGCCATCTCGTGGGGATCCAGATCGTCGGGCAGCTGCTCGGTCAGCTCCTGCTCCTGCTCGTACTCACTCACCAGTGCTTCGCTCCTTGGTCGATGGGCGGTCAGACATACCCAAGCCGGGCGGCCAGGTCCTCGTGGAGGGCTCGGGCGGCCCGCTGGGCTTTGGCGGCGTCGGGACGGGGCTCGACCACGCGCACGGTGGCCGGCTCGGTGGTCAGGCCCAGGGCGAGCAGGGCCGCCCCCCTGGCCGAGGCCTCGGGCTCGTCGACCACCCGGACCGGGCGGCCGAGCACGTCGGCCAGGGTCTGCTGCCACCACGGGGAGGCGACGATCGCCCCGCCGGAGGCGACCACCTCCGGCTCCGCCGCCAGCATGGCGGCCATGGCCTCGTACCCGGCGGCGAGCCGGTAGCACACGGCCTCGAGAGTGGCCGAGAGGATCTCGACCGCGGTGGTGGCCAGGGAGATCCCGGTGATCGCCCCCGACCCGGCGGCCAGGTCGAGTGGCGGCCGGGACCCGGCGTGGTACGGCATGACCACCACCCCGCGCGACCCCGGCGGGACGGCGGCCAGCTCGGCCTCGACCGAGCCCTCGGCCGGCAGGGTCGTCACCTGCCGCAGCCAGGCGTACAGGTTCCCGCCCCCCGAGAAGGCGGCTCCGCTGACGACGTGGCCGTCGTCGACCAGGTAGCGCCAGAGCTCCCGGTGCAGCGGAGCGGCCCGGTCGGACGGCTCGACGGCGCGGATGGCGGCCGAGGTGCCGACGTTGACGGCCACCCGGTCGGGGGAGACGCAGCCGGCGCCGACGTTGGACGCGGCGCCGTCGCCGGTCGCCGGGTGCCAGGTCGCCCCGGCCAGGGAGGGCCAGCGCCTGGCCCCCTCGGGCCCGAGCCGGCCCGCCCAGCCTCCCGGGGCGATGGCCGGCAGGGCCCGCTCGTCCACCCCGGCCAGCTCCAGCGCCTGGGCGTCCCAGGTCGCGGTGGCCAGCTCCAGCAGCCCGGTCCCCGAGGCCATCGAGGGCGAGGCGCTGGGGTCGCCCAGCAGGGCTCCGGTCACGTACTCGGCCAGCCCCAGGTAACGCGCCGGGGCGGGGGAGAGCTGGCGGGCCAGCCAGGGCAGCTTGACGGTCCAGTACAGCGTGTGGGGGAGGGCCCCGGTGGCGGCGTGCAGGCGGTCCATGTCGCCCCGCGAGCGCAGCCCGGGCACCAGCGGCGCGGCCCGGGTGTCGGCCCAGGTGAGCGCCCCTGTCTGGCGGCGGCCGGCGCCGTCCAGGGCGATCACCGAGTGCCAGGCGCACGAGGTGGCCACGTGCTCGACCTGGTCCAGCTCCCCCCGGCCGGCCAGCTCGTCCAGGCACTCGCCGATGGCCGCGACCACCGCGTCCGGGTCGAGCTCGGCCTTGCCCTCGTCGGAGATCTCCAGGGAGGTGGGCCGCCGGGCCAGCGCGTCGGGCAGGGCGACTCCGCGGTCGTCGAACACCAACGCCCGCACTGAGGAGGTTCCCAGGTCGAGCCCCAGTACCCGCGCGTCCGCCACGCCACCTCCCGGCTCTGCCCTGGGGCGCCCGGAGGCGCCGTTCCCCGCCGGGCCCCGCGGCCCGCCCTCCCCTGATACCCAGACCTTCCCATCTCTACCGTTCGCGGCGTCCCCCTCCCGGTCGTGCCCGCGCGGTATGGTATGTCGCGTTCGGCCGTCAATTGTGGAACAGCGGAGATAGAACGGATGTCGCCGGGTCGGCGCCGCCGTCTGACCAGGAGCGTGCTGCTCCTGGTCCTGGTTCTGGTGGTGGCGGCAGGCGCCCTGTGGCTGCGCGACCGGGCCGCGCCAACCCCCTCGGCG
>AR_comb_assmDRAFT_10254119_pt1 | contig 10852 bp, 7 predicted proteins | sample ArasoioldDNA_FD_10543 | JGI IMG/M metagenome (IMG submission 10543) | reverse complement strand
CCCGCGCCAACAACAACCGGCGATTCGATCTCGTCATTGACGATCCACCTGTCGCGCTGACGCCTGAGCGTGACGAGAGGCCGATTGTCCAGGACACATACCTGCGCCCGGCGCAGCAAAAAATGGTCGAATTCGCATCGCCGTATGGCATAGCTGACGATGCTCGCGTAGGTCGTTTCAACGGCTGATTGACCGATGACGCTCGTCCGGAATCCCGTGATCTCCTGCAGGACGAAGCCCGTCGCGCGGTACTCCGCCGGCTCGAGATCGAGAGCGCGAAACACGCCTGGCGTCACCCAGCCGCCGCACACCTTGTCGCGTGGGAAGCGCGCGCGATCGAGAACGACGACATTCCATCCCGCGAGGCGAAGCGCCCGCGCGCAGCTCGAGCCAGCGGGGCCACCGCCGACGACTACGGCATCACAGCTTCGCATTACTCGTGGGGGCCGGCTTGAGCCGGCCGATCTCGCTCTCCGCGTACATTGCCTCCCTGGTCCAGTACGGGGGCGCAGTCTCGAGCGGCACGAAGACAACCTGAAACAGCTGCATCCAACCCGTGGAGAACGCGGCCTGAGAACCGGCGAGGTACAACTCCCATTTTCGCTCGAAATTCGCACCATACTGGGCGCGCACCTGTTCTTCGGCGTTCTTGAAGCGCGCACGCCAGTGCGCGAGCGTCCGCGCGTAGTGCAGCCGGAGGTTTTCGACGTCAACGATCGACATGCCAGACGGTGCGAGCACCCGTGTCGCGACTTCGGCCAGTGTTGGCGCGTATGCGCCCGGAAAAATCCGCCTGCGCGTCCACGCATTCAGCGGCCGCGGCGCATCGCGGCCGATGAAATGCAGCAGCCCGCGACCGCCGTGACGCCGAACGACACGACGAAGTACTTCCGACAGCGACTGGTAATGGTGCAGGCCAACGTGCTCGAGCATGCCGACGGACACAAAGGCGTCGTACTCCCCCCGCACATTGCGGTAATCGTCGTCAATGAACTCGACGCGATCGGTGATTCCCTCGCGCGTGGCGCGGTCCCGAGCGTAAGCCAATTGCTCGCGCGACACGTTGAACGCCTTCACGTGGACCCCATACTTGCGCGCCATGTGGAGTGCGAGCGTTCCCCAGCCGCATCCCGCTTCAACAACGGAGTCACCTGGCTGCAGGCGGAGCTTGCGGCAGACAAGATCGAACTTCGCATGTTGCGCGGCCTCGAGTGTCATCTGCGGATCCTCGAAGTACGCGCACGTGTACACGAGGTCGTCGTCCAGCCACAGCTCGTAGAACGCGTTGCCAAGATCGTAGTGATGATGCACGTTGTGCCGCGCGTGTCTGAGCGAGTTCGGACGCTCGAGCGCTCCGCGCAGGCGCTCGCGCCACGTCTGCGGGCCGAGCGTAACGCGGGTCAATGCCTCCACCACGGTGCCGAGGTCGCCACGAATTTCGAGGCGGCCGGCAGTGTAGGCGTCGCCGAACGAGAGGTCAGGGTCGATGATGAGTCCGATCAACGCGGCGCGGTCGTGCACGAGGACGCTGCCGATGGGCGACGTGTCGCTGGAATACGGTGAGCTGCCGTCCCACAGCTCTAGCCGCACGGCGGCCGGCGCAATCACCTGCTGCAGGCGGGCAGCGAGCCATCGATCGAATATCCGGGCTGGGGGCTGAAGAGGAGTGGTGTAGGCGTCAACAACTTGCGATCGCTGCATAAACGTCTTCGTAGGGCCGACCTTAAGGTCGGCCGCCACTGCTGCTCCAACCGGAAATACTGGATCAACCGCATCGTTTGGGTCCATGCCCGTACGGCTCGCGGAGCTCCGACCTCGTCCGTTGATGGGCGGCCATGTTGCATCCGTCTAGCCATATGCCGTTGGACGCGAATCGGCCGCAAGTGGTGATGATTACTGGTGCCTCCGCAGGTGTTGGCCGCGCCGTGGCGCGGGCATTCGGACACCGGGGCGCCTCACTGGGGCTGTTCGCGCGCGGACGTGCTGGCTTGGAAGCGGCAGCGCGAGATGTCGCGGCCGCGGGCGGGCGAGCGTTGATCCTGAAGGGCGATGTCGCCGACCCCGACCGCGTGGAGGAGGCGGCCGCCGCGCTCGAGCAAACTTTCGGTCCGATTGATGTGTGGGTGAACAATGCGATGGCGAGCGTGTTCTCACCCGTCATCGAAATGGAGCCGGCGGAATACAAGCGCGTCACCGACGTCACATACCTCGGCATCGTTCACGGTACCCTTTCGGCGCTGCGCCGCATGAAGCCGCGCAATCGGGGCGTGATCATCCAGGTTGGGTCGGCGCTTGCGTATCGTGGTATCCCGCTGCAGTCGGCTTACTGCGCGGCCAAGCATGCAATGGAAGGGTTCTGCGATTCACTTCGGGCCGAACTGCTTCATGACGACAGCGCTGTCCAAGTGACGATGGTTCATCTGCCGGCACTCAACACGCCGCAGTTCGACTGGGTCAAGAGCCGCCTGACGCGGCGCGCGAAGCCTGTTCCGCCGATCTTTCAGCCTGAAGTCGCTGCCGATGCAATCGTGTGGGCCGCCGACCATCCACGTCGCGAATACTTCGTCGGCTTGCCGACGGTCGAGGCGATTGTGGGTGACCGCGTTGCCGCGGGCCTCGCGGATCGCTATCTCGCGCGCCACGGGTACGATGCGCAGCAAACATCGGAACCGGAAGATCCACAACGCCTGCACAATCTGTGGTCGCCTGTGGACGACTCGCGCGACTTCGGTGCACGCGGACGGTTCGACGCATCGGCACGATCTTCAAGCTTGGAGCTGGTCGTCTCCAAGCACCATCGCGCGTTCGCCGCTGCCGGCCTCGCGATCGCCGCGGCGGCCCTTTTCTACATCCGTCGAGCAGCGTGACCCGCCCAGCGCGGGCGAACCTCAACCTCTCGCTCACACGATCATGACTGGATCGTGGTATGCACCCGTGTGCCGATCAGCTCGAGCGAGGAATGTACGATGACGCAGACGGCAGCCGACACCCTGATTGATGTGCTCCAGGAATGGGGCGTTGACACGATCTTTGGACTTCCCGGGGACGGCATCAACGGCATCATGGAAGCCCTACGCCGCAAGGCCGAGTCGGTGCGCTTCATTCAAGTTCGACATGAAGAGGCAGCGGCGTTCATGGCGTGCGGCTATGCGAAATTCACCGGCCGTCTCGGCGTATGCCTCGCCACGTCAGGGCCTGGCGGCATTCACCTGCTGAACGGACTGTACGACGCAAAACTCGATGGTCAACCGGTGCTTGCGATCACCGGCATGCCGTACCACGATCTCATCGGCACCCATACGCAACAGGACGTCGAGCTCGACAAATTGTTCATCGACGTCGCGAAGTACAACGCGCGCGTCATGGGGCCGACACACGTCGAGAACATTGCCCATCTCGCGTGCAGGACGTCGCTGCTGTATCGCGGTGTTTCGCACATCACATTTCCAGTCGATTTGCAGGAACTGAAGGCCGACGGGGAACGGTCGAAGCGGAACATCGCCGGGCATAATGCGGAGCTCGAACCGCACAGCGCGCGGCTGCCGAACGACACAGACCTCGCCCAGGCGGCCGACATTCTCAACAGCGGCAAGCGCATCGTGATCCTTGCCGGCCGCGGCGCGCTCGGCGCGGCGACCGAACTCGAAGAGGCCGCAGAGACTCTCGGCGCGCCGATTGTCAAAGCGCTCCTCGGGAAGGCTGCGGTTCCTGACGACAGCCCGTACACGACGGGCACTATCGGGTTGCTGGGTACGCGTCCATCGCAGGATGCAATCGAATCGTGCGACACGCTGTTAATGGTCGGCTCCTCGTTTCCGTATCTGGAGTTCATGCCGAAACCGGGACAGGCGCGCGCCGTTCAGATCGAACTCGATCCAATTCGAATAGGTCTCCGCTACCCGGTGGAAGTGGGTCTCGTAGGCGATAGCCGGCGCACGCTCCAGGCGCTGATGCCGATGCTGCGGCGTCACGAGGACCGGAGCTTCCTCGAAAAGGCGCAGCGCGGTATGGAAAAGTGGTGGAAGACGATGGCCGAATACACCACCGCCGACGACGTGCCGATGAAACCGCAGGTGATCGCCGACGCGTTGAATCGCCACCTTCGCGACGATGCGATTGTGACGTCCGACAGCGGCACGGTTGCGACATGGTGGGCGCGGCACATCCGTGTGAAGCGCGGTCAGATGTATTCGCTGTCCGGGACACTGGCGTCGATGGCCAACGGGCTGCCGTACGCGATTGCGGCTCAGATCGCGCATCCCGAGCGCCAGGTCGTGGCGTTTGTCGGTGACGGCGGCTTCTCGATGCTCATGGCGGAACTGGCGACTGCCGTGAAATATCGCCTCCCGATCAAGGTGGTCATCATCAAGAACAATACGCTCGGGATGATCAAGTGGGAGCAGATGGTGTTCCTCGGCAATCCCGAGTACGGCTGCGAGCTTCAGCCCATCGATTTCGTCGGGTGCGCGCGCGCGTGCGGAGCGGCAGGCTTCAGCGTTGCCGATCCGAAGCAGTGCAATGCGGTGTTGGATCAGGCATTCGCAACTCCGGGACCGGTGGTCATCGAGGCAACTGTCGATCCATTCGAGCCGCCGATGCCGCCGAAGATCAGCGTGGAGCAGGCGACGAAGTTCGCGGAGGCGCTCGCCAAGGGAACGCCGAACCGCAACAAGATCGCGCTCACGGTCCTCGCGGACAAGGTTCGGGAACTGGTGTGAACGCCCGAAAGCTCGCTGAGACAGACGGAGTTCAGACGTTTGCACTGGTGTTCGATGCCGGTGAAACGGTCACCGGACCGCTTCTGACGTTTGCGCGTGAGCACGCGATCGATGCCGCGTCCTTCAGCGGCATCGGCGCGTTCGAGCGGGTGACACTCGGCTATTTCGAGTTGCAGAAACGCGATTACAAACACATCGAAGTTAGCGAACAGGTAGAGGTCATCTCGCTCATCGGCAACCTCGCCGTTGGGAACGACGGACCCAAGCTGCACGCCCACGTCGTCGTGGGCAAGAGCGACGGGGCGGCGTACGGCGGTCACTTGATCGAAGGACGCGTCCGCCCGACGCTCGAGATCACGCTCGTGGAGACCCCAGCGCATCTCAAGCGGCGCAGCGATCCCGCGACGGGGCTCGCGTTGATCGACTTGCGTCGATCGTGAGCGATGCCGGTATCGACTGTTCGCCGTCCGGGCGTTGATGCCACCGTCACCAATATCCGCGTCGCCGCGTACACGGTTCCAACAGACGCGCCCGAAGCAGACGGCACCCTTGACTGGGACGCGACGACGATCGTTGTCGTCGAGGTCGAAGGCGGCGGCACACGCGGACTCGGGTACAGCTACATCAACGCATCTGCCGCGACGCTGATCCGCACTGTGCTTGCGGATGTCGTGCGCGGCTGCAATGTCATGGACGTGCAGACTGCGTGGACGGCGATGGTGCGGGCGATCCGCAATATCGGACGTCCTGGCGTTGCTTCATGTGCAATTGCGGCGGTTGATGTGGCGCTCTGGGACCTGAAGTCGCGCCTCCTCGACCTTCCGCTCGTCACCGTGCTTGGTGCCGCCCGGCCTGGGGTCGACGTGTACGGCAGCGGCGGCTTCACGTCCTACTCCGTTGCCAGATTGCAGGAACAGCTCGCGGCGTGGGTGGACGCAGGCATCTGCCGCGTCAAGATGAAGATCGGTCGTGACCCGCACGGGGACATCGACCGCATCAACGCGGCGCGTGAGGCAATTGGCGCATCCGCGGAGCTGTTTGTCGATGCCAACGGTGCATACGACCGCAAGCAGGCGCTCTGGGTTGCCGCGCACGTTCAGCCGTTCGATGTGACGTGGTTCGAGGAGCCGGTCAGCTCCGACGATCTTGATGGCCTTCGATTGATACGCAGTCGAGTACCGGCGCCCATAGAAATTGCCGCCGGTGAGTACGGCTACGACCTGCCGTATTTCCGCCGCATGCTGGAGGCCGAAGCGGTGGACGTGCTCCAGGCGGACGCGACCCGCTGCGCCGGCATCACCGCATTTCTCCAGGTTGGCGCGCTCGCCGACGCATTTGCGACCCCGCTGTCCGCACATACGGCGCCGTCGATGCACCTGGCTGCGTGTTGCGCGTTAGGACGTGTTCGACATATCGAGTACTTCCATGACCACGTCCGTATCGAGCAGATGCTGTTCGACGGAGCCCAGCGCCCGCGCGCAGACGGCCGACTCTACCCCGACCTCTCGAGGCCGGGCCTCGGCCTCGACTTGAAACGCGCCGACGCGGCGCCATTCGAAGTGCACTGACATGCCCGTCGTGCACGTGCACGCGCCCACCAGCAGCGAATCGACCGTGAACGTCGCCCTACTCGAGAGCGAACTTCGCAGGAATCTTCAAGGCGAGGTGCGCTTCGGCGCCGCCGACCGCGCGCTCTATGCGACCGACTCGTCCAATTACCGCCACGTCCCAATTGGCGTCGTCGTACCGCGGACCACTGACGACGTGGTAAACGCGATCGCGATATGCCGCCGGCACGGCACGCCGGTCCTCGGGCGCGGCGGCGGCACGAGCATCGCTGGCCAATGCTGCAACGTGGCGGTCGTCATCGACACGTCGAAGTACCTCAATCGCATCCTTTCGATCGATACGGCGTCAGAGACCGCGCGCGTTCAGCCGGGTGTCGTCCTCGATCACCTGCGGAACGCCGCAAGTGCCCATCGCCTCACATTCGGTCCCGATCCGGGAACTCACCGCTCGTGCACGCTCGGCGGGATGATCGGCAACAACTCCTGCGGTGTGCACTCCATGCTGTCCGATTTCTATGGCCCGGGACCGACGACCGCGCACAACGTCGACCGACTGGACGTCGTCACGTACCGCGGACTGCGGTTGTCGCTTGGTCCAACGTCCGACGAGGAGTACCGACGTATCGTCGCCGAAGGCGGACCGCGCGGTGATCTCTACCGTCAGTTGAAGACATTTCAGGGGCGCTATGCTGACGCAATCCGCGCCGACTTTCCTGCTATTCCACGACGAGTCTCCGGATACAACCTTCCCGCGCTGTTGCCCGAAAACGGGTTTCACGTGGCGCGCGCGGTTGTCGGAAGTGAATCGACGCTCGCGATGGTGCTCCAAGCCGAGGTGCATCTGGTCCGCCACTTCCCCCATCGTGCCATCGTGGTGCTCGGCTACCGCGACATCTATGGAGCAGCCGATGCCGTCCCCGCGATCCTCGAACACCGGCCCATTGGCCTCGAGGGCGTGGACGAAATGCTGATTCGCTCGGGCATCCACAGTGGTTTGCACGCTGACAACCTGCGACTGCTGCCCGACGGGCGCGCATGGCTGTACGTGGAGTTCGGCGGCGATAGCGAGGCCGAGGCGTGCGACAGCGCGAATCGGTTCGCTGCTGCACTGACCGGATCGGCCGGCAACCCTCACGTTCGTGTGTACGAGAGGACCGAAGACCAATTGCGTTTATGGCAGATCCGTGAAGCCGGCGGGCCTGCAGTGCCGGCGACTGAAGGCGACCGGGCGATGTGGCCCGGATGGGACGATTCTGCGGTCGCGCCGGAAAAGCTTGGCGCATACCTGCGAGATCTGCATCGCCTGTACGGGAAGTACGGTTACAAGGCGGACCTCTTCGGCCACTTCGGCCAGGGCTGCGTCCACTGCCGCGTCGATTTCGAGCTGCGGACGCGCGAGGGCGTCGCGCAGTTCCGGTCGTTCATGGAAGAAGCCGCAGATCTGGTCCATCGCTACGGCGGCTCGTTGTCGGGCGAGCATGGCGACGGCCAGGCGCGCGGAGAACTTCTCTCCCGAATGTTCAGCGCCGAAATTGTCGAGGCGTTCCGCGAATTCAAATCAATCTGGGATCCCGATTGGAAGATGAACCCCGGCAAGGTGATCGATGCGAGACCGCTCGATGCGGATCTGCGCGTCGGGCCGGGAACGCCGCATGCACGGCCTCGCACGCACTTCCACTTCCGCGAGGACAACAACAGCTTCGCGACCGCGGCGCTACGCTGTGTCGGCGTCGGCAACTGCCGCAAACACGACGAAGGGACCATGTGCCCGAGCTACATGGTCACGCGCGAAGAGAAGCATTCCACGCGCGGACGGGCGCGCCTGCTGTACGAGATGTTGCGCGGCGAGACGATCACTGACGGCTGGTCGAGCGAAGCGGTGCACGAGGCGCTCGATCTGTGTCTGGCGTGCAAAGGCTGCAAAGGCGACTGTCCGGTGCGCGTCGATATGGCCACCTACAAGGCCGAGTTCCTGTCGCACTATTACGAACACCACCATCGGCCTCGAGCCGCATATGCATTCGGCCTGATCCACACCTGGGCCGAGCTCGCGGCATTCGCACCGCGTGTCGTGAACCTGATTACGCAAACGCCTGGCCTCAGAGCAGTCGCGAAATTTGCGGCCGGCATCGCGCCACAACGCCATATACCGAAATTCGCGCCGATGACGTTCCGCGAATGGTTCCTGAGGCGCTCGCCGCAGCGGAGTGGCGTCGGGGAGCGCGTCATTCTCTGGCCCGACACCTTCAACAACCATTTCCATCCGGAAACTGCAAAAGCCGCTGTGCACGTCCTCGAACGCGCAGGCTTCACCGTGGACATCCCGAAGGCGCGTCTCTGCTGCGGAAGGCCGCTCTACGACTACGGCATGCTGGATCTCGCCACACTGCGCCTCCGGGAGATTCTTGACGCGTTGTGGCGAGAGATAGATGAAGGAATTCCGATTGTGGTGCTCGAGCCGAGTTGTGCTGCCGTCTTCCACGACGAGCTCCGGAATCTGCTTCCGGACGATGCTCGTGCGAGGCGTTTGAGTACCTTGGTGTCGTCGCTCAGCGAGTTTTTGACGAGACGCATCGAACAGTGGTCGCCGCGGAGTGAACAGGCGCTCCGACTCAGGGCGATCGTCCACGGCCACTGTCATCAACGGGCGCTCTCCGGCCTGACTGCGGATCAGCAGGTACTCAGTCGGCTTGGCGTCGAGTACCAGGTAATCGACAGCGGATGCTGTGGAATGGCTGGTTCGTTTGGCTTCGAGCGGCGCCACTACGATGTGTCCCAGGCCATCGGCGAACAACGTCTGATGCCCGCTCTGAGGTCATCGAGTTCGGACACGCTCGTGATCGCCGATGGGTTCAGCTGCCGGGAGCAAATTGAGCAGGCGACCGGCCGTCGCGCCATGCATCTGGCAGAAGTTTTTGCCATGCGGCAGCACGATTTCGTCATCGATCGTTCGTCCGCAGGGCATGTGTTCCCGCGGGCGGCAGCGCTGTTGGCCGCGGCGGCTGGCGTCGTGGCAGCGTTATACATGCTGCGAAAACCAATGCGAACGCCACGGTAACCTTGCCCTACAAGTCGAATCCCTCGCGCAGCGGATCATCGTCATCGATGAAGAAGGTGTGCTCGCCCGTCACCGAAGCCGTTGCTTCGATTTCCGTGATGATGGCAGCGTACTCGCCGACCTGCGTCCGGCCTGTAACGCGGCCGCGATGCAGCGTGCCGATAATGCTTTCGTGCACGAACGGGTGATCCCCCAGCAGCAGTCCCATCGCATCAAGCACCGACATCACTGCTGAAGTACCCGCGGCGCACGGAGAGCGATCGACGGCGCCATTGGCGAACACCGTGACATTTCGAAGATGCGCCTCGGGGTCCTGCGGCGGGCCGGTGAAGATCACGGCCGCCACTCCCGAGATCGCTTCGTCCGCGGGATGCGACACCGCAATCGCGGCATTGACGGAGGCACGGATGTCGATGCCAAGCCTGCGCAGCTCCGGCAGACGTGATCCAGTCAACGGAACGCCGATCGCCTCTGTATCGACGATGGCATAGAAAACGCCGCCGAATGCGATGTCGACGCGCAGTTCGCGCGAGCCGAGGCGCACGGTCTGACCACCGCTCCACACGAATGCGGGCACGTTGGTGAACATCACCGAATCAATGGTGTGGGTGTCGCCGTGCGTCTGCAGACGCGGATGCACATGCACAGTTCCTGCGACCGTGTCGAACACTACGGCAGCTTTCTGACCTGCGACGTCGGAAACAACCAGCGGCAGGAGATTCCGCTCGATCGCAATCATCGCCGCGGCGATGGCGCCATGCCCTGACATCGAGGGATAGCCCTCGTTGTGAAAAAAGATGAGGCCGGCGTCGGAGCCCGGCGAAACGGGCTCGGTGAACATCGCGCCGCACATGTCGCGGTGTCCGCGGGGCTCCAGCATCAACGCGCGGCGTATGTCGTCGGCGTGGCGTTCCACCCAGTCGCGCTTCTGTGCCATGGTCCGGCCCGATGGCCGTGGCATGCCTTCGACAATGAGCCGCAGCGGCTCGCCGGCCACGTGCGCATCAACGGTTTTCAGGGACTGACGCATGGTTCTCCTTCCGACCAGAAAGGCTGTGATGCTCTTCGAACAGGACAATGATCCGACCAGTGGAGGTGCCGTTCGTCAGTAGATCGATGCACGTGGCGATAAATATCGCCACTTTTCGTGGCGTGTCGTTTGCACTTGAGTCCAGGCCTGCTTTTTCACCGGGCGGATTGATGGTTCGGTTCACCCCTTTTGTGGTTTCCCTCGTCATCTTCGTAGCACCACTTACCGCCGACGCGCAGGGGCGCGGTCGCGGCCATGGAGTGGAACGCCTCGACGCGCTGCCGCTGACCGGCCGCGCGTATGAGGAGCCGGCATTTGCGCGCGGTTATTCAGATGGGTTCAGGCATGCGCAGGACGATCGGCGGGATCGGCGTCGCTACGATCCGGTCGGGCACCGTGACTACCGCGAAGCCGACCAGGGGTTCGTGCGCACTTACGGTACGCTCGAAGCGTACCGAAACAACTATCGTGCTGGTTT
>AR_comb_assmDRAFT_10824836_pt1 | contig 10853 bp, 4 predicted proteins | sample ArasoioldDNA_FD_10543 | JGI IMG/M metagenome (IMG submission 10543) | reverse complement strand
GTGGCGGACATTCTGCGGCCTGAGCGCGTTCCCTCGTGGCCGATCGCGCAGAAGCTTCAGATACGCGGCGGCGCGATGCTCTGGCGCACGCAACACGGGTACTTCTTGCACCAGAGCGATGGGCCACGCGGACGGGTCGAGCCGCTCGACCTATCGCCCGATGGGTTCATGGCCATCCCGTGCAAATCGGGGCGGCTGTCTTCCGAGTCACATCCGCGTCCACGTCGTTGCTCGGCTTCGTACCGTTCGAGGGAAGGCTTCGCGCAGGACGGATTGTAGGTACTAGTGTGCTCCTGTCTCTACTCTTCTCGTTCCAGGATCTCTTTGATCCCGAGATTTCGAATCAGTCGGTGGAGGTAATTGGGATGGACGCCGAGAATGCGCGCCGCGTCCGTGTAGCTCCGTCGCGCCTGCCGAAAAGCGTCGCGGATGAGACGTATCTTCGTATCGCGGACCCCATCGTGCAGCCGCGACAAATCCGATCCCGCCGACGCCCCGTTCTCCACCAGCGATTCAGGGAGATCCTCCGTAAGGATCTGATCCGAGAGAGCGAGCACCACCGCACGCTCGATGACGTTTTCGAGCTCCCGGACGTTTCCGGGCCAGTCATGCTGGGTCAGATGATTCAGCGCCGCCGCCGAAATCCCCCGGATCGGCCTGTTCAACCTGCGGGCAATGCCATGGACGAAGTGGTTCGCCAGGAGTGCTATGTCATCGCGCCGTTCGCGCAGGGGAGGCACATCAATCGCGACGACGTTCAGACGATGGTACAGATCTTCTCGAAATCGGTGAGCGGCGACCTCCTCGGATAGCACGCGGTTCGTCGCCGATATCACGCGAACGTCTATCTTGATTGAGTGCGTGCCGCCGAGACGCTCGAACTCGCGCTCCTGCAGGACGCGCAGCAGCTTGCTCTGAAGCCCAGGTGCAAGCTCGCCGATTTCGTCAAGAAAAACAGTGCCGCCATTGGCGAGCTCCAGCTTCCCCTTTTTTTGAGCGACCGCGCTCGTGAATGCTCCACGCTCGTGACCGAAAAGTTCCGTTTCGAGCAGCGTCTCTGTGAGGGCCGCGCAGTTAATCGCGACGAACGGGCGCTTGGCACGTGCACTGTTCAGGTGTATCGCTCGGGCAACGAGCTCTTTCCCCGTCCCTGTTTCCCCCAGAATCAAGGCCGTCACGTCGGCGCGCGCGATTTTCGCGACAAGGTCGTACACCCTGACCATTTTCAGACTGCGGCCCACCAGATTCGGGCCGACATTGAGGTCTGATTGCAACCGTTCGGCCTCGCTCTCGAGCGATGCGAGATGCCGTGCGTTGTCGATCGCGGTTGCCGCGATTCCTCCGATGGCCGCCAATAGCTGCAGGTGTTCATCGTCGAACGTTTCTGTCGCGCGCGCTGAGGCGTAGATCGCGCCGAGCAACTGACCCCGGACGGCCATCGGCACGCACAGAATGCTCTCCTTGTCGCGTGCGAGCACACCGAGTCGTTCGGTAAAGACCTGACGCACGACAGGGCCGCGCACCTCGACGTGCTCGCCGCGCGAGGATCGAGCCTGCACAACGGTACCCCGCTCGACGTGGGCCAAGATCACGACGCGCTCCGCAGGCACCGCTTCCGCAACCAGATCCAACAAAAGCTGCTGGATCTCAGCCTCCTTCCTAACGGCATTCACAGCGGTACTGATTGAGAACAGCGCCTGAAGTGCACATTGAGTTCGGTCGGCATCGCGCGACGGAGGACGCAGCTGAGGCTGGAGGTACTTGGCGTCATCAATGCGCAGGCGGGTCGTGGATGCCGCTGGCGACTCCAGCAGGTCAGCCGCCTGGACCGACGGCGGCTCTGGCGGCTGGGCGACGAACAACAACACCGACTCGCCAAGCTGAATCCGATCGCCGTCGGCGAGCGCGCGGTCGTTGATCTGCATCCCGTTCACGAAAGTGCCATTTGCGCTTCCGAGGTCGCGAATATGCGCACCGGCAGCGCTCGTGCCAATCACGCAATGTCGGCGTGACAACGAAAGATCGGCGACGCAGATGTGGTTCGACGGATCGCGCCCGACCGTCAGTTCAGAAACGTTCAACCCGATCACTTGTCCATAAAGCGGGCCCGCGAGGACGATGAGTCGAGGCTGGTCGGGTCCGTAGAGCGCGGCCGACGTCATAGGGAGTCCCTTCTTTGGTCGTCAAGCTACCCCAGTGCGGCAGGAGAGCGCTGGTGGAACCAGTGATTGTTGCGCATGACGCGTATGCGGCAGGAATCGCTCTCCGAATCCGATAGCCGCACTCACCAAAAGGATAGTCCTTTCACAGCCCGGCACTCCTCTTTTCGGGAACAAAGCCGTGATTTCCCGCGAGTTTTCGGCGCGCCGTTCATCGCCGCGGCCGGATCGCGACTTGCCCTAGCGATGGGTCGATCACCTTCTGGAGTTGCATTGCCTACACAATCAATCGTCCGCCGACTTGTGGCCCTATGCATAACTGCTGGTGTGGCCACGCCTGCCGCAGCGCAGATCGATATCCTCACAAATCGATACGATCCGCAGCGCACTGGCGCCAATCTGTCAGAGTCAGCGCTTACGTCCGCCAACGTGAACGTCAATCGTTTCGGGAAGCTTTACGCGTATCCGGTTGATGGTGCGGTGTACGCGCAGCCGCTCTACGTGAGAGGCGTCGTCATCAACGGTGCGCCTCGGAATGTGCTGTACGTCGCGACGATGAACGACAAGGTGTACGCGTTCGATGCCGACGTCGCATCGGCCAACCCGCTGTGGATGCGCGACTTCACGGATCCACCGACCGTCGTTCCGGTGCCGATATCCGATATCGTGGCCGGGAATCTCAACATCATCGGGAACGTGGGTATCACCGGTACGCCGGTGATCGATCGGGGATCGGGGAAGTTGTACCTGGTCGCCCGTACAAAGGAAAATGGCGGTTACGTGCAGCGGCTGCACGCGCTCGACATCGCGACCGGTGCGGACCGGGCTGGCAGTCCTGTCACGATTGAGGGCTCCGTTTCTGGAAACGCCCCAGACGCCGCCAATGGTCCTGACGGTCTCATCGTCGCGTTCGACCCGAAGAGGCAGAACCAAAGAGCGGGTCTCGCGCTGACCCACGGCGTCGTGCTCGTGGCGTGGAGCTCGCATGAAGATGCCTATCCCTACCATGGATGGATGATGGCCTTCGATGCGACCACGCTCGCGCGAATCGGTATCTTCGCGGTGACGCCGGATGCTTACGGCGGCGGTGTCTGGCAAGGCGGCCGTGCGCCGACGATCGATAGCGCGGGGAACGCCTATTTCGCCACAGGAAACGGCAAGTGGGACGGTTCCCGCAATTTCGGTGACACGCTCCTGCGATTCAGTGCGAGTCGGACCACGTTGGCGCTCGTCGATTACTTCACCCCCGGCAACGAGGCGGACCTGAATATCGGCGATGACGATTTGAGTGGATCCGGTTTCACGCTGTTGCCTGGGCCGAATGGGACGGAGCTGCTGCTTGGCGGCGGCAAGGGAGGCATCCTCTATCTTCTCGACGCTGGCAAGAATCTCGGCGGCAAGGCAGCGAACGACGCCCAGATTCTTCAGAAGATCCCGGTGAACGGCGGGCACGTGATGGGTGGACCGGTGTTCTGGAAGTCGCCAACGTCCGGCACGCTCGTCTATAACTGGGCGGAGGACGACGTACTGAAAGCCTATCAACAACTCGCTAGCGGGAAACTTGTAACATCGCCGTACATGGAGGGACAAGTGGTCTCTCCGGGTCATCCTGGGGGCTCGCTGACCGTATCCGCCAACGGCTCGTCCGCCGGCACCGGCATTATCTGGGCTTCGATGCCGACCAGTCAGGACGGCATTCACGGCCTCGTGGACGGGATGCTCCGAGCCTACGACGCTGAAACGCTGCGTGAAGTCTGGTCGAGCGAGCAGAACCCGGCGCGCGATCGTGTGGGCACACTGGTGAAGTTCGTTCCACCGGTGGTCGTCAACGGTCGCGTCTATCTGCCCAACCAGAACAACCAGGTCCTGGTGTTCGGATTGCTGCCCCAGGACTTTACGATCAGTGTCAGCCCAAACGCTCAAGTCCTGACACCGGGCACCACAGGAGCCTTCTCGGTTACCGTCGGGGCGACGGCTGGCTTCACTGGCAGCGTGATCCTGAAGGCCAGCGGGTACCCGCCCGGAACAACAGTCGCCTTCGCTCCAGCCTCGATTGCTGGAGCAGGTGTGGGAACGATGACGGTCAAGATTCCGGCGGACGCAAGCTCGGGGACATATGCCGTCACCGTGACGGGAACAAGCGGCAGCCGATCCCACTCCACGACGTTAGCTCTGACGGTCTCTCAGATTCCGCGAGGCGCAGGCGCCATCGGCATCAACTTCCTCGGAAACAGCACGATACCCATGTCACCAGATGAAGTCGCCGGCGTGGTCGCGATGAAGCACTGGAACAACGCGGTGGGCGCGTCGCGCAGCACTTCGCTGGCGCTCATCGATGAAACGGGAACGACAACGGCTGCGACCGTGACATGGGCCGCGAACGCCACTTGGACCCTTCCGATAACCGATCAGACCGGCGATTACCGAATGATGCGAGGCTACCTGGATACGAGCAGCACGAGCATCACGACGGTGAAGGTCGCTGGATTGGTGCAGCGGACCTACGACGTCTACGTGTACGTGGACGGAGACAATCGCACCTACGCGCGTGGCGCGGCGTACACCATCAGTGGTTCCGGCATCGCGACGAGCACTATCAATCTTACCGATCCGGTGAGCACGAATTTTTCAGGAATCTTTACCGAGGCGCATGGCTCGGCCGGCAACTACGTCAAGTTCACCATCAACGCGACCGGCTTCACGATGACGGCTGCGCCGACCCAGCCGACCTCCAGTACCCGCCGCGCCCCGATTAACGGTATCGAAATTGTCCCCGCAGGCGCCCCTCCGCCAGCGATCAGCGTGAGTTTCGTGGGTAGCGCCGCGGTGACGATGGCCGCAAATGAAATCGCCGGGGTCGTCGCACGATCGCACTGGAACAACGCCGTCGGCGCCGTCCGCAGCACGCCGCTCGCGCTCATGGACGAGACCGGCGCAGTGAGCGCGACGACCATGACCTGGACTGCGTACAAGTCGTGGGCGGTATCGATACCGGATGATCCCGGCAACGTTCGCATGATGAGGGGCTATCTCGACACCAGCAGCACAAGTCGAACGACCGTCACGGTCGACGGGCTTGTCCCCGATACCTACGACGTCTACATCTACGTGGACGGCGACAACCGTACGTTTGCGCGGACGGCTTCCTACACGATCAGCGGACCCGGATTCAGCGCCACGAAAGCAGTAACCGATCCTGCGAACGTGAACTTCGCCGGCAGCTTCACGGAGGCCGCCAATTCGGTCGGAAACTATGTCAAGTTCCGGATGACGGGCACGGGATTTTCGATCGCCGCGACACCGCTGACAGGAGACAACGCGACGCTTCGAGCTCCGATCAACGGTATACAAATCGTCGCGGCAGGCATCCAGCAATAATCTGGGCCACTTTCTGGCCAGACGTGAATTGGCAGTGGATCCTCGCGTGCTCTGGGCGCATTCACCCGACGGCGCGAGTCACCCGCCCCGCTGTGACGCCATTGAGGTGCTATGGCCGATACACTGCCGCCAGTCACGCAATGGAACCCCACGGAACCGCCGAGGGGCTGCGTTCAGATTGTGCATGGCATGGTCCAGCACCGCGGCCGGTGCGCCCGATCATTCTATTCGGTCACTCGATGGGCTCCACGTCGAGGCGGTCGTCGCCGGGCGTGAGGCTCGCGGCCGTGTAGACGCCATCGCCCGTTGAGACGGCGACGCGCTGAAAATTCCTCCGCGTGTTGGTGATGGTGACGGTCGCGGCCGGAACGGCCGCGCGCACTGGCCGAGGTACGCCGCGCGCGCGAACGTGCCGAGAATTGCACGTCTCCTTACTAGAAGCGCGATAGACGCTTCCGTTCGGAGACTGAGGCATCTCGCATGCTAAACTCCGGCGTCAAAGGAAGCCTTAGCCGCCCGTGCACGGAGAATCGCTCGTTGGTCGCATCGTCGGGCCCTATGAGCTGCAGTCGATGATCGGCGCCGGCGGCATGGGCACCGTGTACAAAGCCCGCGACACGCGACTGGGACGCACCGTTGCCATCAAGGTGCTGCCACCGGAGGTCGCCGATGATCCGGTCGCTCGCGAGCAGCTGGCCCGCGAGGCGCGCGCGATCGCGGCCCTGAACCATCCCCACATTTGTACGCTGCACGACGTGGGCGACTCTGACGGAGTCCGGTTCCTCGTGATGGAGTACGTCGAGGGCGGGACGCTCAGCGCACTGGGTCCCTTGCCGCTGAATCCGGATCGAATTGCCGAAATTGCGGTGCAGGTGTGCGATGCGCTCGAAAGCGCTCACGCGAAAGGGATCGTTCATCGCGACCTCAAGCCGTTGAACATCATGGTGACCCCGCGCGGACACGTGAAGGTGCTCGACTTTGGTGTAGCGAAGCTGCTGGCCGCGATCGACGAACCTGCCCAGGTCACGCGCGCCCGGCATTCCACAGCCGGCCATGTGATTGGCACGCTCGCCTATATGTCGCCCGAGCAGGCGTGCGGCGATCAGGTTGGTCCGCCGTCGGACGTGTTCGCGCTTGGCGTCGTCCTTTACCAGTTGGCCACTGGACGGCATCCGTTCGTGCTCGACGACGGCACAGACATGCAGACGATTGTGCGGGCGCTGCTCGTCAGCGCGCCGACTTCGCCGACCCAACTCAATCCAGACCTGCCTCCCACTCTAGAGCGCGCGATCCTGCGAATGCTCGAAAAGAACCCCCTCCATCGTCCGAGCGCGGGGGAGGTTCAGCACTTGTTATCGGAGCCGGGAATGCGAGAGAACGCACGTCAGGCTCGCGAGGTCGCGCGGTCGCCGCGGCGCCACACCGTGGGCCGCCAGCGCGAGCGGGCGCTGCTCATTCAAGCGTTCGAGGACGCCGAGGCAGGTCGTCCGTCCATGATTGCGATTGCGGGCGAACCCGGCATCGGCAAGACGACCATCGTCGAAGAATTTCTCGAGGATCTGCGCGCAGCCGGACGAGCGTACGTGGCGCGCGGTCGTTGTTCCGAACGGCTCGCCGGAAGCGAAGCGTATTTGCCCATCCTCGAGGTGCTCGAAAGCCTGCTGATCGGCGACAGTCAGCAGTCAGGCGCGCACTCGCTCATGAGTGCGCTGGCGCCGACGTGGTACATGCACGTGGCGCCGGCCGGCCGTGGAACCGCAACCGGGGTAGGTGGACAACTCGAGCTCCGCAACGCGTCGCAGGAGCGGATGAAGCGTGAAATGCTCGCGCTGTTCGAGGGAGTGACTCGCCGGAAGACGCTGGTTCTCTTCTTTGACGACCTGCACTGGGCCGATACGTCAACGGTCGATCTGCTCGGCTACCTTTGTCGTCATTTCCAGACGACACACGTGCTGATCGTCGTCACGTATCGACCGACGGATCTGCTGCTCGCCAACCATCCGTTCGTCGCGCTCAAGCTCGATTTGACGACGCGTGGGTTGTGCCGCGAGGTGATGCTCGACTTTCTCACGCGAGATGAAACCGCGCGCTACCTGGACCTGGAGTTCTCCGGCCACGCGTTCCCGCCGGCGCTCGCCGGTGTAATTCACGAGAAGACCGAAGGCAATCCGTTGTTCATGGTCGATCTCGTTCGCGATCTACGCGACCGCAAGGTTATCGTGCCGTCGGATGGCGGTTGGACGCTTTCGCAGTCATTACCAGCGCTCGAACGTGAGCTGCCGGAATCGGTGCGAAGCATGATCGAGCGGAAGATCACGCAGCTCTCGGAAGACGATCGGCGGCTGTTGATTGTCGCGAGCGTGCAGGGCTACGTCTTCGATTCGGCTGTCGTGGCACGAGCGCTCGGCAGCCATGCCGCCGACGTCGAGGACCGACTCGAAGCGCTCGAACGGATCCACGCATTCACGCAGGTGCTGGGCGAACAGGCGCTGCCCGACGGCACTCCGAGCTTGCGCTGCCGATTTGTCCACGTGCTCTATCAGAATGCGCTGTATGCGTCGCTTCGCGCCACGCGCCGTGCGTCGCTGAGCGCCGAGGTCGCCAACGCGCTGGTCGCGTTTCACGGCGAGCACAACCCGTCGGTTGCGTCCGAGCTTGCGGTGCTGCTCGAGACCGCGCACGATCCCGCGCGCGCCGCGCGGTACTTTACCGTCGCCGCGGAAAACGCCCTGGCTGTATTCGCGTTCGTGGAAGCCGCGGCGATTGCCGAACGCGGGATCCGGCTCTTGTCAGCGACACCGGAGAGCGCCGAGCGAAACGCTCGCGAACTGAAGCTGCAGATCGCGCTCGGGACGGCAGCAGTGGCGATCAAGGGGTATGCCTCACCCCAGGTCGAGCGCGCGTACGGGCGGGCGCGCGAGTTATGCCGGCAGACCGGCGACTCCGCTGAGCTCGCATCCGTGATCTTCGGCCTTCATGTGTATTACGTCGTTACGCCGTCGTACAAGACGTCGCTGGAACTGGGGAACGAGACGCTCGCGATCGCCGAACGCGAAAAGAGTCCCATGCTGCGGGTTCAGGGGTTGCTCACGCATGGCATGACGCACTTCTGGCAAGGTGACGTCGAGCTCGGCGTGGCCGCGCTGGAGGAAGGGATTTCGATTTACGACGAACAGCGGCAGGCGATGTTCGGCAAGACGCCGCTGTTCGATCATGGAGTCGGCTGCCGCCGTTATCAGGCGGTCTTGTTGTGGCTGCAGGGCTATCCGGATAAAGCGGGGCAACGCGCGGCGGAAGCCCTGGCCGACGTGCGTCGTATCGACCAGCCGCTGACGATTGCCTCGACGCTGGCGTTTGTGAGCATGATGCACTGCTTTCGCCGCGACGCCGAGGCCACGCGCGCGGCGGCGGCGGAGGCGGTTGCCTGCACGCGCGAATACGTGCTCACGTTCTGGCTTGGGTTCGCGGGAGCGCTGCAGGCGTGGTCAATCGCGCAGCTCTCGGCGGCCTCGGCGAGACCCGCGTCTGATTGGGAGAGAGGTATTTCAGAGATCCGCGAATCGCTCGACGCACATTTGAGTGCCGGCGCACGGACCTTCAGGACGATCGGGCTCGGGCTACTCGCCGACGCGTACCTCCTTCGATCGAGACTCGACGACGCGGATGCGGCGGCCATAGAGGGAATCGCGGTGGCCGGCGAAACTGACGAACGGGTGTGGGAAGCTGAGCTCCATCGGCTGCGCGGCGAATGTGCACGGGCTCGCGGCGCGACCCAGGAAGCGCAACGTCATTTCGATCGTGCGGTTGGCGTTGCGCGTGAGAAACGCGAGAAGTCGCTCGAATTGCGGGCACTGGTGAGCTCGTATCGGCTCGCGCGCGCAGAAGGCGAGGGCGTGGAGACCCGGCAACGGCGGGAGGAGCTCGCGCGAACCTACGGTTGGTTCCGTGAAGGCTTCGACAGCTCTGATCTTCAGGCCGCGCGCGCCCTGCTCGAGTGATCAGTCCGTCATCTACGGCTTGGCCGTGTGGTGCCTCACCATGGTCTCCATCAACCGTTCGAGCGCGGCGGGCGGGTCAGTCGTGCGTCCGGTGTGCGCGGGAGACACTTGAATGACGGTGCTGCGCGGCGGGACGAGCCACCGAAAGCGGCCGCGTGGTGGGAGCGCTCCGATCGCACCGGCATCCGCCCCCCGGCACACACCGCCGTGATGAGTTGCCAGGCCCTCGTGGTTGGCTTCGAGGTCAGGTGTCGCATCCAGCGCCAGCACCCTGGCCTCGTCGAGCTCGATACGCGCGTCCAGGAACTCGGTATCAACGCACGACAGGATCACCCCGACGTGGATCGCGAGACCGTTCCACTCCCGATCGGTGCCGCCGATCCGTACGGCACCGCGTTCTGGACGCCGTACAGCCGCGCGTCGTTCGCCTCGCGGGCCCACTCCTCGAGCGCGCGCTTCCGCTAATCGTGCGGTCCGGCCGAGCGTTCCTTCGCGTCAGGCCGCGGCCGTCCACCGAGCTGCAGGCGCTTGTGACGATAGGAAACATAAGGGCGCTTTTCGCGGCTAGCATAACGCTCCTTCTCCGACTCTGCTCAACCCTTCCCCCTTCGACAGCTCGTTGATCGCGCAAACCTTAATGGTCGAGCGGCAAGTGACTATGCGGGAATCGTTCTGACCGGGTCGAGCGGGCGCGCTCTCGAATCTCACTGCGTTGCACTGGTTCTGGCGCTGATCGAGCGTCGCCTGGGGGGCTCGCGAGCAGAGCCGATAGCTGAATGCCTTGCTGCGTACGAATTGCAACCGCAATTTCGACCCGCGCGGACTGGTGCTGACTGGCTTTTCACGCGATGAGCGCGAGGCAGACGCTGCTCTTGCCGACGAACTATACGGAACTGGTTTAACGACTCAATCGTGGATTGACTACGTCACGGGGTTGTTGCTTCTTGATGCGCCCCTACGATTCCGACGTGTGCCTACGTCCCTGCCGGTTCTGATCATGGGGGCCACGCGCGATCCAGTCGGTCAAAACGGCCGAGGGCCTGCGCGTTTGGCCCGCAGGACGCCCTTAGATGGCTCGATGCGCGTCTGATTCGCCGACCAAGCCAACGAGAACCGGCATCGAACAGCCCCGCCTGATGAGAGGACGGCCGGCGCTGCCCGGCCGTCCATCACTTCACTGATTAGTCGCGGTTGTCGTCGTCAAATGGACTCTTGGCGTTGTACACGCTGGACAGATCCTGGACGGATGCGTCGCGCGTCGTCAGCGGCTCGAGCCCGAACCGCCGCTCGATTGTGGCGAGGATCGACGTGGTGTCGT
>AR_comb_assmDRAFT_10018361_pt1 | contig 10856 bp, 8 predicted proteins | sample ArasoioldDNA_FD_10543 | JGI IMG/M metagenome (IMG submission 10543) | reverse complement strand
CCACGCTCTGCTTGCCGGTGTTGTACCACCAGTAGTCGAGACAGCGGTCGGGATCGGCCGTGTCGTCGACGAAGGGGCCGCACCAGCGCCCAGGGCCGCCCGCCGGAGGCTCGATCTGGATCACCCGCGCGCCGCTGTCGGCCAGGAGCTTGCCCGCCCACTGGTTGCGGCGATCGGCCAGCTCTACCACGGTGAGTCCGTCGTACACGCCATTCATCTCCGTCTCCTACACGAGTTGCCGACGCGTTGTCGAAGGGGAGCTTGCGCTCGGCGGCTACGTTCTGCCGCCCCTGCCCCAGGCACAGCGCGGACAACCACCGTGTCACGGGATTCTCTGCCAGAACAGCGCGTCGGTCCAGAGGGATACCCGGCCAGCTGCTTGACCTGAAGGCCGCCGGGCGCGATCCTCGCACGCGCCTCGAAGCTGAGAGAGAAGGGGGCGGTTTGACGGCAACCGGGGACTCGTACTGCGTCCGCATGGGAGCGACGAAGTGAAGCCGCTCGCGGCGGCCCTCGGCGCCGTGCTGGCCATTGCGCTGACGGCGTACGCCGCGCCCGACGAGGAAAAGCTCGGCAAGAGCCAGGGCTATCCGATAGCGAAGTTCGGTAACAACAAGGACTGGTACTGCGACGAGTCGGTGCGGGTCGGCTCGTTCACACACCAGGCTGAAATCCCCGGGCTGTTCGCCGGTGGCGTCAACGTGCTCAAGCGATCCGAGCGGCCGCTGAAGCTCGAAAAGGCCGCGCGCGAGCCGGACTATCGCTGGAGCATCGGCCAGGAGAAGAACCTTACGTCAGCCGACTTCCTTGCTCGGCAGCGAATCATGGGGCTCCTCATCATCAAGGACGGCGTGATCCAGACCGAGCACTACCAGTACGAGCGCAAGCCGACCGATCGCTTCACGTCGCAGTCAATGGCGAAGTCGATCGTCAGCCTGGGCATCGGGCTGGCGCTGGCCGAAGGCAAGATCGCATCGCTCGACGACAACGCGGAGAAGTACGCGCCGAAGCTGCGCGGCACCGTGCTCGGCGAAACGACGATTCGCAACCTACTGCGCATGGCGTCCGGCGCGAAGTACAGGCAGGGCTACAAGAAGGGCGAAGGCGACAGCGGTGCCTTCTGGCAGGTCGCGCTGCGCGAAGGCGTCGAGGGTGCGGCGCGGTTCATCAAGGAGCGCGAGTATCCGCAGGGCGAGCGCTTCTACTACATGAGCCCCAACTCAGTGATGCTCGGGGCGGTGCTGCGCGGCGCGATCGGGATGAGCGTCTGCGACTGGCTGTCGCCGCGGCTGTGGCAGGCGATCGGCGCCGAGGAAACCGCGTTGTGGCGCACCGACAAGACCGGGCTCGAGCTGACCAACGGCAATTTCAACGCGACTCTGCGCGACTACGGACGCCTCGGTATGGTGCTCGCCAACAACGGCGTGCGCCCCGACGAGCCGTCCAGCCGGCAGGTGATCCCTCGCGAATACCTGCTCGAAGCCACCGATGCCAACCGCGCGCCCGAGCAGTTTCGGCCCGGCAAGGCCACGCCGTACATGGGCTACGGGTACCAGTTCTGGCTGTATCCGGGCAAGCGCTCGCGCTTCGCGATGCTTGGCGTGCACGGCCAATCCATGCTCGTCGATCCGGAGATCAAGCTCGTGATCGTCCAGACGGGCGCGAACGCGACCGAGCAGGCCGGCGACACGTCGCTGGGCCGTGAGCGCGAGGCGTTCTGGCGCGGGGTCATAGCGTATTACGACAGGAAGTGAAGACGGCCGCTGATTTGCTTGTCCTCGTGTGTGGCGTCGGTGACATCGCGACGGCCTGCCCCGAGCGCGCTCGGGGGCAGCGGGTCGTCAGGAGGTGCGGTTACTGCCCGCGGTGCTCCCGGATCATCGCCTCGATCTTCTTCTTCACCGCATCGAGGTTGAAGCTGGCCGGATCCCGCATCGGCGGATCCGCTTCCTAGCTTTCGCTCGCCTCGGCTCTTGCGCGACCACGATCGCTCATCGCGGCCGCGATGCAACTGGGACGAAGGTTCTAGGCTTCTCAGGTGATTCCCCCGGGTCCAGCCCTTGCGCCTCTTAAGATCCCGCGGACGAGTGGAATATTTCTGGGAACGACAGATGGTGAATAACCCGACCGCGCCGTCGAGGTAATTGCTGTGGACCAAGATCCAAATGGCGTTCGCTCTCTGACGCGCCGAATACTGCCGGGTGGAGTCCCGCTCAGACGAGGCTGGGAACGCGGCAGAAGTTCACAGAACAGGCTGTGGGTACGGAAATCGGATGATGAAGTGGCATCAGCTCCCCGCCCTGGACTTCGTCGTGGAAAGCACCTTTGTTCTTCGAGTCAGCGCGGCGATCCCCCCCCAGGTCCGACCCACAAAAGGAGCTTCTACCATGAGAGCAAGACCAGTACTTTCCCTGATGCTTGTCGCTGCCCTCGCCGGCTGCTCCCCCTATGTGCTTGCGGCCAAGGAGACCTATGAGGTTGCCACCGACCCCCGCTCGCTCTCGACCCAAGCGACGGACACCGAGGTCGAGGGGCTGATCAAGGCGGCCCTTCTGGCCTCGCCAGTGAGTGGCACCAGCGGACTCGACGTATATTGCCGCCGGGGAGTCGTGGTGCTCGTGGGCATGGTGCCAGCGGGCTCACAAGCCGGTCGGGCGGCCGTGGACATCGCGCGCAAGACGGCGGGCGTGAAACGGGTCGACACATATTTCGTGTCCCATCGACCCTCCTGGGAGAACGACGTCGTCATCAAAGAACAGATCAGGACCGCCCTCATCGCGGATCCCGCCCTGGTGTCCGGCCGAGTCGATATCGCCGTCTACGCGGGTCATGTTGTTCTGGTCGGGATCGCCGGGTCGCAGGCGAACGTTCAGAAGTTCATTTCGGACGCACGCGCTGTGAGTGGCGTCGTATCCGTGACGTCCTACATCCAAACGGCCTAGGAGACGCGGGGGAAGAGCAGCAGAGGAGATCGGCAAAGCCTTGGCGATGCAGACCGCCGTCAGTCGAGGGCGCTGTCACGAGAGGTTACGCAGCCGCCAGTCCAAGGACCGGCATTCGGCGGTGAGGAGCCCGGTGAGCGGCGATGGCTGCACGGCGCTCGAAGGTCGTAAACGGTAAGCGTCCACGCTTCCTCCAGTCGAAGGCAATCACCGCCATCTTCGCGGGCCCGCCGGTCGATCGATCGCAAACAGGCCAACGGGTCGCTGAAGGCCCAAGGGAGTATCCGCGCACGGCGCAATGACTGACCCCGGGGAAATCGTCGCTTGCCCGGAATGTGATCTGTTGCAGCACCTTCCCGAGCTCGAGGCCGGGACGAAGGCGCGTTGTCCGCGCTGCGGCAACACTCTCGCGAGCCAAGCCAGCGAACCGATCGATGTCCCACTGGCGCTCGCACTCGCCGCCGCCGTGGTCTTCATCATCGCGAATACAACACCACTGATCGGGCTCTCGGCGGTCGGACGGCACGCGAGCACGACCATTCCAGGTGGCGCCCTCGAGATGTGGCGGCAGGGCGAAGTGATCACGGCCATGATCGTGGCGTTCTGCGCAATCATCGCTCCGGGAAGCTACATCCTCTTCCTGGTGACGACTCTGCTCGCGGTGAAGCGGCCGCCCGCGCCGCACTGGGTCGGCGAGCTGCTCCGCTGGGCGGACTCCATGCAGCCATGGTCGATGAACGAAGTGATGATCATCGGCATTCTCGTCGCGCTCATCAAGATCGCGGAGCTGGCGACGGTGGCGCCCGGTATCGGGATGTACGCGGTGGGCGGACTGGTGGTGCTCTTCACCGCGATCATGATCACGTTCGACCCGCGCGAGGTGTGGAAACGGATCGAGTGGACGGGCGGTGTCGCGGAGACGGTGCGTTGACCGGGACCGTACTGACGGCCGGCGGGGCGGGACTCGTCGCCTGTGAGACGTGTGCCCTGCTGTCGCGGCCCGTCGAAGTGGCCGAGCCCGGATACTGCCGGCGCTGCGGCGGAAAGCTCGAGTGGCGTCGCCGTCACTCCGTCCAATACACATGGGCGCTCGTCGTCGCCGCCGCGATCTGCTACATCCCCGCGAACGTCCTGCCGGTGCTCGATACGACCACGCTCGGGTCCACCGATTCCGACACCATCATGGGCGGGGTGGTGCTCCTCTATACGACGGGATCGTGGCCCCTGGCGCTCATCGTGCTGATCGCCAGCGTGATGGTCCCGCTCGGGAAGCTGATCGCGCTCAGCTATCTCCTGACCAGCGTGCAGCGTGGCTCGATCCAGAGCAACCGCGAGCGGACCCGACTCTACCGCCTGGTCGAAATCATCGGGCGCTGGTCGATGCTGGACGTGTTCGTCGACACGTTCACCGTCGCCCTCATCCAGCTGCAGCCGCTGATGTCGGTCACGCCGGGTCCGGGAGTGCTGTTCTTCGCGGCGGTGGTGGTGCTGACGATGGTTGCGGCCAAGTCTTTCGACCCCCGCCTCATCTGGGATTCCGGCATGAGGAGGAGCTTTGATGGCTGACGACGACGATAGCCTGAACGTTCCGCGAGCCACCGTCGTGCCGAGGCGTCGCGCGCGGATCTCGGTCGTCTGGGTCATTCCGATCCTCGCCGCGGTGGTGGCCCTCGGTATCGCGGCTCAGCGCATCCTGAGCGAGGGCCCGACCATCACGATCGTCTTCAAGACGGCCGAGGGCGTCGAGGCCGGGAAGACCGTCATCAAGTACAAGGACGTGAACATCGGCCGCGTCACGCTCGTGCGGCTGTCCCACGACTACTCGAAGGTCGAGGTGACGGCAAAGATCGACAAGAGCGCCGCGGGGCTGATCGTCGAGGACGCGAAATTCTGGGTAGTCGAGCCGCGCGTCACGCTGAGCGGCGTCTCCGGCCTCGGCACCCTGCTCTCGGGTAACTACATCGGCTTCGAGGTCGGCAAGTCCACGAAGAAGGAACGCAGGTTCACCGCGCTCGAGGCGGCACCGATCATCACCAGCGGTCAGACGGGCCATCAATTCCTGCTCAAGGCCGCCGACCTCGGCTCGCTGGGGGTCGGCTCGCCGATCTACTACCGCCGCCTGCCAGCCGGCCAGGTGATCGCGTACGATCTGACCAGTGACGGCAAAGCCGTCGACCTCAAGATCTTCGTGAACGCGCCCTACGACCGGTATGTCAACCTGGGCACGCGTTTTTGGAACGCGAGCGGACTCGACATGTCGATCGGTTCGGGTGGTGTGCAAGTCCGCACCGAGTCTCTGGTCGCGCTGATCGCGGGGGGCATCGCGTTCGACACGCCGCCCTTCGCCGCCAGGCCCGAGCCCGCCGGCGCGAACGTGGCCTTTACGCTCTACGGTGACCGGGCCACCGCGATGAAGCAGCCCGAATCGATCGCAACGCGTTATGTGCTCTTTTTCGACGAATCGCTACGCGGACTGTCCGTGGGCGCACCCGTCACCTTCCTGGGGCTGCCGGCGGGTGAGGTCACCGAGGTCGGTCTGGAGTTCGACCCGGCGACGGCCGGTGTTCGAGGTCGAGTGGAGATCGTGTCCCACCCCGAGCGTCTCCTCGCGCGCGCGAGCGCAAGTCAAACGGCCGTGGTCGAAGGCCTGGCGCGGAGTGGACAAGAGCGCCACACCTTCCTTCGGCGTATGGTCGAGCGGCGGGGGCTGCGCGCGCAGCTTCGGAGCGGGAGCCTGATCACAGGGCAGCTCTATGTGGCCTTCGACTACTTTCCGGATGCGCGAAAGGTGACGCTCGACTGGAGCCGGGACGTACCGGTGCTGCCGGTGGTCCCGAGCACCGTGACGGACCTCGAGGCGAAGCTCAGCGGCATCGTCGCGAAGCTGGACAAGCTGCCGTACGAGGCAATCGGCGGCGATGTCACGAAGATGCTCGCGGGGCTCAGCGTGACGCTTCAGGACGCGAGCAAGGCGGTGAATCGGATCGATACTGACGTGACGCCCGAGCTGAAGACGACTCTCGAGGCGGCGCGTCGCGCGCTCGTCACCACCGACGGGATGCTGAAGAACGAGGTGAATACAACCCTCGAAGAGCTGCGCCGTACGCTGGCCACAGCCGACGGGGTGCTCAAGAACACCGACGCGGCCCTCCTCGGCAAGGACGCACCGGGCCAGCAGGAGCTGCGTGACGCCCTGCAAGAGATCAACCGGGCCGCGCGCTCGCTGCGCACGCTAACCGACTATCTCGAACGCCACCCCGAATCACTGATCTGGGGCAAGACCGGAGACAAGCCATGATGCGTCATTGCGCCGGCACAACGATTCTCTGTGCCCTGGGGGCGCTGATCGCCGGCTGCGTATCGACGCCGGCATCACGCTTCTACACCCTCAATGCCACGACGAGTCGTGTCGCGGAATCATCGAGCCTATCGGTGGTCGTTGGTCCCGTGTCCGTGCCGGCTACGGTCGATCGCCCGCAGATCGTCGTCAGCACGAGCCCCAACCAGGTTCGCGTGGACGACTTCAACCGATGGGCTTCGCCGCTGCAGAGCAACATCTCGCGCGTGGTCGCTGACAATCTCGGCTCGATATTGGGCACACCGCGCGTGATGGTGTTCCCGCACTCGTTGAGCGCGAACGCCGACTATCAGGCCGCCGTCGAGGTGCAAAGCTTCGGATCGGCGCTGGGCGAGGCGGCGACGCTCGACGCCGCCTGGACGGTGCGGCGCATCAAGGACGGCACGCTGCAGGTGGGCCGCACGACCGTACGCGAGCCGCCCTCGGACCGAGGCTACGATGCGCTCGCCGCCGCGCACAGTCGGGCGGTTGCGCGCTTGAGTCAGGACATCGCCGACGCGGTGCGAGCGCTCGACGGTCTCGGACAGCCCCGCTAGCGCTTCAGCAACGGCTATTTCGCCAGAGGTCCTTTTCAGCGCCGAGGAGGACTAGGCAGGTTCGCGTCTCGTCCTCTTCGACATGGAGTCGCGCAGAGCTTGCTGCGCCTCGAAGAGGGCAGCTTCAAGCTGGCGGATCAGCACGTCTGAGGTGTCGTTCAGTTCGTGGGCCGCCTTGACCAAGAGTTGCGCCTTCTCCCGGACCGCCTGGGCCCTGCGAAGTATTTCAGCAGGAGCCATCGAGCAACCGTAGAGGTGTGTTCGGATACTGTCGGTAAGGTCTCGACGGCATCCAGGGCACATGTTGGTCCGTCCGCCGATAGCATCTGAGCCAAGTTGCGCAAAGTGGTAACTCGCATCACAAGCCGAGCATTCGGCGACGACGTGACCAAAGCAATAGACGAAGACCAGTTGTCGCTCTGCCGGAGTCAGGGTCGAACGTCGCGAGCAATCAATGTGCGATAGGCGACCTTCGGACGACTCGATAACGTCGGTGAGCCAGATCGGCTGAGAGCACTTAGAGCACTTCACCCGCATGACAGCACCGCAGACCATTGCCGACGTGCACTGCTCGACGCCGTACGCTACGGCGGTTCCTCTATGCGGGCCACAATAGTGCTATTCCACTACATACGCATCAGGGAATTACCCTAACGCCGTAAGTATCTAATTTGAAAGCGCCGGGTGGCCTCCTCGGCTGCCGGTAGACCAGCGCCGACCGAGAGTCGTGGTATCGTTTCGCGCGACGTTGCGGCATCGTCCCGCGGCGGGCGCGCCGAACATCCGACGGGAGGTATTCGGTGGCCAAACGGCCGACCTCGACCCCGGCCGTCTTGGCTCTGCTGGAATCGTTCCTGAGCGGACGCCGTGGCCTGCGCCTAGTCTTTCTCGCCTGCCTGACCGCACTCTGCCTCGCCCCGTTCCTGGGAAAGGCATTCCACATCGACGATCCGCTCTTCCTCTGGGTGGCGAAGCAGATTCAAGCCGATCCCGGGAATCCGTACGGGTTCTCCGTGAACTGGTACGGGATCATGATGCCGATGTCGGAGGTGACCAAGAACCCTCCGTTGACTTCCTACTACATCGCCGCGCTCGCCGCCGTGGCGGGGTACCGCGAGTGGGTCCTCCACCTCGCCTTCCTCCTGCCTGCCGTCGTCGCGATCATCGGAACGTACCTCCTCGCGGAGCGGATGTGCCGCCGGCCGCTCGTGGCGAGTCTCTGCACGCTTTTCACGCCGGCATTCATCGTATCGAGCAGCAACGTCATGTCCGACACGCTGATGCTCGCCCTCTGGGTCGTCGCGATGGTTCTCTGGATGACCGGCATGGAGCGGCGGTCGTGGATCCTCCTGACACTCTCCGGCATGTCGATCGCCCTCTGCTCGCTGGCGAAATATTTCGGGATGTCGTTGATCCCGTTGCTGCTCCTCTACTCGGCCCTCCGGGAGCGCCGCATCACTTGGACTGTGGCCTATCTCCTCGTGCCGGTGGTGCTCCTGGGTGCCTACCAGTGGGCGACGAACGAGCTGTACGGACGAGGGCTCCTTCTGGACGCGGCCTCGTACGCGACGGTGGCCCGGACGGGCTGGAGCAAATATTCGTTCGAAAAGCTGCTGATCGGACTGGGGTTCACCGGCGGCTGTCTGGGTGCCACATGGCTTTTCGCCATCCGGTCGTGGCGTCCTCTCGCGCTTCTGGCCGTCGCCGTCGCGGCGATTCTGGTGGCGGGGGGCGTGGCGAGCGCGCGCATGGTCGGGAGCTACGGCCTGGGCGAAGGGGAGTGGAACGTCTCGATGACCGCCGGCCTCCTGGGGCTGTTCGTGGCGGGCGGGCTGATCGTTCTCGTGCCGGCGATCCTCGCGCTGGCGCGGCGGCGAGACCCGGACGAGATGCTGCTCTCCCTCTGGATCCTCGGGACGTTCGCGTTCGCGGCGATCGTGAACTGGTCGACGAACGCGCGATCGATTCTGCCGCTGGTTCCCGCCGCGGCGATCATGATGATGCGACAGCTCGAGAATCTTCCCCGGGCGGCCCTGACTACGGGACAGACGATCGCGGGCCTGGCCGCCTCGGCCGTCGTCGCGTTCGGGGTCGGATGGGCCGACTTCGATCTCGCGAACGGCGCGCGGCGGGCCGCGGTGACGATCGTCGAAACATATGGCGGCCGGTCTCATGGAGTCTTTTTCCAGGGCCACTGGGGGTTTCAGTACTACATGGAGGCTCTTGGCGCGAAGGCGATCGATTACCACGCGACGCGGTTCTTTCCGGGAGACATCATCGTCGTCCCGGAACGCAGCTCCAATGTGTCGCCGGCGCCCGCGGACCGGACGCGACTTCTGGAGACGATCGAGATCCCTGGAAGGGGGTGGGTCTCGACGATGAGGCTGGGCGCCGGCTTCTACTCCGACGCGTTCGGGCTCCTGCCGTTCACGCTGGGGAGGGTGCCGAGCGAGCGCTACAAGATCTATGAGGGCACCCCGCTTGGAGGGCAAGGGATTCGTAGTTCGGGACCCGCTAGCTTTACCTCGGTGACGCCAGGCTGATTCGCCCGCTGGACCCGTGCGTGGGTGTTCTTGCCGCCTGCAATGGTGTGGGACCGCCAGACCAGTTCCCACTCGCCAGTGGACTCGGCCAGGCGATCACCGCATCGACAAGACCGTGAGCAATTTCGAACAGACATCGGAATCTGACACTGCTATGGGTGTAATGAGGGAGTCACGAATGAGTCCCCATCAGGCCACCCAGGAGCGCATCCGTCAGCGCTACAGTGTGTCCGCAACTCACTCCCAGTTCGTCGCATTCGCCTTCCGTCTCTCGGGTCGCGGAGTCTTCTGATCCCTTAGCCTCCCAGCGCACTCGGCGTCGCCACGGGCGTCCCTTCTCGAGGGCATCACCGGCTGCAAGTAAGTCAGCGTCTGGAAATCCGTCGGAGGCGATCATGGCAGACTTGGTCTTCATCGTGTCGCGCACGGAGCCCAAACACTATCTGTACCTCAAGCATGAATTCGCGAACGAGAGCAGCGATGTGGTTCTCGACCGTCGCGCGGGAAAACGGCGCCGTAGCCAGAGGCCACTGCCGACCGAGAGACGCCACATGCAGCGGCGCCATCGTGACGTGACGTGGGAACTCGAATCATCCGGCTGGGCCGTGGTGAGGCGCGGGGGAATTCGCATGACTCCCGATGCCACCCGCTGTGTCGAGCTGTCCTGTCACGCGAAAGCGTGGCCGGCCTGAATGGTGCCTGGCTGCCCCACAGCAAGAGGTTCCATGTCGAAATCCCCGCTGAAAATCGCGCTTTAGATCAGTCTGTCGGCCGCTGTCGAACAAGACTCGGTCTCCTGCTCAGATGGCCAAACCTGAGCAATTCCGACCAATCACAAGCCTGAGCAATTCTGATCAGACATCAGAACCTGAGCGGCCGACCCTGTTGTGCATGATGCAAAGCTTGGAAACGGTGCACAGGTCTCAGCCGCTTCACACGGGAACACGCGGGCGTGGAGACCTCCGGTGACTGTGGCGCGTTTACCTGCCGCCGGCACTGGGAGGACCTCCAATGAAGACGCGTAATGCTCATGCCCAAGGCGCGCAGCATGTCCTCGGCCCTCACGATCAGCTCTTCGCCAGCTAGTCGAGCGGCCACCAGCGTCCGCATCCCGGCTCCAACGTGAGCATGTGAAATCGGGCGGGCTCTGGTGCACCATCCTCCTCGGTAGTCGCTCGCTTCTCCCTGGAACCCAGTTCCCAGGAGGCGCACATGGAAACCCAAGCGATTCGAATAAAGCGCGACGACGACGTCAGGCACTGCATTGAGGCTGCGATCGCACGGCGGAAGGATGAGTTCGCGCTCAGAGATCTGGTTTGGACGGCCGATGGCTATGGCTACATCGTGAAGTTCCGCCTGGGTCTCGACGATGTCGTGAGGACGGCAGTTGATGCGCGAGGACTCCTCGAACACGAGCATCTCATGGACAGAATGCTCGACGGGGTTCGCCTCACGTTCAAAGCTTTAGCCTCCTCGT
>AR_comb_assmDRAFT_10511902_pt1 | contig 10859 bp, 9 predicted proteins | sample ArasoioldDNA_FD_10543 | JGI IMG/M metagenome (IMG submission 10543) | reverse complement strand
GCGGCGTGCGCGAGTCCCGCCGCATCGCGCTCGTAATCGGTCGGTACGGCAGGCAGCGGAACTTCGACCATTCCTGCCACCGCATCCGCACCGCGGCGAATCGCCGCGAGCCCCGCCGCGAGCCAATCCGGATACGGCACCGTGTCGTCGTCGGTGAACGCGATCACCGCACCGCGCGACGCGAGAATGCCGTGGTTGCGCGCGGCCGCGGGGCCGCGATTGACCGGCAGCCATAGGAAGCGCAGCGTCGCCGCGCGCCCCCTGCGCCGGCGCGTCCAGAATTCCGCGAGCAGGCGCTCGCGCGTCGCGCGCGGCGAGCCGTCGTCGACGACGATGATCTCGTAGTCGGCGGCGGGCAGCGTCTGCGCGAGCAGCGCGTCGATGCAGCGCAGGAGCAGCGCGGGGCGGTCGTAGGTCGCGATCACGACGGAAACGCGCGGATTCATGTCTTGTCGACGACGTACGGGCCGATCGCGAGAACGTCGAGCGGCGAGGTGAAGAAGCACTCGAGCGCGTCGCGCGGCGTGCACACGATCGGCTTGCCGCGGGTGTTGAACGACGTGTTGATGACGACCGGCACGCCGGAGCGCTCGGCGAAGGCGCCGATCAGCTCGTGATACAGCGGGTTGTCGCGGCGCGCGACGGTCTGCACGCGTGCCGTGCCGTCGGCATGGCACGCCGCAGGTATGCGCGCGCGCTGCGCGGCCGGCACCCGGTGGACGAACAGCATGAACGGCGAGCGGGCGCAGCCGTCGAACCAGTCGCTGGCCGCCTCCTCGAGCACCGCCGGGGCCACCGGGCGGAAGTCCTCGCGGTCCTTGAGCTCGTTGAGCCGCGCCTGCATGTCCGCATGCAGCGGCGAAGCGAGGATCGACCGGCTCCCAAGCGCACGCGGCCCGAATTCCATGCGTCCCTCGAACCAGCCGACGATGCGATCGCTCGCGAGGTGGTCGGCGATCGTGCCGGCGAGGCTCGCGGGCCGCGTGTACCGCGCGTGTGCATGATCGAGCGCCGCCTCGATGTCGCCGTCCGCGTAGCCGGGCCCGAGATACGCGTGCTCCATGCGGAACGCGCGCTCGCTCGACGCGCCGCCGCGCATTTCGCGGTCGATCCACAGTGCGGCGCCGAGCGCGGTGCCCGCGTCGCCGGCGGCGGGCTGTACCCAGATGTCGTCGAACACGCGCTGCTCGCGCAGGAAGCCGTTCATCACGCAGTTGAGCGCCACCCCGCCCGCCATCGCGAGATGGCGCAGCCCGGTCGCCGCGCGCAACCACCGCGCGGCCCGAAGCACCGTTTCCTCGAGCACGCGCTGGACCGCGAACGCGATGTCCGCATGCACGGCCGCAAACGGCTCGCCGCGCTCGCGTGGCGCGCTCCAGCGCGCGAAGGGTGGCACGTCGACCTCATAGCGGCCTTCGCCCAACCAGCGCACGTGCTCCCGCATCTCGCCGACGAAGCGCGGCGTGCCGTACGACGCGAGCGCCATCACCTTGTATTCGTCCGACGAATGCAGGAAACCGAGATGGCGCGTGACATCCTCGTACAGGAGTCCGAGCGAATTGGGAAGCGCCACTTCGGCGAGCAACGCGTAGCGCCCGTCGCGGAACACGCCGTATTGCGTCGACGCGTTCTCGCCGCGACCGTCGAGCGTCAGCACCGCGCAGTCGTCGAACGGCGCGGCGAGGAACGCGCTCGCCTGGTGCGCGAGGTGATGCGGCACGTAATGCCAGCGCCATGCCGGCGCGCCGTTGGCCGTGCGCAGCCGTCGCTGTAGATGGTGTGGCGCGCCGCCCGCGAGCTGGCGCGGCGCGTTCACGACGTACGACAGAATCAGCGGGTCCCACGGTCCCGCGGCGTCGCTTTGCGCGACTGCGCTCGGCTCGAGCGGCAGCGAGATGCGCGACGGCAGGCCGCTGCCGTTGGCGAGCAGCTTCGGGTCGAATGAGTACGCGACGTGATCGACGTCGCCGATCCCGATGCCGGCCTCGGCGAGGCAGTAATCGATCGCGTGGTACGGCAGCTCCCACACGGAGAACGGAACCGGGCGCTTGCCGTGCTTGATCTGCGTGAACCGCTCCTCCTCGGCGGCAGCGACGACGCTGCCGTCGCAGACAAGGCACGCCGACGAATCGTGAAACGCCGCGTTGATGCCGAGCGTTCTCATTTCAAGTACCGGCTCCGAGCGCATGGCCGGCTGCGCCGGATGGCTTCACGAGCGGCCCGGCGCGCAGCATCGACCCGGTGCGCGCGGCGCTGCGCGCCGCGACATCGGGCAGCAGCGCGTCGACCGCGGCGACGATCTCGGACGGCGCCACCTGCGTGAGGCACGCGTTATGGCCGAGCGGACACACGCTCTTCAGGCAGTATTTGCAGTCGACGTCGTGCGACAGCACGCGATTCGCGACCGCCCACGGCGTGTGCTGCGGATTCGTGAGCGCGTAGAGATCGACGACGGGCGTCCCGACCGCCGCCGCGATGTGCGCGGGCGCCGAGTTGTTGCAGACGACGATCTGCGCCGCCTGCAGCAGGGCCGCGGTCTCGGCGAGGTCGAACAGTCCCGCAAGCGAGACGGTGCCGTCGACGCGCGCGGCAATGCCGCATGCGCTGTCGAGGTCGTCCGTGCCTCCGGCGATGCCGATCTGCCAGCGTCCGGTGGCCTGCAGCTGCGCGATTGCCGCCGCGAGCAGATGATCCGGATAGCGGCGCGATGCGGCCGTCGCGCCCGGATGCACGATCAGCCAGGGGCGGCGCGGCTGCATGCCCATCGCGACCGCTTTCTGCAGCATGTCGCGCCGCGCCTCTTCGCGCACGGGAAACTGCAGACGCATGTCGCGCACCTGCGCGCCAAGGCTCGCGACGAGGTCGAGCTGTCGTTGCACCTCGTGACGCACGCCGGCGTGCGCGTCGCGATCGGGATCGGCGCGCCAGTCGGTGAGCAGCGCATAGGGATTCTCGCGGCAATACGCCGCCCGCCGCGGAATGCCGGCCAGGAACAGCAGCATCGCCGCGGGCAGCGCGCTCTGCGTGTAGACGCTGAAGACGACGCCGGCGTCGAACGCATGCTGGCGCAGGCGCTCGACGAGCATCGCCGTGGCGATCGGCGACACGGGCCGCGTCTGCGACGGCTTCATCCACGGCGCGGCGAACGCGATCACCTCGTCCACGAACGGCAGCTCGCGGGCCACGGGCGCGGCGGCGGGCGACGTGAGCAGCGTGAGCGAGCGTGTGTCGCGACCTTCCTTCAACGCGCGCAGCGCCGGGGTCGTCATCAACAGGTCGCCGATGCCGTCGAGCCGCACGGCCAGGATCGACCGGACGCCATCCCATCCGCGTTGCGTGCTCATCGCCGATCGCCACGTGAACGGCGGCGCCCGCCTCACGAAAACGCCGCCCGTGCGGGCGCGATGCGCGCCGCGCGCGTGCGGCCGAGCACGATCGCCGCGGCGTCCGCGATGTCGTACACGATCGCGTTCGGCGTGCGCAAACGGCCGCCGCGCCAGCGCGTCTCGCCGCCCCGGTCGACGAGGATCGTGCGGCAGCCTGCGCGCGCGCCGGCTTCGACGTCGTCGAGGATGTCGCCGATCATCCACGACCGCTCGAGCGCGACATCGTGCACGCTGGCGGCGTCGAGCAACAGCCCGGGCCGCGGCTTGCGGCACGTGCACGCCAGCATGCTGCCCCGGCCGTTCGGATGATGCGGGCACCAGCCGTATGCGGTTATGACGACGCCGTACGGTGCGAGCAGTTCGTCGAGGCGCGACTCGACGGCGCGTAGCGCGCTCGAGGCGAAGCGGCCGAGCGCGACGCCGGGCTGGTTCGACACGACGATCAGCAGGTATCCGGCGTCCTGCAACGCACGCAGCGCGGGCCCGACGTTCGGCAACAGGTCGACGCGCGCCGGGTCGACGTTGTACGGGACGTCGTGCACGAGCGTGCCGTCCTTGTCGAGGAACACCGCGCGTGCGAGCTCGGGCATCACGGCCATGACGTCTCCTGCACCGGCAGCACGGTGATCTCGGCGATGACCGATTCGCGCGGTTGTGTGAGCGCGAAGCGCACCGCGCGCGCGACATGGCGCGGATCCTGCAGCTTCGCCGGGTCCAGATCGGGAAAGCGCTCGAGGAGGAACGGCGTGCGCATGCCGCCGGCGATGACGGCCGTCACGCGCACGTCGTGCGCGCGGAGCTCCGCATGCAGCGCGTACGACAGGCCGAGCAGCCCCCACTTGCTCGCGTGATAGGCGCTTGCGTTCGCCCACCCGCGCTTGGCCGCCGTGGAGGCGACGTTCACGATGTCGCCGCGCGTCTCGCGCAGCAACGGAAGCGCGAATTTCGAAAGCAGGAACGGGCCGCGCAGGTTGGTGCGGAGGATGGCGTCCCAGTCGGCGACGTCGAGCGTGTCGACGCCGGTCGTGCGATCGATGCCGGCGTTGTTGACGAGCGCATCGAGGCGCCCGCAGACGCGCTTCGCTTCGCCGAGGAAGCGGCGCACATCCTCTTCCTGGCCGACGTCGCCGCGCAACGCATGAGCCGTCGCGCCCTGGCTGCGCAGTGCTTCGACCGTGCCGTCGGCGCGCTCGCTGCGATCGGCGACCAGCACGCTCGCCCCGGCCTGCGCGAGCTCGCCGCAGATCGCTGCCCCGAGACCCTGTCCGCCCCCGGTGACGAGGACGACCTTGCCGTGCATGCGCTCGGTATCCAATCGGTCAGCGCGCCTGGACGAGGGCCGGGCGCGCGAGCGGGGCGCTCGCGGCCACATCGGCGTATACGTCGGCCAGCGCACGCGCAATCCCGCGCCACGTGAACTTGTCCCACGCGCGATGACGTGCCCGTTTGCCGAGCAGCCGAGGTATGGAGGGATCGCTGAACACGTGGGCGAGGCGACGCGCGAGCGCGTCGGCGTTCCTCGCTTCGACCAGAAAGCCGGTGCGGCCATCCTCGACCGAGTATTGAATGCCCCCTACGCGCGCGCCGATCACCGGTGTGCCGCAGGCCATTGCTTCGACGGGCGTGATGCCGAACGGCTCGTACCACGGCATCGTCACGAACACGTCGGCGGCGCTGTAGAAATAGCGCAGCTCGGAGCGCGCGCGCTGGCCGATGAAGATCACGTCCGCGCCGACGCGTTCCTCGAGCGCGATGCGTTGCAGGCGGCCGATCTCGGGCGTGCGCGCCGGATCCGGCTCGGCCGATTCGCCGCCGACGATGACGAGCAGCGGACGCAGCGTGTAGCGCCGCGCGAGGATGCCCAGCGCGCGGATGACGGTGTCGACGCCCTTGCGCGGAACCATGCGCCCGAGCTGCAGCACGATCGGCCGATCCTGCGGAAGCCCGAGTTGCGCGCGCGCACGATGCCGTTCGACCGGCTGCAACTCGTCGGGGTCGAAGCCGCACGGGATCATGCGCAGTCGCGCGGCCGGAGTGCGGTAATGTCGCTGCAGGTCCGATTCGTCCTGCGGGCACTCGGCGACGACGGCGTCGGCACCGTCGATCACCAGCTGCTCGAGCAAGCAGCGCTCGCGCGGGAACTCGTCGTTGGGCTGATGCATGAGCCGCACGCGACCGAGCGCGTGGAACGTCACTACGTAGGGAATGCCCAGCCGTTCCTTCAACGCGCGCGCCACGAGGCCCGACATGAAGAAGTGCGCATGACACACTGCGTACGGGTCGCCGCGGTCGCGTGCGGCGCGCGCCTCGTCGGCGACCGCGCGCGCGAATTGCGCCATGTACGGAAGCAACGCTTCCTTGCGCACGAAGTGTGCGGGACCGGCATCGACGTGGAACACGCGAACACCGGGCAGCCACTCGACGACGGGCGGAAGATCCGCCGCGTCGCGGCGCGTGAATACGTCGACGGCGTGACCGAGGCGCGCGAGCTCGCGCGCCGTGTGCGCGACATAGATGTTCTGTCCGCCCGCATCGACACCGCCGATCGTTGCGAGCGGCGACGCATGGTCGCTCACCATCGCGATGCGCGCACCCGTCGCGGGTTGTCGCAGTGCATCCAGGGGAGTTATCGACTCGAACATGAAGCTAAGGCCGCTTGATGTCCGATCTTCTGCAAACCGCGTGCCGTTTCGTCGTGCGAAAGCGCTTCTCTCCAGCGACAACGACGCGTGCGCGCACATGCGCGCTTGCGACGCTGCAATTCTTACCGGCAAGCTTGAACGACAGCGCCGCGCGTGTCGGCGGCGCGACGGCGCTTGCGAGCTTAGCGGTGTGCGACGGGAATGCGCAGCACGAAACCGCAACCGCCGTCGTTTGCGACGGACGCATCACCGCCCTGCGCTTCGACGATCAGGCGTCCCGCGATCGCAGCGGAATACGGCGATTCCGCCGTGCCGGTGATGCGAAACAGGCTTGCCACGAGCTCGCCCGGCAGCGTGCCGTGCGACGTCGTGACGGTGAGCGACGTCACGTGCTCGTCGGGAGCGGGCATCGCTGCGCGCCAGGTCACTCGCGCCTGAGCGGGCGCGAGGTCGAGCACGCTGATCGTGAAGACGAGCAACGCGAGCCGCACGAGCCGCGGGTCGCCCACGACGAGCATGGGCGTCGCCGGTACGTCCGCGTCGAGTTCGATCTCGCGCAACGCCGCGTCGTGATGCAGCACGCGTGCGACGTCGCGCAGCATGGCAGCGATGTCGATGCTTTCGCGCGACGCGGGCGTCGGCACGGCGAGCGAATGAATTTCCTCGAGGTTCGCCGCGAGCCGCGCCGTTTCGTTGCGCAGCACGTCGACGTAACGCAGCCATCGGTCGCGCAGCGCCGCCGCCACCGCAGCCTGGCCGTTGCGCTCGATCGTCGACGCAAGCAGCGCCAGCGTGAGCGTGAAGTTGTTGAGCGGTCCCTTCGCCGCGTGCACCAGTCCCGTCAACGCGTGGCGTGTCGCCTGCGCTTCGCTCGCGAGCAGCAACGCTCGATCGCTCGGCAGTAGCCGGTCGCGCTCGCGCAGCAGCATGATGCGCTGCATGCCGGGCGCACGCGCGACGTCGTGCACCTCGAAGCGGATCGCACGCGGCCCATGCGGCGTCGCGAGATCGGCCCGGCCGTGATGCGCCGCGCCCTCGGGAAGCCGATCGGGCCAGCCCGCGACGCCGAGCTGGGCAGCGATGTCTTCCCACCGGCTGCGCAGCTGCGCTTCGCTGGCGGCGCCGAGCAATTCGCAAGCGCCGGGACTCGCGAAGACGATGCCGCGAGCATCGAGCACGAGCACGCTGGCCTGCAGCAGTCGCGCGAGAAGCCGGCTGTCGGTCAGGCCCGAATCGTGCAAGTCCATCGGCATGTCCGCCCGCGCGCTCAGCGCGTGCGCTTGATCATTTCGCAAAGGCCGCAATGCCTACGCCGCCGCCCACCGTGGATCTCAAGCTGCTGATCGTCGACGACGATCCGAACACGCGCGATCTGCTCGCCGATGCGCTCGCGGTGCGCGGCGGGCACGTGCGCGCGGTCGGCAGCGCCAGCGAGGCGAGAAGCACCCTCGTCGCCTGGCACCCCGATCTCGTCATTTCGGACGTCGACATGCCGCGCGAGACCGGATACGAATTGATCCGGCGCGTGCGCCACCTGCCCGCGCGCGAAGGTGGCACGACGCCCGCCATCGCGTGCACCGGGTACACGCGTCCCGAGGATCGCCTGCGTGCGATGCACGCGGGATTCGATGCGGTCGTCACGAAGCCGGTCGATCTCGACGAGCTGCTGCGCGCGATCGTTCAGCTCGCCGGAGTGCGCGGTCCGCTTTGCGTCGCGTCCGTCGCTCCGGCAGCCGACGCCGCCGAGCCTGGTGCGGACGCCGAAGCGCGCAAGTCGGCCCCCGATTCGTAGGCGCGCAACCGGTTGTAGAGCGTCTTGACGCTGATGCCGAGGATCTCGGCGGCAGCTTCCTTCGTGTGCGTATGCTGGACCGTGGCGAGGATCAGCCGCTTCTCGACGGCATCGATGCGGTCGCCGACGCCGACCTGAAACGAGCGCCCGCTGAAGTCCGCGGCGAGCGTCGGTTCGGGAGCGAGCCCGACCTGCGTGATCCATTCGCCGTCGGTCATGATGAACGCCCGGTGCACGGCGTTGCCCAGCTCACGCACGTTGCCGGGCCAGTGATATCGCTTGAGCCGGTCGATCGCCGCCGGCGTGAACGCCTTGTTCGTGTTGCCCTTCCGGTTCAGTTCGGCGAGGAAGTGCGCGGCGAGCAGCTCGATATCCTCGCTGTGTTCGCGAAGCGGGGGCACGTACAGCGGAAAGACCTGCAGCCGATACAGCAGGTCCTTGCGCAGCTTTCCTGAGGCGACCGCATCGTGCGGATTGCGGTTGCTCGCCGCGAGCACGCGCACGTCGATCTCGATCGGACGATCCGACCCGACGCGGCTCACCGTCTGCGTCTCGAGCACGCGCAGCAGCTTCACCTGCAGGTCCATCGGCATCTCGGTGATTTCGTCGAGAAAGAGCGTGCCGCCGTGCGCACGCTCGAAATAACCGCGGTGCTGGCGGTTCGCGCCGGTGAAGCTGCCTTTTTCGTGGCCGAACAGCTCGCTTTCGATGATCTGCGGCGAGATCGCGCCGCAGTTGACGGCGAGGAACGGCCGCAACCGGCGACGGCTGACCTCGTGGATCGTCTGCGCGACCATCTCCTTTCCGGTGCCGCTCTCGCCGGTGATGAACACCGTGGCGTTCGTCGGAGCGACGCGACTCACCTGGTCGTAGAGGCGCTGCATCGCCGACGACGCACCGACGAGCCTGCCGTAGTGGCCGAGGGAGCGCAACTCGCTGCGCAGGTCCTTGACTTCGGCCGACAGCTCGGGCGGGCGCGCGACGCGCGACAGCACGCCGCGCAGCTGGGAGAGGTTGATCGGCTTCAGCAGGTAATCGGTGGCGCCATGGCGCATCGCCTCGATCGAGCTCTCGAGCGTCGCATGCCCGGTGATGACGATCACCTGCGCGTTCGACTCGCGAATGGTTGCGTCGCGCAACAATTCGAGGCCGTTGCCGTCGGGAAGAATCAAATCGAGGAGGATCACGTCGGGCGACGTGCCGAGCAGGTCGCGCGCGCCCTGCAGCGAATCGGCGCGTGCGGTCGTGAAGCCGTTGTCGGCGACGAGTTCCGCCAGCGCGGCCGCGGCATTGGCGTCGTCGTCGACGATCAGTGCGTGAGGCATTTACGGGCTGCCGTTGGAAGGAGACACCGTGGTTCGCGCAAGGAGCATACCGATGGCGCGAGCGGCGGCAGGTGCATGAATCTGCAACGTTATCACGCCGGCGAACGCGCCGTCGCCGAACCGCGCGTAATTATTACCTCCCCGCGATGAAAATTGCGGGGCCGACGTGGGCGCTTCGCACACGCTCGCACCGCGCCGGCCGGTGTAGCGATCCCGCGACAGCGCTGTTTTTGCACGCGATTTTCGGCCGCGCGCGGCCCGCGCACGTGGCCTTTCATGGCATCGAATCTGCTAAATCGGCGGGGGGCATCCCATTCATCTCATTTGGAGAACGCTTATGAATCGCGCATTGATCACACTGCTTTGTGCGGGGCTCGTGGTCGGCGTCGCGGGTTGCAATCGCGAATCGTCGACGACGACGAGCACCACGCCGCCCGTCGTGACGCCGTCGCCGTCGACCTCGTCGTCGTCGAGCACCACCACGCCGTCGACTCCGCCGAGCTCGTCGTCTTCCAGCTCGTCGATGTCGCCGAGCACGCCGCCGTCGACGTCGTCCAGCTCGTCGGGCAGCCCGTCGTCGTCCGGCACGAGCTCGTCGGCCTCCAGCACGTCGCCATCGTCCACGTCGTCGTCGATGAGCTCCTCATCGCCGAGCTCGGCGGGAGCGGCCACGTCCACGACGCCGAATTCCGAGAACAAGGGCAAGTAACCACCCGGTTGACAGATCGCATCGCACGCAAGATAGTGCGCGGGGACATGGTTCGATGACCCCGGCCGCCGCGCCGGAGGTCGCCGCTGGACGGGGAATACCCGGGAGACCTGCCGGCAATCGGTGGCGCGTTCGGGAACGAACGCCGAGAACGGTTCGACGGATGCATCTGCTCGACGTCACGATGCTGTACGCGCCGACCAGCGGCGGCGTCGTACGGTACCTCCGAGCCAAACGCGACTGGCTGCGACGCCACACGTCGATCCGCCATTCATTGCTAGTCCCGGGCGCGAACGACGCGCACGGGCGTCACGGTGAAATCTACTTGCGCACGTGGGCTTGGCGGCCGCGTGGTCACCGCTGGCCGTTTGCCGCAAGGCGCTGGTCGAACGAGATCCGCGCCTGCGCGCCCGACCTGATCGAGGCCGGCGACGCGGGGCCCGAGGCGTGGGCGGCGCTGCATGCCGCCGAGGCGCTCGACGTCCCGTTGATCGCGTTTTGCCACAGCGACATCGTCCGCATGGCGCAGCGGCGCCTCGGTGCGCTGCCCGGCGCGGCGGTGCAGCTGTACGCGCGCGAGTTCTACCGGCGCTGCGACCTCGTGATCGCGCCGAGCGCGTTCATGCGCGAGCGCCTCGTCGACTGGGGCGTCGAGCGGGTCGTCGTCCAGCCGCTCGGCGTGGACGTCGACGCGTTTTCGCCGGCCCGCCGCTCGCTCGCGCTGCGGCGCGAACTCGGCCTGCCTGCGCGTGTGCGCCTGCTCGCGTACGCGGGCCGCTTTTCGCAGGAAAAGAACGTCGGCGTGCTGCTCGATGCATTCAGAGCGCTGGGCGACGACTACCACCTCGTGCTTGCGGGGCCTGCGAGCCCGCTGCCGCTGCCGCGCAACGTGACGCTGCTGCCGTTCCTGCATTCGTCGCTCGAGCTCGCGCGCATTCTGGCGAGTGCCGATGGCCTCGTGCACGCCGGCGATCAGGAGACGTTCGGGCTGGTGCTGCTCGAGGC
>AR_comb_assmDRAFT_10367673_pt1 | contig 10859 bp, 7 predicted proteins | sample ArasoioldDNA_FD_10543 | JGI IMG/M metagenome (IMG submission 10543) | reverse complement strand
GCGAGGCGCCCGTTGACGATCGGGGGCCGCACGATCCACAGGGCCAGAACGAGGCACAGGAGGACCCCCACGGCGCCCAGCGCGACGCGAAATAGACCATCGCCGAGCGGCCAGTCGCGTACTCGGGCCAGCGTGCGCTCCCCCGTCGGGCCGTAACGCGTGTGCAGCGCAACCGTTGCGATTCCCAAGCAGGTGGCCGCGAGGATCCCGTTCGCGGGGATCCGGGCCGAGAAATCGAACACGCTATGCACGAGCAGGGCGAGGACGGCACCCAGCGCCCCGACACCGAGCCCCACGCTGAAAGGATCGCTCCGGCGGGCGCCCTCCGCCTCGCCGCCGCCGACCGGGCAGCTAGCGCACCCCAGCAGGTGCGCTCCCACGAGGTCTCGCCCCGTCGTCCAGAACGCGGCCAAAAGAATCAGTGCCCCGACGACCCCCAGCTCCAGCAGCACTTGAAGGAGATCGTTGTGGGCGAATGTGTAGTAGACGTGACCCGGGTCGAGCACGGCGGGCTGGTAGCGCAGGTAGAGATCCTGATACGTGCCCAGGCCCAACCCGAACAGCGGGAACGACTTGAGCATTGGCAAGCTGCTCACGCTCTGTACCCAGCGGCCGATATAGTCGGCGTGCCGGACTCGCTGCAGAAACGGCTCGAACCCGATCCACGCCGCGTACCCCGCGGCCGACACGAGCAGGATGGCGACCAGCGCCAAGCTGCGTCGCATGCGTCCCAGACCGCCGAGAAGAGCCAGGACCGCGAGTAGCCCGGCCAGTCCGCTCACCACGGCCCCCCGGCTGAGCGTGAACACGACCGCCACCGCCATCACCAGCAGGGCCACGAATGGGAGATAGTGACGCGCTGCCTGCTCTCGCTGCACCGGAGATCGGAGCAGATGTCGGAGCGTCGGCGCACGGGTGGCCGAGCTACGCTTCGAAAGCAGGTGGCCGACACCGAGGAGGATCAGCATGACCAGCCAGGTGCCGAAGTGATCCGGGTTCGCGAACGTGCCGGAGAGGCGGCCGGTGGCCGGAGTGCTGCGCCAACGGAGCAGCCAGGCGTCGCGGCCGATATAGTCCAGCAGTCCGAGGAACGCGAGCACGCCGCCGACGATCAGCAATGTGCTCACCAGCCGGTCGAGCTGCGACCGTGTCCGGATCAACTGGACCACGAGCATGTAGGCGCCCGCGTACACGACGAAAACCAGGAGGGCCTGCATGGTGTGGGTCGGAGCGATGGTGCCCACCGTCAGAAAGAACGGTGGGAATCGCGGCGGCGCCGCGAGATCGCCGGGAGGAGCGAGCGCCCAGGAGACCAGCGGTCCGTTGCCCAGGGTGAGCTGGACGAGCACGAGAGCGATCAGCAGCGCCAGGAAGGGATCCGGCGCCGAGCGGCGCCAGGAGAGCCGACGCTCGACCACCATCGCGAGGAGCCAGCTCAGTAGCGCTAGCAGGGCCAACAATTCGGCAACCGCCAGCGGCCACCCTCTATCGGCGCCAGATGCGAGGGGACTCCACAGCAGGAGCGCGTACAGGACGGCGCGACTGAGTCGTTCTAGCGGGTGAGGCGAAAAGCCCGGAATGTCACTTCCTCAGGAGCGCAACGCGCTACTGGCCCTGCTGCCCCTGGCAGTTCTGCTGGCTTCCTCCGGGGCTCGCACAGTTCTTGTTGCCCTGATCCTGGTTCTGATTCTGATTCTGTTCGTTGACAACTTGATTGACGCCGAGGGTCGACGGCGGCCCGAGATCCAACGGTGCGCCGGTGGTATTGAAGCTGATCGGTGGGGCGCCGGTCGTCGAGAAGCCCGCGATGCTGGTCACCAGCTGCTCGATGTTGGCGGGTACCGTCACCGGCGCATTCAGGAGCGCGGTGCCGGCCGTGGCGGTGTTCGACGTGGTCTGCAGCTGTGGCGGAGTCGCCACCGGCGGGCCACAGTCGGTCGTCGAATACCCCGCGACGACCATCTGGCGTCTGGGCTGGGCCCGGGCGACGGTGATGCACTCGATGCGAGGCTGGATCCGGGCGTTCGGCTCCGGCTCCACCGCGACGAGGCTCTGCACTCCGTCGGTGAAGACCCACACGATCGTTCCCCTCGCCGCCGCCACCGCGGTGGGCGTCGAGATGCCGAAGTTCGACTGGCGAGCCCGCACCAGCGTGATAGAAGTCTGGGCGATCGCCGCGCGCACCTTCCCCACGACGAGGTGCAGGAGGACGAATCGGGTCTGGTTCTGCGGGTCGTACTCCAGCTTCGTGATCAGCATCCGGCTATTCTCGACCAGCAACGCGGTGCTGCCGTCCGGCATCTCGAGCTCCGCCTGAGCACCGGAGAACGACCGGATATCATCACCCTCCACGAGCCGCGCCCCGATGACCGCGGGGATCCACTGGGTCTGGCCCTTCTTCAGCACCTCGACGCGGCCGATGACGCGCTTGAGCTCGGCGCTCACGGGCGGCGGCTGTTGTCCGTAGACCGGGGACGCCGTGACCAGGTGCACGGCCGCCAAGGCAACGACCAGCGCTGCCAGGCCCCTACTCGTACGCGCCCCCCGCATGCTTTGGGTTCCTCGCTCCTCAGACCCGATCCTGGATGATGTATTGCATCAATAGGCCCGCGCAGGCTCTTTTGTCAAGGAAGCGCCGACTCGCACGCGCTCCGTCGCCTCTCGAATGCCCAGCAGCTCGTACACCACGATGGGCCGGCTCTTGCCCTTGACCGTCGTCTCGCCCAGCCGCCGCACCTCCAGCACGTCCTGGGCCGCCAGATACGTCGTCTCGCTGATGATGACCGATGTCGAGGTCTTGAACTCCTTGTTCAAGGATTCCACCCGGGCCCCGACGTTGACCCCGTCGCCGGCCACCGTGTAGTCGAACAGCTGCTCGGAACCGAGGTTGCCGACCATCATGTCGCCCGTATTGATGCCAATCCCGATCCGGAACGGCTCCCGGCCCTCCGCCTCCCAGCGCGCCCGAAGCGTCTCCAGCTCCTTGATCATGCCGAGCGCCGCGCGGCAGGCTCGCTCGGCGTGGTCAGGCAGCGGCACCGGAGCCCCGAACACGGCCATCACCCCGTCGCCGATGAACTTGTCGAGCGTACCCTGCTGCGCCAGGACCTGGTCCACCATGCGCGTGAGATACTCCCGCAGCATCTGGACCACCTCCTGGGGCTCGTGAGCCTCCGTATAGGTCGTAAAATCGCGGATGTCTGAGAACAGCACGGTGAGGTTCCGGATCTCGCCACCGAACTGCAGGGCGGCGGGATTGTCCATGAGCCGCTCCACGACCTCCGGGCTCACGAACTGCTGGAACGCGCGCTTCGTCCAGAGCCGTTGACGCTCCTCGGTGAGCAGGCGATACACCGTGATGCCGACGAAGGTCAGCCCCAGAGCCAGCGTCGGGTAGACCACGGGAAGCCACAGCCCCAGGCGGAACGCGAGGTGGACCAAGCCAAAGAGGATCCCCCACAGGAGCGCGACCGCCACCACGCTGACCGCGGGCCGCAGACGGGGCAGCAACCACGCCAGCGTCAGCGGCAGGAACAGGATACCCGCCAGCTCGACGAGCTCTACCCAGTCCGGACGCCGGAGGAACCGGCCGCTCAGGAGGTTGGCCGCCACGTTGGCGTGCTTCTCCACCCCGGGCATGACCGGGCTCGTCGGGGTGACCCGCAGGTCGTACGTTCCGGCCGCAGTGGCGCCCACGAAGACGATGCGATCGCGCACCGCATCAGGCGGCACCTTTCCGGTCAGCAGATCGACGGCGGACAGGTGTCGGAAGGTCCCGCCGGGTCCGGCGTAGTCGATGAGCATCCGGTCGCGGGGATCGAGGGGCACGTTGACCGAGCCCACACTGAGGGTCCGGCCGAAATCGAGCGTGAGCCGCGTCGGATCCACCCCGGTCGCCACACGGACCGCCTGCACGGCCAGCGAGGGATAGTAGTGGCCTCGATCCTCGAAGACCACCGCCTCCCAGCGGGTCGTTCCGTCGAGGTCGGCCAGCATGGTCACGTGCCCCAGCGTCTGAGCCACTGCCGCGAGCGGGGCGATGGGCGGCGTGGCACTCCGGGCGGCCGGCGGCGGATAGAGCGCCCGCTCGTCACGATGGCGGAAGCTGACCAGCGCCGACTTGAAGGGCGCGCCGGAGGGCTCGGGAGGTGGCCCGGGCCGGTCGGGTCCGACTTCGAACACGATGGGCAGGATCACGCGGCCACTGTCGCGGATGGCCTCGGCCAGCTGGCGATCGTGGTCGGCGGCACGTGCGAAATCATCGAGCTCTCGCTGGACGGCCGACCCGGCCGCGGTACCCGCGAGTCCCAGCGCGCGGAGGCGTTCCGACAGGTGGCTGGCGGCCCGAAGGTCCCCGCTGGCTTCCGGCTCGCTGAGCAGGACGTCGATCGCGATGACGCGGGCGCCGTCCGCCGAGAGCTTCCGCACGAGGTCCGCCATGAGCGAGCGCGGCCAGGGCCAGCGCCCTAGCGCAGCCAGGCTCTTCTCGTCGATGGCGGCGATCACGACCTGGTCGGCCGTCTGGTGCTGAGTGCCGCGCAGCTTGAAGTGGAGATCGTAGAGCCGGACCTCGAGCGCCGTCAGGAAGTCGGGAGCCGACAGGAAGAGGGCACCGACCAGGACGATAACGCCCAGCGCGATCAGGTAGACGCGGCCGCGGGACCCGGTCAGCCGGAATGCCATCAGCGAAGCCGGCGCAGCGCGGCCGGCAGCTCGCCGAGGTGCCGGATGACGCCGTCCGGCTTGACGGGGGCGGTGGCGCGGCCGTCGGCCGTCACCAGGATCACCGCCATTCCGGAATCGCGAGCGCCTTCGACATCGAGGATCGAGTCGTCGCCCACGTGCACCGCCTGCCCGGCCGTTACGCCCAGATCGTCAAGCGTGCGCAGGAAGATCGCCGAAGCCGGTTTCCTGATCCCGCACTCGTCGGAGAACGTCACCGCCCGGAAGAGCGGCAGGAGTCCCGATCGATCGAGGATCTGTCGCAGCACCGCTCCCGGCGTGCGCATCGTGTTGGATACGAGCGCGAGCAGCGCGCCGTCGGACTCGAGCGACTCGAGCGCGCCGCGAGCACCCTCGTCGATCGCGGGCGGCGCGACCAGGGCCGGGCTCGCGTAGGCCTGAATCAGGGCGGCCATCGTGTCGGCGCTCAGCCGCGAGGGAAGGCTCGCGTCGAGTGCCTCCAGGATCGCGCCGACGTGCTCGCCAACCGAGGCGTCGCGGTGCACCTGCCACAGTCTCGCGAGCCACTGGCCCGAGGCGGTGTAGGCCCGGTCCAGCCTGTCCGGCACCACCGAAACGCCGGCGCTGGCCAGCACGGTCTGCATCCCGGCCAGGCGAGGCCGTTTGTAACGGTCGTCGCTCGCCGGCCCGTCGAGGAAAAGGGTACCCCAGAGATCGAGCGTCACCGCGCGGATGGCGCGGCCACGCACCCGCCCGAGGAGGCGCCGGCTCACCTCAGCGCTGTGTGCCGCCTTCATCCGATCCGTAGTAGCGCCGGGAGGCCTGGTAGTAGTAGTAGTAGCCGTCGCGCCGCGAATCCGCCCGGTTGAGCACCACGCCCAGGACGCGTCCTTTAACTGCCTCGATCTGATCGACCACGCGCCGCAGCACATCGTGAGCGGTCTTGCCGACCCGGATCACGAAGATCACCCCGTCGCACTGCGCCGCGAGGGCCGCGGCGTCGCCCACCGCCATCAGCGGGGGGCTGTCGCACAGGACGAGGTCGAACGATTTGCCGGCGGTCCGCAGCCCCTCGTGCATCCGCTGGGAGCCCACGAGCTCGGCCGGATTGGGCGGCAGTGGCCCGCTCGGCAGGACGAAGAGATTGGGCACCAGGGTCGGCTGCGCGACCTCGGCGAACGGTAGGCCCTCCAGCAATGCCGTCGTCAGCCCGCGCGCATTGCTCACGTTGAACAGCCGGTGCAAGGTCGGGCGGCGAAGGTCGGAATCGACGACGCAGACGCGGGAACCGGCCTGGGCGGACACGACCCCGAAGTTGGCGACCGACGTGCTCTTCCCCTCCTCGGGGCCGGCCGACGTGACCACGACCGTACGGCACGGCTGATCGAGTCCCGCGAACTGGATGTTGGTGCGGAGCGTCCGGAAGGCTTCCGACGCCGCGGACTTCGGCTCGCCGAGGGCGATGAGGACCGGATCGGGATGGTGGGGACGCTCTTTGGATTTGCCCTCACGAGCACTCATCCGCGTCGTCTCGCCTGGAACGCCGGCACGATGCCGATCACCGGGAGCCCCAGGTAACGCTCGACGTCGTCTGGAGTCTTCACCGTCGTGTCCAGATATTCAATCGCGAACGCCACCCCGAAGGAAAGGGCCAGGCCCACCGCAACACTCAGCAACAGGTTCCAGATCTTGCGCGGCCGCACTGGCACGGTCGGAACCGTGGCTTGCTCTACGATACGAACGTTGCTGTTCTCGATTCCTCCGGCGACGCCAGTTTCCTTTAGGCGCTTGACCACGGAATCGTACAGGGTCTGATTGGATTCGACTTCGCGCTGGAGATTCTGGTACTGGATCTCCTTCTCGTTCAGCTGTTGCCCCTCGTTACGAAGCTGATTGACCTGGTTGGCCAACGTGTCTTCACGCGCCTTGGCCACCTTGTATTGCGTCTGAACGGCATGCAGCGTGTTCTGGAATTCTGTATCGAGGCGCTGCTTGACCTGCTGAATCTGCGCGTCAATCTTCAGGATCTCGGGATGCTTGTCCTTGTAGACCTTGAGGAGCTTGGACTTTTCAGTCTCGAGGGCCGCAGCTTCAGCCTTCAGCTTGTCAATGAGCACATTGTCCGTCACCGTGAAGATCGTTTGCACGCCGGCAGGCTCTTTGGCGATGCGCGTGAGCTGCTCGAGCTTGGACTCCAAGGACAGTCGCTGGGCCTGGGCTTCCAGAAACGCCTTGTTGAAGTCCATGATCTTCTGGGCGGTGATCTGCCGCTGCTCTTGCATTCCAAGGATGCCCGCCTTGACCCGAAAGTTCTGCAATGCCTGAGAGGACTCGTCGACCTTCGCTCTCAGCCGGCCGGCCTCTTCTGTCAACCAGGCGAGCGCGTCCCGAGCGCCCTTGAGTTTGAGCTCGACGTTGTACTTCGCATAGGCCTCGGCGACCGCGTTGGCTTCCTCTGCCGCAAGTCCCGGATCCGGGCCCTCGACTTTGACCAGGACCAGCCGCGTATTTCGCTTGGGCTCGACGGCGAGCGAGCCGGACAAGCCTCTGGGCGGATCAGTTCCGACTACATTGGACGCCGCCCGCCTCTTGAGCTCGAGCGCCTCGACTGCTCGCTCCACCACCGGGCCGCTTTTGATGATTTCATACTGGGTCGGATAGAAATACGCGTCCCACGGCGTCACGGTGCCGACGGGGGTCACATCCTGGATGTTCAGCACCTTCGGGGCCTCGGGATCGATCAGTACCGTTGTCACTGCCTGGTAGATAGGGACCTGGAGAAAGGTCCAGATCCCGACGGTGAGCACAGTCAAGAGGAAGATTCCAGTCATCAGCCACCGATGCTTACGCAGCATGCGGCGATACTGGGCCCCCGCCAATTGTGGTTCTGATTCTCGCGGGACCATGGCCATCCTATTTAGGGACAAACCCCTTCACTTTAGGCTCCACCACTAAAAAAAACTTTCCGGCACCACCACGACATCGCTCTCCTGGAGCATGACGCCTTTCGCTTCACGGCCGCGCCGGAGAATGTCGTTCATGTCGACCTCGATGACCTTCTGACCCTGCGGGGTCGAGCGGATCACCCGTGTTCGGCCGGGTGACGCCTTGTCGGTGAATCCTCCCGCAAGCGTGATTCCCTCGAGGATGTTCGTCTCCTTGTCGAGCACGTATCCGCCGGGCCTCTTGACCTCGCCGAAGACGAAGTACGAGTTCGCCAACGCCTTCGACACGATGATGGTGTCCTGGTTCCGCACGCCGGTGTTCTCGACCGGATCGCCCGCCTGGATCTTCTCGAGGCTCAGGCGAAGGACCGGGCTCGGAGGGGTACCGTCCGCGGAGTTCGCGTGGTTTCGCAGAAGGATCACCTGCTTGCCGGCCGTCGCAGCCAGCCCGCCGGCCTTGGAGAGGATCTCCAGGACCGTCGTGGGCCCCGTCAGATAGTACACTCCCGGCCTCTCCGCCGCTCCGAGCACCTGGACCTTCTGGGACAGGTACTCCTTGACCCAGACGATGACTTGCGGGTTGACGAGATAGTCCTTCCCCAGCTGCTCGGTGAGCTGCGCCGCGAACTCCTTCGGAGTCGACCCGGCCGCCTTCACGCGGCCGACCAGGGGGAAGGGGACGAACCCGTCCGGGTCAACCGTGTAGTCCCTGGAGAGATCGGCTTGGCCCCACACGGAGATCCCCAACACGTCACGCGGCCCGATGGTGTACTCCTGGGCAGACGACGGGGCGGGCAGACAGACGAACATTGTCAGGGCAGCGAGGAACCAGACGAAGGAGGGGATCGGTCGGACCGTCGCGTATTTCACTTGTGGTATCGGCAGCTTAGGTGCCGAACGGCCATATGTCAAGCCGCCGGCCGGCAGCTAGAACTGGAGCGTGGCTCTCGCGGAAATCCTATCGTCGACGAAGCGAAAGGACGGGAAGTTGGAGTCCCGGCTCGTCCGCAAGTACTCGAGGCCCACCCGCAACCACGGCTGGATGTCGTAGTCGATCTGGGCGCCGGCCACCAGGAACTGATCTTTTCGCCAGTCGGTCATACCGTCCGCGGTTTGCTTGGTCACGTAGTCGTTGACGCCGCCCCCGAGCCGCCCGGTGACGCTCAGCTTCGGGAGCAGTTGCTGAGTGGCCGAGAGCGTCGCGCTCGTGGTGACATAGAACGGGTTGTCTCCGAACGTCGATTCCTGCGGAGCCCGCAAAACGGACAGGGTGAATGTCGTTCGCTCGGTGGGCCGATAGGTAGTATCTCCGTACATGACGGGGCCGACCCAGCCCGGCTGGCTGCTGGAATCGGGATCGCGCAGGAGAACGCCGATCCGCAGCGTCGACGAAAGCTTGGCCGTGATGTCGCCGCGGAGGCCTATCGAGACGATGTGGTCGGTATAGTTTCGGTCCGTCGACGTCTCGAAGAGCACTCGCCCGTAGTTGTAGTAGAGCCCGAGGTCCGCCTTCGGGGTGAACTTCCAGAAGAACGAGGCGCCGCCGAGATACTCATCGCGGTTGATGAGATCGCCGGTGGTGTCCTGGTCGAACCTCACGTCCGTCCACGTGAAGTTCACCCCGGTGGAGAACCTGGTCGTCAGCCGGTACTCCGCCTCGGTCTTCAGGATGTTCGTGTTGCTGATGATCGGCCCGGTCAGCTCGGTGCCCGGCGGCGAATTGGTGCGGGCGAAATCCTCGCGCACGTTGATCAGGGTGCGCGGAAAGTCGAGGTGGATCTGGCCGACCGCGAAGTGATTGACGGTGTCCTGGTTCGTGAGGTCGAGGTACTTGAGGATCTCGGCGCGGTATCCGGCACTTATCGAGTGCGATCCGAACGTGTAGTCTGCCAGGAACCCCGGGATCATCTTGAAAATGATGTCATCCTGGGCGTGACTCGGGACCTGGAAGACGTTGCTCTCGTACTCCACCCTCTGGCTGTAGAAAGGGCTCAGCTTGAGCCCGGGAATCCACTCCCCGAGGTCCAGGGCGAGCGCGGCCGAGCCGAGGGGGACCAGGACGAGCAAGCTCGCCACCAGTGCCGTAGCAATGCGGAGCGATGCCATCCCCTGTACGTCAACCTTCCTGTGGGCGAAGTAGGGGTATCTATCAGACCGGGCGACAGTATCAGTTCTTCGGATCAGAGATCCAAGCTATTTCGGCGGCCCGCGGCGAGCCATCCTCATCCCAGCACTTGCGAGGGTAAGGCGAATGAAACGCAAGGGATAGTAGAGCGCCCGGAGCCAGAGAGGGAGCCGCACGAGCGCCAGCTCTCCGAGCGTTGGGTGCAAAACGATTCGCGCCAGGTAGGAAAGCCGATCTTTTGGCCGCCGGAACAAGCGTCTCGTCAGCAGAGCTTCTCGCCATTCGCCCATCTGTGACGCCGAGGCTGGGAATAGCGGTAGCCAGGATGGCAACGGGCGCCCCGAGTAGTCGGGCGGCAACGCGGTCCCGAAGAGCGCCTGGCTGGCGCCCAGGCTGATCTCGAGCGCCCGTTCGAGCCCGAACCGATGCGCCTTGTCCCTCAGCGTGTCCCAGTCGAGCTTGGCGCGCTCGCAGACCTCGTGGATGTCCACGAGCCATTTCAAGCCCTGCCAGTGATGTCGGGCCGCGTGCACCGCCAGGTAGAGCAGCTCCCACTCGGGGCTCATCGCCCAGGCCTCGATGCCCCAGAACACCTGCGGGCACGCCTCGGCCCAGAGGTCGTCTACCATAGCGGCGTCGCCTCGCCAGCGCCAGGCGATGTCCCAGTGGAGCTCGAGCAGGCAAGGAAAGGTCGGCGCGGCAGGAGTGAAGCTGTACTCCATGGCGCTGCGCACGAGGAACTCGACATCCGAGGGCCGGACCGGGCATCGGTCGGCCTGGTTGTAACCCTCGGCGCGCAGAATCTCGAAGGCCTTCTTCACCCCCTCGCGAGGTACGAGGACATCGAGATCCGAGCAGGAGCGTAGGCTCAGGTCGCCATACAGGGACTCGGCCAGCACGGGTCCTTTCAGAGGCATCGCTCGCACATCGGCTCGAGCGAGCGCTTTCAGCACCCGGATGAGCTGGTCCCTCAAAACCACGTTCCGGATGGCATTCTGTCGATGGCCCGTCTCGAGCACGGCTCGGACCTCGAGCGGGACACCGGCGAAGCCGAGCTGCTTGAGGTTCCGCGCCAGAAGCGGAAGCAAGCCGTTCACCTCTGCCTG
>AR_comb_assmDRAFT_10030887_pt1 | contig 10859 bp, 5 predicted proteins | sample ArasoioldDNA_FD_10543 | JGI IMG/M metagenome (IMG submission 10543) | reverse complement strand
ATCTATCGCTGGATACCTTATTGTTCGGCTGCAGCTACAATTACAACCGGAGAAAAGATCTCCAATTTTACTTACAATACGATCAACAATAACTCAGCTTCAACGGCTGTGTATGAAAACTTCAGCAATCTTATAACCACGATAAATCTTTTTCCGGCATCAACACTTCCTTTCTCTGTATCCGTTTCATCGTTTACAGCAACCGACCAGGTTGTGATGTTTATTGATTTCAACCATAACGGCGACTTCAGTGATCCCGGAGAAACTGTATTTACATCCACCTCGCCATTGGCATCGGGTACGATAACGGGAAATATAACTGTTCCTGCACTTTCTTCTACAGTTCTGCAAGGACGCACCCGTTTACGCATTCGCCTGCATGATACGGGCACAGGACCCAATGCAACATCATGCGGCACTTCAACAAATGGACAAGTAGAAGATTACAGCATAGATATTCAACCCTGCACTGCTGTATCAATAACTGCTCAACCCGCTAACACTTCTATCTGCACCGGTGGTAACGGTTCAATCAGTATTGGTACGACGGGTACGGGCCTTACTTATCAATGGCAAGTGAGCACAGATGCCGGAGCAAACTACAACAACGTTAATAACACAGGTGTATATTCCGGTGCAACAACAAGTACCTTAAATATAAACGGTGCAGCATCCGCAATGAATGGTTACATGTACAAAGTAGTGATCAATGGTACATGTACCTCTCCTAATGTTACTTCCTCTGCAGCTACATTAACAATCAACACACCTGCTGCAATTACTGCTAATCCCGCAAACAGCACGGTATGCGAAAAGACAAATGCCAGCTTTACAGTCGCTGCTACCGGTTCTTCCCTGCAATATCAATGGCAGGTAAGTACTGATGGTGGCATGAATTATTCAAACCTTGCAGGCGCTACATCGGCAACTTTGAATTTACCTTCTGTTACAAAAGACTTAACATTGAACAGGTACAGGGCAATCGTCACTGTTCCTTCCTGTGGATCGATAACCTCAGGTGCTGCTATCTTAAAAGTAAACCCGCAACCAGACGTAACATTAACATCAGCCCCTGGTGCCCAAATAAAACCAGGAACAACACTTACCCTGTTCGCAACAAGTAATCCGGCTGGTGCTACATATAGCTGGACACTCAATGGTGCTGTCGTTCCGGGTGCAACATCCAGTACGCTTACGGTAAATGTTGGTGGATTAGGTAAATACATAGCAACGGTTACAGACGTCAACGGATGCACGAACGTTACCGGCGAATTGACATTGACTGCGCTTCAGAGCAATGAACTATTTATTTATCCCAATCCAACGGCTGATGGAATCGTTCACGTACGCTTTTATAATGCCTGGCTGGATGAAAGGATCATTAGTGTATTTAATACAAACGGTGCTCTCGTATTCCAGAAGGCATATCCCATGAGCACGCCCTATCAGGAATGTACGATGGATCTGGGCCATATTGCAGCCGGCATTTATACTGTCGAAGTCAAACACCGGCATGAGAACCTAAAAGCTATTGGAAAATTAATCGTACGATAATTAATAACAAGGCAGTCCCGCATCGTGCGGGACTGCCATTTCAATAAAACCATTTAACTGCACTCTCAAAAATCAAGGAAATGAAAAAACTCTACTTATTGTTGATAATATGTGTTGCGCTGGTTTCGTGCATTACTTTTTTTACGTTGAACAGGCAACCATCACACCGTGCGCCTATCACTGAAGCAACCGAAAACGAGGAGGCTGAAGAGGAAGAACATGAAAATGATTTGTATGATGGTCCTGCCGCAAAGGATCAAATGGAGTTTGACCAGATGAAAGATCCGTCTCTTGGTTATGTGCCGTATACAAGATTGAAGAATGCTATTGAGTATACAAACCAGCTCAAACATGAGGCAGCTGCTACTCACCGCTTAAATTTATTATGGCAGGAAAGAGGACCGATATATGATTCAACGGGACCAAGCAATGGTAACACACGCGGCGGAAATTTATATACCTCCGGACGAATGGCTGCCGTATTGATCGATACATTGAATGATCCAACAGGTAATACAGTTGTCGTTGGTGGTATTTCAGGTGGCGTATGGAGATGCACCAACTTTCTTTCAGCAGTTGCTGACTGGCGGAACGTGTTTGATTATTTCGATAACATGGCTATCTCTTCCATTTGCCAGGATCCTTCCAATCCATCAGTCATGTATTTTTCTACCGGTGAAGCTACCAGTAACGCCGATGCTCATTTCGGTCAGGGCATTTGGAAATCTACCGATAAAGGACAAAGCTGGAATTTCCTTCCTTCCACTGTTACATTTATCCGCAATTTCAAAATCGTTTGCGATAATGCCGGAAATGTTTACCTCGGTGCACGTACCACTGCTGCACCTGCTTTACAAACCAACGGTATGATGCGATCAAGTGATGGTGGAACAACCTGGGTGAATATTACTCCAACAATTGTTGGAACCGCCACTGCTACCGCAACCTGTACGGATATTGAATTAAGCAGTACCGGCAAATTGCACGCAAGCTTTGGTTACGGAACAGGCGGTACTACCGTTCGAACTTTTGTTACCAATACTCCTGCGACTGTTACTCCCGCAACCTGGATACAAGGCACAGGTGTAAGATCATCCGGAGCAGTTGCTGTTAGATTGGAACTCGCTTGTCTTGCCGATACACTTTATGGTGTCACCTGCAATACAGCTTACAATGCTGACAGCTGTTATAAATCCGTAGACGGAGGTCTTACCTGGGTCAAACAAAATACAGCTGTGATGCCTGCCGGAATATTAAGCGGGCAGGGATGGTATAATGAAACACTTGCTATCAATCCTGAAAATTCCAATGAGCTTTTATGTGGCGGACTGGATGCTTACCGTTCTACCAATGGCGGAGTCACCTGGCCAACAAGAGTCACATTCTGGGTAACGACTGTTCCATACGTTCATGCCGATCACCACTACATGACCTGGTGGAAAAAAGGAAATGAAAGCAGGGTAGTGATTGGTTGCGACGGAGGAATTTTTTATTCCAATGATGGAGGTTTAAGCTGGTTAGATAAAAATCGCAACCTCGGTTTAAAACAATTTTATGCAGCCGCCATTCACCCTGCTGCAGGTTCTCCTTATTTATTGGCAGGTGCACAGGACAACGGAACGCATCAATTAAAGAATCCCGGTCTCAGTTATTCAATAGAAGTAACGGGAGGCGATGGCATGTACAGTTACATCAACCAACTTGATCCTAACGTACAGTTCGGCAGCTATGTTTATAATCAATACCGTCGTTCAATCAATGGTGGGCAAACTTGGACATCGGTTAACTTAAATACGGGCACAGGATTATTTGCCAATCCATTCGATTACGATGATGCCCAAAATATCATGTATGCCTGCTTTTCGGCAAATAACATCTTACGCTGGCCGAATGCAAACACTGCGAATACTTCAAACACTTTAGCCGTTCCGCTTTTGGGTGGCGGACAGGCCGGTGGCATCAAAGTTTCTCCGTATACATTGAACCGAGTTTATCTCGGGGGTACATCCGGTAAAATAGTTCGGGTAGATAATGCTAATGGCGCAGCAACGTTCACCGACCTCACACAAGCAGGAATGCCTGCAGGAAATATTCACTGCATCAATGTTGGTTCTTCCGACAATTTCCTTGTAGCAACGATGACCAACTTCGGTATCAACAACGTTTGGTATAGCAACAACGGCGGTACATCATGGACAGCTATTGATGGCAATCTTCCAGATATGCCTGTTTGGTGGGCATTATTTGATCCATCTGATGATAATCGTTTAGTGCTGGCTACAGAAACAGGGGTTTGGACAACAGACCTGGTAAATGGAGCAGCAACCGTATGGGATATCAATCCCGGATTGCCGACTACACGTGTGTCTATGCTCAGGATGCGCAGCAGTGACAGAACCGTTGTAGCCGCAACGTATGGAAGAGGATTGTTCACAGCAGTATTCCCGGGGGCAACACCGCAAGTAAGTTTTGTACAATCATCAAGCAGTGTAACCGAAAGAACCGAGGTAACAACTGGCTGTCGTTCTTATAAAGATTACCCTGTCAATGTTGGAATCGTTAATACACCCACAGGCGATGCTACAGTAACCGTGACTGTACAAAGTGGAACTGCAACACGCGGTGTTGATTATGATTTTACAACGAATGGAAACTTTACTACGCCATCTAATCAACTGGTGTTTCCAAACGGTGTTACAGGAGCAGGTACTTTGAAACCGGTCATAGTTCGCATTTATGATGATGCTGAAGTTGAATCGCCGGAATCTTTCACTATTGGATTAGCAGTAAGCGGCACCACGAACGCATCTACCGGGCCGGTGAACACACACACGATGACGATTGTTGATAATGATCGCTTCCCCGTTCCATATGTGTCTTCCAATTTCACTATTGGCACGTTCAACACTGATCTTACTTCACTCAACACACCGTTCGATGGAACAAAACTTAAACACCGGATACAACTTTTATACAGGGCCAGTGAACTGAATGCAGCCGGCATTACCACCGCAGCTAAACTCAGTTCTATGACTGTCCGGGTTAAGACAAAGAATACGACACAGCCATTTAAGAACCTGAACATATCAATGGCAAATGTTGGTACCGTAAACCTGAATGCCGGCTTTATCATAAGTGTGCCTTTCCAAACGGTTTATTCAGGAAACTATTCAACCGTGGCAGGTGATAATACATTTAATTTCTCATCGCCGTTTGCGTGGGATGGCACATCGAATATCGTTATACAAATGTGTTACGATAATACCGGCAGCACAGCTGAAACTGTTACGGATGTTGTGGAAGGTATGAGTGCTCCATTTGGTACCGGAGTGCGGGCTTCTACCTATTCGAACTATACAAACGCCGCAGCACCGGGTTGTTATTTAGCAGCAGCATTTGTTGACGACAACCGGATGAATGCAACATTCGCAACAAGCTTTGGTGATCCTGTTGCAACAGCATTAAACAGTACAAAGACAGAATACTTCACATCGAATACAGACCTGTTCTATTACACAGCTTCCGGTGAAATACTGGCAAGAGTGTTGAACCTGTCCAACCAGGATTATGGTTGCACGCAGGTGATCATCGACAGGGCAGGCAATGGCGTAACGCAATTCTGGAATACTAACCCTGCCAATTACCTGATGAATAAAACATTCAGGATTTTGCCAACTACAAACAGCGCAACGGGAAAATATGAAGTAACATTCTATTTTACTGAAGCAGAAAAGACTGGTTGGGAAACTGCAACGGGTCATTCATGGAGCGAGATTCAATTGGTCAAGCTTCCATCGAGGATAAGCAATGTAACACCACAGAATGCGCAACCTGACGGGCCGGGAACAATTAAAGTGGTGAATCCTGTTCGAAGAACATTCGGGCCCGTTTATTATACTGTATCATTCCTGCTGGAAGATGGATTCTCTGGTTACGGTTTCGGCGTACCAGGAAGAATGAATACGATTCTTACACTGACCGGAACATCCAATTCAAACAATGTAGATGTTGATCTTAACTGGACGACCTCAGCAGAAATCAACGCTACTTACTTTGAAGTAGAAAAATCATATGATGGCACAAACTTCCGCAAGATTGGACAGGTGCAGAGCTCGTTTAATAAATTGTCACCAAGCAGTTATAGCTTCGTTGATCACGAAAACACGCAGTTCAATTATTACCGGATAAAAATGCTGCATACGGATGGCTATGTTCTGTATAGTAACGTTGTGTTCATTCAACGCGACAATGCACCACAGCAAATATTCGTAACGCCTAATCCGTTTGGAAGCACTGTCACCATTCGACTGGCGAGACCAGCAACGGGTCCGGTTACAATGTCATTCTTTGATATGGCAGGAAAGCTGGTGAAGAAATATGAATTCCCCAGTGGCCAGGCATATTACACCATCAATACAGAAGGAATAATACCGCATGCGATTTATATGTTGCGCGTATATGCCGATGGTAAGAAAGCAGCAAAGAGAGTGATGAAGGAATAATAAATTTCACGCCACGACGCAACGATGTAGCGAACGGCCACATAATTCCTGACGTTGCGCCTTGGCGCCTTGGCTTGAATCTTCCGTAACATCTAAAACATCTTTCTGATTATTGAAGAAGCTATCCGAAACGATAGCTTCTTTTTTTACATATAGGTATCAAAGAATTCCGCCTATGTGTTTTAACTATGATTCTATGTTCCTATCCCGCATCAATCGCGGGACAAGTTGTGGTTCACAACACTTAGGCTTCGAATTAAAACTCATCCAGAAATCTGGGTAGACTATATTTTATAACCGTTTTGCGCTTAAGAAATCAATCGGATGTTTTGTTTCTCCTTCCATAGCAAGATCAGCCAGTATTTCACCAACTACTGAAACAAATTTGAACCCGTGACCACTAAAGCCACAGGCAACAACAACATTATCTTCATGCCCCGGTAGTTTATCAATGATGAAGTTTTCATCAGGTGAATTACCATATAAACATGTTTTGGTAGAAAGAAACGATTCAAATACTTCCGGCATGTATTTATCAAGAAAGTATTCAAGATCTTTTATATCATCAGCTATTGACTGACGATCTACATTGTCGGGATCAGTAACGGTTGCCGGAAAGTGATAAGCTAATTTCAATCCAAACGGTTCCCCGAATTCTGATACAGGCAATATTGGAAAGCCATAGTAACAGCCAGGCTTTTTATCATCTGCAACCATCCAGCATGGAAAATTGTTTAAAACAAAATCTTTTTCGTTCCTAGGTTTTATCCAGGCAATGAGCTGTCTTGTCACTTTTATTTTATCGGACAAAGACGGGATCATTTTACCGGACCATGCACCGGCTGTTATCACCAATTTGCGGCAGCGATATTTGCTTTTATCAGTTGCCACGACAATTTCCTTACCATCCTTTTTCCATTCAATCACCTTTTCGTTTGTATGAATTGTCGCGCCATTCTTTTTTGCCTGCTCTGCATATAACCGAATTGCTTTTTCAGGAGTGACAAACCCGGCTGCCGGCTCAAATAGAGTTTCAAAGCCAGTCGGGATATTGAAATTGTTAAATCGTTGTGAAGTAGATGAAAGATCTAACTTTTCCATCGGTACTTTGTAAAGAGACGCTGATTGCTTTACTCCCTCCATCAAGCTGCTTCGCGGATCGCCGAAATACACCAAACCTGTTTCATGATAAATTTTTACACCAGTTTCTTCTTCAATCTCCTTCCAGTTGTTGTATGCACTCTTTAACAATGGTACATAGTCAGGATGTTCAAAATAAGCTTTGCGGATAATTCGACTTTGTCCGGCATGCGATCCCTGTTCATGTGAAATTTCAAATTGCTCAATGCCTAATACATTAAATCCTCTCTTTGCGAGGTAATAACAGGCAGATGATCCCATGGAACCAACGCCTATGACGATTACATCAAACATTAGTACAAAACTACTGGTATATAACGACAGGCCGTGAGACACCTGTGGGATGAATGATGGTAGCATTCACATCAAACACTTCCCCGATCATGCCGGCAGTAACTTCGGAAGGTTCGGTTTCATAAGCGATCTTTCCAGCTTTCATAAAAAATATCCGGTTGGCATAAGCCAATGCAAGATTGAGATCATGAAGAATAGCAATCAAAACTGTATTCGTTTTTGCGAAATCATTGGAAAGTTTTAAGAATTCCTGCTGGTAGTTAATGTCAAGATTGTTCAGCGGTTCATCCAAAAAAAGGTATCGATATCCCTGTGAAGGATTTTCCCAAATTTGCGCCAGCACTCTTGCAAATTGTACCCGTTGCTTTTCGCCGCCGCTTAAAGTGAGATAATTTCTTTCGCTGAACGAAGACAATTTCAGCCGTTGCATCACTTCGTCGCAAATAGTTTCATCTTTTTTATTCGGATTAAAATGAAAATGCGGGTAACGTCCCATCATCACCACTTCTTCCACAGTCAAAGGAAATCCTAATTCGGGCTGCTGACTCATTACCGATCTTCGTCTTGCCAAATCCTCTTTCTTAAGTTTTGTTATTTCATCATCATCATACAACACCGTTCCGGCATACTTATTCAATTCTCCACTGAAAATTTTAAGGAAGGTTGATTTGCCGGATCCATTCGGTCCGACAATAACATGCAATAAGCCGGGTTGAAACGCTGTCGTTATACCCTGCAAAATTCTTTTCTGGCCAACGCTGTAATGTATGTTGTTTACTTTAAGCATTCATACCTCCTTTGTGCTGAAGTATGTTATAGCTTTTAAGCAAGATGATAAACACCGGAGCTCCAACCAATGAAGTAATGATACCGATAGGAATTTCAGCTGGTGCTAAAAGTAACCTTGCTCCCATATCAGCCAGCACAAGCAACAATGCACCGGCAATCATTGCGGCCGGCAACAGTCGTTTGTTATCACCTCCTATTAACAACCGTAATACATGCGGAACAATCAAACCCATGAAACTGATGACACCAACAAATGCGGTAGCTACTGATACCATCACGGTGTTCAATATCATTACCCTAGTCTTTAATTTTTCAGTATCCACACCAAGATAACCGGCTTCTTCTTCTCCCAGCAATAAAGCATTGAGTTGTTTAGATAAACGAAATGAAAAGAAAAAGATAATTGCCGCCACTAATCCAACCATTACTACTTGTAACCATGAAGCCCCTGAAAAAGTGCCGAGGTTCCAAAATGTAATGCTTCTTGCCTGCGGATCACGGGCGATATAACTCATAAAACCGGTTCCGCTCAATCCAACCGCATTGATCGCAATGCCGATGAGCAATAGAGACATGATCGAAACGCGGCTTATATTTTTTGCAAGTGTATAAACAGCATAAGTAGCAAGCAGTCCACCAGCAAATGCAAAAATGGGAGTAAGAAAAGGACCGGTATAGCTTTTTAATTCAGGACTAAGTTTTGTACCCAGCACAAAAACAACTGATGCACCAAATGCAGCACCCGCACTCGTACCGATCAAGCCTGGTTCAACGATTGGATTCCTAAACAATCCCTGCATCAACACGCCGCTTGCTGCAAGGATAGCTCCCGTGATTGCACATAATAAGACTCTCGGCAACCGCAGTTGAAGAAAAACGCCTTCATGAATATTTGCGGGATCCTGACCGGAAAAGAAATGCTTCAGTGAAGATATCATATCTCCAAAGCCGATATGCACTGCGCCAAATGCAATTGCGAGCAATAGCCCAACGATTAGCAGCACTACCAATACAGGAAAGAATAATTTATTTTGACGAAGCATCGGGCTTTTGATGAATGAGGTTGATGAGCGTGATAATATTCTCTCCGCTTCTTGGTCCGAAATAAACGAGGTCATGTTCCTCAAAACGATAGATGCGTTTATTCTTTGCAGCATTCGTTAATGAAACGCCGGGAACACCTGTCGCAAACTTTTCCATACTTCCCATTTGATCAAACCCAAAATCTGTTGCAATGATAATATCCGGGTTGGCTTCGGCCACTGCTTCCGCACTTATCTGTCTTACACCTTTGGCATCGTAATGTGCAGTTTTGCCTCCGGCCAATTTAATCATCTTATCTCCAACACCATTGCGGCCGCTCATCACAAAGTAAACATTGTTGGCCCTGCCAAAATGAATGATCATTACGCTGGGTGTATCGGTTACTTTCCTTTCTTCGAGATAGCTTGCAGCGCTTTTTATATCGGCGTCCATTTTTCTAATGATCGAATCAGCTCTTTCCTCTTCACCAAAAAACTTACCGAGATCGCCCAGCAAAAGTTTGGCACTGTCAATTGTATTGGCGCCGCCAAAAGATTTTATGCTTAATCCGGCCTTTGTTATCTGTGGCAATACATTTTCCGGGCCGATATCATTGCTGTGAATAACCAAATCTGGTTCCATGGCAATAATACTTTCCGAACTTAACGCACGATGATAGCCGACAGTCTTCAACAACTTAGCACTATCAGGATAAGTACTGCTAAGATCAACCGCCACCAGGTCATGACCTTTACCTAAGGCAAAGACCATTTCTGTTAAATGCTTCGACAAACAAACAATACGCTGAGACTTTTTACCATCAGCTTCCTTGTTTCCGAAACGACCGCAGGAAAGAATGATGAATGCGGTTATTATTATTGGTAAAATTTTTTTCATACTTCTTATTTAGGTGGTGGTTGCATTAGAGAGATGGAGCACGAAGAACACGAAGAAGCCACAAAGAACACAAAGTTTTTGCAAGCTGAACAGCGTCGTGTCCTTCGTGTATCCTTTGTGTTCTTTGTGCTCCAAATTGCGTCATTGACTTTTACATCATTTAAAATTGTATTTCAAATTCAGCCCACCGTACACTACCGCCTTCAATGGTGCCGGTATATACGCATCGGGAAGCTGGTTTATAAAAATCATCATCGGGTATTGAACACCGGTAATGTTGTTCACCCCAAAATAGGCATCGAAATCAAAATGCGATGACAAGCTCCGCCTGCAACCAATCTTTGCATTGAGCAGATTATAACTTGTGGCCTTGCGCAGCGCATAAGTCTCCGGGTTATTGGTCAATCTCTCCAGCGCAATATTTTGCGGATCTTTATACAAATATGAAAAGCTTGTATAGATGCCATACTTTGTCGCTACATCAATACCGCAGGCAGCCATTATTTTCGGCACACCAAAAACTTCAAGCCCGCTATAGTTCACGGTGTCAATTCCACCGGCTGTGGTAGTTGTTCCTGTTTTAAAAGAAAAATTGTCGCCGTACTTAAAATCCGAATAAGTGAAATTGACAAAGGGAGTAACATTTACAAATACTCCGCT
>AR_comb_assmDRAFT_10426229_pt1 | contig 10861 bp, 4 predicted proteins | sample ArasoioldDNA_FD_10543 | JGI IMG/M metagenome (IMG submission 10543) | reverse complement strand
ACCGTGAATGAACTGAACGACCTGCCGGTGAAGACGGTGAATGGCGCGACGATTTACATGAAGGATGTGGCGCACATCCGGGACGGATTTTCGCCGCAAACCAACGCGGTACTGGCAAACGGGCAGCGCGGCGTGCTGATGAGCATCTACAAGACCGGGAATGCGTCCACACTAAAGATCGTGGACAACCTCAAGGCGCTGCTCAAGTACAACGAGGCCTCTTATCCCGAGGGACTAAAAATCAGTCAGTTTTTCGACCAGTCTCTGTTCGTCCGGGCGGCGATTGAGGGCGTGCTGCGTGAGGCGCTGATTGCAGCAATTTTGACCGCGGTGATGATTCTGCTGTTTCTCGGAAACTGGAAGAGCACGTTGATTATCGCGATTTCGATTCCACTTTCGATTTTGGTCAGCATCCTGCTGCTGAGCGCGCTCGGTGAGACCATCAACATCATGACCCTGGGCGGACTAGCGCTGGCGGTAGGCATCCTGGTGGATGACGCGACAGTAGAAATCGAGAACATCAACCGCAACCTGGCGATGGGGAAAGAAACGGTGCAGGCGATCCTGGACGGCGCGCAGCAGATTGCAGTTCCCGCGTTCGTATCAACTCTGTGCATCTGCATCGTGTTCATTCCGATGTTCTTCTTGTCAGGCGTAGCCAAATTCCTTTTCGTGCCACTGGCGGAAGCGGTGATTTTTGCCATGCTGGCTTCGTACATGTGGTCGCGAACCATCGTGCCGACGATGGCGATGTATTTGCTGAGCGCGGAAGACGAGTATCGTGCCGACGAACACGCCGGGGAAAAACAGGGATTATTCCGGCGCTACCAGCAGAAATTCGAACATGGTTTTGAGAGCTTGCGGGAACACTATCGCAATGCGCTGAACTCGGCATTGGATTCGCCGAAACTGTTTTCCGCATGTTTTCTGGGTTTTTGCGTGCTTTCTGCAATGCTGGCGCTTGTTCTCGGCCGAGATTTCTTCCCTTCCGTTGACGCGGGGCAAATCCGGTTACACATGCGCGCACGGACCGGTTTGCGCATTGAAGAGACGGCGCGACTGGCGGACCAGATCAACCAGACGATCGCGCAAACGATTCCGCAGAAAGACCTGGTTACGGTGCTGGACAACATCGGAGTGCCGTACAGCGGCATTAACCTGAGTTACAGCAACTCCGGAACATTTGGAACATCAGACGCGGAAATTCTGGTACAGCTGAAGCCGGAGCGCGGCAAGCCGACGAGCGCCTACGTTTCCGACTTACGAGAGCAGTTGCCGCGCAAATTTCCCGGAGTGCAGTTTTTCTTCCAGCCGGCGGACATCGTCACGCAAATTCTAAACTTCGGGACGCCGGCTCCGATTGATGTTGCCCTAACCGGCGCCAACCAGCAGGGGAATTTTGCGGTGGCGCAAAAACTGGCCGCTCAGATGAAGCATATCCCCGGCGCGGTCGACGTACACGTGCAGCAGGCATATGACGCTCCGACATTGTTCATGAATATTGACCGGACGCGAGCGCAATCGGTGGGGCTGCAGGCGCGCGACGTTGCGCAAAACGTGCTGGTATCTTTGAGCTCCAGTTTTCAGACCGCGCCGGCATTCTGGCTCGATCCACGCAACGGAATCAACTACAACATAGCCGTACAGACGCCACAGTACCGGGTGGACAGCTACCAGGCATTGCAGAATACGCCGGTAACGGCGCCTTCGCCGAACGTGGCTCCACAAATTTTGGCGAATCTGGTGACCACGAGTGCCACGTCACGGCCGGCGGTGGTTTCGCACTACAACGCGCAGCCGATGATCAACGTTTATGCGGCCGTGGACGGGCGCGATTTGGGTTCGGTGTCCGATGAAGTTCTTAAACTGGTGCACGGCGTGGAGAAGGATTTGCCGCGCGGCAGCCACATTGTGGTGCGCGGGCAGGTGCAGACGATGCGCAATTCATTTTTCGGATTGTTCATCGGACTGGCGGGAGCGATTTTGCTGGCGTACCTGCTGATCGTGGTGAATTTCCAGTCATGGCTCGATCCTTTCATCATCATTACCGCGCTGCCGGGCGCGCTGGCGGGCATCTGCTGGATCCTGCTGATCACTCACACAACGTTGAGCGTTCCGTCTCTCACCGGCGCTATCATGTGCATGGGCGTGGCTACGGCCAACAGCATTTTGATGGTGTCGTTTGCGCGCGAGCAGATGGCCGAGGGCAAGAACGCCAGAGAAGCCGCAGTGGAAGCCGGGTTCGTGCGAATCCGGCCCGTGATTATGACGGCGCTGGCCATGATCATTGGCATGGTGCCGATGGCGATTGGCCTGGGCGAAGGCGGCGAACAGAACGCGCCCTTGGGGCGCGCCGTAATCGGTGGACTGATTTTTGCGACCTTCGCCACGCTGTTTTTTGTGCCGTGCGTTTTTTCGATTATTCATGGCCGGCTGGAGCGGCGGCGGCAGCGAGCACTGGTTTAAGCAGTCGGACGGCCCCCGGCGACAGAGTTTATCGCTAGCGAAAGGCAAATTGCCCATGGCATCGGAACCAGAGAGTCAGCCCCAAGCGCGGAAAAGCAGACTGTTTGCGTCGCTGATTTTTGCAGCCGTCGTGCTGGTGGTGATCGGCGCATTCACGCTCTTGCAGCGCAAGTCGCAATATGCCGCCCTTGCGAAAGAGACGGAGACGCTGGCGATCCCGACCGTGGCGGTGATCCATCCCGCGACTGAACCGGCCGAAGAAGGATTGGTGTTGCCGGGCACGTTGCAGGCTTATGTGGAATCGCCGATTTACGCACGAACGAATGGATATTTAAAAAAGTGGTATCGCGATATTGGTTCGCGAGTGCGGGCGGGCGAATTGCTGGCGGAGATTGACGCCCCGGAGGTAGACCAGCAACTGGTACAGGCAAGAGCCGATCTGGAAACGGCCAGGGCGAATTCCAATCTTTCGCGCATCACGGCGACTCGCTATGAGGATTTGATTAAGACCGACGGTGTCTCCAAGCAGGAAGTGGACAATGCGGCAGGAGATTACGCGGCCAAACAAGCGGCACAAGCTTCTTCGGCGGCGAACGTGCGGCGACTGGAAGAGCTGGAATCGTTCAAACATATTTACGCGCCTTTCAGCGGCGTGATCACGCGGCGCAACGTGGACATCGGCACGCTGATTAACGCAGGCAACGGTGGGGCGACGCAACAGCTTTTCTTCCTGGCGCAGACGGATCCGATTCGCGTGTACATCAATGTTCCGGAGAGCGCAGCCCCTTCGATTCGCCCCGGCTTGGCGGCGTATCTGGAGCTCGCGCAATTCCCTGGACGAAAGTTCCAGGGCAAGGTTGTGCGCACGGCTGAGGCCATTGATCCCGGAACCCGAACGCTGCTGACAGAAGTGGACGTTCCGAATAAAACTGGCGAACTGCTTCCCGGAGGCTACGCGCAGGTGCACCTGAACGTGCAGATCGGCGGCACGCGCGTGCAGGTTCCAGTGAATGCGCTGCTGTTCCGCGCCGAAGGGCTGCGCGCGGTGGTGATTGACGCCAATCACAAAACGCGCTTGCAGTCACTGACGATCGGGCGCGATTTCGGCACCAGTCTCGAAGTATTGCAAGGAGTTGGACCGAATGATTGGATCGTGCTGAATCCCGCGGATTCGCTGGAAGACAACCAGCAAGTAAACGTGAAAGAGGCCAACATAAAAGTGCCGTTGGCTCCGACGCCGCCGCCAGGAAGTCAAGGCGCACCGGGCAATGCGCCGGGGCAAACTGCCCCGCCCAGCGCTCCCAAGGGATCGGGTAAGTGAAGACTTCCAAAACGCTTTTCATTCTGACGCTGGCCGCGGCGGCCGCTTTGTCCGGATGTACGGTCGGACCGAATTACCGACGAGCAAGTGCGCCGGAAGCGGCTCGCTGGGATGTGGCGGAGCCGTGGCGGGAGAGCGCGCCCAAAGATGCTCTCGGTAAAGGTGAGTGGTGGGCGGTTTTCCAAGATGACGAACTGAATGCGCTGCAGAAGGAGGCATTGGGGTCCAACCAGACGCTGAAGATCTCGATGGCGCGGCTGGAGCAGGCTCGCGCGCTGGCAGCGGTTCAAGTGTCCACGCAATTTCCCCAACTCGCAGTGGCGCCGGCGATTGAGCGGCAGCGTTTGTCGGGTAATCGGCCAGCGAATAGCAGTATCACGCCAACCGGGCCAGTTACGCAGAACAGCTACTCGCTGCCGTTTACGGTGAGCTATGAGGTGGATTTGTTTGGGCGGCGGCGGCGCAGTATCGAAGCGGCGCAGGCGAACTACCAGGCCAGCGCGGCGGACCTGGAAAACGTTCGCTTAATCACGACGGCGGAATTAGCGGGAGATTATTTTTCGCTGCGGCAGCTGGATAAGCAGATTGGACTGCTGTCGCGCACGGTCGAGGCACTGAACAGAGGCCTGGACCTGGTCCATTCCCGTTACAGAGGTGGCGTGGCTTCGGGACTGGACGTCGCACAGGAAGAGACGCTGCTGAACACCACCCGGACGCAGCTTACTCTGCTGCAGCAACAGCGCAAGCAATTCGAGGATGCGATTGCGGTGTTGCTGGGAAGGCCTGCGCCGGATTTTCACCTGGCAGTGCGCGAATTGAACGCCGAGCCACCGTCGCTCAACGCGGGACTGCCGTCGGACTTATTGGAGCGGCGCCCTGATATTTCCACGGCGGAGCGACAGATGGCGATTGCGAACGCGCAAATCGGTGTGGCCAAGGCGGCCTATTATCCTTCGCTGAATTTGTTTGGATCGGGCGGCTGGCAGACAGCGGACATTGCCAAGCTGGCCAATGTGCAGAGCACCTTCTGGGCGGTCGGCGCAAACGTGGCGGAAAGTATTTTCACCGGGGGCGCGCGGCGCGCGCAGGTGCAGTTCGCGCAAGCCGACTATGACGCCACGGTGGCCGGATACCGGCAGACGGTTTTATTGGCGTTTCAGGAAGTGCAGGACAGCCTTACAGGCTTGACCGTGCTGGAGCAAGCGTATCAGTCGCAGCAATTGGCCGTGAACGCTTCGCGGCGCACGCTGGACATTGCCACCAGCCGCTACACAGGCGGATTGGTGAGCTATCTGGACGTGGTTAGCGCGCAGCAAAACCTGCTGACCAACGAGCAAGAGCTGGCGATTTTGCAGGGGCAAAAACTAGTAACCAGCGTGTTGCTTGTGAAAGCGCTGGGCGGCGGATGGGACGCTTCCAGCCTGGCCGCAATTCAGGTCAAGTCTTCTCGCAAAGACATCATCGCTCCCTGAGGCGCGGCGACGCTTCCCTCTTACTGAACCACCGTCACGGGTCCGAGATCCAGTTTCTTGAGCTCGGGCTCGATTTTTGCACGATCGCCGACCGCGACCACCACCGTCGCGTTCGGATTGATGTATTGCTTGGCGACGCGTAACGCGTCGGCCGCGGTGACCTTGTCAATCTGCGCTGGCAATTCTCGGTAATAGTCCAACGGCAATCCAAAAACGAACTGGCCGCCGATGGTCGAGGAGGTATCGCCGGCTGTTTCGAACAGGCCGACCAGCGACTTGGAGAATGAGTCCTTGGCCTTTTGTAATTCGTCCGCGGTCAATTCCGCTTCGCGGATCCGGGTCAGTTCTTTGAATAGTTCTTGCGTGGCCGGAGCGGTCACGTCGGTGCGCATCGCGCCGCCGGCCAGGAACGGTCCGACAGCACGACGATAATTGAAGAAGGACTGCGCGCCATAGGTGTAGCCGTGTTCTTCGCGGAGGTTCATGTTGATGCGGCTGGAGAAAAGTCCACCGAGAGCGGTGTTCATCACTTCGAGGGGAACGTAGTCCGGACTGCTGCGCTGTGCGCCGAGGCTCGCGGCCAGCAGGAATGTCTGCGGAGCTCCCGGCTTGTCTACGATCGCGATGGAGCGCGCCGGCGCGGGCGGCGTGGACAGCGATACGGCGGCGGCAGCGGAACCGCTCCACGCTCCCAAGTACTTGCCGGCCATTTCCTTGGCCTGAGCCATGGTCAGGTCGCCAGAAATCGCCAGCGCAGCATTGGCAGGCACATAAGCCTTCTGCCAAAAGCCGGTCAGGTCGGTCCGCGCGATCGCTTTGTTCGATGCTTCGGTGCCGATTGCCGAAAATCCATAAGGGCTGTTGGGAAAGACCAAATGCGAAGCCGTGCGTTGCGCCAGCGCAAAAGGTTCGTCATTTTCCTGCAAGACAGCGGTCAGCCTTTGATTGCGGACGCGTTCCACTTCTTTTTCGGCGAACGCCGGATGCAGCAGGGCATCAGACGCCAAGTCCATCGCCGCGCCGGAGTTCCAACTCAGGGCCGACAAACTGACTGTGCCGCTGCTGTAGCCTGCTTCGGCGTTAATGCTCGCGCCAATCTGGTCAGCGTCTTCGGCAAACTTCACCGCCGAACGCTTCGCGGTGCCTTCAGTGAGCATGTCCGCAACAAAGCTGGAAAGACCGGGCTTGTCGAGTGGATTCAGTTCGCTGCCACTCGCGGTGTAGAGCGTCGCCGAAACGAACGGCAAGTTGTGGCGTTCGACCAGAAGGATGGTCAAGCCGTTCGACAATTTCGCTTGTTCAGGCACGGGCAGGCTGAATTTCGGCGCCGGCCCGACTTTCGGCGCCTTCGCCCGCCAAGCCTCGTCGGGCATAGTCACTTTGCTCGCTCCAGCCTCCGCTGCTTGTTTCTTGTTATCCTCTTCGGACGTCTTTGCAACGTCTTCAATCACTTTCTTTCCAGGCACCGCGTAGATCACGCTTCGCGCGTCTTTCTTGAAGACGGTTTGCGCCACGCGCTGAACGTCCGCCGGCTTGACGGCATCAAATCGCGCAATATCTTTGGCAAAATAATCAGCCGTTCCCAAAAATTGGTTGTAGTAATTCAACCGGTTGGCCACTCCATTGGTGCGCTGCAGGCCGCGGACTAGTGCCGTTTCGGTGAGGTTGCGCGCTCGCTCGACTTCGGCGCCGGTTGGACCGTCAGCCGCCAGTTTCGTTATGACTTCGTCGATCGCCTTTTCCAGGTCCTCGGGTTTCACTCCGGGCTTGGCCGTGGTGATCAACTCAAACAGGGATCCGAGTTTGGTCTCTTCCATGCTCGTAGAAACGTCCTGCGCAATCTGCTTTTCGTAAACCAGGCTCTTGTAGAGTCGGCTGCTCTTGCCACCGCCAAGGATCTGCGAATAGAAATTGCATTCGGCGTCGCCCGCGCTGAATACCGGTGGAGTGATCCAGCCCATGTAAACACGCGGAAGTTCGACCTGGTCGGTTACGGTTGCGCGCCGCTCGGAGGTGATGGGCGGAGTCGTGACATCGATTCTGGGTACCGCGGGACCCGCCGGAATGCTGCCAAAATATTTTTCGACGAGCGTTTTAATCGCCGTCTTGTCAAAGTCACCTACGATGGCCATGGTCGCGTTGTTGGGCGTGTAGTATTGCTGAAAAAATTCGCGTACATCTTCAAGTTTCGCGGCTTCCACATCGGCGTGTGAGCCGATCACTTCCGCATAATAGGGGTGGCTCTTCGGGAGCGACAAGTGGACGAGAGCCTCCTCGGCCAGACCATATGGAGCGTTCTCCACCGATTGGCGCCGCTCATTCCGCACGACATCGCGCTGATTGGCCAGCTTCTCGATATCCAGCGTGCCGAGCAGATAGCCCATACGATCGCTTTCGAGCCACAAGGCCAATTCCAGCTGGTTAGAAGGAACCGTCTCGTAGTAGTTGGTGCGGTCGAAGTTCGTCGTACCGTTGATGTCCGTGGCCCCAGCCGCTTCCAGATACGAGAAATGCGCTTTGCCGCCGACGTGCTGCGAACCTTCAAACATCATGTGCTCGAACAAATGGGCGAATCCGGTTCTGCCTGCTTTTTCGTTCGCCGGCCCAACGTGATACCAGAGGTTCACGGAGACTAACGGCAGCGTGTGATTCTCCGAGAGAATTACTTCCAGGCCGTTTTTCAACTTGTACTTTTCGAACGGGATGGTTGGGAGCTTTCGTGCCGGCGACTGCGCCCGCGTGGCCTGGTTGGTTGCCGAAATAACGAGCAACAGCAGAACGCCGAAGCGCAGAATATTCCTGAGAGACATGGTCTTTCCTCCACGAAGATCCAGACAGGGCCCGTGCCCGGTTATCCTGAATCTTGAACGAGGCAGAGCGCCGGAATGTTCCTCCCGCCCTCTGGCCGCGGTTATCTAGTGTACTTCGCCAAGATTCTCCAGGAAAAACTGGGTAACTCGATTCATCAGGAAGATTCGCGCTGGTGGGTCCGCCACTCCATGACCGCGGCCCGGAAAGGGCAACACGTCGACGTATTTCCCCTTTTCGATGAGCTTGTCTATCAGCGAGAGGGTGTTTGCGAAGTGTACATTGTCGTCGCCCGTTCCATGCGCGATCAAGAGTTTGCCGCGCAACTGCTCGGCTTTTTCAATAGGAGACGACGACTGATAATTCTCTTCGTTTTCCGGCAGTAAACCGATGTATCGCTCGGTGTAAATGGAATCGTAGTAGTGCCAATCGGTTACCGGGCCGCCCGCAAAGCCTGCCTTGAAGTCCTCTGGATCCTCAAACATGGCATGCAGCGTCATGTGCCCGCCGTAACTCCAGCCCCAAATGCCGATTCTCGAGCCGTCAATCCAAGGCTGGGCCTTTAGCCACGTCACGCCGTCGCGCTGGTCAGACATTTCCTGCGCGCCAAACCGCAAATGAATCGGCTCTTCGAACAAGTGCCCGCGGCCGGCGGACCCGCGGTTGTCCAGCGCGAAAATGATGAACCCCTGCTGAGCCATCATCTGGTGCCAGAGGAAGGTTGGTCCGCTCCACGCATTCGTCACCACTTGCGCGTGCGGGCCGCCGTAGGTGTATACCAATGCCGGATATTTCTTGCTGGGATCAAAATTCGCCGGCTTGATGATCCAGGCGTTGAGTTCGATCCCGTCGTGGGACCGGACTCTGAGGAATTCCGGGGCGGTCAGATGATATTTCTCAAGCTCCGCCACTTTGTTTTCGTTCAAAGCGGCCGCAGAAGTTCCATCCGCGCGACTGACCCACTGCTGCTGCGGAGTAAGAGTGTTTGAGTAGGTGTCCACGAAAGCGCTAGTATCGGGCGAAAACTGTGTCGCGTGCGTGCCGTCCTTCTGTGTGATCCTGGTGAATCCTCTCGCGTCGAAACCCACCCGATAGAGATGTCTCTCCATGGGCGACTTCTCTGTGGCCGTGAAATAGACGACTCCCTTTGTTTCGTCCACGGCCTGCACCGCAGACACCTCCCATTCGCCCTTGGTTAGCGGTGCTATCTCTTTCCCGTCGAGGCCATACAAATACAAATGCCGGTAGCCGCTCCGTTCGCTGGACCACAGAAATCGCTTGCCGTCCTTCAGAAAGCGCAAGTCCTCCGACACGTTGATCCAGTAGTCGTCCTTCTCGGTCAGCAAGGCGGTCGATTTTCCGCTCGATGCATCCGCAACCAGCAAGTCCAACTGCGTTTGCGCACGGTTCAACCGCTGGATGGCTACCCGTTTGGAGTCCGCCAGCCAATCCACACGCGGTATGTATTGGTTCGTTTCCGCACCCGTATCCATCAGCTTGGTTTTGCCGTCTGCAATTCCAACGGTGAAGACGCGCACGATTGGGTTTGCGCCGCCAGCCACCGGATAGCGTTCATCGTCTGAATCTCCTTCATAGGACGCAAAATCCACCAAAGGGTATTTCGATACCTTCCGCTCATCCATCTCGAGAAAAGCAATTTTGCTGGAGTCGGGAGACCACCAATACGCGGTCTTCAAATCCAACTCCTCGGGATAGACCCAGTCGAGTTCGCCCTTGCGAACTCCCTCGGTTCCGCCAGTCGTCAGGGCGCGCTCTTTGTCGTCCTCGAGGCGGATGACATGAAGATTGTGTTGGCTCACATAACTGATCTGCTTGCCATCCGGAGAAAATTTAACGTCGGCGACGGACTCCTTGCCAGCCAGCAGCACCCGGGCTTCCTGCGTTTTCAAATCCAGCAAACTCAGCGATTTTGCGCCAACGAATAGAATGGAATTCCCATCCGGGGCCCAGGAATATTGCGAAGCGGCTCGCCGCCCAAGGCCTGTCGCTTGTGTCGGTTGTGCCTTGTCGGGCGGCAAGACCAGTTCCAGTTTCTCGGAGGCGACAAGCAAGCGCCGCTCGGCTGTAGCGACATCCATTACCCACAGTTCGGTCTTGGCTTCTTTCCCCTGTCCCCTGGTCTCAAAAAAAGAGACCAGTTTGCCATCCGGCGACCACTGAACGGCCCGGTATGGTTTCCCGCTGAGACTGGGCTGCGAATAGATCCGTTTTATCGTCAGCTGCTCAGTCGGGCCTTGCGCTTTCAGGCTCCTCGCGGCAAACAGAGCCAGGCATGCCGCTCCGAAGGATATTTCCCGCTTCCAAGCCACCTTTCGGATCATCCGTTGGCCTCCAAATGGCGCCACATTCTATCGCGAATGCCAGATCATTAAGAACTTAAACTGCACTAGTCATTCTGGTGCAGTACATTCGAACGAATCGTACTATCTTATTGAATCTAATAGCTTTGTTATATTTTGTGGTTGCAGCGATGGCGTTTCGCCGCTATGCTTTCTCTGCTTTTGTTTCCCTCGGATTTGCCATAGCCAGCAACCTCAAGATTCTCTCTCGATTGCCCAGCTCCGCCTCGAGAGAGCAGCCGTCGCAACGATTTGATCTGAGAACCCGGGAACCCCGGTCGGCGGATCTTCTGTGTGAAGATTCGCTAGATATCTAGGCGACGCTGCGGAATGAGTACTGGCTATTCAGTCGGTTGGAATATGCAGTTGTATCTTTTTCTTAGAAATTCAGTTTTGGCTATTTTTCTGCTGGGCCTGCTGGGCTTGATCATTCC
>AR_comb_assmDRAFT_10100382_pt1 | contig 10861 bp, 9 predicted proteins | sample ArasoioldDNA_FD_10543 | JGI IMG/M metagenome (IMG submission 10543) | reverse complement strand
CTCTGCATCAACGCCCGGGATGCGTTGAACGGGGTAGGGACGGTCAATGTCGCTGTGCACCCCGTTGTCATCGTCGACGTCGTATGCGCGAGTTGCCGACAACGCATCGCCGGCGAGTTCGTCGAGCTCGCCGTAAGCGACACCGGGCCCGGCATATCGCCCGATGTGCTGAAGCGAATCTTCGAACCCTTCTACTCGACAAAGCCGGTGGGAAAGGGCAGCGGGATGGGACTCGCGGTCGTGCACGGCATCGTGCACGAACACGGCGGCCACATCATCGTGGACACGGTGACGGGACGATGCACGACGTTCCGGATATTGCTGCCTTCCGCTGAGGCGCCCGCTTCAGCGCCCGTGCCCGCGGACGCCGGCGGCACCGAGTCGCGAAGCGCACGATCAAGGCTGCGGGGGCGAGTTCTCGTTGTCGACGACGAGCCGTCCGTGGCGGAATTCATGCGCGAGCTGCTCGATTCCTGGGGACTCGAGGCGAGCGTCGCCGGTGAACCCGAGGCCGCGCTTGAAATGCTCCGTGTCAACGGCAAAAGCTACGATCTTGTCATCACCGACCAGATGATGCCGCGGATGAGCGGCCTTCAGCTCGCAGAGGAAATCGGCCGCATGTCCGCCGCGCCGCCGGTCATCCTGTATACCGGTTACGCAGACGCCGTCGACCCCGCGAAGCTCTCATCCGCCGGAGTCAAGGGACTCGTGCGCAAACCGTTGGAGCCTGGCGAGCTGCGTGCGGTGATCGCGGACTTCCTCCAGCGTGAGGACCACGCCGAGGACTGAGTCGCGAACGACGCGCGGCAGCGACGAGAACTTCGACAGACGCTCAGGCCATGCCTGCAGCCTTCTTCACTTCGCTGATGAAGGCCTGTTCCCTGTCGCTCACGCGCACGCCGCCGAAGCCTAGGAAGCCGCCCTCCTTCGAGGCGTCAGCTGCCTTTTCCGCCACAGCTGCGAGCATCTTGCGGTACGCGTCCGCTTCGCCGGCGGAGGCCTTGCGTGCGACCAGGTCGCTCGCGGACTTGACGCGCTCCAGCACCCCATTCTTGAAATTCTCGAGCTGCTGCTCCCGCGAACCTTCCCCGAGCAGCGTCTTCGGGTCAGGCACGCCGGGGATGCTGTGGTCAGTTGCTAGTGCAGCGAATAGCTCAAGGCCGCTGTTGGTCTTGAACGCCTCCGCCACGACACCCGCACCGGCAGCGGCTTCCTTAATCGAAGCGAAGATGCCCGAGGGATCGGCAGCGGCGGTGGCGCCGGCGACGAGTGACGGCGCCAACCGCAATAGCGTCCATTCGTCGGAAGTAAAACTATCCTGCTTGGCCATTGCTTCCCCTAACGATGAACTAACGAGAAATGGTACTTGCATCCAGATCGTGCACACCGCCGGACGGGGCGACGTACAGCTCAGGCATTGCGGTTAAGGCGCTGCTGCTCCTGCTTGCTGGCGACCCGGCGCGTCAAGTCCCGGAGTACTTCCTACTCACGGGACTCGCGCGCACGAACCCGCTCGCCTGCGTGATCTGGTCGCGTGCGCGGACGCGCTATTTGTCCTTCTGCACCGTGATGTCGTTCTTCACCGACTTTACTCCGTCGGTGCTCTTGGCGATTGACACGGCCTTGTCAATTTCTTGTTGGCTGTTGGCCGTCCCGCTCATCCAGACAATCCCGTCCTTGTCGGTGTCGACCTTGATGTGCTTCATGCTGCCGAGATTTTCGGTTGCCAGCTTCGTCTTGATGTTCGTCGTAATAGCCGAATCTTTGACGAATGTCGCTGGGTTGTTGCGATCGGTATCAGAATCTGCAGCATGAACAGTCATCGATGTCAGTGCGAAGGCGATTACGACGGATGTGGCAGCTAGTTTGAGTTTCATCGGTGCTTCCTTTCACAGGTGTTGGAATGGGCGTCCGAGACGCTGTGCTTGTAGCGATGCGCTCTTCCAACTGCCGGCTCCTCGCTACGCCCACACGCTAGCCCGTTGTTGACCGCGTCCAGACGAGATGCGCAGCTTCCTCTGTTTCGGAAGCGACGAATGTCGGGGCTGGTAGAAAGCGACGGCAGGATTTGTCCTACAGAGCGGTCGTGTTCGCTGGTTCCTCAGATCGCGGTGTAGCAGTTTCCGGCGCAACAATCGACCCGGCGCGCACTGATGAATCCTGCAGACTTGCCATCTCGCGACCAGCCGCTCGCCCTGTGATTGGAGTCGTGCGGCGTTGGCCGGCGACTACCGCGTTCTGCTGGCGCGACTTTTCGACGGCGCTGGTGGGGCAACAGCGTCGGAGCGCCGCGCCATTCTCGACTCGCTGGCCACCGTTGCGCCGCTGGTGTTCCTGACGCTGACGGTGTGACCCTCATATGAGAGCGACTCAACTCGCGGCGAAAACGTCACGGCGACGATGAATTGACCGGCTTGGGATCGGTGACGATCCTGGCGCCCACATCCCTCAGGAGCCGCTGAAATTCCGGCGACGCGAGCAGAATCGATCCTCCGGCGGCGCGCAAACGATCGACCGCCTCGTCCGGCAACGCAAACGACGTCGGAAGGTTGTTCAGGTACTCGCGCTCTGACTTGTCCGCGAGTTCGGCGAACGACACATCGATCGCGTACAGGCTGATATCGGGCGCATTGATAACCTCCTTCAACGTTTGATCCTTCTCTTTCGCAAACGCGGCTGAATCGCGGATTCGTCGCAGTGTCTGCCATCGGTTCGTGATGTCCCTCAGCAACTCGACCGACTCGAACGAATAGCGGTCGATCGGAACTCCGGTCGCCTTGAGCATGATCTCCAACGTGCTGGGTGGACTCTCTGATTCGTCCCAGTTGGTCTTGGGTGATGACATCGAGTTGACGACGACGATCACGATGCGGCGCACGTTGTCGAGCGGCGTCGGCTGCCCGAGCATGTGCGACGCCTCGAACCCCTCGATAAAGTCGAGCACGCCGCGCAAGCCGAGGTTGTCCGACACGCCGCCGTCGACAAGGTGAAGGTAAGGCCGGTGAGCGCTGTCGTCATAGGTCTGGATCTCGATCAGACGCCGGACGGTGCGAGCAGCCGGCCGTGGCGCCGTCGCGGGATCGGTAAACAGGCGCGCCCACGCGGGCATTGCGTAACCGCACGTCCCGCCATAGTTGTTGATGGTTATGGGCGACAGGACGACGGGCACTGCTGATGAAGCCGCCGCCGCACGTGAGAGTGACACCGGCCCGAGATCGGAACAGATCACATTGAAGAAGTTCTGGTTAAAGAGCACGCGCGTGCCGGTGGAAAGATCCGTCGCCGTGACCGCGATCAGCGGACCGGGCCTGCGTTGCAGGTCGGCGAAGGTGGCGCCTTCGAACAGGATCTCGTCGTAGAGCTTGGCGGCCAACTCGGATCGGCCCCATCCTGCCGACGAGAGCGCAGCCCAATTCGTGGGGTTCAGGTACCCGCTGATCAATTCGCCCTGCACGTTGTGCTTGAGGAAACGCTTTTCGTATTCGTCGAAGAGCCGCTCGCCGTACAGGCCATACGCAAGCGCAGTGAAGCTGCCACCCGAGACACCGGTGATGATGTCGACGGCGTCGATCAGCCGGAATCGATTGCCCTTCGAGCCGACGGCCTCCGTGCGTCGTAGCATTTCGAGAACGCCGTACGAAAACGCAGCCGCCCGCGTGCCGCCCCCGGAGAACGCCAGGATCACCAGAGTTGCCGGGTCTTTCATCTGCCCGACGCGCGTCTGGTACTGGTATCCCTCGCCTGGCGCGAAATGCGTGAGCGGCGAGTTCACCGGCCGGCTGGCACAACCGGCGAACAGCGACAGCGAGACAAGCAGCGCGGCGAACGAGATTCGTGACGGCTGCCGCGTGCCCTGCGCGAAACGATCGCTTTGCATCTCGTCATGTAAAACCGCTGCGTGCCCCAGATGACGACTTCAAGCGCGCGACGTTCGACGGCCGGGCGAACGAGTTCGTCGGAGGAAATGAATGTGCGCGAGCATCCACGACGCGCTTCGCTGCAAAGATCAGGACTGGAAAGTGCTGGGGCCAACGGCAATAGCCTGCGCCTTGTTTCAAGCCACCGCAATTGTCACAAGGGGCAATACAACGGGCACCGAAGATGCTTCAGTGAGGCTACGGCCGGCTGAATGCTGGTGGGTGGTATCTGGTCAGGTATTCGGATGCGCGCTATGACCTGCGTCAGATCACGCCTTCGTCTGGAACGGGGCAGGCGTTGGTGGCGACGCGGTCGATCGCATCCTCGCCCTTCTCGAACGACGGGGGAACGCTCTATTTCGCCGGATACGATGCGAACAAGGCGCCGGCACACAACACCGCATGGATCTTCTGCGCAAGCGTGGCCGCGTCGCTCGGAGCGTCGCGATAAAGTCAGCTTCGTTGAAGGGTCCAGCCGGCACCTACAGGCACTGCCGGAGTGTGGAACGCAAGGGCTAGAATGGACGCAACACGCTTATCGCGAACGTATCCGCGCGCTGCCTGTTGTCGATCGGATAGCTCCCGCGCACCGCGTTGGTAGTTACCCAGGCAATCTGGAGGTTGAAGCCAGCGAAGTCGAATCCGACGCCCGCGCGCCCATCCAGCAGGCGCCGCGCAGACGCCGCACCGCCGTGCTTGACGGGGAGCAGCAGGCCGACGTGCCCGAGCAGGGCGACCCGATCGCTCATCGCATGCGTAACATCAAATGCGCTGTACAGCGATCCTTCCGAAACGCCGAAATAGTCAGGCGAATAATGCACACGCGCGCTGTACTCACCGGACGAAGCACCGACGTACACTTCTCCATAGTTGTAGTCGCGAAGCGCTCCACCGAATGCAGCGTAGTTGATGCCGACATCGGCGTGCACGCCACTCGTGATCGGCATCGCCGTCCCTAGAAATCCCACGATCTGTACCGTCGTCGACGACGAAGCCGCGAATTCCACCGTCGACGCGAAGACTCCGGCATAGCCGCCGGCGGGCGCATCGTAGGTGACCGTCAACTGCGCCGCCGGCTTCTCCTGGCTCAACGACACGCCGCGGAAGCGATAGTCGGAAACGGCGGCAACCGTGCCCGTGAACTGCGCGGCCGCAGTCACGGCATCGAACAGTCCAACGAGGACGACATACGGACGCAGCGCCAGCACCGGATCTCAATGCGCCGCAGCGGAAACGGCGTGTCCCTCGAACGGACAGCCACAGACGCACGCGTTCGTCGTGCGCGTGACCGCCGCGCACGCGTCGACGCTGACAGACAGTCCTGGCTCGCCGCTGCCTGCTTCGACCCCCACAAGTGCGCGGCGGATTTGGGCGACGCGCATTCCGGGGTTCCGCTCGAGCAGTAGCGCCACGACGCCCGACACGCTGGCTGCGGCGTACGATGCACCGCTGACGAATCCCCAGCTTCGTCCGACAGTCGTGGTCGGAACATCGCGTCCAGGGGCGCGCAGGGCGGTATCCAGAGCGCTCAAGGTATCGGCGGATGCGACCGGCAACACGCCCGCGTGCCCAGCGGGAAAGCCTCCATCAACGGCTCGTGCATCGATCGCACTGACGACGATGATCCCGCGGCTGACGACGACGTCGAGCAACCGCTCGAGCAGCCGATCGTGCGGTCCGCCGAGGCTGAGATTGATCACCTGGACGTCGTGCTCGAGAGCGAATTGCAACGCCTTCGCGAGCGCGAACGTCGTGCACCGGGCTTCTTCATGATTGGGAGCTTCTTCGCACGCGCGCAGTGCATGGAGTTCAGCTTCGGGTGCAATGCCAACGATGCCGATCCCGTCGTCGGCGCGCGCTGCAATGATGCCGGCGACCGCAGTACCGTGTGCCTCGGAAGCGGCGGGAGACTTCGCGAAGTTGCGTGTGATGGCGACGCGTCCGCGCAGATCAGGATGATCGACCTCCACGCCCGAATCGATCTCCGCGACGCGAACGTTCTTGCCGGTGGCGAAGCGATGCACGTCGGCGAGGTCCCAGCCCAACGCCCTGCGTTGGAGCGGATAGAGCGGGTCGTCGTGGCCGAGCACAAGAAAGACGTTCATTCCTTGCACGGATTCGACGCGCGTCTCGCGCCCCAATTGCTCCAATGCGCGCACGACCACCGCAGGACTTTCCGCTTCCATCACGAAGCAGTCCAGACCGAGCGCCGGCATCGGCCACGAATCGACGACGACGAGGTCATAGCGTCTTGCCAGGCTCTCCGCTATGCGTCGCTGTCCGAGCTTGCGGACCTCGGACGAATAAGCCGGAGCGTAAGCGGCGTCGGGACGAAAGTGCGGCGGCACCGCGCGCAACATGACGAGAATCTGTCGTTCCGGGGTTCCGGTGACTGACATTGGCGCCGCGTCGGTCGCTGCGGACCCGATCAACGCGATGAACACCGCGAAGAGCAAACGACCGATCGCGATGCCGCGCACGATCACCGGTCGGCTCGTGCGGACAAAGGCTCTGCCAACACGACGGCGGGGTCCGATCGCAACGTAACCAGTGCATCGGTCCGATGTCCGGTTGGAACTCGCAGCACGTACGCATCGGTCGAAGTAGGACCATCGATGATGCGTGCGCCGGTGGCCTGGACGATTCGTCGCATCTCCGCCTCCGCGATACCGGGCATGAACACGACCGCGATCGTGCCGTACGGTGACGTACGCGAGAGCGCACCGAGCGTCCGGTATGGCGCGGATGATTCATCATCGCGCGCGCCGACGAATGCCGTCAACGCAATCACGCCCGCGAACTGCGCAACGATCACCCAACGGGCCCATTGCGGCGCACGCCGCCAGTGCTCGAGGAAGCGCCGCAACCAGGATCCCATTGAGCCGCCGCGCGAGGAAGCGCTGATTCGGTCATTCAGATTGCGCGGGCCGTGCGTCGCATCGACGCTGGTCGCAGCGCTCCTGCAAAAGGCCTGCAGCTGACGCAAGGCCTCGACCTCGCGCCGACAGCGCGCGCATTCGCGCAAATGCCGATCAACGCTGGTTCGCTCGTCGTCGCTGAGCGTTCCATTAACAAACCAGGGTAGCAGCGCGTCCGAGCTGCGGTGTTCAGAATCGTCGAAACGCAGTATCTGCCCGCTCATCGACGTTCCTCTCCAACTTCCGCAAGCAGCATCCTCAGTCGTCGCCGGGCGTAGAACATGCGCGTTTTTACGGTGTTGACGGGACAGCGCATGACCTCTGCAATGTCGGCACAACTGTGTCCTTCGTAATACGTAAGCTCGATGACGGCGCGGTGCTCGGCTGACAAGGCGCGAAGTGCCTTGGCGATGCGAACGCGTTCCTCGCGTGCGAGGAGTGTGTCCTCGGGTCCCTCAACGTCCGGATCGCAGCGCTCCGCCACCTCCGCTTCGACCGGCTCGTCCAGCCGCTTCAACGCCTTGAGGGCCCGGCGGTATGCGATGCCGAATATCCAGGTCGAAACCTTCGAGCGCAGGTTGTAGCTTCCCGCCCTTCGCCACACGACGAGCATCGTGTCGTCCAGCACCTCGTCGACGATCTGCGGGCGTCGGGTAACACGCTCGACGAAGCGCCGTAAACGAGGACGGTAATCCCGATATAGCAGTTCGAACGCCGCGCCGTCCCTGCCGGCAATGCGGTCAACAAGCGTCACCTCGTCGGCCGCCGAAGGATCGAACGGCTGGGAGCGATCACCTCGGTCTGCGATTGTCGGTCGCAACATCACGCGCCTGCCCTGTTGCAGTGAACACTCCCGCTCTCCGTGAATTCCCCAATGTGACGAATAGGTTCAATCCGCCGCGCATTTGAACCATATGCGACACGCAAGGGATAAACGGGCGCAAACGAGAGTCACGTCGGGCTGAGTGCCGGTGCACGCCGTGCGGCAAGCCCGCCGTTTCGAAACGTGTCCGGAGATCAAACATGAATCCTTTTCGAGCAGTGCCGCGCCTCGCGGTCGGCGGGGTGGCAATGGTGCTTGCCGCAAGCATCATGTTGCTTGGCAGCGGCACCGTGCGCGCCGATCCACAGGACCAAGAGGATCGTTACCAGCAACGCAATCTCGTTTCGGACGGCTTTCTGCCCGCCGCCCATACGGATCCCAACCTCGTGAACGCATGGGGCATCGCGTTCAATCCGTTTGGTCCGGTATGGATTGCCGACAACGGCGCTGGCGTGTCGACGCTCTACGATGGGAACGGCGTGGCGCAACCACTGCCGCCGACGGGTCCGCTGATCGTCGCGATCCCGGCTGCAGCGGGCGCCGATTCCGCCAACCCGACCGGGATCGTGTTCAACGGCTCCCCAGGCTTCGTCGTCACGCAAGGCGGCAAGTCAGGGCCGGCGCTATTCATGTTCGTTACCGAGGACGGCGTGCTGGCAGGATGGAACCCGGGTGTTGACCGCACGCATGCAATCCTCGTCAAGGACAACTCGCCGTCCGGCGCCGTATACAAGGGACTGGCGCTAAGCGCGGGCGGCAACGGGGCCCTCCTCTACGCGACGGACTTTCACAACACCAGGATCGACGTCTGGGACAGCAACTTCGTGCCTGCGCCACTCGCCGCAGGAGCGTTCAGTGATCCCGCGATTCCGGCGGGCTTCGGGCCGTTCGGTATCCAGGCGATAGGCGGCAACCTCTATGTGACCTACGCCAAACAGGACGCGGATCGCCATGACGACGTAAAAGGCAAGGGACTCGGCTTCGTCGATGTGTTCGACCCGAATGGCAATCTGCTTCGTCGCGTCGCTACCCGAGGTCACCTGAACGCTCCGTGGGGTCTGGCGCTTGCACCCGCCGGATTCGGCGAGCTGGGCGACACACTGCTGGTCGGCAATTTCGGTGATGGGCACATCAACGCGTTCGATCTCGGGACTGGTGAATTCATCTCCCAATTGCAGGGAGCCGATGGAAAGCCGGTCGTCATCGACGGTTTGTGGGGGCTCGCCTTCGGCAACGGCTTCGCGCAGCAGCCGGTGAATACGCTTTTCTTTACTGCCGGGCCGGATGGCGAGGCGCATGGCTTGTACGGACGCCTCGACCTTCTGCCGCGCAAGGGTCGCGGTCACGCCGACGAAGACTAACCGCCTGCAGGCTCGCGCCGCGGCGCCGACCGGAGGCGCCGCGAGTGCAGAGCCAAGCGCAGAGCATGCGTGCGCAGGTTGCTCGCGCGCGCAGCTCCCGCGGTCACGTCGCCATCATCGTATTGCGGTTTACGAATGCGACCCCTTCTCATCGCTACGTTGGCCGGCGCGCTGCTGTGCTGCGCCGCGCAAACCGTGCTCGCGGTTCCGAGCTTCGCCCGCCAGACGGGATTCGAGTGCACGGCATGTCATGTGAGCTGGCCCGAGCTCACGAGCGTGGGCCGCCAATTCAAGCTGGGCGGCTACACGCTCACGCGGGAGACGAAAGAGGAGCGACCTTGGTTTCCGACCCATAACGACGGTCCGCCGCCGCGGCTGCCCTTCGCTGCGATGGTGCAGGCATCGGTCAGCGACACGCGCAACACATCGAATGTCGACCCGACGAACTTCCCGCGCAACGACGATGCCGTGCTGCAGCAGCTATCGCTGTTCTATGCCGGACGCATCGTCGATCGCATGGGCGCGTTTGCGCAGTGGACCTACGACGGCGTCGCGCATCACAGCTCCATCGACAACGTCGACATCCGATATGCGGGTCAGCTCGCCGGCAAGGGGGTCGACCTCGACTACGGCGTCACGCTGAACAACAACCCCACGGTCTCCGACATCTACAACACGACGCCGGCGTGGAGCTTTCCGTTTGCGTCATCGAGTGTGGCCATCGCGCCCAATGCCGCGCCGTTGATCGACGGAGGGCTCGGACAGCAAGTGGCGGGATTGGGCGCATACGGCATGTGGAACCAGACGCTCTACACGGAAGCGGCGGCATATCGCACCGCGGATGGCGCGTGGTCGATCTTTCGTGCGGGGATCGACAAGTCGACCGCGGCCGTGCTCGATGGCGCAGCGCCGTACTGGCGGCTTGCGCTGCAGCACGTGTGGGCCGAAGGAATGCATTCCGCGATGATCGGCACTTACGGGATCGTCGCGCGCAAGTTCCCCGACAGTCTCGATCCCGTCGGGCCGATCGACCGGTATCGCGATGTAGGCATCGATGCGCAATATCAGTACGTCACTGATCGACATCGTTTTTCGACGCAGCTCAACTGGATCGACGAGCAACAACGACTTGACGCGACGTTCCCCGCTGGCGGCGCGAGTAACGCCACCGACGGATTGCGGTCGTTCAAGGGCAAGGCTACGTATTACTACGATCAAAAGTACGGCGTGACGCTGCAGTATTTCCGCACGACCGGCTCCCCCGACGAACTGCTCTACAACACAGGCGAGCCCATCACGGGAAGCGCATCCGGCAGTCCGAACAGCAGCGGCGTCATCGCGGAGGTCAATTGGCTGCCCGTTCGCAACCTGCGATTCCTGCTCCAGTACACCGCCTATCGCGAATTCAATGGTGCCCGGAACAATTACGACGGCCGTGGCCGCAACGCGAAGGACAACGACACGCTCTATCTAGTTGCGTGGCTCATGTTGTGAAGGGCCGCGCTCGCGTCGCATGCACGCCCCGACGCCATCGCGGTGACCACGGCGGACAAGGAAAGGAGGAAGCAGTGCACCCAACTCGGTTTGAAGCGACGCGACGGAGCTTCCTTGCGCGCGGCGCCGACATTGTCGGGCTCGCCGTGCTGATCGTCACCACCATGGGCGAGAGTTCGCGCGCGATCGCGAAGGCGGGCAAGGGCGAGTTCATGTACCAGGATCATCCCCACGACGGAAAGAGCTGCGCGCAGTGCAAGTTCTTCGCGCCCGACAACGCGAATGCGAGCACCGGAAGCTGCGAGATCGTCGATGGAACGATCAGCCGCGAGGGCTGGTGCATGGCGT
>AR_comb_assmDRAFT_10064073_pt1 | contig 10864 bp, 18 predicted proteins | sample ArasoioldDNA_FD_10543 | JGI IMG/M metagenome (IMG submission 10543) | reverse complement strand
TTGAAGTCGTCGTATTGGGGACTTCGGCCGGTAGCGGTTCCGTCCATCCCGGCGGGGACCGCGTACGTGGGGGACTTCAACGCCGCGGTGACGTTGTTTAGTCGGGGAACGACCGCGCTTTACATGACGGATTCCCACGCGGACTACTTCGTCCGGAACTTGATCCTGCTACTGGCCGAGATTCGCGCCGTGGCCACCGTCCCCGAACCGCTGGCCGCGGCCAAGTGCACGGTTGGCGCGGTGGTGGGCACGTCCGGATCGTCGTCGCGGAAGTAGTCGTAAATGCCCGCGACCACCGCAGCACTTCGCACGTACTTGGGGATCGATCCGGCAACGTCGGTTGACCAAGCCGCGATGGATGCTGCGGTGGCCGCGGCCAATGACGCGGTGGTCATGTGGCGCGCCGATCTGACGACGGACCCCGGTGACGGGACCGTGTTGCCGACATGGCCACCACGCGTTGACCAAGCCGCGATCGTGCAAGCCGCACGGTTGTACGGACGACGGGGAAGCATCCAAGGGGTTGCCGCGTTCGCCGACTTGGGAACGTCACTGATCCCCCGGATTGATCCGGAAGTCCGATCACTGTTGGAACTTGGGGAATACCAACGGTCGGTGGTCGCGTGACCAGTTACGACCGTGCGTTGGAACTGGTCGGAAAATTGACCGCGGACGGGATCGTGGCCACCGTGGATCCTCGAGCTGCAACCCCGCCGTGTGTGCTGGTCACCCCACCGAATCGAACCTATGACATTGCGTGTGGGTATTCCGCGGACTTCGTGTTGTGGGCATTGGTCCCCGGTGCTGGCAACGCCGACGCGTTCAAAGCGTTGGACGGGTTGTGCGACGCGGTGGCCGCGGTGCTGGACGTGTCCCGCGCTGATCTTCAAAGTTATGTGCTGTCCCCCGACGCACCCCCGCTACCCGCGTACCGAATCGAACTAGTCACCGAAGGGATCTGAACATGGCCGTTGTTGAATCGCGGTTGAAGGATGGCACGTTGACGTTGGGGACGTCCCCCAACGATGTGGATTTTTCGTGCCAAGTGACGAACGCACGGGTCAATTCGTCGTACGAAGACGACGGGTCCGCGCAAGAAACGTTGTGCGGCGATCTGATCGCGGTGGGACGGAAGTTGTCGGGACGTTCACTTGCCGGAACGTTCATCCAAGATTGGACCGCGGCCGCGGATTCGATCGTGGACTACTGCTATCTGCACGAACTGGAAGAGGTCGCGTTCACGTACGCGCCCGCGGGGACCACCGGGGGTCCGACGTTGACGGGGACCGTCCGTATTGAAGTCCCCGGCGAAACGTACGGTGGGGACGTCAACACCCGGATCACTTCGGACTTTGAATGGCAAATGACGCAACCACTGGTCCGGACACCCCCGGTGGTCGGCACCCGTGGCGCGAAGACGAAGGAACCGGCGAGCGCGTGACCACATGGGCGGACGCGGAAGTCCGCGTCCAAGGTTTGAACGAACTGATCCGGACCATGAAAAAGGCCGGGGAAGATCTGTCCGACTTGAAAGATGCCCACGCACGCGCTGGACAGATCGTGGCCAACTACGCGCGCACGATCGCACCGAAACGGTCCGGCAAATTGGCCGGAACGATCCGCGCCGCGAAACAAGTCCGACGCGCACGCATCCAAGCTGGCCGCGCGTCGGTTCCGTACGCGAACCCGATTCATTGGGGTTGGCCGTCCCGACACATTGAACCCAACCCGTTCCTATCCATCGCGGCGCGTGACACCGAATCACAGTGGCGCACGTACTACGAAAAAGCGGTGGCCGACGCGCTCGCGAAGGTCCGGGGGGTGTGATCCATGGCGTTCCAATCGTTCCGTGTCCAGTTGAAAGGGGACGACCCGGTGGTGGTGGACACCAACGCGCGGGACATGGTGTCCGTGGTCATGGACCCGAACAACCCGCGCCCGTTGGATTTGATGTTCCACCAAATCCACAACGCGATGCTTCGGCAACAAATGTCGGTACCCCGCGACTTCGTCGGGTTTCTGGAAGCCTTGGAAGGGATGCCCGAGGCGGTGGACCCCGACACCGACGCGTTGGACCCTACCCAACCGGATCCGTCGGACGAACCGCGGTGGCCGTCGCCCTCCGCATAGGTGGTGACCCGTCACCGTGGATTGAAGATCCCCGCGCGCTCGCAACCGCGGTGGAACTATTGAACGAAGCCGATCGGAAGCGTTGACCCGTGGCCGCACCCGCGATTCTGAAAATCGACATAATTGCCGACGCAACCAAAGCGTTGAAGCAATTCGGGTTGTTGGAAGACAACGCGAAGGGGACGGGGACCAAACTTTCCGGGTTGGGTAAGACGATCGCGGGTGCGGTCGGCACCGCGGCCATCTTGAAGTTTGGGAAGGATTCCGTTTCCGCGGCGGAAGAATCCGCGGTGGCCACGGCACGACTGGACCAAGTGTTCAAGTCGATGGGGGACACCACCGGGGAAGCATCCAAGCACGCGCAGAATTACGCGGGCGCGTTGTCTAAGCGCATCGGTGTTGAAGACGAAGCGATCATGTCTGCGCAAGCGCAGTTGGCCACGTTCGGCAACGTGTCCAGCGAAACGGCACGCATGTCCGGTGTGTTCGATCGTGCCACCGCTGCGGCCGCGGATCTGGCCGCGGCGGGGTTCGGCACGTTGGACACCAACAGTGTGCAACTTGGGAAGGCGTTGCAAGATCCCGCGAAGGGGTTGGCCGCGTTGGCGCGTTCGGGGGTGACGTTCACCGATCAGCAAAAAGCACAAATCACGGCGATGCAAAAGTCCGGCGATCTGTTGGGCGCGCAAAACGTGGTGCTGAAAGCCATTGAAGGTCAAGTGGGGGGAACCGCGGAAGCGACCGCGACGAACACCGCGAAGATGGGTGTTGCGTTCGGCGAGCTGCAAGAAACGATCGGAAACAAGTTGCTTCCGGTGGTCAATTCGTTGACGGGGTTCCTTACCAAAAACATGGACGTGTTGATCCCGTTGGGTGGCGCGATCCTGGCCGTGGTCGGTGCGGTCAAGTTGTACGAACTTGGGACCAAAGCCGCGAAGGTCGCGCAAGCGGCGTGGAACGGTGTTCAAATCGTCTTCAACGCGATCATGTCCGCGAACCCGATCATGCTGGTGGTGATCGCGATCGCGGCGCTGGTCGGTGCCGTCATCCTTGCTTACAACAAGGTCGGTTGGTTCCGTGCGTTCGTGGATTCGTCGTTCCGGGGGATCGTGACCGCGTTCGGATGGATCCGCGACGCCGCGGTGGGTGTCTTCAACTGGATAACGCACAACTGGCCGCTGATCCTGGCCGTGTTGACGGGACCGTTCGGGTTGGCCGTGTTGGCGATCACGAAGAATTGGGACGCGATCAAAGGCGTGATCCAACGGTTTGTGGATTGGTTGCGCGGGATCATCGACACGGTGGCCGGGATCGCGCACCGGATCGCGGGCGCGATCAAAGCACCCATAAACGCGGTCATCCGTGGATGGAACGGGTTGCAATTCACCGTCCCGACGATCGACACCCACATTCCGGGGATCGGCAAGGTGGGTGGCCAGACAATCGGGTTCCCCGACATTCCGCAGTTGGCCACCGGTGGCGCGGTGCTGCGGACTGGACTGGCCGTCGTTCACCGCGGCGAAACGTTCAGTGGTGTGGGGCGAGCTGCGCCCGGTGGAACCACCGTCAACATCACCGTGCAAGCGACGGGGTTGGGCGCGCAAGCACCGGACATTCAACGCGCCGTGGTGGACGCGCTGCGGATCTACACGTCCCGTAACGGTCCCCTGACCGCGCCCATCGTGGCCGCATAGGTGCCCACATGGCCGCGTGGGACCCGACAAAGCCGTGGCCGTCGTCAACCCCCGGTGGCGCGTCATCGCCCGCGTGGGGGGATTACGTACGGTTGTGGGTGCGTGCCGCGATCGCGTCCGGATCGTCATGGCATTTGGGATCCCACCCAAACGACGCGTTGGACGCGGGGAACGTCATGGGTGGTGGGATCCCGGCGCTGCGCGTTGCACCCGGACGGTTGTGGGTGGATCTGTCGTGCGACACGTTGGACGTTGACATTCACGGTGGCGCGACCGCGGGTCAAGGGATCTTCGGCAAGGTGGACGCGGTGACATGCACGGTCCGGTTGGCCGACCCCGACGGGATTTACGACCCGTTGTGGTCCGGCGGTCCGTTCCAATACGGTGGCCATTCACGACTGGTCCCCGGTGTGCCGGTGGAAGTGTTCGCCGAAGTCGTCAACCCGTCGGATTCGTCCGTCCAGCAATTCCCCATCTTCACCGGCACCGCGGATTCGTGGGGGGAAGATTGGGTGCCGCACCCGTGGCAACGTGAAGCAACCTTGATCGCGTCCGACCCGACGAAGACGTGGGCGCGGTACGACAAACCGGAACAACCCGCGGTTGGTGCCGGGGAAACGGTGCAACAACGCGTCGCACGGTTGGTGTCGTACTTCGGATGGTCGGGGACGGTGGAAGATCCGACGCCGGGTGCATCGGTGCGCACGTTGGCCGCGACGACGTTGGCACAACCGGGTTGGGAATTGCTGAACCGGACCATGGACGACGAATTGGGCGCGGTCTACTTCACACCGTCGGGGGATCTTCGGTGGATCAATCGTGAAGCATCCACCAACCAACCAACCCCACGGATCACGTTGGGTTGTGCCACGGTGCAAACCGGCGCCCACGACATTTTGGTGGACGCGACCCCGCAAAAGTTTGACTTGCAGCTGCGGAACGACGTGTGGGGTGCGCGCACCGGTGGGACCGCGCAACACGCGTTGTCCCAAGGATCCATGGACCACTTCGGACCGTACCCGTACCAACGGACGGACTTGGGGTTGGCCGACGACGCGCAAGCGTTGACGTGGGCACAATTCGTGGTGTCGTTGTACGCGTTCCCCCAAATCGGTGTGGACAATGTGACCATGCTTCCGGCGATCGATCCGGCGAGCTGGACGGTGTGGTCCACGGTGTTGTCGTGGGTGTTGTTCACCGACGTTGCACACATCGCGTGGGCACCCCCCGACTTGCCGGACCATGTGATTACCGGGGACTTCCGGGTGGTCGGTGTGCAACACACGATCAGTCGCGCCCGTTGGTCCGTGACGTGGCAAACGCTCGCGCTGCGCGCATTGTCGTTGTCCGGCATCGTGTGGACGTTGGGACCACACGCAAACGATCGGTTGGACGCCGGGATGGTCATGGCATGAACGGAAGGGGTTGACATGCCGGGGATGAAAACGTGGGCGGTCGGGGAAGAGGTCCTCGCCGCGGTGTTTCAAGACATGGTGCAAAACCAAGTCGTCGCGCAGTTTGCGAATCTGACCGCGTTACAAGCCGGGTGGCCGAACGCGAACAACGGATCCCGTGCCATGTGCATCGACACGTTCCGCACGTACACCAAACGCGCCGCGGGTGGGACGGGTTGGCAACCCGACACCGCGTCCGGAATCATCGCGGTGACGTTCTCCGCTGGTGCCGGGTCGATCACCCACGATTTAGGCCGCGTCCCCGGTGTGTGTCTGGTCAACGTCGGGCAATCGTCCGTCAACTTCCTTGCTGTCACCGGACGCACCGCGACAACGATCGCGGTTGCGGCGTGGACGTCGTCCGCGTCGGGGGTGTCAGGGAACTTGAATATCTGGTGGTGGGCGGCGTGAACGGGTTCGGGGACGTGGACCCCGAAGACGGGTGGGACGCGTCCGACCCGTTCGCGGACAAGGTGGCCATCCTGATTCGTATGGTCGCGTCAATCACCGCGGAACACGCGACCCCCAGCCACAACCACGCGCGGGTGTTGGTCCGGTTGGGGTTCGCGACGGGCGCGGTCGAATCGTTGCGGAAGCACGCACACCGACGGGACCGGCCGATTCTGGATGCGCTGGACTTAGTGTTTTTCTATCTGATAAACGCGGAAGGGGTGGACGGTGGGTAACCGCTACCTAACCGACTTGGCCGACGTCGTGCGCGGCGCCGGTATCACCGTGCAAGAGGAACCCGGTTGGCAAACCCGGTCCCGATCGTCCGGTGGGTACGACTCTGGCCGACCCAACCACGTCATGTGTCACCACACCGCGTCCAACCCGTCGTCCGACGGGCAATCCGACGTCAATTACATGGTGTCCGGTTCCGACGCCGCGCCCGTGGCCAACCTGTATTTGTCGCGGTCCGGCAAAGTGTGGGTCATGGCCGGGGGTGCGACGAACACCAACGGGTCCGGTTCCGACCCGTGCGGGCACACACCCACGGACAGCATGAACACCCACGCGATCGGGATTGAAGCCGCGAACAACGGTGTCGGTGAACCGTGGCCGACCGTCCAGCAAGATGTTTACGTGCGACTGGTCCACGCGTTGTGTGACCACTACGCGATCCCCGTGGGACGTGTGCATTCACACTTTGAATGGGCACCGACGCGCAAAATCGATCCCGCCGGTTCGTCCCGCTACGCGTCGGGATCGAACATGTGGAATATGGACGGGTTCCGTGGTGACGTGATCACCGGCGGGACCCCGACCCCACCGACCCCGACCCCGACCCCGACCCCCGAAGGGATGGACGAAACCATGATGTTTGTGCAACACGGATCCGGTGTGTGGTTACTGTCCGGATCGTCGTTGTTCCTAATCGGCAACACCGCGGATCTGACCGCGATGCAAGCCGCGGCGAAGGATCCCAACCGGGTCGCCGCGGTGGGTGACACCACATGGTCCAACATGGTGGAAGCGACCCAATCGTCCGGGGAAACGTAGACCACACCGCGTCCATGACCGCGTCCGTCGCATGGTCGGATCTGTCAATCGTCGGTGGGTTCCTGGCCGGGTTCCTAGTCGGTGTCGTCGTCGCGATCCGACTGGTTCGCGTGGTGGGTTCGGTGATCCGACGCGAACGCGACGACTAGACCGCGCCCTTTTCCAACGTCGGAAGATCCGACACCCACCGGCGCGGTCCGCGTTCAACGCGGTGGTGTGGGTGCCAGTCGTGACACGTCCGACACCACACACACACCCAACCCGAAGGGGACACGTAGCTTTCCATGTGATCCGGTTGGTGTTCCATCCCGGCATCATCGCGCCGTGGGGTGACACGGTACGGTAAGCGCGCCCACCGGACCACAACCGTCGGATTCCGCCGAACCCGTCCGGGTCCGGTGGGCACCCCCTACCGACGGACGCGGTACACGAACCGGATCGGGACGCGTTCGCGGACGTCCCCCGTCCGATACCAACGCGTGTAATGCGCGACGCACCAACCCCGCGCACGCGCCGGTTCGCTGCACCCGTCAACCGAACAACGCGCGGTCACCGACGGAACCGACCCAACAACCCTTCGGCGAGCTGCACCGCAGCGATCACCAACACCGACACGGTGATGACCCCCGCTTGTAAATGACTCACCCGTCCGCGTCCGTGTCGTCGGGTTTGTCGGACTGGACGAACTGCGCGGGTTCGTCGTCGTCTTCCGGGGTGTCGTCGGGGGTGTCGTCGGGGGTGTCGTCGGGGGTGTCGTCCGGCACCGGTTCGTCTTCGTAAGTGGTCATGGTGCGCGATGTTCTACCCGTGGCCGTCCGTGGTCAACCGACCCCCCGCGCGTGTCACGCTGCGGGGGTCGCGCGTGGATCCTTGCACCGTTCCGGCACGTCCGAACGACCCCGAACGACCCCGACGGAACCCCAACGATCCGTAGTAAAGTGCTGGTAATGCCTACCGAACCCGAACGAACCGGACACAACCGGACATGATGCGCACGTCACCTATTGCCAAGGTGAGGGTCGCGGGTTCAAGTCCCGTCGTCCGCTCAGATTGTGCTATTACGCAGGCACAACCTACACGCGTCGGGTCATCGGTAGGCGACGCGGATGGGGTCGCGACCACTATGCACACCCCAAATCCGTCACCCACAAAAACCACGCGCGACCCCCACGGGATCGCCGAACCCGAAGGGACCCCAACCGATGATTGACCCGACGAACCCCAACGTTGCCGACTGGCTGGACGACGGTGGCGGCGGTGACCCGTCCACCCGTCGCGGGGACACATGGTCCCCCCGTGTGAAGGATCAAGCCGCGTACGCGCTGAACGCGTGGTGTGCGTGGTTGGACACCCGCGGGATCAAGTTGCTGGAAGCCGGACGACGCGACTTCCGGAAGTGGATGGACGAACGGACCGCGGAAGGGGTGAAGGCATCCACCCGACGGAAGGAATGGTTTTACGTGTCCGCGTTCTACACGAACGCGGCCATCCCCGTCCGCAAAGGTGGGTTGGGACTGTTGGCCGAAGACCCCATGGACACCGTGCGCGGTCCGAAGGTGTCGGGACGTCCGACGACACGGACCGCGAAGCCGGACGAAGTGGACGCGCTGGTCGCGTACTTTTCGCAGCAAGCTTCGTTGGACCGTGCCGGTGGGGAAGCCGAACGCGCCCGTCGGAACGTGGCCATGGTGTCACTGATGTTCCGTAGCGGGTGCCGATCCGGGGAACTACCGGCGATGGATCTGGACGACTTGGTGACGATCGATGGTCACCGCGCGATCAAGTTGTACGCGGACGACACGAAGTCCGGGGAACCGCGCTTGGTCCCCGTGACCAAGGAAACGTCCCGTTATCTGGACCGCTACCTTCGGTTGCGGGGGAACACCCCCGGACCGTTGTTCCGTGGCCGTGAAGGCAAAACACGGACCAATGACGACCGTTTGACGGCACGCGCCGTGCAAGACGTGATCAAGCGCGCGGCGCGCAAGCTGGACGTGCCGGTGTCCGCGCACCAATTGCGGCGCGGGTTCGTGGCGCAGTACCTACGTGCCGGGGGTGACGGGGTGTCGTTGGAAGTGATCGGGGGTTGGGCAGATCCGCGGATGCCCGCGCGGTATCTGGCCGACGAACGGGACGCCGCGGCCATTGCACGGTTTCACGCGGTCACGGACGGGGGGAACCGGTTGCGCGCCGTGTGACCCGACACGTCCCGACATGTCCCGACACGACCCCGGATCCCGTTGTGGTGCCGGGGTTGTGTTGCGTCTGCACACACCCCACGATCCGTTTCGTTCCGGTTGCTGGACGTTCGTGCGGGGATGTTCTACTTTGTGCGGGGATGACGGGACCCGAACCGACCCAAAGGGGACAACATGCCCACGACGTACGGACGAACCGCACCCAAGGAATTCGCACCGACCATCCGGAAGAAAGCCGCGGTGCTGTGGTGGCTGGCCGAACACGGGGGGACGCTGGAATCCGGGTCGGGGGTCGCGACTAGCGAGCTGGCCGACGCGATCACACCCCTAGTGCGTGCCGGGGAACGAACCGGGTTGGCAGCGTTCAGCGGATTGTTGACCGCGTTGGAAAATGACGGACTAGTGATCCGCGACGTGCGGGGTCGCCGGGTGTTCAGCGTCGCGTTGGTGCCGACCGCGGATGAACTACGCAAACACCCGCGCTACGGACGTAATCCGTGGCCACACACCAATGGACAACCCAAACCCGAACCGGTGGCCACGATCGCGGACGAACCGTTGGACGGGTCCACCCAAGACGTCGGACCAGTGGAACCCCACGCGTCAACCGTCAACGCTGCGCTACGTGCCGAAGTCGTCAACGAACAACCCGACTTGTTCGCCGATTGGACACCACCACCGGCACCGACCCCGAACGCCGACCCCCACACGTTGTTGGGGTTGGCCATGTCGTACATCGCGCAAGCCGTGGCGACGTCCCGTCCGATCGAACGGACGGATCCCCAAGTGTTGCAACGCTTGGCAAGCACGCTGGACGACAACCAACGACTTCGGACCAAGCTTGCCGTGGCCGAAGACACCGCACACGCGCTACGCGACGAAGTGACTGGACTTCGCAAAGTCAAAGCGATGTTGGAAGACAACGTGCGCACGATTGCCGCGGGACGACTGGACGAAGGCGCGTTGCGACGGTTCCGCGAACTAGAACGGTTCATGCAAGCCCCACCCAACGCGAAGTTGTGAACCCCGACACCGAATACATGGTGCACATGACGGGGGACACGGTGGAACTAGTGGTGGAACGCACCGTGGACGAAGCCGGACGGACGTTCAGCGCGGACGCGATGGACGAACTAGCGCGACTGATGATCGCGTGGGTGGTGACACGCGTCGCGCGCCGGTGGGATGACTACGGGGAACCACCGCAACGGGTGTCCGTGATCGTGTCCGTGGATCTGGACGAACGACCAGTGGTGGACACGGACCCGTTGTGACGGACTGGACGTTGCTGGTGGTGGCCATGTCGGTGGTGGTGTTGGGGGTCGCGCTAGTGCTGCACATTGCCAACCACGCGGTTCGCGAAGACGAACGGGTGCGTCGGATCTTGCGCGATTGGTTGCGGGATCTACCGGACCAAGACCACGGGTGAACTATTGGGTGCCGGGATTCGGTGTCGTCGTCCGACGCGCCGACGTGGAACGGATCAGCGCGGAACGGGACCTACTGCGGGAACTGGTCGTGGACTTGTTGGCCGACCGGTTGGAACACCGGAAGCCCGACCCCGTGCCCGACGCCGACCAACCGGACTAGGGGTGTGTGCCGACCACCGCGACCCCAACCGTGGCACGGTGGCCGACACACCGCGGGGGAACCTACCGGTTCCGGTGCCAAGCGGTGACCACCGCAGCAACGAACGCGGCCACCGCGATCGTCAACCACAACGACACGATCCGCACCCACGTCGCATGACCCCACATGAACCCAAATCACCCCTTCCGTTCACCTTGCGCGTACGACTAGGTTGCAACCGGAACGAAAACCGATCCGGGGGGGTCTGGACCATGCCCGCACCCGCGTACGACGACGAAGCGTGCGAAGCGTTCGC
>AR_comb_assmDRAFT_10159890_pt1 | contig 10865 bp, 4 predicted proteins | sample ArasoioldDNA_FD_10543 | JGI IMG/M metagenome (IMG submission 10543) | reverse complement strand
CACTGTCGGCGCGGGACCTTGCAGTCGATGAGGTCTCGATCGGTCAGCTCGATGCCGTGGGACAAATGACGCTGGCGGACGGCGGCCCGATCACCATCGAGGCCTCGGCACCCAATCTCGGCGCACGCGCCCATCTCGAGATCGTCAACCTCGCTGGCTACCCCGTTTCCGGAGAAATCACAGTCGATCATGATCAGATCGGTGCGCTGATCCCGCCTCGATATCAGCAGCAGGTCGGCGACGTGTCCGGCGGGCTATCGGCGACCGTACACGGAAAAGGCAATCTTTCGGATCCCGCCGGCATTCGAGGCCGGCTTGATCTGCGTCGCCTCGACTTGATGGCGCGCGGGACCCATCTCGTGCTGGCAGCACCAGGATCCGTCACGCTGGATGCGGATCGTATCGCCGTCGATTCCATCGATCTGCGCATCGGACAACAAACCCGCGCCACGTTTGGCGGACAGTTGGGCGCCACCACCGTCCCAGAGCCGCTGCGGCTCCGCCTCACCGGCCCGGCCTCCGAGTTGATTGAGATTGGATCACGGACTGCCGGCGCGGCGGCGATGCCCGTGCGAGCCGATGGGAACGCCGTCTTCGACTTGACCGTCGGCGGCACGTTCAGCCACCCGCTGCCGAGCGGCAACCTCGCCGTCCGAACGTCATCGCTCGAGTACGGGTCCCTCGCGCCGATGACGAACGTGACGCTCGACGTCGTCATCGATCCGGCGCTGATCACGCTGCAGAGGCTCGCGGCCCAATGGCAAGGGGCCTCGCTCAACGGAAGAGGCAGTCTGCCGTGGCGTGTCGTGGTCAGCTCAATGCTCAATCCACGTGAAACAACGACATCGCCATACTCTCCTCTCGCGCGATGGTTGAACGCGCTTCCCTCGGAGCCGGCGCGCGCCAGCCTTGCCGTTCGCGCGGACAACCTGACACAGGCCGTATTAAAGGATGTCCTCGGACCGGAGCGAGTCCAGCAAATCCAGGGCGCCGCATCCGCCACTGTCGCCGTCGAAGCCGACCGCCTGTCGCTCGATCGGATTGACGCGACCGCCGTTTTCGATCGGGCGTCGCTGAGTCTGGCGGGGGTAATCTTTACGCAAACCGTCCCGACGCGCCTGCGACTCCAGAACGGTCACGCGTCGATCGACGCTTTTCGTTGGAGCGCCGAAGGCAACTCCATCGTCGCGACGGGCGGCATGGACCTCACGGCGGGCAGATCGATCGATTTCGGTCTCGACGGAGTTCTCGACCTCCGGGTTGTGGGGGCCTTCGTCAGTGGCGTTACTTCTGGCGGTACGGCGGATGCCGATCTCAGGGTTACGGGTCCGATCGACAATCCGGAAATCATCGGCCGCATCGCCGTCGCCGACGGCGAGCTGCAGTTGGACACCCCGCGACTCGCGGCGTCCGACCTCACAGGAACGCTGCAAGTCGCTGCCGGCCGCCATGTCACCGTGTCTCTCGCAGGCCTGGTCAACACGGGACGGTCCCGGCTGGAGGGCTCGCTCAGTCTCGCAGACCTCGCGGCGCCGGTCGGGAAGCTGCAATTCACTGCGAACGGCGTGGCAATGGAATACCCCGCCGGGCTGCAGACCGAGTCGAACGTTGACGTCGAGCTGAGGCTCGACCGCCCGCGATCAATGCTGAACGGACACATCGACGTGCTCGGCGGCACGTACCGCGAAGCGTTGATGCTGAGCAGCCAGCTCCTGAACCTCACGTCTACGAGCGTCGCCCAGGCTACACCACCTGCCGAGTGGCTTTCTCGCATCGGGCTCAACGTCGCCGTTGCGACTGCGACCGACGTGCGCATTGACAACAACTACGGTCGGCTCGACATCGGCGCGAATCTCCGCGTGGTAGGTACGGCGGCGAACCCAGGCGTCCTGGGCCGCCTGCAGGCGGCCGACGATGGCGTGATCTATCTGGGGGGGAATGCCTATCGTATCGAGCGACTGGTCGTCGATCTCGCGAATCCCCGCACGCTGACACCCGAGGTGAACTTCGCCGCGCAAACGCGAGTCGGCGATCTTCCGATCGGCATCGAGCTGCATTGCCCTCCTGCGGGACCATGCGAGCGAAAGGTGACCTCACTGGCCACTGGGGTCGACGACAAAGAAGCGGAGGCGCGGCTCTTTGGAACCAGCGGCGGCGCGGCGGCGACTGGCGAGAACTTCGCGCGGCTTCTATCCACCGAGCTTCTGGGCGTGGTCGGACGCACGGTAGGTCTCGATACCGTCCGACTGGAGCAGGGCGCTGAGCGCCGCGACATCTTCGATGATCCAACGCTCATCGCCGGCGACGTCAATCCTGCGGCCAGACTCACGCTTGGGAAGCGCCTGGGATCGAACGTCGAACTGGTCTACTCGCAGAACCTGGCCGATGAAGGTTTTACGTGGATCACGAGCTACACCGGTCCGTACGGTTTGTCGGGTCGCCTCCTCGTGCTTGACGACCAGAGCCGGGCGTACGAGTTTCGCCACGAACCGATCGGCGCCGGGCGGAAGGGCCAACACCGCAGGCCGCCAGGTCCACGAATTGCCGAGGTGAGGATTCAGGGCACGCCCGGGTTTTCGGAAAAAGATGTCCGCGGGCAACTGCGACTCACCGCCGGCGATCGGTTCACCTTCGGCGCGTGGCAACGCGATCGCGATCGCCTGCAGCGCTTCTATCAGAGGCAGGAGTTTCTCGAGGCCCGGATCCGCGCGCGAAGGCTGCCGATGGATCAGTCAGCGACCGCGGGACCGAACGGGCCGGCCCCCTCCAGCGATGACCGCGTGTTGCTCGAGTATGCGATCACGCGCGGCCCCTCAACCCAATTGATTGTTCGCGGGGCCACGCTGCCGGATACCGTACGCGACCGCATCATTGATCGATGGACGAGCGCTTTGTTTGATGGATTCCTTCAACGAGATGCGCAGGCAATCGTTCGGGAGCATCTCTACCGGGACGGTTACCTGAACGCGACGGTCACGGCAGCCGTTGCACTTGATGGGTCACGCGACGTCAAGACACTGACAATCGACGTGGTTCCAGGCTCACCCGTGCCCTGGCGCATCGACGTGACCGGCAACACGGCGGTGCGTGCGCCTCAGCTGCTCGAGATCGCGAGCACCGGGAACCCGCTCGCGGCGTGGATCGATCCGACTGCGGTGGAGCGGCGGCTCGAAGATCACTACCGCTCCGAGGGGTTTCTTGCGGCAGACGTATCGGTCGGCCGGCCTGCCGTCGTCGACGGCACCTCGGTCATCATTATAAAGACAGTGGAAGGAACGCCGTATTCGCTGGGTACGATAGCGCTGAGCGGCCTTCCCGCCGATCGTCGGGAGGAGGCACGCACTGCCCTCGGCCTCGCCAGCGGCGACCGCTACCAACCGCTGCGCGTCATGGAAGGGGTCGATCGACTCGAGGCCAGCTTGAGAAGAATGGCGTACCGGCAGGCACGGGCCGACGTCGAGACGCGAGTGATCCCGGAGGCGGCGCGGGTGGATGTGTCGATCAACGTCGCTTCGGGCCCGCGATCGATCCTTCACGACGTCGTGGTCGAGGGCGCCGACGCCGGCAAGCCGCGCGTGGCGCGCTCCATCGTCCTCGAGCCTGGTACTCCTCTCGATCCGGCGGCGATTGTCGAAACGCGTCGCCGCCTCTACGACCTGGAGGAGTACAGGAGCGTCGACATCGATGTCCAGCCGCTCGAATCAGCGCCCGCGGCGCCGTCGGTCAGCGAGCCGCTCGATCAACCCGTCGTTGCCCGCGTTGCGCTCGAGGAGCGCCCGCGCTATCGATTGCGTTACGGACTCTCCGTCAGCGATTCCGTGGTCGGCCCGGACGAGCGCGACCGCCGCCCTGGCTTCGCCGCCGATTTCGACAACCGCAACCTCTTCGGCCTCGGCGCGACCGCCGGGGTGTCGCTGCGTCTCAGGCGCGATCAACAGGTGGGGCGCGTCAGCCTTGGAGCAAATCGCCTGTTCTCGCTTCCGATTCGATCAACGGTGTTCGTCGAGCGCGAGCGACAGCAGCTTGATTCAGAGGGCGCATTCCCGATCACCTCGGACATCTCGTCGCTGACGGGCGAACAGGCCTATCGCATCCGGCCTTCCATCGATGTGCGTTACGGTTACGGTATCGAAAAGAACCATACGTTCATCCGGAGCGAGGAGGCCGATGCCTTCGACCTCACGGTGAAGGTCGCACGCTTCACCACCAGCGGGCTGGTGGACCATCGTGATGACGCCTTCAATCCGGCACGTGGATGGTTCACCGCCTCCACGCTCGAATTTTCGACGCCAGGGATTGGCTCCGATTTGAAATTCCTCAAGGACTTCGCGCAGTACTCGCACTACATCACGGTTCGGCGGGGATTCGTGGTGGCGTCGGCGGCTCGTCTCGGACTCGCGCGGACGTTCGGTGACGAGGTGCTCATCCCCAGCGAACGCTTTTACGCGGGGGGAGCGAACACCGTGCGAGGGTACCGGGAAGATGCGCTCGGCGCGCAAAGCGTGCTGGGAGGACCGGAGGGCGGCTCGGCGCTCCTTGTGCTGAACGGTGAACTGCGCTTTCCAATCTACCGCTGGTTGAAGGGCGTGGGATTCGTCGACATGGGAAATGTCTATCCGAAGGTCAGCGACATTTCCGTCACCGATTTTCAGATTGGCGTCGGTGCCGGCGCCAGGCTCGACACCCCCTTCGGCTTGATTCGATTCGACTTTGGCGTGCCCACCAATCCACGGCCCTTCGACCCGCCCTGGCGATTCCACATCGGTCTTGGCCACGCCTTCTGAATCGGAACGGCATGCGTCAGCCGCGCCGCCGTCACCGCCCGCGAACTGTCCGCATGATCGACTGAACCGCGGGTCTTTCGGGTGCGTTGGGCGCGAGCTTGAGGAAGTTCTCGAAGTAGACAGCCATCCGATCGACGCGCTTGGCCTTGTAGTACGCCATCCCGGCCTCGTAGTGTGCGTAGGCCATCTGGGGATCGAGGTCCGCGGCCTTGGCAAAGGCCTCGGCCGCCTCTGTTTGCTTGTTGCGCGCCGATTCGACGAGACCAAGCTGATATCGCGCTGACGCCAGATTCTCGTCGATCTCCACTGCCTTCTTGGCCGCTGCCTCGGCTTCATCCTGGTTGCCATCGACGAGTGCCGTCCCGGACTTCCCTATCTGGCCCCAGGCGCTTCCCTCACCCGCCGACGCCAACGCGCCGAACACCTGTTTGGCATCGTCGTTCTGATCGAGCTTTCGATGCGCGAGCGCGCGCAGGTAGACCTGGTCCTGTGGCGCCTCCGCATGCGCCTTGACCTTATCGATCGCGTCCTGGTATTTGCCGGATTCGAACAGCTTCTGTGCCGTCGGCTCTTGCGCGGCGGTGGCGACGGCCACGGTCAACAATAATTGTGCGATCAGCATAGTGGCACCGTGAACGGGACGTCGGCGTCCCTCCTTCTCCACCATCCTGCTGCCGAGCGAACGCCCAACGCAAGCTCATTCGCAAACTCAGCGGAGCTCATACAACACCGCATCGCCTTCGCCATCGCTGAAGACGCCAAGCTTGCGCACGCCCGCGTCCGCGTCGAGCGTCGAAACTGCCTGTTCGTACTGCTCGCGATCGTCACCGTACTCGCTCTTGTGAACCAACACGTACCGAACGTCAGCGCGGCGAAGAACGCGAAGGGAGAACGGATCGGGAAACCGCCGCAGATCCTGAAGGCGACGTTCAAACGCCGGCGGTGAGAACCCGCTGTAGCCATTCACGAGCGGTTTCCAATGAAAGATCGAGAGGTATGCGTACTTGGCGTTGTGTCCTGGACGAACCATGGGGAACTCCGCGACAACGCCACGCGGTTGGCTTGCCAACAGCCGGTACACGGGCGGTGCGGTGTTTGGATAAGGGACGAGCAAGAGGGTGGTGAAATCCTCGAGCAGTACGGCGGACAGCAGGGCCAGCAGCAGTATGACCCGGCTGCGCACGCGAAGTGCTGCCGCAAAGAATGTGTAGGCAAACCCTGCCAGCACGGCCAGAAAGAAAACGACGAATATGCCGAGCCGTGCGGGTGCCCGAAGTCCCCGGAACACCGAGACGTGCTCGTGAAGGAACGTGTACGAATACCCGCGAAAACCCAAGGATGCCTCGAACGCGGCAACAGCGGCAAACACATACACGATGATGAGGCGCGATGGCCGGCGCAAGAACAGCGCCGCGACGGCGAGCAAACAGGTAACCGCGCCCGGAAATAGCCGACGCTCTCCCTCACCACGCGTCTCCCATCTCCCGTACAACCAGTTCTCGCGCGGCACGACCAGATAGTCGGCGGGACGGGCAGCATATGTCCGTATCTGGTCGTCAGGTCGCTCCCCGACCCGATCGCGCGCGAGGAGATAAGGACGTGCGTACGGTCCGATCAGCGCACCCGCGAGAATGGCGCCGGCCGCGAGTGCGACCATCACGCGGCGGAAGTGCGCCCGGCTGTGACCCAGCTGCAAGAGCACCGCGCAGACCGGAAGCAGGGTCGCCAGAAAAATGCCGTAGTAAATGCTCGAGAGCATCTGCAACGCTATGGCTGCGCCCGTAGCCAGCCCGTGGCGAATCCGGGGCCGCTCGATCGTTCGATGGAGCGCGAGAAACGCGAGCGGGATCCACATGGTCCACTGCAGTTCCATGTGCATGATGTGCTCGAACCGGTACGGCGCAAACGCGAAGATGGTCCCGGCAAGTATCCCGGCGCCGCGGCTGCCGGTGAGATACAAAACGAGCGCGAAGGTGGCCACTGCGGACAGCACGATTGCGCCGAGCAGCATGAGGTTGTGTACGAGCACCGGCGCAGTGCCCAGCCAGATGAGCGGCGCGGCAATCGCTCCCTGGACGAGCATCGCGTCGGAAAAGGCCAGCGTTCTCGGCTCCGGATAGAAGATGTTGCCATTGAACAGATCGAACGGCGAGGTGGAGAGCGCGTGGGCGAACCACTCGAGCCGCCACATGTTGAAATAGATGTCCTGGTGGGAAACCGCGCTGTCGCCGATGTGACGCACCTGGGGCCACATCATTCCGCACATCAGGAACACGAACACCACGATCGGCGCCGCCGCCTGACCGATTCGTTTTGCTGAGGCGGTCAACATTTCTTATCGATACCCCGAACGCAAAGTGTGCCCCCTTTTTGTGCCGTGAAATTGCGGAAAAAGCAAACCTCCGCTGCGGTGGAATCGTGGCAAGGCTGTGCGCGTCAGCATTTCGTGCAACGCCACGAGCGAGGTACCATCGAGCGCTCGCCATCGCCTACATTGCAGGATGTCCCGACTCGTACTGGTCTGTTGACATGATTCGTTTCGCCAAAGCGACCGTGTTGTTCACGCTGCTGACGGTCGTGATGACCTGGCCACAGGCTGCCCGTCTCACGACCGATGCCTGGCAGCACGAAGATGTGTTCTTCAACATGTGGAGACTCGGCTGGTTTGCGCATGCCCTCGCCAAGTCGCCAGCTCACGTGCTCGACGGAAACATTTTCTATCCGGAATCGCGGACGCTGACCTACTCGGACGCAATGGTGGTGGAATCGGTCGTCGCGGCGCCGTTGTTATGGACGGGCGTACCTCCGGTCCTCGTCCACAATCTCATGATGCTCGGCGGCATTGTCTTGTCGGCAGTGGGTATTTTCATGCTCGCGACGACGCTCACCGGCAGTCAGACGGCGGGCATCACCGCCGGGATTGTGTTCGCATTCGTGCCGTACCGGTTCGATCACTTCATGCACCTCGAACTGCAGTGGACCGTGTGGATTCCGTGGGCCTTCTGGGCCCTTCATCGAACATTGGAAACGGGATCGATGCGTGATGCGGTGCTCCTGGGCCTGTTCGTTACGCTCCAGGTCATGTCGAGCATCTACTACGGCCTGTTTCTCATAGTGCTCGTTAGCGTATGCGCGCTGTTTCTTCTCTGTGGCGTCCGCCGCGGTGAGATGCGATCCCGGCTGGCGGGTTTGACCGTCGCGGGCGGAACTGCCGCAGTGCTCATCGCCCCGTACGCCTTCCCCTACATGGCAGCGCGTCAAAGCCTCGGTCCTCGCCCGGAAGTACAGATCGTCATGTTCAGCGCGCGTCCCTCCAGCTATCGCGCGGCGACGGACACCAACTATCTCTACGGGGATCGATCGGCTCGCATGGGCCGCCCGGAGCGGCGGCTGTTTCCCGGTGTTCTTCCGCTCCTTCTGGCCCTCGTCGGGTTGTTGCTGTACGCGCCCACCAATCAAGCGTTGATGTACCTCATTGGGCTGGTGACGGCGTTCGAGATGTCGTTGGGCCTCAAGGGATACACGTTCAGTTTTCTGTACCAGCACGTCCCGGCCTTCGACGGCCTGCGGGCACCGGCTCGTCTTGGAATTCTTGTCGTCTTCTTCCTTGCAGTGCTCGCCGCCTATGGACAGGCGGCGCTGGAGCGTGCGGTCTCGAGACGGACGCGGCCTGCGCTCATCGTCCTCATTCCTGCCGTACTCCTTCTCGAGTACTGGGTTGCTCCATTGCCGCTCACGGCTTACCCCACAGCGCCGCCTCCGCTCTATCAATGGCTCCACACGCAGCCGGTCGGCGTCGTCGCCGAATTCCCGATGCCTCAGGATGGCTCGCCCGGCCATGAGCCGCGTTACGAATACATGTCGACGTTTCACCAGATGCCGCTCATTAACGGCTACAGCGGTTACTACCCGGAGTCCTACGTTGGCCGGCTCTATCGTCTGCGTGGCATGCCGGACGACGCTGCGCTCCAAGCGCTTGTCGCCGACGGCGTCCGCTACGTCATCGTTCACAGGGGCCTCTACCGGCGGGGAGCGGCAGAAGAGGTCTATTCGGCGCTCAAGCGTCACTCTCGATTTCGAGAAGTCGGGCGTTTCGACGATGGACTTGGCGGTGCCGACGTGTTCGCAGCGCGATGAGAGTGCCTACGGCTGACCAAGGTGCTTCCGGCTAAGAGCCGGAAGCCACTCGGCGTTGGATGTTCGCGCTAATATCTACTCGCCATGAGACTCCGACCGAACGCCCTGCTCTGTCTCCTCCTCGCCTCCGCGTGCGCACGCCCTGCGGCGCAGCAGCCCTACGACCTGGTGATCACCGGCGGCTCGGTGTTGAACGGCGAGGGGACTGCTGCCGTGCGAACCGACGTGGGCATTCGCGGCGGGCGCATCGCGACGCTGGGCGATCTCGGCACGGCGGCGGCGACGCGCCGGATTGACGCGTCAGGCCTCACGGTCGCACCGGGTTTCATCGACATGCACAATCACTCCGACTACACCATCCTCGTCGAACCCAAAGCCGAGAGCATGATCCGGCAGGGCGTGACGACGATGGTTTTGGGCGAGTCACGATCGGCGGGGCCGATCAAAGCGGGAGCTGAAGAAGCGCGCGCTCGCGCCGACGGCATCACGGTCGACTGGACGACACTCGGGGGTTACTTCGCGAAGCTCGAACAGAAGCACATGTCGACGAACATCGCGTCGTACGTTGGCGAGGAACAGGTGTGGACGTACGTGAAAGGCTACGGGCAATCGCCGGCGACGCCGCAGGAGCTCGACGAGATGAAGCGGCTCATCGCGCAGGCCATGCAAGACGGCGCGATGGGCCTTTCGACCGCGCTGCTGGAGCCACCCTCGAGCCTGGCGACGACAGCCAATCTGATCGAGCTGGCCAAAACCGCAAAGGCCTATGGCGGCATCTACTCCTCGCACATCCGCGATGAAGGCGAAGGCGTCTTCCGCGCAATTGACGAGGCGATCCAGGTGGGCAAAGGCGCGAAGATCCCAGTCGACATCATCCACATGAAGATCGCGCACAAGAAGCTTTGGGGCCGCGCCAACGAGATCATCGCAATGGTGCAAAAAGCCCGCGACGAGGGTTACGACATCCGCGCCAACGTCTATCCGTACACCGCCGGTCAGAACAATCTCTCTTCAATCGTGCCGCCGTGGGCACACGACGGCGGCCGCGAGAAGATGCTCGAAAGGCTCAAGGACCCGTCGGCGCGAAAGCGGATGCGCGAAGAGGTCCTGAACGGCCTGCCCAACTGGTACAACCACTATCTCGCGACCGGCGACGGGTGGGGCGGGATGCTGCTGGTTTCTCTCAAGAACGAACGGAACAAGCCGTTTCAGGGCAAGCGCATGAGCGACTTGATTGCCGCCCGCGGCGGCAACCCGGCCGACGTCCTCTTCGACGTGCTGATCGAGGAAGGCGGCAGCGTGCCAACCGTCTTCTTTCATCATTCCGAGCCCGACATGCAGCTGATTCTGAAACAGCCGTGGACATCGATCGGGTCGGACGGAAGTGCGGTGAGCCCGGACGGCCCCACCGGCCGCACACATCCCCACCCGCGCTACTACGGGACCTTTCCGCGCGTGCTCGGACGCTACGCGCGCGAGTTGAAGGTCATCACGATGCCTGAGGCGGTGAAGAAGATGACCAGCATGAACGCCGACAAGATTGGCATCACCGATCGAGGCCGGCTCAAGGAAGGCTTCGCCGCCGACGTGACGATCTTCGATCAGGATCGCGTGATCGATCGCGCGACGTTCGAGCAGCCGCATCAGTTCCCGGTGGGCATCAAGTACGTGATCGTCAACGGCGTCGTCACCGTCGACAACGAGCAACATACGGGAGCGCTGGCCGGGCAGGTTATCTATGGGCCGGGCAAGCAACGGTCAGGCCGCACTCAGTAGTCACACGGCCCGACCGGTCTTCGCCGAGTCTGTTTTGATTCAGCTCTTTGACGTCGCGACTTTGCCACGCATGCTTCCGCCATCCTGAATGGCAAAACGCGGGGACGCGATATCTCCGGTCACTGAACCGGTCGATCTGATCTCGACCTTCTCCCCGGCGATGACATT
>AR_comb_assmDRAFT_10020626_pt1 | contig 10865 bp, 2 predicted proteins | sample ArasoioldDNA_FD_10543 | JGI IMG/M metagenome (IMG submission 10543) | reverse complement strand
GTATAAACTGTCGATGGCCTGAGGATAGCAGAAGGTGTCAATGTAGCTGTTCGTGTAGCAGAGTTATAAGTAACAGATCCCGTTATCAAAGCATTGGAAGAGTTGCGTAATTCAAACGTCGATGTGCTAATCGTTGATGCATTGATCGCTTCACTAAATACAGCTGAAACTGTTGTGCTGACACTAATACCTGTCGATCCATTAGCCGGTATTACAGATAGTACACCCGGTGGTGTGACATCAGGTGCGGGCCCCGTTGTGAATGACCATGTATAGTTGCTTTGCAGGAAATTCCCTGCTTCATCCTTCACACCAGCACTTCCTCCTTTGACTGTTGCTTTATAAACTGTAGCCGGCACCAATGCTGATGAGGGATCTAACGTTACAACACGGGTGGAAACGTTATAGGAAACTGTCGCCGGTACCAGCACATTAGCCGGGTTTCGCAATTCAACTGTTGTTGTATTAATGCTTGACGGCATCATCTCTTCGCTCATTACGGCTGTAACGTTAGTACCGGTACTAACTCCGGTAGCACCGTTTGCAGGTGAAGTTGACAAAACAGTAGGGGGTGTAAGATCGACCAATGGAATCATGATAAAATACCATGAAAAGTCATTAGTCATCGGTATGCCCGCAAGATCTTTAACACCTGTGCTGCCACCGTCAATGTTTACATAATACAAAAGCGAATTCAATGTTGAATTCGGATACAATGTAGCCGTTCTGGTAGCCGCATTATATAAAACGGTTGCCGGAACTAATGCATTGCTAAGAAGGTTTCGCAGCTGGAATGTAGTGCTGTTGATAGTGGAAGCATTCATGGCTTCACTAAACGTTGCTGTTACTGAAATGCCCGAATTGATACTGATTGACCAGTTTGGCGGTGAAACGGACACTACCACCGGTGGCGTTGTATCAGCTTTCGCCGAAAAGCTGAACAACATAATCGCAAGGATCAACGACACATAATTTCTCCTTTGAAGACATGTAGAGTACTTTTTCATAAACAAGGGTTTGGTTAAAAGAATGCTACTTTTAAGAGTTACTTAAAAAAAATTGTTGCCAGGTCTAAAAAGGATATTAAGGCTCCCCGGATGGGGAGCCGGTCGTTTCAAGGAGAATATTATTACTTCTCTCGTCTCAATCGAATTATCATCAAAAATCTTTAAACGTCAATTTGTTTTTACCAGCTTTACCACTTTACGCTGATCACCCTGCGTTACTTCAGCAAAATAAATCCCGTTCTTCCAGTTCTGTCCTAATCCAATGATACTTGTTGCGCTCACTCTTTCACGCATCTCCACTAAACGTCCTGACATATCCGTTACTCTTAACGACACAGGTCTTGCATCACTGCCTTTAAAATACATATTGAAATTATCAATGCTTGGATTTGGCATTGTCTTTATTTCAAATTCTTCGGCAATACTTGTCTTCTTTCCTTGGTCAATGTTTATCACTTCCGGGATCGCTGTGGAACTGGTATGACCAATGCGGTCATTTTCACCATTTGGCACAAACATCACGTCGACAAAATAATTGGTCGCATTAAAAGAATTTACCGGGAATGCTGGTGCTGCTGAATATGAATATACCCCGTTACCTCCTGATTCACCATCAGCTAATGCACGGATAGGACCATTCACCACTGAATTCACAAAATATCCATTGGTAAATCCGTATTTACCGAGACTGCTGTAATAAGATGCAACATATGTCTGCCCGGCACTGATCGCTACCGGTGTTGAAAATAATACTTGTTGCCATCCTGATGCAGATTCATTGATAAAGACGGCTTCCGCAATCATAGTACCTGTACTATTCCATAAATGTCCTGTGTGGGTTCCATCGTTGCCAGCTCCTTTGTAAAAACGAAGGCCCAGAATCTTCCCGTCTTTGGTGGTGGTGAACTTGACTCCAACTTCTACCGGCTGATCAATGATCACAGGATTAACAGGCGCATCCGTTGGTTGGAAAATATTAAACGGTGTTGAAAAACTCCAGCTATAATCTGCAGCGAGCGGATTTCCTGCAAGATCTTTCACACCTGAACTGCCGCCCTTGATCGTTGCAGTGTACACAACTGAGTTTGTCAACCCACTCAATGGTGTCAAATGTGCTTTCCTGGAAGGTTCATGATAAGTAACAGTTGCTGGTATTATTTGATTAGCGCCATTTCGTAATTCAAATGTTGTTGTGGTGAAAGTTCCGGGATCCATATCTTCTGTGAACTTTGCACTCACCACCGCATCCAGGCTTACACCGGTCGATCCATTATCCGGTTCAACCAATTTTATCCCGGGAGCTGTAAGGTCCGGCCCACCAACAGTAGTAAATGATGATTGAAAATTACCTTTCATTTTATTGCCGGCTGCATCCTTTACACCACTATTTCCACCTGAAACAGTAACCTTGTATGAAGTGGCATTTGCCAGAGGCGATAACGGCGTTAATGTTGCTTTTCTTAATACCGCATCGTAATTGATGGTAGCAGCTACTACATTGTTGCCATTGCTTCTCAATTCAAAAGATGATGAATTGATTGTAGCAGCATTCATGTTTACATTAAACGTGACGGTCACCTGTGTGCTGGTACTCACGCCTGACGCAGCATTTGCCGGCGATACGGAAATAACTGCCGGGTCAACTGCAAATGCTGTTGAACACATGATCAATCCGACAACGATGGACAATAATCTCCTCATTTTATTAACTGGTGTAAAACTTGCCTTCATACACATTTGGTTTAAAGTCAAAAAATAAATTTATTTCCCAGCATATGTGTTATAGGGTATTAGGATTCTGTTTATTGTTTTAGAAATTCTGTTTAGTTTGTCTTCATCATCTTCACTACCCTGCGCTGCGTCCCCTGTATTACCTCAGCGAAATAAATTCCGCTTCTCCAGTTTTGTCCCAGTTTCAATACTCCCGTTGATGTTACTTTTTCGTGTGTTTCTATCAACCGGCCAAAGATATCTGTCACTCTCACCGTTACCGGGTTGGCATCACTACTGCTCAAAAACACGCTGAAGTTGTCAGTGCTCGGATTAGGAATAACATTTACGTTGAATACCTGCGACTGTGCCAATATCGTTTCTTCTTTCACTTTCCTGGATGTTTCAGCAGTTTGTGTTGTTACCGGAACGAGAGTTTCAGTTGTAACCGGATTGGCAATCCTTGCACCCGAACTGTAAGTAGCAACATACGTACTGGTGCCAGTAACCGGTGCAAAGAACGCGTACTGCATTCCTTTGATCGTTTGTGTTGTGAATGAAACTGAATTGCCATTTCGTGTTATAGAGATCAGTGTACCGCTTTGGGAATTGAGTGGCAGCATTGCCCTGATATTGGTAGCATTGCTGCGTGCGGTAATGTCAAATGTGAGCTGGTTATTGCTCCAGGACATATTACCAAAGGAAGAATTGTTTCTTCCATCCAGCCATGTCAGCGCTTGTTTCGCAGAAATGATCGGAACATTGCGGGCTTTCGCTGATGCAATGGTAACGTTGGAATAGGTGACATCACGGTAATCATCATGCGTACCGAACATGCCATAATATCCAGTTGAACCCAATGCATTATCGAGTAATGTGTTTATATCCGTTGCATAATCAATTCCATTTTCATTCACCAGTTGCGATACACCCTGGTAAACATCGATCATATCACCATTGGTATCGGCAAAACGCATTGGCATTCCGGATCCGGTGAATAATCCCGGGCGCCCATTGATCCATGATGGAGGCCAGTAATAATAATCAAGGCTGAAACGCATACCATGAGCCAACTCAACTTTTGCCTGTGTCAACCAATCACTCCAAACAAGGCAATGGAAACGATGGCCGGTTTGTGATGGCAAGCTTGGATATGCGGTATGCAAATCCTGAAGCTGATCATCATATACAGCATTCAAATCTGTAAAGCCGGTAAAGTTGGCACAACCATTTTGAACGTGAGCACCCATATCAAATCCCTGGTTATTGAATGTATTCGCCTGTGCGTTAGTCATGGGTATGCCTACATAGAACCATGATGTAGCACGCAAGCACTCCCAATTATCAACCGAACAACCGGAAGGACTGTTAGCTATCATCTTATTGAATATATCCGGTGTGGCTGATGCGGAGCCGTGATCATCCAATGCATAAATAACGGCCGCTTTATACCCGTTGGGCAAATACCAGAATCTCGGTAAAGGTTTCTTAGCGAGATTTGATTGAATGATTATATTGGCAAGCAAACGCTGTTGCTCATCAGCCTGCGGAATCTGAACTTTATTCAAATCGATATAGCTTGGGAAGAATAAATCATCAGGTCTACGCGGAGTTTGTCCATCCGTTTCTACTCCTGCTTTTGTTGGATCACCTTGACGAGTATACACAATTGATTTTGCGAGGTCGTAAGTGAACGCTATTGCTTTTCCTCCGTTGGTTCCCACATTGATGGTTGTTACTGCCGGATTCGTTGTCGCTGTCGTCGCTGTTGAATAAAGAGTAGCCAAACTAGTCGCGCCGCTCAACGTATGCAAATTAGCGGTACCATGGAATTGCATTGTTTGATTGACGATACCTGCACCCGGACCAGAAGTTGTGTTAACGAGTAAATATTTATCGGCTAAGGTTCCACCCGCACTGGATATTCCCATTAACGGCGTCAACAATGCGCTTGGTTTGAAGGCGATCAGTGTACCGCCGGCATTTACCCAATTGGTAAACATGGTTACCTGCGCGGCAGTTACTGTCATTTCACCCAATACCACAACATCATAATTATTCAATAGTGTTGCAGTAACCACTGAAATATCTGCAGCAGCAAATGAATTCAAACCCTCTGCTCTCAATATTTCAACTGGATAGCGACTGAAAGGATTAGAAGCTGCACTCACCACGAGTATCGGTCCGCCCGGGCCTTCCGTGATCGGCAATGACTGCGGATCCAGCGTGGTAAAGCTCCAGGTATAATCATTGTTCATCGGGTTGCCCAATGCATCTTTCACTCCGGATGTTCCGCCCTTTATCTTTCCTGTGTAAATTGATGAACCGGACAGTGTCGATAATGGCGTGAGTGTCGCTGTTCTTGTTGAAGCATTATAGTCTATAGTTGCGGAAACAACTGCATTCGAAGGATCACGCAATTCAATGGTAGATCCGTTAATCGTAGAGGCATCCATGTTGACATTAAACACTGCCGTCACGTTTGTAAGAAGACTCACATTGTTTGTTCCATTGGCTGGTGTAACCGAAGGCACGATTCCATTTGCCAATGGTGAATTCATGTCTGTAGTTATCTCAGCAGCTGATAATGCTCTCTTATAAAATCTCACTTCATCGATTGAACCATTCAGGAATTCGCTAAATGGCTGATCAGAAGCAAGGCGAATATTGGTTGGATTGATCGCTGTTAATGTCCCGGATGAACTTACATCTGTTCTCACCGTAACATCCACGCCATTTACAAAAATGGAGAAGCGATTATTTTGAGGTTGGCTCGCATCATACGTGACCGCTACATAACTCCATTGACCCAACGTCAATACATTATTTGAACTGTGCGCCCCAACTTTATTTGTTCCGCCGTTTGTCCACCAATACACCGATATACCATTTGTAACCGGGCCACCATCCGCATCCGTTGTTGTATGCGCATAGAAGTAAAAGAAATTATTGGCATCTGCTGTTTGGCTCCAAACCGGTCCCCATTCATTGAAGTTGGTATTCTTCACCCATGCACTCCATGTATAGCTCTGTGCAGGATCCAGATTGAAATCAGCATGCGAGGGAATGTTGATGTAATCATTCGCGCCGTCGAAGTTTACAGCCTGTCCATACTTTCCTGCACCCCATGTTGGGCCGCCGGTTAATGTACCATGATGATTATTACCCGAAATATCCAATGCTGATGTTCCCGTTCCTTCATTCAGGTTCAGTGCTGCTATCAACTGAGGATTGTTGAATACAGTTACAACAACACCTGCTGACACTGCTGTATTACCAGACGCATCACGTGCTCTTGCCGTTAACGTATAAGTTCCATTGGCAACTGATTGTGTGTTCCATGAAATCGAATACGGTGAAGTCACGTCTTCTGTTCCAAGATTTGCACCATTCAACAGGAATTGTACTCCTACTACGCCTACATTATCTGTAGCATTTGCTGTTACACTGATCGTTCCTGTCACATTTCCTGCAGCCGGTGCCGTAATGTTAACCGTTGGTGCTTGTGTATCGTTGCGCACATTAACCACAACACCTGCAGAGGTAGTTGAATTGCCGGCTGCATCACGTGCTCTTGCCGTCAATGTATGATTACCGTCAGCAATAGTTGTTGTATTCCATGATATGCTGTAAGGAGCTACAAGGTCCTCTGTTCCGAGATTTACTCCGTCCAATAAGAATTGTACACCTACAACTCCAATATTATCTGCAGCATTGGCATCCACATTGATCGTTCCTGCTACTGTTCCTGCAGCTGGTGCTGTAATATTAACGGTTGGTGCCTGTGTATCGTTGTTGACAGTAACAATAACACCAGCAGATGTCGTTGTATTACCCGCCGCATCTCTTGCTCTCGCAGTCAATGTATGATTACCATTTGTGGCAGTAGCCGTATTCCATGATACACTAAAAGGTGAACTCGGGTCTTCAGGTCCAAGGTTAACACCATCGAGTAAGAATTGTACTCCGGCAACACCGATATTATCAGTTGCATCGGCTGTTACTGTGATGGTTCCAGAAACATTTCCTGCAGCCGGCGCTGTAATGCTAACTGTCGGTGCCTGGCTATCGTTGCTCACAGAAACGATTACTCCTGCTGATGTTGTAGTATTGCCTGCTGCATCACGGGCCCTTGCCGTCAAAGTATGGTTACCATCAGTTGTTGTTGCAGTATTCCATGCAATACTATAAGGAGCAATAACATCTTCTGTACCCAGCGCTACACCATCCAATAAAAATTGAACACCTGCAACTCCAATATTATCTGAAGCTGTGGCATCAACATTTATAGTTCCTGTCACTGTACCAGCTGTTGGTGCTGTAATGCTGACTGCCGGCGCTTGAGTATCGTTGTTCACTGTAACGATCACGCCTGCCGACGTCGTTGTATTACCCGCCCCATCGCGGGCACGGGCCGTCAATGTATGATTTCCATTTGTTGCGGTGGCAGTATTCCATGATACACTGTATGGTGACGCTACATCTTCCGCACCAAGGGCAACTCCATCGAGTAAGAATTGAACGCCTACAACTCCAACATTGTCGGCTGCATTCGCTGTTACATTTATCGTTCCACTCACTGTACCTGCTATGGGTGCTGTAATGCTAACTGTTGGAGCAACAGAATCTGAAACCAGCGGTGTGTTCATATCTGTTTGCACTTCCGCCAGCGTTAAAAGTTTTTTATAAAATCTCACTTCATCTACTGCGCCATTGAGGAATTCACCGAAGGGCGCATTAGATCCGATGCGAATATTTGTTGGATTGATTGATGCAATTGTTCCGGCTGAACTCACATCGGTTCTCACAGTCACGTCAACACCATTTACATAAATCGAGAAACGATTATTCTGCGGCTGGCTCGCATCATAGGTTACAGCAACATGGCTCCATGCTCCTGCTGTCAGCACATTATTGGAACTATGTGCACCCAACCTGTTGTTTCCATTCCACCAGTAAACAGATATGCCATTTGTTACCGGGCCACCATCTACATCGGTAGTGGTGTGTGCATAGAAATAAAAGAATGCAGTATTGCTCGCTGTCTGGCTCCATACGGTGCTCCACTCTTTAAAGCTTGTGTTTTTTACCCATGCGCTCCATGTGTAGCTTTGAGTTGGGTCCAGCGTAAAGTCGTTGTGATCAGCTATGTTTACATAACTACTCGTTCCATTTAATGTCAAACCTTGTCCATATTTGCCAACGCCCCATGTTGGGCTGCTTACAAGTGTACCAGGGTGACTTGCACCAGAGATATCTGCAGTTGTAGTTCCCGTTCCTTCATTCATTGGAAGCGCAGTGAGTAAGGTGGTATTGCTTACCGTTACTGCTACACCAATTGATGTCGTTGTATTTCCGGCAGCGTCACGTGCCCGAGCAGTCAATGTATAGTTACCATTCGCTACCGTTGCTGTATTCCATGATATGCTGTACGGCGATGTAAGATCTTCTGTGCTCAGATTCGCGCCATTCAACAGAAACTGTACGCCGACCACAGCCACATTATCGTTCGCATTAGCACTTACTGTGATTGTTCCTGATACGGTACCTGCGGCCGGTGCAGTAATGTTAACTGCCGGCGCCTGCGTATCCGGTGCATTATTCACATTCACTATAACACCCGCAGAAGTTGTGGTATTACCAGCTGCATCACGGGCTCGTGCTGTCAATGTATGAGTACCGTTTGCTATCGTTCCTGTATTCCATGTTACGCTATAAGGTGAAGCCACATCTTCTGTTCCCAGGTTAGCTCCATCTAATAAAAATTGCACACCGGCTACGCCAACATTGTCGGCAGCAGTAGCATCTACATTAATTGTTCCTGACACCGTGCCTGCTGCAGGAGCTGTAAGACTAACTGTTGGTGCTTGTGTATCGTTATTAATTGTTACGGCAACACCAGTTGATGTAGTTGTGTTACCGGCTGCGTCGCGTGCTATTGCAGTCAATGTATAATTGCCGTTGGCCGAAGTGGTCGTATTCCATGAAATGCTATAAGGAGATGCAAGATCTTCGGCTCCGAGATTAACACCATTTAATTGGAACTGCACTCCCACTACACCAATATTGTCTGTTGCATTCGCTGTTACGCTGATAGTTCCTGAAACATTACCCGCCACTGGTGCAGTAATATTAATTGCCGGCTTTGTTGTATCCGGACCAATGGATGTAACGTAAACAACGTCTACCCAATAGTTGCTCGTCTGGTAGGTATTATTGGGGAATGCCGACGTTGCAGAATAAATATAAACGCCGTTACCACCGTCAGTACCGTTGGCCAATGCTGTCAATGGAGCATTGGTGGTAGCCGTAGTAAAATAAGGATTCGTTATCGCGTAACCGCCGCCGCTGCTGAAATAGGATGCGACATAAGTTGTGTTTGCAGTAATAGCAACCGGGGTGGTAAACAACATTTGTTGCCAGCCCGAAGCTGTTTCACCAGCGAATGTTATTTCTGCCAGCTTGGTACCGGTGCTGCTCCAAAGATGCCCGATATGCGTTCCGGTATTGGCAGATCCTTTATAAAAACGTACACCGGTAATATAGCCCGCCTGTGTTGAACGAAACTTCACGCCAATTTCAAGCGCCTGCCCATCGTTGCTTGAAGGTGTCGCCGGCGTTGAACTGGCCGGGAATATACTGGTTTGAGAAAATGACAAGCTGCTCAACAATAATCCCAACAACACGAAACACGATTGCATCTTGCCTTTCGATTGCGATAATTTCCGTTGCATGATAAGTCCGAATATTTAAATACAATAAATGAAATGTGTCCGGCAGTTTCTTGTAGAGGATATTAAACAGTATGGTGGCAACCCGGTAAGATACCGGCTGCCTGGTTGTGGTTTTCCGTGGATGAGAAATTATTACGGTTTTATTTTAATGATCTTTACAACTTTCTTTTGATCGCCTTGTACGATTTCAGCGAAATAAGTACCTGCTGTCCATGTTTCACCCAAACGTATATGACTATTTGGCGAAACCTTCTGATCATTTCCTACTGTTCTTCCTGAAATATCAAGTATTCGAATTCTTACAGGTGATTTAAATGCACTCGTCACTATCAAATCAAAATATGCCGTTCCTGGATTGGGTGTCACTTTTACATCAAATTCCTGCAATCCTTCCTGCTTTTCTTGTGGCACCTGCGTTGTTTGTGTTATCGGATGTCCAATCCTTCCACCAGCACCCAGCGGTGTATTCATATCATTTACTACTTCTGCAGAAGTAAGCAGGCGTTTATAGAATCTAACTTCATCAACTGATCCACTCAGGTATTCACCAAATGGCTGGTTAGATCCCACGCGTATGTTAGTGGGATTAATTGAGGTTAACGTTCCGGTCGAACCGATGTCACTCCTGTCTGTAACATCAACTCCGTTTACATAGATCGTGAAGCGGCTCGCCTGCGGTTGGCTCGCATTATATGTAAGTGTTACATGACTCCATTGACCAAGCGTCAAAACATTATTGGTGCTGTGCACTCCCAGTTTGTTCGTTCCACCACTTGTCCACCAATAAGCTGAAATTCCATTAGTAACTGGTCCGCCGTCCGGATCAGTAGATGTATGCGCATAGAAGTAAAAGAAGTTGGATGAGTTAAGCGTTTGGCTAAATACAGTGCTCCATTCTTTAAAACTGTTATTCTTCACCCATGCGCTCCATGTATAATTCTGCGTGGGATCTAATGTAAAGTCATTATGATCCGCAATATTTATGTAATCATTTGTGCCGTCAAAGTTGACACCATTCCCATACTTAGCAGTTCCCCATGTTGGGCCGTTGGTCAATGTACCCGGATGATTACTTCCGGAGATATCAGAAGCAGCCGTGCCGGTTGTTTCATTCAATGGAAGTGCTACGATCAGGTTAGCAGGATTGTTCACTGTAACATTCACTGGTGCAGATGTGCCAAGGTTACCAGCAGCATCTCGTGCACGGGCAGTCAGCACATGATTTCCATTTGCAGTGAGTAATGAATTCCATGAAACTGAATAGGGTGAAGCCAGGTCTTCAGTTCCGAGATTAGCTCCATCCAGTAAGAATTGAACGCCTACTACACCAACATTATCCGTTGCATTGGCAGTAACATTGATCGTTCCAACAACATTACCCGCCGCCGGCGCTGTAATTGTTGCTACAGGTAAC
>AR_comb_assmDRAFT_10084064_pt1 | contig 10867 bp, 12 predicted proteins | sample ArasoioldDNA_FD_10543 | JGI IMG/M metagenome (IMG submission 10543) | reverse complement strand
CCGGTCGCGCAGCTCCTTCCCGACGTTGAAGCCTCGGTCGACGGCGGGCCGCGCTTGCAGCTCGTCGACCCAGCGCTTCAGGTGGCTGAACTTTTCCCACAAGGACTCGTCGATCAGCCGGCCGAGCAGCATGGCCCAGGGCCAGCTGATGATGTCGGCGATGGTGTAGTCGGGCCCTGCCAGATAGCGATGAACCGAGAGCTGGGCATCCATTACGCCGCACAGACGCTCGACCTCGCCGACGAAGCGCTTGGTGCCGTACTCCAGCTGCTTCGGATCGTCGGTGAGGCTCTTCGCGTAGTTCTTGAAATGATTGGCGTTACCCATCATCGGTCCGAGATTCGCCATCTGCCAGTACACCCACTGCAGGACGCGGAAGCGCGCGCGAGGCTCCTTCGGCAAGAACTTGCCGCTCTTGTCCGCCAGGTACTCCAGAATCGCTCCGGACTCGAAGATCGTGAGGGGATCGCCGCCACCCACCGGCTCGTGGTCGACGATCGCCGGCATGCGGTTGTTCGGGCTGAGACGAAGGAAATCGGGCTTGAACTGTTCGCCTGCACCGATGTCGACGGGAATAACCTTGTAGGGTATCCCGCATTCCTCGAGCATGATGGTGATTTTCCAACCGTTCGGAGTCGGCCAGTAGTGGACGTCGATCATGACCGGCACGATGCCCCGGCGGCGCATCCAAGGCAACCCGGCAAACCTCCGGAGCTCCTTGAGCTGTCCGAGGTGCCGGGGTACTTCTGGAGTGGAGCCGCGGAACTCTTTGCAGGCCTCGGGGGTTCCGTTCTTCGAGGTGAGCGTGTCGACGACGAGACGAGCATTTCTTTGCGTTGGTGCCGGCGCGCTGGTTCTCGGCTTGCGTCGAAACGGGTTGCGGCTCGCGTCGGCGGCGGAGGCCTCCTTCGAGGTCGTCAAGTCGGAAGCAGAGTGGCAGCGACAGCTCACGCCGCAGCAATTCGCCGTTCTCCGCGAAGAGGATACCGAGCGCGCGTGGTCGAGCCCGCTCAACAACGAGCATCGCCACGGCATCTATCGGTGCGCCGCTTGCGGGCTGGCGATCTTCTCGTCCGACACGAAGTTCGAGAGCGGCACCGGCTGGCCGAGCTTCTGGCAGGCGCTCGACGACTCGATTCGAACGAAAGCGGAAGGGATCGAGTTCTTCTATCCGCGCACCGAGGTCCATTGTCGACGGTGCGGCGGGCATTTCGGCCACGTGTTCAAGGACGGGCCGCCTCCGACGCACCTCCGCTATTGCATGAACGGCGTGGCGCTCAAGTTCGAACCCGCGAGCACGGCGACGTCGACAAGGTGACGTGATGAAGATCGGTCGAATCGCCGCCGTGGTGCTGGCTCTGTTGGTGGCGGCCAACGCGGCGGCGTCGCCCTCGCAGGTGGAAAAGGCGGCTTTCGCGGCAGGCTGCTTCTGGCATACCGAGGCAGCGTTTCGAAAAATCCCCGGCGTGGTTGCGGTGACCTCCGGCTACACGGGAGGAACCAGGCCGAACCCGACGTACGAGGAGGTCTGCTCGGATACGACGGGCCACGCAGAGGCCGTGCTGGTGAAGTTCGATCCGGCCAAGGTGTCCTACGAGCGGCTCCTCGACGTGTTTTGGAACGAGCACGACCCGACGACGCCGAATCGGCAGGGATGGGACGTCGGCTCGCAGTACCGCTCGGCGATCTTCTACTACACACCGGCACAGCGAGAAGCGGCACTCGCCTCCAAGGAGCGACTAGAGAAGAGCCACCGCTATCGTAGCCCGATCGTGACCGAAATCATCCCTGCCGGGCCGTTCTATCGCGCGGAAGAGTATCACCAGCGTTACTACGAGAAGCACCCGGCGGCCGAGCTTGGGCACGCCGAGTGGCCGGCGGCTGCTGCCGCGGTTCACTAGGTAGATCGCCCGCGCGAAGCCCCCCAAGCAAGTCGAAGGCTACGGAGAAGCCGGTGCCTTCGTGCCCAGCCTTTGGGCGCGGATCTCGGCCTGGCGAGAGTAGTCGATCGACTCGGCGAGAATGCGTGCCGCTTCTGCGGGTGCATGAAAACCCATCGAGTTCTCGGCGGTAACGAAGTCCAACCGCCATTGCGCTTTGCGCTGAAGCTCCAGGGCCGCGGCCAGGTCCTGCTCGCTCGCTCCGTTTGCCTCCGCCGTTTTGATCGCATCCAGCATGTCGACGAGAGCCTTGCCCGATCGTTGCATCAGCACGTTCGTGCGATTCTGGATCGCATTGACTCTCGCCTGAATCTCCTGCTCCGGATACTGATGACACACCTGGCACGCGCGGGAGACGTTGAGCATCGGACTGCGCACCCAGTGATCGGAAACCTTCACCGCGCCCTCGCGCTTGTACGGCATGTGGCAATCCGCACAGGCGACGCCCGAGCGCGCGTGAATCCCTTGACTCCACATCTCGAATTCCGGGTGCTGGGCTTTGAGAACCTCCGCGCCCGTCTCGGCATGCTTCCAGTCGAAGAACCGATGGCCGTCGGGAAACTTGTACTCGTCGTACCGAGCCTCGATCTGCTCGACCTTCAGCCCCTTGTTCCAGGGAAAGAACAGCGCGACCTTGGGCCCGCAGTAGTACTCGACGTGGCATTGTCCGCAAACGAACGAGCGCATCTCCTGGCGGGTGGCATCGGCGTTGGGATCGTAAGCTCGACCGCGGCTTCCCGACCGCCATCGCTCGATGCTCGGGATGTGCGCCACGGGCTCGTCCCCGTCGGCGAGCGCTTGAATCCCTCGGATGAACCCCGGCCGCGTGACGCGCAGCTCCATGGTCCTCGGATCGTGGCAATCGACGCAGCTCACCGGATGCGCGCCTTCCTTGTGCTCGAACCTCGTCTCCGTCCCGGCGAGAGGGTTCGCCGAGCCGGTCTTCACCACTTCGGCATGCGCGTCGGCGTAGGTCATCTTGCCGAGCGCTTCGAATCCCTTGAAGACGTCGCCGTCGCCTAAGCGTCGATACGTCGGAATGACGGCGGAGTGGCAATGCAGGCAGGACCCCGGTTGAGGTCGCTCGGTGACGCGTTTGGTGTCTTCCTGATCCGCGAGCATGTACGCGTGGCCGCGTCGGTCCCGATAGTCCAGAGCGAAGGCGTAGCCGGCGAACATTCGGGTCAGCCACGGGCTGGCCTTGGCTTTCTGCTCCGGCAGGCTCTCCGACCCTCCAAACTTCGTGCGGGTGACATCCATCGTCCGCTTGTAGTCGTCATATTCACGTGCCCAGTTCATCCCCCAGGGCTCCGGCGAGGTCGTCTCCTCGCTCACCTCGACGAGCCGCACGTAGGGATTGCGAGCTTCCTGCTTGCGCTCGAAGATGTTCATCAGGAGCGCCAAGACGAGAAAAAACGCAATGGCGCTGAGGACCACTACAGCGAGAAACGCACCTGAGGTGAACCGCCGTCGGCTAGCTCGTCGGGTCGGTTGGGAGGGCTCCATGGCGTTCGGTCGTTTCGAGCGTCATCCTCGCGCGCCGTGCCCGACCCCGCTGTGACAATGCACGCAGCGGACGGCATCTTGCATCGTCGTACTGCCCGCGACGATGTCGTGCACGAAGTCACCGTGGCAGCGCAGACAGTTTTCCTGCGTGATGACCAGGTCCTTGGGCTTGATCAGGATGGGCTCGTGGAAGTCTTGCAGCGTGAAGCCCTTGGAATGCCGGAAGCCATGATCCGCTTTGGCGAGATACTTCGCGAGAAACGCGTGCGGCAGGTGGCAGTCGATACACGTCGCGCCTCCATGGTGAGGCCCCTTCGTCCAGGAATTGTACTCCTCGTTCATGATGTGGCAGTTCTTGCAAGCGGCTGGATCCGTTGAGAAGTAGCTCAATCCCTCGCCGTACCGGAACGTGTACGATCCGGCTCCGATTAGGGTGCCGAGCACGGCCGACAACCACAAAGCCCGGCCGCTCAGGTGGGCACCCATCCGCCGGACGATGGTCTCACGGCGACGGGAATGTACACGACCGACTCATCTTCTTGCCACTCCCGGCTTGCATCGACGAACAGGCCCTCGTACACACCGTCAACGAAACGAGGCGAGAGGAGGACACGATGAATCCCGCATTGGCGCGCCTGCGCTCGAGCCTCCGCGGCGGTCTCGTTCTCCCCAACGACGACGGTTACGACGAAGCGCGCGCCGTTTGGAACGCCGCGATCGACCGCCGGCCGGCAGCGATCGCGCGCTGCGCCGACGCGCGCGACGTTCAGCAAGCCCTTGAGGTCGCGCGAGCCCAGAACCTTCTCGTCGCAGTTCGTGGTGGGGGACATAGCTTCGCCGGAAAGGCTGTTTGCGACAGCGGGCTCGTCATCGACGCCGGCCCGATGAAGCGAGTAGAGATCGATCGCGAGCGACGCGTTGCGCGCGCCGGCACGGGTTGTACGCTTGGCGATTTCGACGCCGCGACGCAGGCGGTGGGCCTCGCCACCACACTGGGGACCGCGCCGCCGACGGGCATCTCCGGCCTCACTCTCGGTGGCGGGATCGGCTGGCTGATGGGCAGCTTCGGCCTCGCGTGCGACAACGTCATCGGCGCCGAGGTCGTCACCGCCGACGGACGCGTCGTACGCGCGAGCGCCGAGGAGAATCCGGACCTCCTCTGGGGCCTGCGTGGAGGCGGGGGAAATTTCGGCGTCGTTACGGCGCTGGAGTACCAACTGCACCCGGTCACGGCGGTGCTCGGCGGCGCGATCACGTACCCCGTCGATCGCGCCGCGGACGTCTTGCGCGCGTATCGCGACGTCACTGACGCCGCCCCCGACTCGCTCGTTGCGATGAGCGGCATGCTGCCGCTCGCGACGGGACCAGCCTTCGGCGTCGCCGTGTGCTGGAACGGCGATCCCGCAGAAGGGGAGAGGGCGATCGCGCCCTTGCGGCGTCTCGGGAATCCGCTGCAGGACACGGTCCGGCGTATCCCGTACCTCGAAATCCAGTCGTTGCTCTCGCCTCCGCCGATTCGAGTCTCCTCCTACGCGCGGAGCAACTTCCTGGCCGAGCTGAGCGACGGCGCCATCGACGTCCTCGCTTCGCGAGCGGCATCGGCCTCGCCGATCATGACGCTCTTCTTCATGGAGCACGTTCACGGTCGCGCGAGCGCGATCGGTCCGAACGATTCGGCATTTGCGTACCGCACGCCGGGCCACAATTTCGCGGTTTTGTCGATGTGGTTCGAGCCGGGCCAGGCGGATGCCGCGGCTGCTCACGTGCGGAGCTTTTTCGACGACATGAGACCCTTCCTCGCTCAAGACGTCTACTCGAACTACCTCGGCGACGAAGGGGATGCGCGCGTGCGAGCGGCCTACGGCGTTGCCTGGCCGCGTCTCGTGCAGCTCAAGCGGAAATATGATCCGGACAACGTCTTCCGGATGAATCAGAACATCAATCCGTCGGCCTGACGCGGTCGGATCCGATCGGACGAATCTAAGCGCCGTCGCTACCGCCGAATGAAGCTCACCGGCGGCGGACCGGGAGCTCCCAAAGGCGGCGGCCCGGCCGGCCCTTGAAGGAACGGGGTTCCCAACATCGGCCTGATCGGACGGCGCGGATGGAACTGCCCCCTTCCTAAAACAGGACCAAACAGTCCAAATGGCCCAAACGGGTAGTAGTAGTACGGCGCCGCCGGTGCGGACTCCGCGAACTGAAAGTTTTGCACGATCGAGACCGGCGGGGCTTGAGGCGCGCCGGCCGCCGCGTCGAGCCCGGCGCGGTATCCCCATTCGTAGCTGGTCTCGACCGGCACCGAGACGCGCTCCGGCGCCGGCGCAGCCGCTTCCTCCGCCTGCGCCGATGAGACCTCGGTTGACGAAACGGGGAGGGGAGGGAGCGGTATGTCCTTCACCACCATGATAACCTGCTGTCGGTACTCCAACGGCACGTCTTCGGCGTCGCTCACGTAGTGCGCGACGCCCTGGGCGTCGCGCCAGCCGTAGATGGCCGCGTCGGCGACCGTCGGGCCAATGAGCAATCCGATCAAGAGACCCCAGAAAGCCCCTCGCCTCATGAGAGAATGATGAGTCGGAAGTCGAGTCTCGTCAAATGCAAAAAACCACGTAGGTAGCCCCTCGGTTCAGCTCGGCGGCCATGATATGTGGCCCCCGGCACTCAGTCATGAAGCGGAGCTGCTTGACGAAGCTCGCCGTAGTCGCATGGCTTGCGACTTTCATTCCCGCGCACGCCGGGGTTCCTCGCCTCTTGTCGTTTCAGGCTAAGAATCACATCGGGGACAACGCCACCGTCTGCGGCCTCGTTGTTTCGACCGAGCTCGTCGAGTCCAGTCCTCGCTCTGCGACGTTTTTGGACCTCGATCACCCCCGCCCGCACCAGCCGTTCACGATCGTCATCTGGGGCGATCATCGAGCGAAGTTCGGCACGCCCGAAGTCGCGCTGGCAAACAGGCGGGTGTGCGTGACGGGAATGATCGAGGATTTCCGCGGCACCCCCGAGATCATCGCGACCGACCCCTCTCAGATCCGCGCGCAATAGACCCGGGCGGACGGCTCGCGGCCTCGATCTCGATCAGCTGCCCTTGAAGACGGGCTTGCGCTTTTCCAAGAACGACGCCACGCCTTCGCGAACGTCCTCGGTGCGGACCAGGCGCCGAACGGCCTTCAGCTCCTCCTCGAGCACGGCTTCGAGGGGCAGGGTCAGCGCGCGATGGAAGGCCGCCTTGATCTCCGCGAGCGCGAGGGGAGCGTTCTCGGCCATTTGCTCCGCTGCCGCGGCGACGTGATTGGAGAAGTCGTCTTCTCCGATCACGCGGTTGACGAGACCGAGCCTCAGGGCCTCCTCGGCACCGATGACGTCCCCCGATAGAGCGATCTCGAGCCCGTTCATGCCGGCGAGTCGCGGCAGGAAGAAGCTCGCGCCGCCGTCGAGCGCAAGTCCGCGCTTGACGAAGGCCAGCGAGAATTTCGCGCGGGTGGATGCGATGCGCACGTCACACGCGAGCGCGAGCGAGCAGCCAAAGCCCGCGGCAATTCCGTCGACGGCCGCGAACACCGGCTTCGGCAGATCCCAGATCGTGCGGATCGCCGTCACGAACTCCGGCTCGCGTCGACCTTCGGTCGGTGTTTCGCGCGGTGGCGAGTTCTGCGACGGAAGCGTGCCGCGCGCGGCACGCAGGTCCGCCCCGGTCGAGAAGGCGCCGCCGGCCCCGGTCAAAACCACGACTCGTGTCTGCGGATCCGCGCCGGCGTCGCGGATCGCCTCGACGAGCGCGACCATCGCCTCACGATCGATCGCGTTGCGGTTCTTCGCGTTGTCGATCGTGACCCAGCGTACCGGGCCTCTCTGCGTTGAAAGGACGATGCTCATGGAACGAGCAGGCTTACGCTCGAGGGTCGGCGGCCGCAACCCCGCGGCCGGGGGAGGCGCCGGCGAGAGCGAGCGTCTGGATTCGCGCCCTCGCGCGGGTTATGAGCCGGGCTCGTCGGTAACGAGGCGCGTGGATGTCCGATCGACTGGTCAGCCGCTTTCCGGTTCCTGACATCGAGAGTCTCCCGGAAGACGTCAAGGCGAGAATCCTCAAGGTACAGGAAAAATCCGGGTTCGTACCGAACGTATTCTTGGTTCTGGCCAGGCGCCCCGACGAGTTCCGGGCCTTCTTCGCCTACCACGATGCGCTCATGGAGAAGGAAAGCGGCCTCACCAAGGGCGAGCGCGAAATGATCGTGGTCACCACTTCCGGCCTCAACGACTGTCTGTACTGCGTCGTGGCTCACGGTGCGGTGCTGCGCATTCGTGAAAAGAATCCCGTTCTCGCAGACCAGCTCGCGACCAACTACCGCAGCTCGGACGTCACGCCGCGGCAGAAGGCCATGCTCGATTTCGCCGCGAAGGTTTCGTTACGCGCCCACGAAATCGACGACGCCGACGTCGAGGAATTGCGCCGTCACGGCTTCACGCTCGAGGACGTCTGGGACATCGGAGCGATTTCGGCGTTCTTCGCGCTGTCGAACCGGATGGCGAGCTTGACGAGGATGCGGCCGAACGACGAGTTCTATTCGTTGGGTAGGGTTGCGAAATCATAGCCCCGATGCGTCGACGATAGAGTCGAAGGAGGATCCAGCGATGTCAGGCCCAGCAGTTTCCGGCTCGTGCTTCTGCGGCGCCGTGCGCTTTTCAATTCGCCCGCCGACGTTGTTCTGCGGCCATTGCCACTGCTCGATGTGTCGGCGAAATCACGGCGCCGGCTACGTCACGTGGTTCGGAGTCGCGCGAGGTCGGTTCGCGATAGACTCCGGCGAAGAGAATCTGGTGCGGTTCCGCTCGTCGGATCACGGCACGCGTTCCTTCTGCGAGCGTTGCGGGAGCTCGCTCTTCTGCGAATCCTCGCATCATCCGGACGTCGTCGACGTCGTGCTCGCCAACATGGACGCCCCGATCGATCTTCGGCCGCAGTTCCATTTCTATTTCTCCGATCGCGTCGACTGGATGCCCGTGAACGACGGCTTACCGCGCTTGGGGGGGCCGACGGGCCGCGAGCCGCTCGGCGAAGGTCAAGCGTAGCGCTCTTTCGGGAAACGAAAGGCGCACGGCGACAAGGAGGCTCGATGGAATTGGATCGGAAGCGAGTTCAGGAGTTCGCCCGAAAGCTCTTCGGACACTACACGAGCGGCATGCTGGCGCTGATGGTGGACGTCGGTCACAAGACCGGCCTCTTCGAAGCCGCGGCGAAGGGTCCTGCCACCAGCGCGGAGCTCGCCGAGCGCGCCCGGCTGAACGAGCGTTACGTTCGAGAATGGCTTGGCGCGATCGTGACGGGCGGCATCATGGAATACGATCCGGCCTCTGGCACGTACGTCTTGCCCGCCGAGCACGCGGTTTGTCTCACCGGCACGTCGAGCCGAAATCTCGCCTCCAACAGTCAGCTCCTGGCCATGCTCGCGAAGAGGCTGCCGGCGGTGCTCGAGTGCTTCAAGAGCGGCGGGGGAGTGCCGTATTCGGAGTTTCGTCCCGACTTCACCGACTACATGGACGCCTCGTGGCGATTGCTCTACGACGGATTGCTCCTCAAAGGATTCCTGCCGGTGGTCGAGGGGCTTCCAGAGCGGTTGGCGAGGGGAATTCGCGTCGCGGATCTCGGTTGCGGGACGGGACACGCGGTCAATCTCATGGCCAAGGAGTACCCAGCGTCCGATTTCGTCGGCTACGACATCGCCGCGGACGCGATCGAACGAGCGCGGGAGGAAGCCAGGCAGATGACGCTCTCGAACGCGCGGTTCGAAGTCGCCGACGTCGCCCGCTTGCCGGCGAAAGACCAGTTCGAGCTCATCACTTCATTCGACGCGATTCACGATCAACGAGATCCAGCGGCGGTTCTGCGTAACGCCGCCACCGCGCTCACTCGCGACGGAGTCTATCTCGCCATCGAGCCGAGGGCGTCGAGCAAGCTCGAGGAGAACGTGCAGAACCCGTTTGCGCCGTGGATGTACGGCGTGAGCGTTCTGCATTGCATGACGGTCTCGCTCGCTCTCGACGGCGCAGGGCTCGGCACGGTCTGGGGAGAGCAGACGGCACGTCGGCTGCTCGCCGAAGCCGGCTTCGGGTCCGTCGAGGCGGTGGACGCTCCCGGCCCTCAGAACACCATCTTCATCTGCCGTCGATGAATCGAGCGTATCCTCATGCCTAGCCTGACGGTCAACGGCGAGAGCCTGTACTACGCCGAGAGCGGTACCCACGGTCCCACGGTCGTGCTGGTTCACGGCTCCGGCGGCGACCACACCACGTGGAGCCCGCAGCTCGCGGGGCTCTCGAGCGCGGCCCGGATCGTAGCTCTGGATCTGCCGGGGCACGGCGCTTCGGGCGGAGAGGGCTGTGACACGGTCGCCGACTACGCCGCGACGGTTCGCCGGTTCTTGACCGCCTTGGGAGGTGGCCCGGTGGTGCTCGGAGGCCACTCTTTGGGCGGCGCGGTCTCCCTGACGCTGGCGCTCGACACCCCCGACCTGCTGCGTGGACTGGTTCTCGTCGGGACTGGAGCGCGGCTCAGAGTGCTGCCAGCGCTCTTCGAGATTCTGGCGCGCGACTACCCCGAGGCCGTCGCCTTCATGACCGCCCACGCGTGGAGTGCCGCATCGCCGGGGGAGCTCAAGCAGCGCGGGCGCGAGACCGTGAGCGCGACCCACCCCTCCGTGACACGCGGCGACTTCCTGGCCTGCGACAGCTTCGACGTCATGGCTCGCCTCGGGGAGATCCGGCTGCCCTCGCTGGTCGTGGTGGGGGGGGAAGACCGCCTCACGCCGCCGAAGTACTCCGACTACCTGGCGCGCAGCCTCGCGGACGCCAAGCTCGAGGTCATCGAGCGCGCAGGACACTTCGTCTCTCTCGAGCAGCCCGACGCAGTCAACCGAGCGGTTCGCGATTTCCTCGGCAGGCTCGGGCCGAGTTGACGGGAGGGCCTTCTTGCCGTAGCGGCGAAGCAAGGCGATGCCGGCTTCGGTCCCAACGGCGTTTGCCGTCCGCTTCGCACGGATGGCCGCCGGCCGTCCCCATCTTGCGGCGGCTCTTCTCGCGACGACGATCTCCGCGATAGCTCTCGTGTGCGGAGTGATCTACGCGCGAGAGCTCGAAAGTCGCTACGTGCGGGATCTCAGCAAGGTGAAGCTGCCGATGGAGTATCGCTCGGCGGCGCTCAATGCGGCAGCCTTGCGCCGCCCGGACACCCTCTTCCTCTATGGGAGCTCCGAGCTGACGATCCCGGACCCGTACCGAGCCAGCGACGTCTTTCGCAAATATTCCACTGGCTTCCAGGTCTTCCCGGTCGGCCGTGCGGGTACGACTTCGCTCATCATCCTGCAGGACCTCGCGGCCATCGGCTCGACCGTCCACGACAAGCGGGTGGTGGTGTCGGTGTCTCCAGC
>AR_comb_assmDRAFT_10121703_pt1 | contig 10869 bp, 7 predicted proteins | sample ArasoioldDNA_FD_10543 | JGI IMG/M metagenome (IMG submission 10543) | reverse complement strand
AACAAGCCTTTCCAGAACTCGTCACGCGTTTTCGGGTCAGGCAAATCAAAGGCGAGAAAGAGGCCACGGCCACGCACAGCCGTCACGATTGATTCGTTCCGTTGCAACTCTTGCAATCCTTTCAAGAAATGCGCACCGACTTTGGCAGCGTTGGCGACCAGTTTTTCTTCCTCAATGATCCGCAGGAAATGAGTGGAACGCACCATGTCGGTAAAATTTCCACCCCAAGTCGAGTTAAGCCGGCTCGGTAAACGAAAAGCATTGTCCTCAACTTCATCGATCCGCGGACCCGCCATCACTCCGCATGTCTGGACTTTTTTGCCGAACGCCAATAGATCCGGTTTCACATCGAAGTGCTCGCAGCACCAGTTGCGACCTGTTGTTCCCATACCGCACTGCACTTCGTCGAAAATAAGGAGCATCTCGTTCTCGTCACAGATGCGGCGAAGTGTTCGAAGCCATTCACCTCTGAAGTGATTATCGCCCCCCTCGCCTTGAATTGGCTCAATGATAATGGCCGCGATGTCGATGCCGCGCTCGGAGATAAATTTCATGATCTCCGCCTCGGCTTTCTTTTCCCGCGCAATTACATCTTCGGTCTGCTTGTCTTCCGGGAGCGAGAAATCGATATGCGGATTGGAAACGCGCGGCCAGTTGAACTTGGCGAAGAGATCGGTCTTGCGCGGATCCGTATTCGTTAGGCTCATTGTGTAACCACTCCGGCCATGAAACGCCCGCCGGAAATGTAAAATCTCGGTGCCACGTTCCCCTCGCCCGGCTGCGATATTCTTGCGCACTTTCCAGTCCATCGCCGCTTTGAGGGTGTTTTCGATCGCGAGCGCGCCGCCTTCAATAAACAGGTAGCGGTCTAACGGGGGCAGGCCCGCCACCCGTGTCAACGTCTCGACGAATTCGGCGTAGGCTTGCGAATAGATATCTGAGTTCGCGATCTTGACTTGTGCTGCACGCAGAAGATCAGCTTTTACATCGGGTCGCTCAAAATGGGGATGATTAAAGCCGATGGGATTCGAGCCGAAGAATCCGTAGAGATCAATCAAGCGCTGGCCATCGACGGCATTTTGCAAATACGAGCCGCGACTCTTTTCGAGGTCGATGACGATCTTGAAGCCGTCGAGCAGGACATGCTGTTCGAGACTCTTTAAAACATTGGAGGCGACGTGGCCTCCCTCCAATTGTGATTCAGACCCACTGATACGGCGCCGCGATGATGTGCGGGCCGATTCCGTGAGCACGGTCGGCGTACTCATCCGTTGATGTTAGATGGGAGGGTGAGGTTGGTCAACCGGAGGTGATTCGATCCGGTCGCGCTAATGGCGGGTAGAGGCCAGCTCTTCTTTTTCCGCGTTAGCAAGAGCGAGAGCCTCTTCGTAGTCACCCAAATCCCGCTCATATTGGGCGTTGCCTTCGGTATCGCTGCGAAGCAGGTCGCGCTTGCGACGCTTCAGTTCTTTATCTTGAGCCGCGAGGCGCTCCAATTCACGGGTATTTGCTATCCGGCGTCCTGCGAGACTCGCCTTCTTGTTTGTTTTCGGGTGTTCGATCGCAAATCCTTTTGCCGACTCAGAGGCAGTGAGAGCGCTCTCCTCTTCAGGAGTGGCCCAAGGCAGCTGCGGTAAAGCGACGCCAGGACCGGCGAAAAGATAGATCAGGAAACAGGGGAGCGCGACGAGCTGAAAAGGCATAGCACGGCGGGCATCATCCGGATACTTCCGGCGAAAGAGAAAAGGGCCGAAAGGAAGGAAGACGCCTAGACCCCACCCCCAACTGATACGAAAGGCCGAAGCAATGAGCACCACCCGAGCGATGAGTGTACAGATTAAGCCGACGCCAAGCAGAATTAACCATTGCATATCAGGCTCTTAAGCAGCCCAAGTGCCAGCGTTTGAGGCAACTGCGAAACCCACTTTGTACTGATCGACCCATGACAAATGCGCCGGGTTCGTTCTGCTGCATCGAAAAGCGGCGGAGGCAGCGCCGCACTCCAAAACGCAAGCGAGAAATGGGCACAGAATCACGGCCACGTTTTGGAGCGCGGCAGTGTCCTGCCAAGCCCACTTAAAGGTCAAACAATGCCGCGGCGGAGATCGTCATGTTTCCCCGCTAATAGCTCTTGAGTCAGATTGTATCCACGCTGATCCGCGTTGCGGCTTGTCCCAGCAAAATGGTGATCGATCCGCGAACGAGCGGAGCGACAGAAATAATGCGCTAACGACAGGATTTCCGCGGCTGGTTCACCCGCATTGAGTTTGGATTGTGCAAACGCGCAGGTAGCACTTATCGCAAAAAGTTCGGTCGCAATCCCAACGAAACGCGAAAGCAGCAATTGTTCGCGATCGAGTTTCGGTCCGAAACGCATCATCGCGTGGAATAATCCGCGGGCCAGACGCTTGCTGGCCGATGCAGAGTAATTCACATACTCCCTCAGATCGGCGTGCAGATTATCGAGATTGCCAGCACTGGCGCCCATCCACTGCTTTGGATACCAACGCGTATAAAACGAGCCGGAACTAAACATCGATTTGATCCGCGTCGTCATTGGCAACTGAGTATTGAAAATTGCGCCACCCACTTTGAGATGTGGATCGAGTGCCTCCCGAGCAATGAAAAGACGCATAATCTCGCTCGATCCCTCAAAAATCGTGTTGATTCGGCAATCACGCAGGAAACGCTCGACCGTAATCGGTTCTTCACCGCGCGCAGCCAGTGACTCGGACGTTTCATATCCGCGGCCACCTCGCACCTGCATCGCGTCATCCGAAATTTTCCATGTCATTTCGGTTGCCCACATTTTGCACATCGCGGTTTCGATCCGAAGGTCACCAGCTTTTCGATCAACAAGCGCGGAAGTAAGAAACGTCATTGCTTCCATCGCGAAGGTGTTACCAGCCATCTCTGCGATCTTGCCTGCAATTGCGTAATGCTGCCCAATTGGAACGCCCCATTGAACTCGTTTGGACGCCCAAGTGCGGCAGATGTCGAGAAGGCGTTTGCAGAGGCCAACACACGCAGCCGGAATTGTTAGGCGCCCTGTGTTTAACGTCGTTAGCGCCACCTTGAGGCCCTTGCCTTCGCCGGCAATAATGTTTTCGCGAGGCACGAAAACGTCCTTAAAGGTAACGACTCCATTGTAGAGAGCTCGCAAGCCCATAAAATGGCAGCGATGCGGCATTGCCAATCCAGGCGAATCAACATCAACAATGAATGCCGTAATCTGTTTGCGCTCTTTGCCGTTTACGATTTTTGGTGGCGTCTTCGCCATTACAACCAACACGCCTGCCTTTAATCCGTTCGTGCACCAAAGTTTTTCGCCGTTAAGAAGAAAACCTTTACCGTCTGCGGTTGGATCTGCGCGCAAACTCATTGTCGCCGGATCCGAACCGGCGTGCGATTCGGTCAATGCGAAGGCGGAGATCTCACGCTGCGCAACCCGGGGCAGATACTTTTGTTTTTGCTCCTCAGTCCCGAATAGGAGGAGCGGTTGTGGGACACCGATGGATTGATGCGCGGAAACCAGTGCGGTCAGATTCGCATCCCAACTACCCAATAACATCGCGGCCCGACCGTAATTGACCTGCGATAATCCGAGACCCCCATATTGTTTGGGAATCTTGATACCAAACGCACCCATCGCAAAAAGGTCGTCAATATTTCTCTGCGGAATCTCTCCTGTCCGATCAATTTCATCAGCATCTACGCTTGCTTCGAGATAGGTGCGCAGTTGCGACAAGAACCCCTCGCCCGCAGCGCGATCTTCCGCACTCTGCTCCGGATATGGAAAGATCCGCTCGAAATCATAACGACCGATAAAAAGGTTGCTGGCAAAACTGCCCCGTTCATCGAGTGGATCGCGAGAACTTTCGGCCAGCTCAAGCGCTGCCGCTTTTCCCGCTGACATCTTGGAAGTATCAATTACGGATGCAGCCGTTTGCTGCGGCTTTGCGCTGGTCTCCTCCGCAACCTGCTTCTCTGGTGCTTCAAGTGGTGACTTCATTTTCGAACGCCGATATCTCGAAAGGATCGGACTCTAGCTCTCATAAAATCTAGTCCCGTTTTGGGCATGCTGGCGAAGCAAATTGCACGGTGCAAATTTCTCACCAGGTCGCGATTTGAGTGCTTCCATTTCCTTTACGACATCGCGCAAACCGAAGCTCTCCGCAAATCGCAACGGGCCACCGCGAAAAGTCGGGAATCCTGTTCCGAGGATCATGCCGTAGTCAGCATCCTCTGGGGCTGCAACGACCCTCTCTTCGAGACAACGCGCGGCTTCGTTCACCATCAGGAACGTAAGACGATTCGTGATGCTCTCCTGTGCAACATCGCCGGCGGTCGCGCTTCTCCATTTCTGCAATGACTGGTCAGGCGTTTGCTGCTTGCCCTCATATTTGTAGAATCCGCCACCGCTTTTGCGGCCGAGCATCTTTGCTTCAAGCATCTTTCGCAGAATCTCCGGCGCGCGATCACGAGCACCAAACGCTTTCTCTAACGTGTCGGCAATATCGACGGTGATGTCGACCCCGATCTCATCAATCAAACGAAGCGGTCCCATCGGCATTCCCCATTGGAGGAGCGCGCGATCTATTTCTTCGGCATTAATTCCGTCTTGAAAAATCTCAGCCGCGTCAAGCAGGTATGGAAATAGAACCCGATTAACCAGAAAACCGGGTGAATCGCGCACTACAACAGGCAGCTTTCCAATTTGCCGCGCAAACGCGAGGGCCCGTTCGCGCGTTTCATCGGAGGTCCGCTCTCCAATCACTACTTCAATCAATTTCATCCGACTGACCGGATTGAAGAAATGCAGGCCGACTACACGTTCAGGCGCCCCACTAGCAGTGGCGAGCTCATTGATCGGAAGAGCCGAGGTATTAGTCGCAAGAATTGCGTTAGCGGGAGTAGCCGCGGCCAGATCGACAAAGATCTTTTTCTTGATCTCTAGTTTCTCCGAGGCGGCTTCAATCACAATCTGAACAGCGCGCATCGTTCCCGGCACCATGGAGGCAACGATTCGGGCCCGACCTTCCTGCGCCTTTTCCGAGGACAAAAGGCCACGCTTAACCGCATCAGCGTAGGTTTTGTCGATATTGGCAAGGCCTCGGTCGATTGCCGCCGAATCTACGTCGCGCAAGATAACTGATACCCCGCGAGAGCTGAGCCATTGTGCGATTCCCGAACCCATCACGCCCGCGCCGATAACCGCAGCGTGTGCGATTTTTTCTGGCGCAGTTTTGGATGAACCTTTCCGGTATTTATCCGCTAGAAAAAAATTGCGGATCAGATTCTGAGTTGAATCGGTCGCTCCAAGCTCGCTGATCGCATCGACCTCCCGAACGAGTGATTCGTCGATTGAAGAACCGGCACTCATTCGAATAATTTCATAGGCCCGACCTGGAGCCGCGTTTCCCCCGATAGGCGGCGCTGCAACGGTAATTCCGTCCTTAGGTTGAGACGCCGTCCGTTTCCCCTCACCTAGTTTCTTGCGCGCAGCCTCGAGCAGAGTCTCGCGGGGCACAACTTCATCGACCAGACCGAGCTTCAATGCATCATTCGCGCCGTAGAGTTTTCCCTTGAGAATAACCTCCGCAGCCACATCGGCGCCGACCAAACGGGGAAGGCGCGTAGCGCCACCCCATGCGGGAACGAGTCCGAGGGTTGTTTCGGGCAGGCCGATTTTGGTTGCAGGGTCGTTAGACGCGACCCGGTAATCGCAAGCAAGCGTAATCTCATATCCGCCACCGGCGCACGCACCGTGAATGGCCGCAATCGTCGGAACTTTCAGGGTTGCGAGACGATTGAATACCTTCTGTCCTTCCGAAATGAAGGCTCGCATTTCGCCTGTCTGCGCCTGTTTAAGTAACGTCTTCAGATCCGCGCCTGCAATGAAAATTGATTTCTTGCCTGATGTCACAATGACACCGCGAATCGATGAGTCTTTCTCGATCGCGTCGAGGTGTTCGCTCAGATTTTGCATCGTTTGAACGTCAAAAATATTGGCGCCGGACTCAGGTCGATCGAATGTGAGCAGACAAATCCCATCATCACCAACTTCTCGTCGGATCATTGGCGTAGTCATTGTTGCAGTCATCGCTCTCATATTGCCGATTTTCTCCAAAATTCCAAGAGGGACGTTGTGATGGAACCACATCCCCCATCTGCGGTGATTGCGCTTCGTAGAGGCGAATGTTACAAACCTCGACTGCCGCGCCGCTAATTCTTCACCTCGTAACCCATTATGGTCGGGAAAATCCTCCAACCAGAAATCCGGAGTTTGATCGCTGCCCGCGATTTTGGCGCGCTCCGTGAGATCTTTCGGGAATGGCCGCCCGCGGACGTGGCCGAAGTCATCCTCGACATGGATGAGGACGAGCAGGTCATCATCTTCCGGCTACTCCCACATGCGCTAGCAGCGGATGTATTTGAGTACCTCGACGTCGACGCGCAGCAACAATTGCTTCGAGCCATGGGTCGTGAACAAGTCGCCGGGATCTTGAACGAGATGTCGCCGGATGATCGGACAGCGCTTCTTGAGGAAATGCCGAGCGCGGCGGCGCGCCAACTGATCAGGTTGTTGACGCCAGAGGAACGCCGAGTTGCACAGTCACTCCTTGGTTATCCCGAAGGAAGTATCGGCCGTCTGATGACACCGGACTTCATTGCTGTGCATGAGGATTGGACAGTAAAAGAGGTACTCGATCACGTGCGCGAGTTCGGACACGACAGCGAAACCCTGAACGTGATCTATGTCGTCGACGAAAAAGGAAAGCTTATCGACGACCTGCGGATGCGCGAATTCCTCCTCCGCCCACTCGACGCCAAGATAAGTGATTTCAGGGATCGGACATTTGTGGCCCTAAAAGTTAACGACTCTCAAGAGGAGGCGCTGAATGCATTTAGGAAATATGATCGAGTCGCTCTGCCAGTGATCGATTCAAATGATGTCTTGGTTGGAATCGTGACGGGCGACGACATGCTTGACGTCGCAGAAGAAGAAGCGACCGAAGATATTCAAAAGTTCGGCGGCATGGAGGCTGTGGATGAACCGTACATGCGAATTCCGCTTTTCAAGATGGTTCGCAAACGGGCGGGTTGGTTGGTGGTGCTGTTTCTTGGCGAAATGCTCACGGCTTCCGCGATGAGTTTCTATCAAGGCGAGATCGCCAAGGCGGTGGTCTTAGCACTCTTTCTTCCGCTCATTATCTCAAGCGGCGGTAATTCTGGATCCCAGGCATCGATGTTGATCATCCGAGCCATGGCTTTGGGAGAAGTAACTTTGCGCGACTGGTTCCACGTCATGCGGAAAGAGATCATTTCGGGACTAATGCTGGGGTGCATCCTGGGAGGGATCGGGTTCATGCGGGTCGCGATCTGGTCACAATTCTCAGACATTTATGGACCCCATTGGTTCCTCGTAGCTCTTACAGTAGGATTCGCTCTCGTCGGAGTGGTCCTGTGGGGATCGCTTTCAGGTTCGATGCTTCCTTTCATCCTCCGATTTTTTGGGGCCGATCCTGCCACTTCTTCAGCTCCCTTTGTTGCCACCCTAGTGGATGTCACAGGTCTGATAATCTATTTCAGCCTCGCCCTCGTCATCATGCGGGGCGCATTGTTATGACGACGATGCCCGTTTGGCCAGACCTAACAGCCTAAATTTGAACGCCCACTTGGATCTATGTTCTCAATCCGAAAATTCTTAGGACACGACGAAAAGTTTTTCGATTTGTTAGAAGCCAGCGCGCAACAGGCAGATAACAGCGTGCATCATCTAGTCGATCTACTGACGAAGCTGGAACACCACGAGTCCCCGCAAAGTCTGGAGGAGTTCGTTCGCAGCCGGCGCAAAGACAAGGAGATCACACAGGAATTGACCGAGGAGCTTTGCACAACATTCATCACACCTTTCGAGCGGGAAGACATCCAGGCACTTGCTGCAGCTCTCTACAAGATCCCGAAGACGGTGGAGAAAATCGGGGAACGAGTCGTGATCTTCCCCGGCGAACTCCACGGACGTAGTTTTACCAAGCACCTGGAGTTGCTGGATCAGGCCGCAGGAGCTGTCTTAGCGATGGTAAAACAATTGCGTAAAGGCACCAACGCCGCCACGGCCAGAGAACAGAATGCAAGACTGCAAATAATCGAAGGTGACGCTGATAAGCTAGAGCTCGAACTATTGCATGATTTGTATCACGGCAATTACGATGCGCGGCAGATTGTCTTTCTGCGCGACCTTTACGATCTTTTGGAAAAGGTAATCGATCGCTGCCGCGATACCGGCAACATCATTCTCCAAATCGTGCTCAAGTATTCCTGAGCCAATTCTGAGACGCGCCCATGGTTTTGTTTATCATCGTGGTGCTTGCAGCCTTAGCGTTTGAATACATCAACGGTTTTCATGACGCAGCCAACGCAATCGCAACAGTTGTATCAACGAAGGTTCTAACACCGCGACAGGCGATCGCGCTCGCGGCTTTTTTTAATCTGACAGGCGCCCTCATGGGTACAGCCGTGGCTTCGACAATTGGGAAAGGGATTGTCGACACGGAGGTCATCACCATGACCACAGTTCTTTGCGCGTTGTTGGGCGCAATCATCTGGAATTTGGTGACGTGGTGGATGGGTCTGCCTTCGAGCTCCAGTCACGCGTTAATCGGTGGTTTATGTGGCGCAGGGATTGCCGCGGCACACGGCGATACTTCCATGCTGAAATGGGACACGGGCTTACTGCCGAAAGTTATCGTCCCAATGTTCACCTCACCAGCGATAGGTTTTGTTTTAGGCGCATTTTTGATGGCGGTGTTATTTGCGATCCTGCGTTCTTTTACCCCATACATCGTTCATCAAATCTTCGGGAAAGCTCAACTGGTTAGTGCGGCTTGGATGGCACACAGCCATGGAACAAACGACGCTCAAAAAACAATGGGCATTATTACGCTCGCTCTCTTCACCGGAACGAAAAGCGGCGCTTTCAAGGATTTGCCTTCGATGTTTAGCTTCCTGCACACGCCCGAATTCGTTGTCTCCAAATGGGTAATCGTTCTCTGTGCGGCTACCATGGCTGCGGGGACTGCCGCCGGTGGATGGCGAATCATTCGCACGCTCGGTCACAAAATGGTGAAGCTACAACCCGTCCACGGCTTCGCGGCCGAAACGACGGCTGCTGTGATTATCCAAGTTGCCAGTCACCTCGGCATCCCGCTCTCAACCACGCACGTGATCTCCACCTCGATCATGGGTGTCGGAGCGGTGAAGCGTTTTAGCGGCGTAAAGTGGACGGTAGTCGAGCGAATAATTTGGGCCTGGGTCCTGACTCTCCCTGCAACCGGTTTGATTGGTTATCTTCTCGCTCGCCTGGCAAACTAACAGAATAGACGACTCTGCATCATCGACTGCGGGAACACTCCCGGCAGCGGGTGGTTTGCGGATTACATACATCCGGAGCAGGCGCCTGGATTTCAACGGCGATAGATGTTCCCGTTTTGAAAAATATGATCGTCGCAATCGCAATCATTGGCGGACGATTGGAATCAAATCGAAAATTGTAAAGCGTTCCCCATCGTAACGCATTCGCGTTTTGGTTTTGCGCGAACGTCTCCGAGCTCCAGCCCAATGCTGAAGGGGACTGATTCACCGTCCAAGGAGCGTTGCTGTATCCTGCATCGCCCAAAGTGCCATCGTTAGGGAATCCCGGATGATTCAATGGCGCATGAAATCCGGGATTGCTGACGCTGGTCTCGCATCCAAGAGGTACGCTGAAAGACTGAATCCCACGGTCCAGATTCTGATTGTAAATTGCGTATTCATAGTGCCAGACGCCCGGAGTAGGATTCGTTACCTTATATCCGACAAATGCTCGACCATCGATTCCGGGCTCAGGTTCGATTGAATGAATGGTTGCTCCTGGCCATGCATTGATCGCAGGTGACATTCGGACAGCATTTCCAACGGCTGCGAAGGTGAAAGTTGTTGTCCCAGAAACAGCGTAACGACGATAGGAGACGTTGTTATGCATGTTGCACTCTCCGGGGTGAGCTTGGCACCAGCTTGCCTCGTGGAAGGTGACAAATTGTGCTTCGGCGTAATAAGTCGCATCAGGATTCAAGGCGGTGTTGAGATCGTTTCCTTCGACAAGAATCCGATGTGATGTGCCGGTATGAGTATGGCCCGTGTGACCATTAGAATTCGATGGGAAAGCGCCGGTAAACGGATTCACCCAGGCGCGTGAACCGAGATTGGTCGGACCGGCATTAATGCTACCGCTATCGGGATTCGAACATCCCACGCCGAGATGTGTGCCGTTAGGAGCAGGAGTACAGCCGAAATTGCACGCGTTGGACTGCAAGGCGAAGAATCCATGGGCAAGCCAGGACTGGCCTATTTGTTCAAATCGTTCGTCATTAGTCGTTCCACCACTCATCCGATAGAGATTTTGTGCTATCACCGGATGGTTCGTATTGGGCATCGCAAAATAATCCAATTCGATGTCTCCGGCATTGCAAGAGACGGTACCGACCCCCAAGCCCACCTGGGTTCCGTTACTACCGAATTGGTTCAAGGTCGGAATATCCGCCATGATGATGTCAGGTCCCGGGTTAATACTCTCGGGAGAATTTTGCCCTGCGCTTTCCCCCAGTAGCACGGCAGGCAAGAATAAAAGCAGGACCCTTTTCGCAGCCGTAACTATCACTCGCATCCACAAATTGGACGCTGCAGCATCAATGGCTGGGATAATAAAAGACATTGCCACGACCAGCGCTCAACCATTGGTATCCGACTGCCTCCGAGTGAACAAGCAAAAAAACGAATCTACTGCTCGGCCGCAGAATAGACCTAACAAGATGCCGGATTGGCTCAGCC
>AR_comb_assmDRAFT_10999047_pt1 | contig 10876 bp, 6 predicted proteins | sample ArasoioldDNA_FD_10543 | JGI IMG/M metagenome (IMG submission 10543) | reverse complement strand
TAAATTCTATCGCCGACTTGTCAATTACGGATGGTAAAAAAGCGAGGAAGATGACGGTTGCTCTTGCCGATCTTTTTAGATATAGCATTAATTACAGCGATCACAATTATTCAACAGTGAAGGAAGAAGTAGAAATGACAGAAGTCTATCTTGAAATCGAAAAGATAAGATTTGAGGATAAATTGAATTACTCGATTGCCATCGGCGACAATCTAAATCACTACCTGATACCGCGGTTCGTCATGCAACCCATTGTTGAAAATGCGGTCAAGCACGGCCTTAAAGCTACTGGAAACATGACGGAGATAAGGATTATCGTCTCAAACAATAACAGAGGCCTTGAGATCATCGTAGCAGACAACGGCCCTGCGTTTCCGGATGAGCTCACTCCCGGTTATGGAGTTAAGAGTATGTACGATAAACTTGATCTCTTATTTCCCGATCAGTATGAGGTTCATTTTACGAACCAACCGCAAAAGAAAGTTTCGATCCACATCCATAAACTGATAAAAAATGAGCCAGTTGTTTAGAGCCATCGTGATAGATGATGAACCTGCTGCAAGACGGCTTATGAAAAATCTCTTGCAGGAACATAGTGATGTCGTGGAGGTAATTGCCGAGGCAAATAGTGGCAAAGAAGCCATTCAAAAAATAGAAAAACTCAAGCCAGATCTGGTTTTCCTGGATATACAAATGCCCGACCTTACCGGGTTTGAGGTGATTGAACAACTAACTGAGAAACCAAATATCATTTTCACGACTGCCTACGAGCAATATGCCATAAAAGCCTTTGAGACTTTTTCAATTGATTATCTTTTAAAGCCAATAAAAGAGGAGAGGCTTCAGCAAAGTATAGAAAAATTAAAGGCATTTGGTCGACTAAATCAAACCATCAATGTGAACGGCCTGCAGGAGATTATTCGCCAATTCCAGGCACCTAAGAAGGCAACTGCTTTACCAATTAAGACTGGCGACCGGATTATCCTTCTTCGATATGAAAACATCGTATATTTTGAAGCACAGGATAAATATGTTTTCGTCTTCACAGTTGACGGACAGAAATTTCTGACCGACCAATCCCTTACGACATTGTCTGAGAAACTGCCTTCCCCGTTCTGCCGTATCCATCGCTCGTATATTGTTAATAAGGAAAGGATCAAAGAGATGCATCGTCACTTTAGCGGCCGTTACCTCTTTATTATGGATGACAAGTCGGCTACCCGCCTTACATCCGGCCGCACATACACGGATGTTTTCCGTACAGAATTCGGACTATAAGCGTTTGACCTCCATTACTATCGACTCTCTTCTCCACTACTATCGCCTCTCATTCCTCGTTCGCCTGTAACCCGAATCGATTATCGTGTGTCATATAGACACCACTCTACCAATCATCACCAAATTCTACCGTTCAATGGAAAACAATGATCTATGCATTGCAAAGTACCTATTTTTGGACTGTAATGAATTAACACTAGTACTAATTACAAATCAATCGAAATGAGAAAGACCTTCTTCCTTATCCTCGCCTCAGCCTTGACCATCACAAGTTTCGCCCAGGAAAAAATTGGCAAGATCAGCGGGACTGTTATTGATGGGAACCAGAAAACCATAGAATCGTCCACCATTACCTTGCTAAGAGCAAAAGACTCGTCTGTCGCCAAAATATCTGCCGCCGACAAAAGCGGAAAGTTTGAGTTTGAAAAAGTGCCCCAGGGAAAGTACCTGGTTTCAGTAACAGCAGTGGGCCACCAAAAAGGTTATTCTGAAACTTTTGAATTAACTGCCGAAAAGAATTCAGTAACGCTTAAAACAATAGAGCTGATTCCACAAACAAAAGCATTAAGTGCAGTGACGGTCACAGCCAAGAAGCCATTGGTCGAGCAAAGAATTGACCGCACCATCATAAACGTCGAAGCAGCTATTACAAATGTGGGGAATAGCGCACTGGAAGTGTTAGAGAAATCACCGGGCATTTCCGTTGATAAAGATGGTAACATTAGTTTGAAAGGAAAGGATGGTGTCCTGATCATGATCGACGGTCGTCCGGCACAATTAGGCGGTGCTGATCTTGCTAACATGTTGCGTAGCATGAATGCTAACCAGCTTGACCAGATTGAGATTATGACGAACCCTCCTGCCAAGTACGATGCCGCGGGAAACGCCGGAATAATAAATATCAAATTGAAAAAGAACCGGCAGGTTGGCTACAACGGTTCAATTAATCTCGGGTACAGCCAGGGCTATTATCCAAAATTCAATGAAGGAATAAATTTTAATTATCGTGTTAACAAAATAAACCTCTTTACAAACCTTAGCCACAATTACGGCGAGAGCTACAATATTCTAACGATCCAAAGAAATTTCAGGGATAAGAATACCAAAGAATTGTTGTCCTATTTTGACCAGGTCGCAAAAATGAAAAATGAAAACAATTCGTTTAACGGAAAGTTAGGGTTGGATTATTTCGCAAGCAAGAACACCACTTTTGGCGTAGTTGTTACAGGATTTTCAAGTGATCGTGGCAACTACAACAGGAATGTGACAAATATTTATGGCACGAGCGGCTCGTTGACTAACCAAACGAGGGCTGTCTCAACAGGCAACCAGGACTGGAAAAATTTCAGCACCAACCTGAACTTCAGACAGGCGTTGGATACATCTGGTTCAGAGATAACTTCTGATCTCGACTTTATCACTTACGATTCCAGGAACAAGACTTCGATGGTCAACTCTTATTATGATCTGAGTGGTAATTCGATCAACAAAGCAGACACATTGCTTGGACTGTTGCCCCAAAATATTAAAATCTATAGTGGAAAAGTTGACTATTTGAAGCCTATGGCAAAGGGAGCAAGGTTTGAAGCAGGCATAAAGAGCAGCGTCGTGAGAACGGATAATAATGCCAATTATGACAGTATTCAATATGGAGGTATTGTACATGACTTTAACAGGAGCAATTATTTCATTTACCAGGAGAATATAAATGCGGCTTATGTAAATCTGAATAAGCCAATTAACAAGAAATGGGGCGCACAGCTGGGATTAAGAGTTGAAAATACCAATGCAAAAGGAAATCAGGTTACCACAGGCGAGAAATTTACGCGCCACTATACACAGTTGTTTCCAACTGCATACATACAATACACCCTCGACAAGAAGAACAGCTTTGTATTGAATTATGGCAGACGAATTCGCAGACCGGATTATCAAAGTCTGAATCCTTTCATCAATTTCCTGGATCGTTATACTTATCAGCAGGGAAATCCGAATTTAAAACCGCAGTTCAGCCATAATGTTGAATTAAGTCACACTTTCAAAGGCATGCTTACTACCACCCTCAATTATAGCCGCACCTCAGACATTATCCAGATGGTTATTGAGCAAAACGAAGCAAAAAACGAGACTTTCGTAAAGCAAGCAAACATTGCAAGGCAACGTCAATTCGGTATAGCCATGAATTTATCAGCGCCTGTTACCAAGTGGTGGAGAGCCAATGTCTTTGTGAACGGTTTCAATAATAAGTTCGAGGGAATAGTTAACAACGCGTATGTAACCATCGATGCAACTACCCTGGTTGTAAACGGATCACAACTGTTCCAGTTTGCCAAGACATGGGGGGCCGAGATCAGCGGATTCTTAAGAACACCAGGATTGGAAAGCGTGATTCAAACCAAAACCTTTGGAATGATGTCGGTAGGTCTGAGCAAGCAAATCATGAAAAACAAAGGGGCACTTCGTCTCAACGTGAGAGATGTTTTCAAGACGCAAGTTTTCAGAGGTGAAAGCAAGTACAGCAATATCGACGCCGCTTTCCAGGAACACAGAGATAGTAGGGTGGTTAATCTCGGCTTCACTTACCGCTTTAGCAAAGGAAAAGTAAACCAACGAAAGAGATCAAATGGCAGCGCCAACGACGAACAAAGTCGGGTAGGTGTTGGAGGAAATTAATACAAGTCTAAACCCAAGGTTATGAAGATAACAATGGTAGCGTTGCTAGTTGGTGTCTTATTCGCAAAAACAGGGCACACCCAAACAACCAAGCTAACGTCAAAACAACTGTACGATCAACTTGCAGCGTTGGACAGTACATTATTTGCCACAGTTTATACCTGTAACCCTGAGAAAGCAAGATTTTTTACAGAGGACTTAGAATTTTATCATGACAAGGGCGGCGTGACAAGAACGCGAAAAACTTTTGTTGAAAACCTCGAAAGGAATTTTTGTGGTGAACAAAAACCAAAGTTGAGAAGAGAGCTCGTAAAGGGGAGTCTGAAGGTTTATCCCCTGAATAATTATGGTGCGGTCCAAATAGGCGATCATCGTTTTTATTTAACAGAAACCAACCAGCCCGAGCGATTATCTGGTATTGCAAAATTTGTTCACGTCTGGCAGCTGAAAGATGGCGAATGGAAGCTTTCCCGGGCATTCAGCTTTGATCACAGAGAAACAGGCTCAAGCGTTCCAGCAGCGTCTATTGAATTATATAATTCAATTGCACACGCAGATAGTTTGCTGTTTGCGGCCTATAACGCTCATGATCTGAAAAAATTACAAGCGGGCTTCACCACCGACCTGGAATTCTATCACGATAAAGATGGACTGAGCAATTATGGTCAGGTGGGTGAGGGTTTTAAAAGAGTATTTGATCAGAACAATGGCATAAAGCGAGAACTGGTGATGGGCAGTTTAGAAGTTTATCCAATCACAGATTTTGGAGCGATTGAAGTCGGGTCCCACCGGTTTTGTCACAAGGAAAATGGTAAAGATGATTGTGGAACCTTTCCTTTCATTATGCTTTGGATCAAACAGGATTCCACCTGGAAAATTTCAAGAGTAATAAGTTATGACCATTAAACCTTATCCTTTCACAACATTTTTCTAAAAATTTTGATGAAACCTGTAACTGATTTTTTGATTGAGCGTCTCAGGTTTAAATCAAAAGCCAAGCGAGATGAGAACGTTCTTTACTTTAATAATAGTAATCTTCTTGTTAATTCTTTCCTACGCGAGTTATGCGCAAATAAAAACCGGGAGAATAAAGGGGTCAGTGATCGATGGGAATGCCAAAACCATTGAAGCGTCAACTATTACGTTATTGAGAGTCAAAGATTCTTCGGTAACTAAGATTGGCGCGGCTGACAAGAATGGAAATTTCGAATTCGAAGATATTCCCGAGGGAAAATACCTTGTTTCAGTTTCTGCGGTCGGTCATCGAAAAGGATACTCTGAGACTTTCGACATCACAGCGGATAAAAATTCTGTAGTTCTTAAAACGATTGAGCTGATTCCCCAAACAAAGAGCCTTGCCGCAGTTACAGTCACTTCAAGGAAGCCGTTGATTGAACAAAAAATTGATCGCACTATTGTCAATGTTGACGCTGCAGTTTCAAATGTGGGTGCATCTGCTTTGGAAGTATTGGAAAAATCACCTGGTATTACCATTGATAAAGATGGTAACATTAGTTTAAAGGGAAAACAAGGGGTTCAGATTTATCTTGATGGACGACCCACGTATCTAAGCGGACAGGACCTGACGAATCTGCTTAGAAATATGAATGCCACTCAGCTTGACCAGATTGAAATCATGACTAATCCGCCTGCAAAATATGACGCCGCTGGTAATAGTGGCATCATCAACATAAAGACAAAAAAGAATAAACAGGTTGGCTTTAATGGCAACGCTACCGCCGGGTACACGCAGGGAAAGTATTGGAGAACAAACGAGAGCGTAAATATGAATTACCGTAACGGAAAATTCAACGCTTTCGCTAACTACAATTTTAATAAGCGTTATGACTTCCAGGAGCTAACAATTCACCGCACTTATCGCCATGCTGACAAGACAGTGGACGCATTATTTGACCAGGTAGCGTTTATGCCGCGCAACAATACGAGTAACAATTTAAAGGTCGGTCTGGATTATTTCGTAAATCAGAAAACAACTGTTGGCTTTGTAGCGTCTGGGTTTGTTAATGCGGAAAATCAGTACAATTATAACACCGCGTATTTGAAAAATTCGGTCAACGAAGTTGACTCGATCGTTTACTCAACAAGCGACGCGAAGGAAAAATGGAAAAACAGAACCGTAAATCTGAACCTACGTCATCAATTTGATTCGACCGGGCGCGAGTTAACGGTTGATCTTGATTATTCTGGGTACACATCTACAAACAATCAACTGTTCATAAATACCTCATTTAATCCTGACGGGACACAGCGGGGACAAACTAATTTACATGGCGATCTCCCGGTAGATATCGATATCTACTCTGCAAAGATGGACTATACGCATCCGTTGAAAGGAGGGGCTAAGCTGGAAACTGGAATAAAGACCAGTTATGTAAATACGGACAATGCTGCAAATTATTTTAACCTTGTCGGCAATGAATGGCAAACTGACTACGATAAGACCAACCGTTTTCAGTATAAGGAAAACATAAATGCAGCCTATTTGAATCTTAGTAAACAATACAAAAAATTGGGCGTGCAGGCAGGTTTGAGATTTGAAAATACCAACTACAAGGGTCACCAATTAGGTAATGCACAGAAGTCTGACTCAGCTTTTGACAATAATTACAACAGTTTGTTTCCCACAATTTTTCTTAGCTACACGGTGAGTCAAAAACACCAGTTTGGATTTAATATCGGCAGAAGAATTGACCGGCCAGCCTACCAGGATTTAAATCCTTTTCTTTTCTTCCTGGATAACTATACTTATGCTTCCGGTAATCCTTTTCTGAAACCGCAATATTCAACAAATATTGAAGGCTCGCATACCTACAAGGGTTTCCTAACGACCACATTGAATTACAGCAGAACCAAAAATTTCTTTACTGAGACTTTTGAGCAGGTCGATCACGCCACGATTGTTCGGAATGGAAATATTGGCTTGCGTCAAAATGCCGGGATTAGTATGAGTGCTCAGGTAAATATTAAAAAATGGTGGTCCGCTTCTCTATACGGAAATTACAATTATAATCTTTTCGACGGTGAGTTGTATGGGGAACCAATTCATGTGGAAGCGTCAAACGTTTTATTCAACGTAAATAATCAATTCAAGTTTGAAAAGGGTTGGGCGGCAGAGCTGAGCGGTTTTTATCGATCGAAGGGAGTAGAAGGGCAGATTGTGATTGAACCAATGGGCCAGTTAACCACGGGCCTCTCGAAACAAGTGATGAAAGGGAAGGGGAGTGTTCGTCTAAATGTCAGGGATATATTTTATACCAATTGGGCGAAAGGTCATATAAATTTTCAGCTTACCGAAGCGTCATTTGAGAACAAGCGTGACTCAAGAACAGCCAACATTTCGTTCACCTATCGTTTTGGAAAACCCATTAAGGGCCCGCAAAATATCCGCAAGAAAGGAGGTGCAGACGATGAACAAAACCGCGTAAAAGTTGGTGGAGGTAATTAGTACAGCCATGAAACGAAAGGTTTCACGAGAGTGAGACCTTTCTTTAACTTTTGTTAAATGTTCTTCACAACCCTTCACAGATAAACTGGATTTTGACCGCCTGTGTATCGATAACAGCTAATTACCCTTTAACCCGGGAAGTACGAAGCTTGTCATAAATCTGTCATCTATCTGCAACCTGTTCAGCATCTTTACATTATTAGTGAAGCCATAACCAATAAGCATGACAAAAACCTCTACTCTCTTAAGTATAGCCATTTTTTTTTCATTTATCGTGAAGGCGCAAGACCGAAAGATTAGTGGGATGGTGCAAGACGGTTCTAAGAGCATCACCGGCGCTACTGTTTCTTTGCTTCGAGCTAAGGACTCATCATCAGTAAAGTTTGCAGCAACAAATAAAAATGGGCAGTACGAATTTTTGGGAGTTGCCGACGGCAAATATCTGGTGGCAGCTAGCACGGTTGGTTATAAAAAAGCACTCACTGGGATATTTGAGGTGTCCGACGCTAATTCTTCGGTCAACCTCCCAGTTCTCGTTATGACTGAGCAGGCGAAAAACCTGAGCGGAGTGACAGTGACCGCCAAAAGACCATTTATTGAAACCCGGATTGATAAGACTGTTGTAAATGTTGAAGCCGCCCCCACGACTGCCGGGGCTACCGCTTTAGAAGGGCTTGAAAAATCACCGGGAGTCACTGTCGACAATGACGGAAATATCAGTTTGCGCGGCAAGGCGGGAGTTATTGTCATGATCGACAACAAACCAACTTATTTGTCGTCAGCTGACCTGGCTGCTATGCTCAAAAATATTTCGGCAACGGCCATTGACCAAATTGAGATCATGACCAACCCGTCGTCAAAATATGATGCGTCTGGCAATTCCGGAGTCATTAATATCAAAACAAAAAAGGGACAAGCCGGCGGCTTCAATGGATCTGTGCTGATTGGTGCTACGGTTGGAATTTTTAAACCGAGGGAAGCTGTGTATTTAAATCCTCGTCTGCAGAATAGTGTCAACTTTAATTACCGGAAAAAGAAAATTAATTTTTTTGGAAACTATAACCCCAATTATTTCCAGGGTAAAGGCTACTTGCAGGTGAATAGAAAATTCTATGACCAAAATGATAACCTGGCTGGTTATTCAGACATAGATACCAGGTTTAAATTCGGTAATAACAATCACACTTTGAAATTGGGGCTTGATTTTTTTGCAGACAAAAAAAATACGTATGGTGTGGTAGCAAGTGGCTTTATATTTAATGGCCATCCGACACCTGTGACTGTAAACATTCTGTCAGATGCGAATTACCAGCCCACTTCCAGCATGGTTTCATTAACAGAAAACAGAATTCATTTTAATAATTTCACCAGCAACTTCAATTACAGGCATGTCTTCGATACAACAGGTCGCGATCTGACTGTGGACCTTGATTACATTGGATATCGAAATACTTCTAACATGCTTCTCACGACAAATTTTTATGATGCCGCTGGTCAACCAACTTATCAACCGTTGCTTCTTAAGGGCCACTTGCCGTCGGACATAAATATTTTTTCAATTAAATCAGATTATACGCAACCCTTTAAGAAAGGAGGTAGGTTGGAGGCAGGTATCAAATCAAGCTATGTACAAAATGATAACGTCGTAGATTATCAGCGGCGCACCCTTGACAAATGGATACCAGACGCAAGGTCGAATCACTTTATTTATGACGAGAATATTAACGCGGCCTATGTAAATGTTAATAAGCAAATCAAAAAATGGAGCCTACAGGGAGGGTTGAGGCTGGAGAATACCATTGCCAAAGGTTTTCAGGTAACCAATGATTCTACATTCCACAGAAATTTCACCAATCTTTTCCCGAGCGCCTTTGTCAGCTATGCAGTCAATAAAAATAATTCTTTTACGGTTTCATACAGTCGACGGATAACAAGACCAAATTACCAGGATCTGAATCCATTTACTTATTTCCTGGACTCGCTCTCTTACCGGCAGGGCAACCCTTATTTGCTTCCGCAATTCTCGCACAATATTGAGTTGTCACATGCCTTTAAAGGCAAGCTTATTACCACTATAAATTATAACAACACCGACGATGTGATTTCACAAGTGTTTAAACAAAACTCGCAAACGAAGATTGTGTACTTCACAGCTGATAACGTGGCCAAGTTTACCAATATGGGCGTTTCAATTACAGCGCCTATACCGGTAAGAAAGTGGTGGAGTGCAAACCTGTTTGCAAACGTTTATAATAATCATTACAAAGGCATCTACGATGGCGGACCATTAGATCTTTCGTACACATCATTCACGTTCAATATGACAAACACCTTTACGATCAAGCAAGGATTTAGCTTGGAACTAAGCGGTTTTTATCGTGGTAAAGGAGTCGACCAATTAACTGTTAATGAACCCATCTATCAAATGAGTTTTGGTGGGCAAAAAAATATTCTAAAAAACAAAGCGACGATACGAGTGAACATCCGTGACCCGTTTGCATGGCAAGAATACGAAGGGGTAACAGAGTATGGCAATGTTTATGCGAAAATCCATAACAAGTTCGATGCACGTAGCGTAACGGCAACATTTACCTATCGCTTTGGAAAAAGTAATCAGCAGGCTCCTCCACCGCGTCGTCGGGCAAACGCTGCCCAGGATGAACAAAACCGCGTAGGCGGAGCCGGCCAACAATAGTTTAGTTTTCTCATGTGAACGTCGCCTCTTGTTTCTACAAGGGGCTTTTTATTTATCGTCATGCCTTTCCTTCAAACCCGAGTTTGAGTCGAAAACAATCTTACATTTGAAACGATAACTCAACCTATAAATTAAATCACAATCTCATGCCTTCATTTGATATTGTCAGCAAAGTCGATGCTCAAGCACTCGATAATGCAGTTAATGTGACAAGCAAGGAAATTACCAATCGGTTTGATTTTAAGGGTTCGCACGTTGTGATGAATCTAGATAAAAAACAGTTCACTTTAAGTATAGAGACGGAAGATGAAATGAAAATGCGACAGTTAATTGATGTTCTTATTAGCAGGGCACACAAGCAGGGTATAGCGCCCGAAGCTTTTGATTTTTCGAAAGAAGGTCACCAGAGCGGAAAAATATGGAAGAAGGAAGTAATCGTTAAAAATGGATTGAAGCAGGAAGATGCAAAAAAGATTGTAAAAAATATAAAAGATAGCGGTTTAAAAGTGCAGGCTTCAATCATGGATGACCTGGTAAGGGTTACAGGAAAAAAAATTGATGATCTGCAAACCGTCATCCAGGCCTCCAAAGGCTGGAATCTTGGAATCCCCCTCCAATATGAGAACATGAGAACCTAGGAGCGATGTTAATAACTAAGTGAATAACGAGTGTAAAACAACCATGCAAAATATTTGGAATAGGTAATGTCTGAATGTATCTTGGACTTACAATCGTTGCAGGAAATCTGGAAACAGAAAGAAAGC
>AR_comb_assmDRAFT_11064561_pt1 | contig 10877 bp, 12 predicted proteins | sample ArasoioldDNA_FD_10543 | JGI IMG/M metagenome (IMG submission 10543) | reverse complement strand
CTCCAGCAGCCGCGAGTGGAGGTAGAAGACGTCGCCCGGGTAGGCCTCGCGGCCGGCCGGGCGGCGCAGCAGCAGGGAGATCTCCCGGTAGGCCTCGGCCTGCTTGGAGAGGTCGTCGAACACGATCAGGGCGTGCTCGCCCTTGTACATCCAGTGCTGGCCCATGGCCGAGCCGGCGTAGGGGGCGATGTACTTGAAGGAGGCCGGCAGGTCGGCCGGGGCGCTCACGACCACGGTGTACTCCAGCGCCCCGTTCTCCTCGAGGGCGCCGACGAACTCGCGCACGGTGGTGGCCTTCTGGCCGATGGCCACGTAGATGCACTTGACCTGCTTGTCGGTGCCCCAGTGCTGGCGCTGGTTGATGATCGTGTCCAGGCAGACGGCGCTCTTGCCGGTCTTCTGGTCGCCGATGATCAGCTCGCGCTGGCCCCGGCCGATGTTGGTCATGGCGTCGATCGCCTTGATGCCGGTCTCCAGCGGCTCCTTGACCGGCTGGCGCTGCACCACCGTCGGGGCCTGGAGCTCGAGGGCCCGGGTGGCCTCGGACTCGATGTCGCCCAAGCCGTCGAGCGGGCGGCCGAGCGGGTCGACCACCCGGCCGAGGAAGCCGTCGCCGACCGGCACCGACAGCACCCGGCCGGTGTGCTTGACCTCGTCGCCCTCCTCGATCCCGGAGGCGTCGCCGAAGACCACGCAGCCGATCTCGCGCACGTCCAGGTTGAGGGCCATGCCGAGCAGGCCGCCGGGGAACTCGAGCAGCTCCAGGGCCATGGTCGACGGCATGCCCTCGACCCGGGCGATCCCGTCGCCGGTCTCGGTGACCCGGCCGACCTCCTCCCGGGTCACCGTCGGCCGGAACGACTCCACGTGCTTCTTGAGCGCGGCCGCGATGTCGTCCGGCCTGATCGAAAGTTCGGTCATGTCTTGCCCCTTCGCTCTCTGGTCTCAGGCCTGACTCAAGCGACCCCGAGGGCCTCGCGGGCCTGCTCGAGGCGGCTGCGGATGCTGCCGTCGAACAGCTCGTCGCCGACCCGGACGACCACTGAGCCCAAAATAGCTTCGTCCACGGTGACCTGCAGCACCACGGGCTTCCCGAGCACCTGGGTCAGGGCCTCGGCCAGCCGGGCCTGGCGCTCGGTGTCGAGCTCGACGGCGCTGCGGACCTCGGCCACCACCCGGTTGCGGCGGGCCGCCGCCGCCTCGGCCCACTGCCTGGCCAGGGTGTCCAGGTCGTGGCCCTCGTACAGCTCGACCACCAGGTCGGCCAGGGCGGCGGTGCGCCCGCCGACCCGGCCGTCGAGCAGGTCGGCGACCAGCGCCCGCTTGTTCTCCACGGGCAGGCCGGGATTGGTCAGGGCCGAGCGCACCTGCGGATGCTCCTCGACCAGGGTGCCGACGAAGAACAGCTCGTCCTCGAGCTGCCCCAGCTGGCCGGCCTTGTCGGCGGCGGTGATGGCGGCCATGGCGGCGAGGCCGGCCAGCAGGGCCGGGAAGTCGCGCAGCCGGACCCTCTGCCTGGTGGCCGCGGTGGCCAGCAGCTCGACGGTGGTCTGGTCCAGCCGTCCCCCGCCGAGCTCGGCGAGCAGGGCCCGCTTGGGCTCTGGCGACAGCCCGGGGTCGGCCAGGGCCTTGCGCAGCCGCACCTGGTGGACGAGCAGCCGGGCGAACTGCTCGAGCTCGTTCTCGACCTGGTCGATGGCCCGCCGGCCGCGGCCGGCCGCCTCGTCGAGCAGCGCCTGGGCGTGGGTGGCCAGCGCCTGGTTAACCTCCGTCGCCATCGCCACCCTGGTCCACCTCGCGCCGGCCGGTCATGGCGCCGGCCTGGGCCTGGGTGCCGAGCTCGTCGATGTACTCGTCGACCAGGCGCAGCTGGCGCTCCCGGTCCAGCGAGTCGCCGACCACCCGGGTGGCCAGCTCGACGGCCAGCGTGCCGACCTCGTTGCGGAGCTGGCGGATGGCCTGGTCGCGCTCGGCCCGGATGGCCTGGCGGGCCCGGTCGAGCTCCCGGCCGGCGTCGGTCTCGGCCTTGGCCAGCAGGTCGCGGCGGACCCGCTCGGCGTTGGACCGGGCCTCCTCCAGGATCCGCTGGGTCTCGTCCTCGGCGTCGCGCAGCCGCCGCCGGTAGTGCTCCAGCAGCTGCTCGGCCTCCTCGCGCTCGCGCTCGGCCTGCTCGAGCTTGCCCTCGATGTTGGCCCGGCGGTCCTTGTAGGCCTTGTTGATCGAGGGAAAGACCGTCCGGTACATGAGGAACAGCAGCAGCAGGAAGGCGATCGTGCCCCAGACGAGCTCGTTGGTGGCCGGGAAGATGGGGTTGCGGCTCTCTTCCTGGGCCGCCTCCTGGGCGAGGAGATAGGCGAGATGCACGTGCCCTCCCTCTAGGTGATGACGAAGGCCAGCGCGAACCCGAACAGGGCCAGGGCCTCGACCAGGGCGAGGCCGATGAACATCAGCGTGCGGACCTGGCCGGCCGCCTCGGGCTGACGCGAGATGCCCTCGACGGTCTTGCCGACCAGGAAGCCGATGCCGATGCCGGGCCCGAGCGTCCCCAGGCCGTAGCCGATGATCCCAATGTTGCCGCTGACCGAGTTCTCGGCGGCCAGGATGCTGTTGACCAGTGCCAGGCTCATCTCGTGGTGTGCTCCTTCGCTAGTGCTCGGGCTCCATGGCTCCGGCGATGTACACGGCGGACAGGATGGTGAAGACGTAGGCCTGCAGACCGGCCACGAACAGCTCGAAGGCGATCAGGGCGACGGCGAAGATCAGCGCTCCGACGCCGAACACGGTGCTGATGTTCATCGAGGTCAGCATGTAGCCGGAGGCCACGAAGAACACCGACAGGATCAGGTGGCCGGCGATCATGTTGGCCAGGAGCCGGATGGCCAGGGTGACCGGCCGGACGATGAAGGTCGAGATGAGCTCGATCGGGGTCAGCAGGATGTAGATCGGCCAGGGCATGCCCGGTGGGAACAGGGTGTTCCTGAAGTAGGTGCCGAAGCCCTGCTGGCTGATCCCGACGCTGATGAACAGCAGCAGGCTGCAGATGGCCATGATGGCCGGCAGGGCCATGCGACCGGTGAGCGGGAAGAACACCGGCGGGGTGATGCCGCCGACATTGGCCAGGAAGATGAAGCAGAACAGCGTGGTCAGGTAGGGCACGAACCGGAGACCGTCGCGGCCGATCACCTCGAGGGCGATCTGGTTGCGGACGAAGTCGACGACCGACTCCATCACGTTCTGGAGCCCGAAGGGGACCAGCTTGGGCTTGCGGAAGGCGAAGAAGAACAGCCCCCAGACGATCAGCACGACCAGGAACATCTGGAGCACCACGCGGTTGATGCTGAGGTCGATGCCGAACACGTGGATGTCCACGATGGTCGGCCACTCGAACTCCTCGATGCTGGGGGCGTGGAAGCCCTCCCGAGCCAGGGGAAGCGTCGCTGCACTCATGGTCGCTCCCTCAGCTGGCGCCGTAGCGCTTGATGATCAGGTAGAAGGCGCCGGCCATCCCGACCAGGACGCCGACCGCGACCAGGAACCGGGTGCCGAGCCACCGGTCGAGCAGCCAGCCGATCCCGCCCCAGGCGAGCACGCCGGCGACCAGGGTGCCGATGATCGACCAGACCATCTCGGCACCGCGGCCGGAGGGCTCCCGTTCCGGGCCTGAATCGCTCATGGGCGGGCGAATCTATCATCGCGACCCCGCCTTCTTCTCATCGGTGACCACATAGGGGATGCGGGCCCGCATGGCGAAGCGGATCTCGGCCGCCAGGTAGACCACGGTCCCGGCGACCAGGGCGAGGGCGAAGGCCTCCCGGTCGAAGGCGGTCGTGTCCCTGAGCAGGAACAGCAGCAGCCCGATGACGGTCATCTTGAAGGCGAAGGTCAGCACGGCCGCCGGCAGCATCAGCTCGGGCTGGACCCGGCCGGCCGCCCCCACCGCGAGCAGGGTGGCCGAGAAGAAGGCGATCGCCAGGACCAGCCCGAAGGCGGCGCCCAGGACCCCCTTGGAGCCGGCCCCCCACCAGGCCAGGCCGAGGACGACGGGCGCGGCCGCCGCGGTGGCGAGCGCCGCCCCGCGGGCCATGCGTACCTCCTCGGTCACCGCACACCCGCCTCTCGAGACGACTCGTTCCACGCAGGGCGGACCGGCCGCTGGTCGCGGCGCCGCCCCGGCGTGGAAGTGGACGGTGAATCTACCAGGCGCCACCGCCGTCACGCCAAGCAGGCCAAGGCCCCTTCAGCGGCCCAGCGGCCCTGCCGACACAGAGGAGGTGAGACCATGCCTCGTCGCCGTCGCCCTGAAGGGCGCGGTCGTCGTCCGGGGCTGACCAGCCCCCCTTGCCCGCGTTGCTAGAATGCTCCCCTATCCGCCACACGGGGGAGATGGTGCGAATGCGACGACGCCTCCTGACCATCGTGTCCATCGCCCTCGTGGTGGGCGCGCTGGCCGCGCCGGCACGGGCGGCCGTCGGCCCGACCACGGTGGTCCAGGTCGGCTGCGACTTCGCCGACGTGACCGCCGACGCGGTGGTCACCTCCGGCGGCCTGACCCGCGGGTTCGTGTCCTTCCACGGCGGGGGGTGCGCGGACGTCGGCCTGATCTTCTACTTCGAGGGCAGTGGCAGCACCTGGACCAGGGCCCAGAGCCCGCTGCGGGGGCGGGTGCTGGCCGCCGCCGACGACGGCAGCTCCACCTTCCTGCTGTACCAGTCCTCCAGCGGCGTCTGGATCGCCAAGCGGCCCCACACCGGCGGCCTGGTCAACGTCCAGCGCATCTCCACCAGGGCCCTGGGCGGCGCCGTCTTCTCCGCCGGCGACCTGGTCGCCTTCACCGACCAGTGGTGGGCGGTCTGGACCGAGCAGGTCGGCCCCACCGAGTTCGCCCCCCAGAAGCTGTTCCAGAGCAAGACCATCGGCGCCGGCGACTGCATCGACCCGATCGTCAAGCAGCAGATCACCGTCAACCTGTCGCTCGACGACGAGCATCCCTCGATCGTGCTCAAGCCGGCCAGCGCCGGGGCCAGCGGGGCCGACCTGTTCTTCGCCCGCACCAACGGCGAGGTGGGGACCTCCGGGCACATCTGGCGGGGCGCGGCCGGCTGCGACGCCGACTGGACCTTCCGCCAGCTCTCCTTCGCCGGCCAGATCGACCTCAACCCCGACGCGTCACGTTCGGGGGTGGGCAACAACCACGTCGTCTTCCAGCGGGACGGGTCCCACATCGTGTACCTGAACAACAGCTCGGGGACCTACCGCGGCCGCCAGTTCGCCACCCCGGGGGTGGAGCCGCGGGTGACGACCTCCCAGGGCGTGGTGTTCGTGGCCTTCCGGGACTTCCGCCAGCACCCGTTCGTGGCCATCTTCCGGTCCGGGGCCTGGTCGGGCCGGGACCTGACCCCGGGGGCGGGCGGGCAGCTGGTGCTGGCCGTGACGGCCAGCGGCGGGCGCGGCACCGTCCTGGCGGCCAGCTTCAGCAGCCACCGGCTGTACGCCGTGGCCGACCTGTAGCCCCCTCAGGCCGCGGGGCCGCGGCGCCAGCGGGGCGAGAGCAGGCCGAAGACGCCGCAGGCGACCACGACCAGGAAGAAGGGCAGCACGCGGCGGGGGCCGGTGAAGGAGAGGGCGACCACCGAGCCGGCGAGCAGGGCGCTCCAGGCGTACAGGATGAGGACGGCCCGGCGGTGGGAGTGGCCGATCTCCAGCAGGCGGTGGTGGAGGTGCTGCTTGTCGGCGGTCATGATGCCGGCGCCCGAGCGCATGCGCCGGCCGACGGCCAGCAGGGTGTCAAGGAATGGCAGGGCCAGGACCAGGATCGGGATGGCCACCGGGATCAGGAGGGCGAACTGGTCGCCGGCCTGGGGCTGGGTGGTGCGGCCGATGCCGGTGATGGTGGCCCCGGCGAGCAGGGTGCCGAGCAGCATCGAGCCGGTGTCGCCCATGAAGATGCGGGCCGGGTTGAAGTTGTGGGGCAGGAACCCGGCGCAGATCCCGAACAGCAGGGCGCTGAGCAGCGGGGCCGGTGAATCCTGGGCGATCAGGCCGGTGGCCCCGGTGCGGTAGCTGTAGACGAAGTAGGCCATGGCGCCGATGGCGACCAGCCCGGCGGCCAGCCCGTCGAGGCCGTCGACCAGGTTGATGGCGTTGACGGTGACGATCACCAGGAGCACGGTGATGGGGATGCCGAGCTCGGGGGCGAGGCTGATGACGCCCTCGTCCAGGGGCCCGACCGACGGCAGCCAGAAGAACAGGACCTGCACCCCGGCCAGGGTCATGGTGGTGGCGGCCAGGATCTGGCCGGCCAGCTTGACCGGGGCCGACAGGCCCTTGAGGTCGTCGACGATGCCGATGCCGACCATCAGGGAGGCGCCGATGGCGATGCCGGCCGCCTCCGAGGAGACGAACAGCTCCGGGAACAGCAGCGACGACAGGCCCAGCCCGCCGATGAAGCCGAAGAACAGGGCCAGGCCGCCGAGGGTCGGGGTGGCGATGGCGTGCATCTTGCGGCCACCTGGCCGGTCGACGGCCCCGATCCGCAGCGCCACCGCCCGCACCACCGGGGTCAGGCAGTAGGTAAGGCCCGCCGCCATGACGGCGACGAGGAGATACGACCGCAAGTCGCCCACGAACTCAGCAACCTATCACGTCGAACCCCTCGAGCCGACCGGCATGGTCTTGACGAGGGCGGCGATCACTGGGGTGACCAGGCCGTCCAGGCGCTCGGCGCAGGCCGCGTAGGCCTCGGCGGGGTGGCCGAGGGGGTCGTCGACGTCGTCGCCGGCCAGCTCCCGGGCGTGCTCGGCGGCCAGAGCGACCAGCTCGGCCGGCGAGCCGGCCAGCCAGTCCCACTCGCCGGCCACCCGGGCGAAGGTCGCCAGCAGGAAGGTCCGGTTGGCGGCGGAGCGGTCGTAGCTGAGCACGAAGGGGCGGTGCTCGGCGGCCATGCACAGGATCAGGCCGGCCGACCGGACCCGGCGCCTGGTCAGCTCGCGGGCGAAGTGCCGCTCCAGGCTGGCCCCCCTGGTCGAGGCGGCCAGCATCGAGCGGCTGGCCGCCGGGTTGCCCTCAAGGGCGTGGCTGCCGGCCGACGACACCTCGAGCGGGACCCCCGGGTGGCGGGCCAGCTCGCGCCGGGCCAGGGCCTCGGCCGTCGGCGACCGGCAGATGTTGCCGGTGCAGACGAACAGCACGCCGAAGGGTTCCACCGGGCCGCCGCCCGGGTCAGCTGGCATCGTCGAACGGCTCCTCGAGCACTCGTTCCAGCTCGTCGGCGGGGATTGCGCCCTCGCGCAGCAGCCGGGGCCGCTTGCCGGTGAGGTCGACGATGCTGGAGGCCGGCCCGTCGGGGGCCGGGCCGGCGTCGAAGAAGACCCCGACGTGGTCGCCGAGCTGCTCCACCACCGCCGGGATCTCGCTCGGGGTGGGCTCGCCGGAGCGGTTGGCGCTGGACACGGCCAGGGGGCCGGTGCGCTGGATGAGGGCGAGGGTGAAGGTCTGCTTGGGCATGCGCACGGCCACCGTGCCCCGCGAGTCGCCCAGGTCCCAGCCGATGCCGGGCGCCTCCCGCAGGACCAGGGTGAGCGGTCCCGGCCACCAGGCCGCGATCAGCGCCTGGGCCTGGTCGGTGACCTCGTCGACCAGGCCGATGGCCTGGCGCCAGGTGTGCACCAGCACCGGCAGGGGCAGGTCGCGGCCGCGCCGCTTGGCCTGGAACAGGGCGTCGACGGCCGAGGGGTTGAACGGGTCGCAGCCGACGCCGTACAGCGTGTCGGTGGGCAGCACGACCAGCCCGCCCCTGGCGATGATCTCGCCCCCGACCTCGAGCAGCCCCGGCCACTGCTCCTCGTCCTTGGAGATCGAGATGACCCGCGGGTCCTGCGTCACGGCCGGGTCCTGCGTCACGGGCGGGTCCCTTCGACGATCCGGTCGCGGCCGACCAGGTCCTGGTGGACGGCCACCTCGGCCAGCCCGGCGGCGGTGAGCAGGGCGGCGGCCTCCTCGGCCTGGTCCTCGCCGATCTCGCAGTAGAGCCAGCCCCCGGGGGCCAGCCAGTGCCCGGCCCGCTCGGCCAGGCGCCGGAACAGGCCCAGGCCGTCGGGGCCGCCGTCCAGGGACAGGCGCGGCTCGTGGTCGCGGACGTCGGTCGGCAGGGTGGCGATGGCCTCGCTGGGCACGTACGGGACGTTGGCGCAGACCACGTCGACCCGCCCGGCCAGCTCGGGCGGCAAGGGGGCGTCCAGGTCGCCGGCGAGCAGCTCCACCCCGTAGCGGTCGGCGTTGACCCTGGCCCAGGCCAGCGCCCCCGGGTCGAGCTCGGTGGCCAGGACCCGGGTCCCAGGGGCCTCGCTGGCCAGGTAGCAGGCGATCGCCCCCGACCCGGTGCACAGGTCGACCGCGGTCCGAGGGCTCGGGAGCGTGCGCAGGCGGCTGGCGGCCCGGTCGGCCAGGCCCTCGGTCTCGGGCCGGGGCACGAACACGCCCGGCCCGACGGCCAGCCGCAGCCGCCCGAACGGCGCCCACCCGATCACGTACTGCAGCGGCTCCCCCGCCACCCGCCGGGTCACCATCGCCCGCAGGGCCTCCTGACGCACCGGGACACCCCCTCGGGGCTCCCCGGACCCGGACCCCTCCGGATCGGTGGCCTCCTCGAGCAGCCAGTCGGCCTCGGCCGCGGCCGAGACGCAGCCGGCCGCGGCCAGCTCGCGCGTCGCCCAGGCGCGCAGCTCGCGCCGGCCGGTGGTCCCGGTGGGAACCGGGGTCACGCCGTGGCCTCGGCGGCGGCCAGGGCGGACTCGCTGTCCCTGGCGGCCAGCTCGTCGATGATCTTGTCGAGGCCGCCGCCGCCGAGCACCCCGGGCAGGTCGCCGACGGACAGGCCGATGCGGTGGTCGGTGACCCGGTCCTGGGGGAAGTTGTAGGTCCGGACCCGCTCCGAGCGGTCGCGGGAGCGGACCTGGGAGCGGCGCTCGGCGCTCTGCTGGGCCTGCTGCTCGGAGATGGCCCGCTCCAGCAGCCGGGCCCGCAGGACCCGCATGGCCTTCTCGCGGTTCTGGATCTGCGACTTCTCGTCCTGCATGGCGACCACGATGCCCGACGGCAGGTGGGTGATGCGCACGGCCGAGTCGGTGGTGTTGACCGACTGGCCGCCGGGGCCGGTGGAGCGGTACACGTCGATCTTGAGGTCGTTGGGGTCCACCGTGACCTCGACCGGGTCGGCCTCTGGGAGCACGTTGACCCCGGCGGCCGAGGTGTGGATGCGGCCCTGGGACTCGGTCACCGGGACCCGCTGGACCCGGTGCACCCCGGCCTCGTACTTGAGCCGCGACCAGGCGCCCTTGCCCTTGACCGCGAACACGACCTCCTTGACCCCCTCCAGGTCGGACTCGCTCGCCGACAGCACCTCGACCTTGTAGCCGTGCTGCTCGGCCCAGCGGACGTACATCCGGTACAGGTCGCCGGCGAACAGGGCCGCCTCGTCGCCGCCGGTGCCGGCCCGGACCTCGACGATCACGTCCTTGTCGTCGTTGGGGTCCTTGGGGACCAGCGCCTTGCGGAGCTGGTCGTCGAGGGTGGCCTGGCGGGCCTGGGCGTCGGCGAGCTCCTCCTCCAGCATGGCCCGGCCGTCGGCCGAGCGCTCCTCTCTCAGGAGCTCGCGGGCGGTGGCCAGGTCGTCGCCGGCCGACCGCCATGCCCGGTACGTCCGCACGACCTCGCCCAGCTCGGCGTGGCGCCGCGACAGCTCCACCAGGCGGGTGTGGTCGGCGATGACCTCGGGGTCGGCAAGCTGGCGCTCGACGTCCTCGTAGGTGCGCTCGATCTCCTCGAGCCGTTCGAACATGGTCAGCCGCCCCTCGGCAGGTCCTCCGGGGCCGCCAGACGGTCCTCGACCTGGTTGTCGACGTGGTGCTCGGCCCGGTCCTCGCCCGCGACGCCGGTCCCGGCGACCAGCGGGGAGGGCAGGGGCGCGACCCGGGCCCGCTCGGCCGGGGGCAGCACCTGCTCCAGCGAGCGGATGGCGACCTCGAGCATGTCCGGGGTCGGCGGCTTGGTGGTCAGCATCTGCAGCCACAGGCCCGGCTGCATCAGCGCCTTGACCAGCCTGGAGCGCTCGCGGCCGGCCCCGAGGCGGATGCCCTCGTAGGCGATCCCGACGATCACCGGCACGGCCAGGAGCTGCAGTGGCACCCGTACGTACAGGGGCGGGCGGCCGATGGCCGAGAACAGCACCGTGAACAGGATCAGGGTGACCACGAACAGGATCAGCAGGAAGTTGGTCCCACAGCGGACGTGCAGGGTCGGGAACCGCTTGACGTTGTCCGGGGCCAGCGGGAGCTTGGCCTCGTAGCAGTGGATCGTCATGTGCTCGGCCCCGTGGTACTGGAACACCCGCCGGATGTCCCGCAGCATCGAGATGGCCAGGATGTAGAGCAGGAAGAAGGCCAGCCGGGCCAGGCCCTCGACCAGGTTGAAGATCAGGTTGTTTGGCAGGTGCGACGACAGCCAGTTGGTCCCGGCGGCCGGCGCGAGGATGAACAGGGCGGTGAAGAACGCCGCCCCGAGCCCGAGCGACCAGCCCATCTGCCTGTCGGTGAGCTGCTCTTCCTCCTCCAGGGCCTGGTTGCCGGAGATGGCCAGGGCCTTGACGCCGATGGCCAGGGAGTCGCCGAGCACGCCGATCCCGCGGAAGAACGGCAGCTTGAACAGCCGCACCCGGCTGGCCAGCGGGGCCAGGGAATGCTTCTCCAGGTAGATCTCGCCCTTGGGGCGGCGCACAGCAAGCGACCAGGCCTCCTGGCCGCGCATCATCACGCCTTCCAGGACGGCCTGGCCGCCGTAGTAGAACGGCTTGGGCTTGGCTGGCTCGTCGCTCACGTCGGCCG
>AR_comb_assmDRAFT_10123376_pt1 | contig 10878 bp, 10 predicted proteins | sample ArasoioldDNA_FD_10543 | JGI IMG/M metagenome (IMG submission 10543) | reverse complement strand
GATTCCAGCGTGGCCTTGACATCGTTCGCCGGCACAATAGCCAGCAACTTGCCTTCATTGGCCACGTAAAGGGGATCAAGCCCCAGAATTTCACAAGCGCCTTTCACCTCTTCGCTGATCGGAATCGCGGCTTCGTCCAACAGCATTCCAACCTTTGCGGTGTGCGCAATTTCAGTGAGCGCGCTGGTCACGCCCCCCCGCGTCGGATCACGTAAAACGTGGACGTCAATTCCGGCATCAATGATCGCTTGCACCAATTCATGCAAGGGCGCGGTGTCACTGGCGATTTCGGTCTCGAACTCCAGATTTTCGCGCACTGACATGATGGCGATGCCGTGCACGGCGATGGACCCACTGATAACGATTTTGTCGCCAACCTGCGCGCGCGCCGGGTGGATCTCGACCTCGTTAGGCACAATTCCGATGCCAGAAGTGTTGATAAAAATCTTATCGGCCTTGCCACGATCGACCACTTTGGTGTCGCCAGTCACAAGCTTGACCTTCGCGCCGGTCGCAGCTTCACGCATAGATTGGACGACGCGCCAGAAATCTTCCATCGGCAAGCCTTCCTCGAGGATAAAACTGGCGGAAAGATAGAGCGGCCGCGCGCCACACATGGCGAGATCGTTGACCGTACCGTGAATGGCCAATTTGCCAATGTCTCCGCCGGGAAAGAAGATGGGGCTAACGACATACGAATCGGTGCTGAAGGCGACGCGTTCGCCATTGAGCGGGAAAATGGCACCGTCGTGTAATGGAGCAAGAAGCTCATTGCTGAACTGAGGTAACACGATCTTGTCGATTAACTGCTTGCTCACCTTTCCGCCACTGCCATGTGCCAGAACGATTTGTTTGTAATTGGTAATCGGGAGCGGGCACGAAGCGGAAAGGAATGATTCGTCAGCCATTCAAATGACGTCCTCCTCCCCGAGAGCGAGGTGAATCAAATCCCATAGCACATGCACCAAAGTGGCATGCACTTCCTGGATGCGATGAATGCTGTAGGACGGAACGATAAAACAGTATTCAGCGATCTCCGGGAAGCGTCCGCCATCTTTGCCGCCCCAGGCAATGGTGAGCATCTCCTTTTTGCGCGCTTCTTCGAGCGCATAAATCAGGTTGGGCGATTTCCCGCTCGTGCTTACCGCTAGCGCCATGTCGCCAGGTCGACCGAGTAAACGAAGCTGATCGATGAAAACGTGCGAAAAATCGGCGTCGTTGCCTACCGCAGTCATCGTCGCGATATCGGTCATGAGCGAGACGACCGGAAAGGCTGCGCGCTTCTCAATTATCGGATGAGTAAACTCGACCGCGAAATGCAGGGCATCGCATAAACTGCCGCCGTTTCCCATGGTCAGAAGCTTTTTGCCTCCGGCGAATCGTTTCGCCATTTCCTTGCTCAGAATCTCGATCTGGTCGGCGTATTTGGCGAAGAATTTTTGCTTCATTTCCACGCTCTCGCCGCACTTGCGCAAAACTTTGTCGCGAAAGCTTTCGCTTAATTTGTCGATTTTATCCGCGTGGATCGCGGTCATGACTAAACCGCAGCAGCGTCTGCTTGCTCTTTCTCGAGATGACGGCCGTAGGCGTAATAGGCAGCACAGGCTCCCTCGGCCGAAACCATCGTCGCGCCCAACGGATGTTCCGGGGTGCATTGTTTTCCGAAGGCGGGGCAATCGTGCGGCTTCTTTACCCCCTTCAAGACCAGACCGCTGATGCAAATCTCGGGCTCCTGAGTGTCGATTTCCTTCGTTTCAAAAATGCGTTCGGCATCGTGCTCGCGAAATTCGTAGCGCAATTTGTATCCGCTCTTTGGAATTGAACCGACGCCGCGCCATTTCCGGTCACAGACTTCGAAGACCTGGTTCACCAGATCCTGGGCGATGCGATTGCCAGCGCGTTGCACGACACGCGGATACTGATTTTCCACCTGGTAGGTCCCGGCCTCCAATTGGCGCACCGCCATGAGCACACCTTCCAAGATATCAATCGGCTCAAATCCGGTGATGACGATCGGCACCCTGAATCGCTCGGCGATTGGTTCGTATTCGCGATATCCCATTACCGTGCAAACATGACCCGGTCCGAGGAATCCCTGCACCCGATTAAGCGGAGATTGCAAAATGGATGCGATCGAGGGCGGAACAAGGACATGCGAAACCAAGATCGAGAAGTTTTTAATCGCTTGTTTTTGCGCCTGCCAGACCGACATCGCGTTCGCCGGCGCAGTTGTCTCGAAACCGATCGCGAAGAAGACAATTTTTTTGTTCGGATTTGTGCGCGCGATTTTCAGGCAATCGATCGGTGAATAAACCACCCGGACATCAGCGCCGCGCGACTTCAAGATGAGAAGGTCGTCCTGGGAACCGGGTACTCGAAGCATATCGCCGAAGGAACAAAAAATGACGTCGGGCCGTTGCGCAATGGCATGGGCTTTGTCGATCATTTCGAGAGAGGTGACACAGACCGGACAACCGGGTCCGTGCACCAGCTCAATCTCGTTAGGAAGCAAACGATCAATCCCATACTTAACGATGGAATGCGTTTGCCCGCCGCAAACTTCCATCAAAACCCAGGGCTTGGTCGTGGCGCGTTGAATCTCATGGACGATTTTCGTCGCCAGCGCTTCGTCGCGATATTCGTCGAGATACTTCATTTCATTGCAATCGGCGGCGAGGGGTCATTAAAAAAAGCAGAATCCGACTCATTCACGTCCGGCGTCTCCAGCTCACCGAGCTGCTTCATTTCCTCCAGTAATTGATAAGTGCGGGCAGCTTCTTCTTCGTTCACTTTGCTGAGGGCAAAGCCGACGTGGACCAAGACATAATCGCCCATTTGCACTTCCGGCGTGTATTCGAGACAGACCTGCTTCACGATTCCACCAAAGTTCGCCCGCCCCATTCGGACTCCATTCGCGTCGGTCGCGATCTCGATCAACTTACCTGGAATCGCGAGGCACATTATTCTCCTTCCCGACAGCGTCGACCGCCACCTTGCCGATCGCGACACCGTCGCAGAGTAGTACTCTATCACCGCATCCCGGCCCGGTCACAAGACCGAGTGCGACTTTTTTTACGACACCGGTCACGCGCACATTTCCCATTTGCATCCCGTCTTCGATGAAAAGGTCCACAATTTCGCCGTAAACCAGATTCATTTCAGCATCCGATCCGCCTCGATGAACTCAGCGTGCGCGCCCAGTGCGACCAAAGCGACCCCTCCAATAATGTTGCCGAGCAAAGCCGGCAGTAAATAATCGATCACGCAGTGTCCTAAGGAAATTCCGCCGACAGTGACGAGATAAAAGGTTTCAACGTTTCCCGCGATAACGTGGGGGAGGCCGGCGAGGCCGATGATGTAAGCGAGAAGGATAACGACCCAGAATCGCGCCGATTCCGCGAACGGCAGCAACCAAACCATCAGCGCGATCAACCAACCGGCCAGAATTCCGCGCAAGAGCAGCAGTCCAAAGTTTGGTTGGATTGCTTCCGTCGCGATCCTGGAAAAGATGGCGCGCACATTTTCATCAAAAACGTTTGTCTTTCCAAGGAGCCAGGCAAAGAGGAAAGCGCCCATTAAATTTGTTGCTAGTACTACAATCCATAAGCGGGCGACTTTTCCCAGAATCTCGCGTTGCAGTTTTCGCAGCAATGGCAGAATAACGGTGAGCGTATTCTTGGTGAACAATTGCTGCCGGCCGAGAATGACGATGACGAATCCGACGCTGTAGCCGAGCTTGGTCAGCAACGGTCGCCACGGCGCGTCGGAAAGATGGGCTTGCAGAAGAGATTCCGATTGCAGGGAAAAGCCCATCGATAAGCCGGCTGCCAATCCCGAAAGAGCGAGCTCGGCGGTACCTCTTTCCAACTCGTGTTCGCCTTCGCGATAAACCGCGTGATAAACGACTTCTCCGGTCGGAGCGGTGCGCTCGGTTATTTCGTCCTCTTTTTTTTCCTTGCTTCTGCGTGGTGCCATAACCTGCTCAAGCCAATTTTCGGTGCTGCTTCCACGCCGCGACAGCGATTTGGCCAAGCGCGATCCCACCGTCATTCGGAGGGACACGCTGATGCCAGTACGGCTGAAACCCTTCCTCGCGCAATCGCGACACTGATCGTTCGGTAAGATACCGATTTTGAAAACAGCCGCCGCTTAGAACCACTTTTGGTTCTCCCACCTTCCGAGCCACTGCCACAATCGTCTCTGCCAACATGCAGTGAAACCTGGCTGACATTGTACCTATGCTTTCATTACGGTTTTGATCTTCTCTCATTTCTAAGATCGCAGGCTGCCAATCGATTACGCGTGGTGATTTGTCATCCAGCGTGAACGAATAAGCACCGCAGGCGCGCGCTACCGCAGCAAATTCCAGTTCCATCGCCGCCTGTCCTTCAAAACTGCTTTCGTGTCGCACCCCCAGGAGCGAGGCAACGGCGTCGAACAATCGTCCGACGCTGGATGTCAAAGGCGCATTAATTTTTTTGACCAACATTTGTCGTAGGGGTTGCAGTTCGTTTTCCGGAAACACGGAGATGAGCTCACGCTGTCGCCAAAGTTCGTCCCCAAGAATTTCGTAGAGCAACCCGAGCGCGCTGCGTCGGGGCTGCTTGATCGCGCGTTCGCCGCCGAGCAGGCGAAATGGCCTGAAGTGCGCCGCTCGTTCGAACGAATCTTCGCGCGCGAGAAGAAATTCTCCGCCCCAAATGGTACGATCAAGCCCGTAACCGGTCCCGTCCCAGCAAACTCCCAGCGCCGGTCCAGTAATTTCATTTTCTGCCATACAAGCGGCGATGTGCGCCCAATGGTGTTGCACCCCAATTCTTTCCCGAGGCAACTCCGAGGCGTACTTCGTAGAAAGATAATCTGGATGCAGATCGCAGGCGACGAGATCGACCTGCGCGCCATACAAACGGGGGAGATCCTGCGCAGCACGACAGAAAGCCGCGTAGGCCTGTTCCGTCTCCAAATCTCCAAGGTGTTGGCTAAGGAAAATCTTTTCACTAAGACCGAGGGCGACCGTGTTCTTCAAGTGCGCGCCGACGGCGAGAATTGTGGATCGGGGGTCACAAATTGCGGATTGCAGTGTGATGGGGAGAGGTGCGTAACCACGGGCACGTCGCAAAACGATCTCACGCTCACACATGATTCGCGCGATTGAATCATCGACATGGCGCAGGATCGGTCGATCATGGACGAGAAAAATGTCGGCGATGCCGTTAAGTCGCTCGCAAGCTTCATGTTCATCAACGCAAATTGGCTCATCACTCAGATTTCCACTGGTCGCGACAATCGGACGACTCAATTCGCGCAGAAGCAAATGATGCAGTGGAGTGTAGGGAAACATGACACCGAGATTGGGATTGCCAGGCGCAATCGAAGAAGCGGCTCCCGATTTTCGTCGCAACAACACAATCGGCGACTCGGGTGATAGCAGCAATCGCTTCTCGAGTTCGGAAACCGCACAATCGTGATAAACGAAGTCGAGAGACGGATACATGAGTGCAAATGGCTTTTCCTCGCGGTGTTTCCGCTGACGCAGCCGGACAATCGCTTCCTCATTTGCGGCATCGACGACGAGCTGAAATCCGCCCAGGCCCTTGAGCGCAAGAATTTTCCCAGAGCAAATCCCTTCAACGGCGCGAAGTAGCGCATCATCACGCTCCGCCACCAAGGCACCACCTTCATCCCACAGTTGCAATTGTGGACCGCAGCGCGGACAGGCGTTTGGCTGCGCATGAAAACGGCGGTCGCGCGGATCGTGATACTCGCGTTCGCATTCGTCACACATCGTGAATTTCTTCATCGACGTTTTGGCGCGATCGTAGGGGAGCGATTCGATGATGGAAAAACGTGGACCGCAGTTGGTGCAGTTGGTGAAGGGATAACGAAAGCGCCGGTTCTTTGGATCGAAGGTTTCATTTACGCAATCGCGGCACGTCGCGATATCCGGCGAAATCAGAACGGTTTTTTCTCCTGCATCTTCGCTGTATAGAATTTCAAACCGCTCGTAGCCAACCGGATCGCGAAATGAGCTTTCCAAACTCTGGATGACGGCGCGGGGCGGTTTTTCCTTTTCTAGCCGCAACAAGAATCGCTGCACAAAATCTCGATCGCCTTCAATCTCGATAAAAACGCCTTGAGAAGAATTCAAGACCGAGCCGTGCAACCCCATTTCAGACGCGAGCCGATAAACAAATGGGCGAAAGCCAACTCCTTGCACCACTCCGCGCGCGACAACTTTGGCGCGCACGCGATTCATCAAGCCAGTGTTAGTGCGTAAACAACCCGTCTACGAACCCAATTTGATAAACGAGAAACAAGCCGAAGATCAGACTCAAGCCACCGGCGGCGGCGCCAAGGTTAGCAGTCAGCGCGCCAAAACGACAGGCTGAATAACTGATCGGTGCGGCGATGGCGGCGGTGATCAACATCATCCCCAAAACGGTGCCGAGGCCAAAAATCAGCAGATACAACATCGCCCAACTTGGATTGCGGATGATTGGCAGGACAAGCAACGCGACCGCCGCAGAACCAGCAAGACCATGCACCACCCCAATCACGATCGGACGAAGCATCCGATAAAATTGCGAGTGACCGAATCGCTGATCGAGCCGCCGGGTCGGAACTTCGCTTTCGGAATGGCCGTGTTGTTCCGGATCGTGTCCATGCGGGTGAGTGTGAATGTAGTCGCCGTGTTGATGGGTGTGTTCGTGAAAGGATGAGGCGGTTGAGACGGCGTTCACGCTGCGTCGAAAGGAACGCAGGTTCAGCCAGCCCAGCAGGATCAACATCAAAGCAACGCAAAATTCCAGACTCATCCCAAGACGTTCGGGAATTACCACCCCAAAAAGGACGATTGCTCCGCCAACAACAAGCAAAGTGAGGCTGTGACCCACTCCCCAGAAGATTCCTGTTAACGCCGCGCTACGAATTGTGCGCTGGCGGCTGACGATTGTGGTAACGGCAATGACGTGGTCGGCATCGGTCGCGTGCCGCATACCGAGAAAAAACCCGAGGAGCAGGATCGAAAGAAAAGTCATGACGAACTGATTTCCGACAGGGGATTGCGAGAGATCGACCCGTTATTGCTGAATTTGATCGATTTGATTTCGCATTCGTTCCCCTGCATTGCTTCCACCGTCTTGGCGCATTGTGGACATTGAAAAGTGACGACCGGCGCACCCGCTAGGATTTGGTCCCAATATTTTGGACGGCCGCGATAGCTGCAATGCGGACACACGACAAGCGCTTCGACTTTTTCGAGTTTAAGCGTTGATCCGGCGAGAGGTGTTTCCTTCGTGATCGAACCATAGCAAAAACGCAGCTGTTCGTGCTCAATGTGACTAATCTCGCCGATGCCGAGGCGAATCTCGTGAATCTTTTTGTCAGGATTTTCCCGTAGGAAGTCGGAAAGTTTTTCGACAAGGCTGGCCGCAATCGAGAATTCGTGCATGATCAGAATTCCGAATGACGAATTCCGGTTGACGAAGGAATGTCGAAGTCCGAATGACTAAGGGCGTCGCGCCCCTTTCCGGCTTCGTCATCCGTCATTAATTCGTCATTCGCCATTCGAGCTTCGTCATTTTATGGCCAAAAGAGCTTCTGCGACTTCGCTGACGCCTTCGCCGCTTTTGCAACTTGTCGGGATAACAAGGATATCGGGCTTTAGTTTGTGAACGTCGCTCGTTAAATCGGCCACACTCACGCCCATCGCTTCCGCAAGGTCGATCTTGTTGATGACAACAATCTGCGACCCGAGAAACATGTGCGGATGTTTACGGACCATCCATGGCCCTTCAGTCACACTGACGACCACGACCCGCGCCTTCGAGCCTAACGGGAATTCGGCAGGGCAGATGAGATTGCCGATGTTCTCAATGAAAAGAAGTTTGACCGGCCCGAGCTCGATCTGATTCAAACCTTTCCCGACCAGGTTGGCGTCGAGATGACAACCATTGATGGTGGCAATTTGGACCACCGGCACATTTTGTCTGGCAATGGCGTCGGCGTCTTCGCTCGTGGTAGCGTCGCCGTTAAAAACGGCGACGCCGAGTTTGCCTTTTAGTTTTTCGACGAGTTTGGCGATAAGCGTGGTTTTGCCCGAACCGATCGCACCCATGAAATCGATCGCGGTGGTGCCGTGCCGATCCAAAAGCGCGCGATTTTCTTTGGCCAATTTTGCATTGGCTTCGAGCAGGCTGTGCTCGAGCTCGATGTCGTAAATTTCGTCGGGTTGCGCTTCGATAACCGGAATCATAGGGAAAATGACGAATAAGGAATGACGCGGCTCGAATTAATGACGAATGGAATTACGAAGATATTCTTCGTTTCGTCATTCATCATTTGGGTTTCGTAATTCCGCGTTTGGCAGCGAGTAACAATCCTGAATCAATGCGCAAGACCCGCCAAGGCGGTTGGTGTATGCATTTTCTTCAAGGTTTTCCCATTCCCCAGGAACATGTGGACGCCACATGGCAGGCAGGGATCGAAACTGCGGACCGCGCGCATGATATCGATTCCCTTGAAGTTATCCGGCCCGTTCTCTTCGAAGATCGGCGTGTTTTGCACGGCGTCTTCGTACGGCCCGGGAGTGCCGTAAACATCGCGCGGGTTCGCATTCCATGGTGTCGGCGGATAGGGATGATAGTTGGCGATTTTACCGTTGCGAATGACGAGATGATGTGAAAGGACGCCCCGGACGGCTTCGTGGAATCCGCAGCCGATGGCTTCATCCGGCACCTTGAACGGTGTGAAGGTGGCAGTGCGACCAGCGTAGACTTCCTTGATCGCTTGTTCGTAGAAATAATAGGCACACGCGGCCGCGTAAGCTTGGAAATAGGTGCGAGCGCGATCACGTTCGATCGCGTTGCTCCATTTCGGGATCTTCCACTCGAACTCGACCGCGCCTTTGGTTGCAGTCTTGGGCAACCGAATTTTCACGCTGTTGCCAGTAGCTTTCACATAGCCAATGTCGACCAGACCGGCGAGCGCCGTGACCCACAGGCGGGCGATCGGTCCGCCGCCGGTGTCGAGGGCAAGATGATCGCCGCTGCGTTTATCGAGCCAGCGCGGGGACATTACCCAGGTGTAGTTGCCGCCGAAGTCCCGTTTCTGCGGCTTCGGAATGGTGGTTTGGTTCCAAGGATGACGCCGATCGATCGGATTGCCGAGCGGATCGTTCTTCACGAAAACTTCGCCAGTCTCGCCCCAATCTTCATAATAAGATGAGCCAAGCAGAATGCGGATCCCGAGGTTGATGTCGACGAGGTTAGTTGTCACTAGCTCGCCATCAACGACGATACCAGGGGTAACGTACATGGCTTTCCCCCATTCGTTCATCGTTTTGTAGTTGTAATCACAGACGTCGGGATCTTGGAACGAACCCCAGCAGCCTAATAGGATCCGGCGCTGCCCGACCTGCTCATATCCCGGCAAGGCTTCGTAGAAAAAATCGAAGAGATCATCATGCAATGGCAGACATCGTTTCATGAACTCCGCATAGCGCGCCAGCCGCACCATGTAATCGGTAAATACCTGGATCGACGGCACCGTCCCGACACCTCCCGGATAAAGAGTCGAAGGGTGAACATGCCGTCCTTCCATGAGGCAAAACATCTCGCGGGTGTAACGGCTCACCTGCAAGGTCTCGCGATAAAATTCGCCCTCAAAAGGATTGAGGGCATGCATGATGTCCGCAATGGTGCGATACCCGTGGTCCTTCGCGTGCGGCGCTTCGCTGCGTTGCGCCTTTTCCCAAACTCCGGGATTGGTTTCTTTTACCATCATCTCGCAGAAATCGACCCCGACGAGATTGTCCTGAAAAATGTTGTGATCGAACATGTACTCGGCCGCTTCGCCGAGGTTAACAATGATCTCGCCCAGCTTCGGAGGTTTCACCCCGTACGCCATGTTCTGCGCGTAAACCGAGCAGGTGGCGTGATTATCTCCACAGATTCCGCAGATTCGACTGGTGATGAAATGGGCGTCACGCGGATCCTTGTTCTTCATAAAAACGCTATAGCCGCGGAAAATCGACGATGTGCTGTAGCATTCGACCACCTTCTTCGAATCGAAATCGATCTTGGTGTAAATACCAAGACTTCCGACGATTCGCGTGATCGGGTCCCACGACATCTCGACGATGTTGCCTTGTGGCGCGGAAGTTCCTCTTTTTGGGGCTGTGATTACTTCTGGCATACGCTTCTCCGGTTAGTTGCGATTATTCGGTCCGTAAAATTCTGGTTCATAGCCGGTGGTTAGCTCGGCGCGCGGATGCCGCCATTTCGGCTCCTTGTTGACGTTCAAATTCGTAATGCCACGCAGGCCACGCAGAATGCCGCCCCAAACCCCAACCACGATGGTGGAAAGAGCGGAGCCGGGCGGCGCGTCCATGAATGGCATGAATTTGTCAGGGAACCCAGGCATGGTACAGCCGATGCAAATTCCGCCGACGTTCGGGCAGCCTCCGATTCCATCCATCCAACCGCGTTTGGTCACGTTGCAATTCACTACCGGACCCCAGCAGCCGATTTTCACGAGGCATTTCGGCGAACCGTATTCGCGCGCGAAATCGGCCTGTTCGTAATAACCGGCACGGTCGCACCCTTCGTGCACGGTCTTGCCAAAGAGCCACGTCGGCCGCAGTTGGTCGTCCAGCGGAATCACCGGAGCCAACCCGGCAACTTGATAAAGAAGATAGAGCACTGTCTCCATCATATTGTCAGGCTGGACCGGGCAGCCTGGAACATTTACGATTGGGAGGCCTGCCTTTGATTTCCAATTCCATCCCAGATAATCCGCCAAGCCCATTGCGCCGGTTGGATTTCCTTCCATCGCGTGGATCCCACCGTAGGTCGCACAGGTCCCGCAAGCGATGACCGC
>AR_comb_assmDRAFT_10179832_pt1 | contig 10879 bp, 6 predicted proteins | sample ArasoioldDNA_FD_10543 | JGI IMG/M metagenome (IMG submission 10543) | reverse complement strand
CCCCAGCCCGTGCCAGATGATCCATTAAACGGACTGGTTGGAGAAGTCTGCTCTCCACTGGCGGATGGATAATAGTCCCGGTTGGCGACTACTCTGCCGCCCGATGCATCGGCATAGATGCTACCTCCCCACCCGGGTACAATCCCGCCGATGTTATTCCACATGTAGATCGGTTCCAAGGCTTGATTCGGCCAATGGATTGTGCCTGTCGTGCTGTTGACCTTGTTGGGAAACCCACCTGTAATGAGATCGCCTTGTCCGCGTCCCGGCTGGTCGAGGCAGGGATACCCGTTCGTGGTATCCGTCCCCAATGCTGTGCCGCCGTCCCAATTTGAGCCGGTGCCATTAAAGGCTGTCCCGGCATATCCCCAGCCGTTCGGAGTCCGGATTTGCGGATAGGTGCCATTGTTTTTTCGTGTAACGTTGAATGTAAAAATGTTCTTATACACCTGATCCCAGGAGTTCCCCCACACGAGCGTAGTTCCGTTGCCTATATTTAGGGCGTTGTAGTTCGGATCGTGAGCCAGAGAGCTGGTCACACTGTTGCCGTAGACCTCCTGAGATCGCAGTCCACGGTCATCTGGAGCATGGCCAGTCGCGTGCGTCTCGCCTGTGCAGGTTTGATAGAGAGTGTTGAAGCGTAGGACTACTTTGGTTGCGGTAAATCCGTCGTAAACACGCGTGTTGTATGCCCCACTTGGCACATTCCCGTTGATGATGTTGTCCTCGATGAAGAAGTAATCGGCGCTGCCGAAATTGGTCGGAAGCGACCATTCCAAATTCCCCATCCAATCCCCCGCGCCTTGTCGCCCGTTGTAAATGTAGATCGCGTTGCCGCCCGTGAAATCCAGAATGCAATGATCCATCACACCAAAGACTCCAGTACCTAAGAGGATGGCCTTGGCAGACGTGGTTGAAGTCGCGTTCAGATGACAGTGGTCAATACGCACGTTGCCCGGCCCGTTGATGTTGATGATTCCGCCATCCTTGGCCAACCCGCTCTGCACCGTAATGCCGGTCATGCGAAAGACACCAGACGAGTTGACGGTAATAGCCAGCAAAGGAGAACCAGAAGCGGAATTATCCGTGATTACGGTTTGATCGCCGCCGCCGGTGGCAGACGTGCCTGCGCCCTGAAGGGTGATGTTCTTAGTGATTGATACCCTTGCTGCCCAACTGAGCGATCCGGCTGGCAACGTTATGGTGTCGCCGTCATTGGCAGAGTTGACTTTTGATTGAACGTCAGCGATTGAGCCGTTTGTGTTGTAAGTTGTTGCGTCATGGCGTCCATTACTCCTTGGTAGGTCTGGGTCCACTCTTTCCAGCGGTCGACGCTTGGCCCTAAATTGTTTTGGCCGCTTGGCGTTTGATTTTCCCGTCGCCCGCTTACCGGCTTTTGGCAGACGTTCGTGGGTTTTAGTCCTGGCAGGTTTTGTAGCCATCGGCATGTCGTTTTCGATTTCGGGTGTAATCTGCATCAATGCCAGCTGACCGGTGTTGCTGTCGCCGGTTCTTCTTGCGCCTTTTTGATACATCAAATTGGCGGTAACAAATACATCCCCGTGAGACGATGCCGTCGCGAAACGTATGGTGAAAGGGCAAAGCGAAAGCGCCAACATCATTCTCACGATCATTTTTGTGACTTTTCCCCGGCGATAACGCGAGGAGTTGCGACTTATGGCCGAGTAATTCGTGGAGTACTCGGCGGTTTCGGGATTCGTGTATGCGCAATTTTCCATGATTCTGCCCGGTTACTGGGCCGCGGCAGGTCAATATTTACCATAAAAAATGGCACAACTTATACCAACTAGATTGAAGGACCTGTAGATCTACCGGCTAGTCCATCACCGCTCAGTTTTTCGTACACGTTTTTGGTAATTTCGGCAACGTTCTCCCACGCATATCGCTCATTTGCATAGCGCTTAATCTCCTCTCGTCGTATTTCCAGATCACGGAACAATTCGCTATCAAAGTACTGGTGGATCATATTTGCTAGATCCGATGAATCTTTTGCGCGGCAGATAAAACCTGTTCTCCCCTCGACGATGTCCTCCCGCAAAGAGCCTACATCTGTCGCGATTACTGGCAGGCCGAAGCTGTAGGCCAAAAACGGAACGCCACTTTGGAAAATGTTGACATACGGTACGATCAGCACGTCCGCGGCCTTGAAATACCGCTCCACTTCCTCGTCTGGAATGTGTTCGATTCTCTCAATGATCTGGTCTTGGATTTCACTGCTAGCGATCTTGCGTTGAATTTCGTTCCAATACTTCTCCCGTCCCTTTTTCACTTTGCCAGCGATGATTAGCCGATAGCTCCCATTCCCCTTTGCCATCCCGCTAAATGCAGCGAGCAAATATTCCAGCCCCTTATAGGGCGCGATTTGCCCAAAACAGAGCATCGTTTTGTCGCTGCTACGAATACCTATTATTCTCTTCGCTTCGACAGTTGTCATGGTGCTGGTCGGAACCGTGTTGTTAATCCCGAATGGGATAACGCTTACCTTGCGTTCCGAAACGCCAAAGTAAGTTAGAAGCTCGCTCCTCATACGCTGGGTGTGCACAAAGATGTGATGGGCCAGTCGATACTGGACCCGAAGGGATAGGCGATTCCACCAGCTATCGCACCCATCCCGCTTGCGCATGTTGACGTTGTGCGCGGTAAAGACCACCCGCTTCCGGAAGAGACGGTAATAGAGCATGAGCACGGTGCGGTCGAAGTGCTCGAATTTATTATTCCAGAGCAGATGAAAGATCCGGGCCTGCGAGCGCGGAACATAACTGGCGAGCCGGGCATAATAGGTCAGAATGCGGACGACCTTGCGCAGCAATGGAGCATTCTCGTTTTGATCGCCACGCAGGTTCAGGAAGTTGATTTGCGGCGAGTTGTGCAATTCGGGCGCGTCCAGCTTGTCGCTCCCAATGAAATCAACCCAAACTCCTTCACCTGCGAGGGCTGAGACCATGCCCAAGGCATACGGTCGGTCGTCCCCGCCAGTCAGAAGGGCGACGCACATCCCGCTTGCGCGATCGGAACCCGACGACCCTACCGAATCGTCGCTCATCCGACCGACGTCCGGAGATGCTTGTTCAAGCTGCATCAGATCGCAAGCCGCGGCCCGGTTCGTTACAGAGGATTCTAGTCCAGTCAGATCGTACTCTCAGTGCAGTTTCCATATCGGCAGATGTTGCTGGAATGACTTCCTTAAAGAAAAGCCGGTCGACCGCTTCCAAGGTCAGAACAGCGTTAATCTCTCGCACATAATTGCCGCGCCCGGCAATGTGCGCCCGCGCCAGCCGCTCCGGTGCATTCTTGGACCACCAGGGCGCCTGGCGAACCCGCCCGCTCGCAACTTTTTCCATGACGACGGAGGCCAGCTCCTTCCGAAACCAGCGGCGGTAGGGCAGAAACTTGTGCAGCCCGAGAACTCCCAGGGGCGAGAGCGCGTTCAGGAATGGTTCGAACCGACTCAAGACACTTGGCAGGCCTTCCTTGTGGTAATAATCCAATTTGAATGTCACTTCACTAAACGCCCGGCGACACGCGCGCCCCACGAACGACGCAGCCAGGAGTTCCCCGCGGTCCGTCGGAATCCGAGCCAGCTCGGGGCTGACGGAGTGAATCAACGCCAATGCCGGCAGGGCCGAAAGCCGTTGGGCCGTGGGCGCCCGATAGGCGAGTGCCACAAGTTCGTTGTCAAGGTAAGGCGTCCGGAAGGTCAGCTGCGAACGTCCGGCCGCGAGCAGTCCATACAGATTCGAGGGAATCTCTCGGAACGCGGCGAATGTCACCGGATGGACGTTCTCCGCGCCGAACCGCTGCGACTCAGCTGCGACCCGTGCCGCATAATCGCCACTCAGGAGATTCCTCTCTAACCGGAGGGGCTTGAACGTGGAGGCTGACCGGAAAATTTCGCTGCCAAAATTTCCGGTCAGCCGGATCGGCGAGAGAGCGCGCGCTTTCGCGTTCAGGTAGATTTCGTGGGTCGAGGTCGCCCCCGCGCAGCCGTCCGTCACCGTGACGGTGCGATCGAGATGGGTTCCGAAATTGCGCAGAAAATTCGGCTCCACGCGCAGGGCGTTGTGCTCGAGTCCGCGGACGGCCGCGATTCTCGCGGCCAAACGCGCATCCAGATGCAGCCCCGTCTCGCCCACAAAAGTGTAGCAGGGATGGCTTGTCTGAGTTTCGGGGAGGCACGCCATGACCATGCGGGTATCGAGTCCCCCGGTTAGCGCGATCCCCACACTCTCCCCATCCTCGCTATAGCGAGGGAGGACGCGCTGGAACGTCCGCGCGAACTCCTTTGTGAACTCGTCGGCGGTCAATGGCTCCTGCGCTTCCCACATGCCGGGCTCGAAGTAACGGGCCTTACTCCGCACGGTTCCAGATTCCACGGTCCATTGCGATCCGCCGGGGAGAAGCAAAGCGCCCCGGAAAAGTGTTCGTTCGCCCATGGTGCAACCGAAAGCGAGATACTGGGCGACACCGATGTCGTCGAAGCTGCGAAGCTCCGGAATAACGCGGAGCAGCGCCCCGGCTTCACTCGCGAAATACACTGCATCGGCCGCCTCGTGGACATAGAGCCGCTCCGCACCATAGCGATCGTTGAACAGAAACGCCAGATTCCGCCGGCGATCGACCAAAAGCCCGCTGAAGAGGCCGTTCAATTCTGCAAAGCATTTTTCCCCCATTGCTTCGTACTGGTCGATGATCCATTTCCGATCCGCACCGTCGCCAGCATCCCGCAAGCATTCTCCGGAAAAGACGAGGGTGATGTCAGAATTCCAGCGATGACCTGACTGAGCCGCAGCAAACGAATTCGGGTGGGCCACCCAGCCGGCGTAGACGCCGACTTCAGGGAGAGCCGCCAGGCCGGAGACATAGTGCGGCTCATGCTGCATGCTTGCCGCCATCGCCTCCAGCAATGCTTCGCATCGCTGCGGAGTTTTCCGGCTGATGATTCCGAGAATTCCTGGCAAAACTATTGCCCCATTCTAATGTTGGAAATATGTGAGCCGCTGCTACGCATCATCAACCGCACCGGTCGGACTGGTTGCGATGATTCCGGTAATGCCTGGCTTAAGTCCGTTTACGAAGGGGATGCTGCCACAGTCAGCATGCGCCGTCCGCTACATGATCAGTCTGTTTCGTTTGCGAGCTGCCTCTCACGGCGGAACTCTCTGCTTCTGCAGTGGATTTCAGCTTACGCCGGAATTCCTCACAAAGTTTTGTCCGCGCGCCTCGCGCCAGATTTAGAAGTTTTATCGGGATCATTCTCTTGATACCGTGGTGACATTTCAGCTTTAGGCAGAGTTTCCCTTTCATCGTCAAGGGGACAAAATATCTGGGGAAGTCCAGCTGTTCAAAACCGTTGCGACGTTTAAAGGCCACGAGCGAAGTGCTGGCATCGTTGTCATATGCGAAGGTTCCGTAAGTCAAATGCGAGCATTCCCGCTGCGCGCAAAGGTCAACGGCCTTCGCGATCAAAGCATTGGTCGGCCGTTTATCGTAATGCGCCATCTTCGAGATGATAAACATCAAGCGGGCCAATCGACCCACACGCACGAACTTAAGAAAGCCTATCAGTTCATCGCCGCAATAGGCGCCGAGAAATTCGCTTCTCTCCAGATAGGTAGAGGTTTCCATTCTGACGCTATCGAAATCCTTCCTATAGTGCCAAAACGGCCGACCTTGTCGCAGCGGTGTCTCATTGTAAATCTCCATGATGCCCCGCACGAATTCATCATTAAACTCGACCACTCTGACCACGACTCCCCGCTTTTCTGCTCTTTTCACGTCCCTTCTCAAACTGTGAGATTGCTTCATCCACCAATCCTTAAAGGTCGTTATCGGAATCACGGCCACATTGTCCCATTCAAAGTAGTAACGATGTTTCGGTGTGATATCGGGGAGATGTTGCGCAAAAGTAAAAATGTCGGCCTTCAGAATACCTTTCTTCAGGGCGCCAATGAATACCTCCGGATTATTGACAACCTCGCCTTCGACCAGTTCTTCATCTTGAACGGCTGCCATTTTGAGCCATGTATTAGTCGCCATGACCGTACGGTTATTAATCTGAGTCGACGGAACTTTAATGTTTTTTCCTTTGACCCTAGTTTCGGTATACTTGACCGTCATAGTTTTGGATCCTGTTACACAGATGGAGAACTAAACAGGTGATGGTTGTCGATGTGATGACAGATTTGATCCGGCCGGACTCCCCGCAGCCATTGCTCGAGCATGACCAGACTAAACAGAAGCTTGTGATTGTTCTGCCGCCCTGTTTGATGATTCTTCAGTAGTCCTCGGACGGGCTCGGGTTTTAGTAAATCGAATATGCGAGCATTTTCATTCAGGAGCATGTCGGAAATCTCGCCTGTCACCGACGAGCGAAACCAGTCATCCACTACGTTCACTGCGAACCCGCGCTTTTTCCGCCGAAGGATTTGTCGTGGCAGATAATTCTGGCAGACCTGCCGGTGGAGCCATTTGCGAGTGCCATTGCGAACTTTAAGATTCGCCCCCAGTCTTTGCACGTATTCGACCACGGTGCGATCCAGGTACGGCACACGAACTTCGAGACTATGAGCCATCGAGAGCTTGTCGGCATACATCAGCAGCTCGTCTGGAAGCGATGAGCGGATCTCAAGGAGCTGAAACCCGCCTAGCTCATCCGTGTATTCCATTTGCGGTGTTAAACCACGCCAATGCTCAAGCAATTCGTAGCTGCCTGGTTTCCCGGGCAGAATATCGTCGCGAAAGAGGCCATCGATAATCTCTGTCGCCGTCAGAGAAAAAACATCCTGATAACGCTTCATTCTGTCCAGCGTTCCTAACGAACGAACGCCACGCTTTAACATTTCATTGCGCGGCAATCGATTCACCGCGAAGCCGGCCATTGATCGGAGACCTGCTGGCAGTCCGCGCCACCACTCGCCATAACGAACCCCCAAATGCCGCTTGTAACCGCCGAACAACTCATCCGGGCCTTGACCAATAAGGGCCACTTTAACATCCTGTCGGGCACGCTGGGACACGAAGTACATCGGCACAATAGAGGAAGCGGCGACCGGTTCCTCCAAACATTCCACGATTTTTGGCAGAGACTTTTCGAATTCGTTCTGATCAAGCCTCACCATGACATGCCGCGCGCCCAAGAGTGCCGCAGTCTCTGCCGCGTCACGCAGCTCGTCATCGGCGAAAGTCTCCCCGTAACCTATCGTGTAAGCCGGCCAGGGACCGCCTTGTTCATTCATTAATGCCAGGAGCAATCCCGAGTCGAGCCCGCCACTCAGAAGTATCCCAACCGGCACATCACTCAAAAGATGTCGCCGAACCGCCCCCTTGTATAACTCCAGTAGTTCGCGGGCGGCTTCTGTTTCCTCCTTTGGCCCTGGGAATGGCGTAGGCGCGAAATTATACCACCGCTCTTCCCGGTATTTGCCTTTCTCTACAACCAGCATCGTTCCAGGCGCGAGCTTTCGGATACCTTGAAATATCGTCAAAGGAGAGGGCGTATAACGAAACCGGAGAAACAGTTTAAGCGCAATAGGATCTACTTCCGGCTTGGAATCCTCTGCGGCTAGAATTGGACGGATTTCCGATCCGAAGGTGAGCTTGCCGTCGTCAATCTTGTAGTAGATGAGTTTGATGCCCATGGCATCACGCGCTACGACCAGTCGCTGGTTAGGTACGTCCCACATCGCAAGGCCGAACATTCCGTTAAGATGATTGAAGACATCCGTGCCCCACTGTTTGTAACCGTGGATGATTACTTCCGTGTCGGAATTGGTTCTGAACCGATGACCCCTGCCTTGCAGCTCTGCTCGCAGCTCTTTGTAATTGTAAATCTCGCCGTTGAAAATTATCCGTACGGTTTCCTCTGCGTCTGACATTGGCTGGTGACCGCCGGCAAGGTCGATGATAGATAGTCGCCGGAATCCCAGACCGACGGGCCCGGCGACGAAGAAACCTTCATCGTCAGGTCCGCGATGTGCGATGGAACGCGCCATTCGCATAATCCTCTCACGCTCTACCGGCTCCCGTCGCTGGAAGTTAAACTGACCTGCTATGCCGCACATGCTTGTTGAAGAAAGGTTGAATCGTTAAAGCGTTGAAGCGTTTACGCGGTAGGAAGCAGTGATCTCCGGCATCAACTGCTGACCCCTCATCTCTGAGATCTGACTTTTGATCGCTGCTCGCGACGTTTCGCACAAGTAGAACGCCAGAGCGCGGAACATCTGAGACTGACCCCAACGATGCATGGGGACGTTGTCCCAACCCAGGTGTAACTTCCGGGAGCGAAACGACCCGTCGCGCTTCACCCATGCTTCCAAAATGTGCTTGACGACCTTCTTCAAAGTTGTCTCTAGCGCAGGAAAGCAATCGCGCAAAAGAAGGCACAGGTTGATGCACTCAGCACAATCGTACAGTTCACGCTTGTAAACGGTCAGGCGCGGAGCTCGCGAAAAGGGCTTTGGCATACCATCCAAGTCGAACAGGTTATCCAGGTAATAGCTCACCCCTATGCGCAATGCCTCGAGCGTTGCCGCATGGCCAGTGAGGGTGTGGATCTTAGCCAGGGCTTTCATGACAAAACAGGTGTGATAGTGGTCAACGAAATCGCGCACACCGTCGACCGCATAGAACCAGGAACCGTCGGGATTCTGATCTTCCAAAACGAAATTCAAGTTTCGTTCAGCGGTCTTCCAATAATCGTCATTCGAAAAGACTTGAGAAGCGCTGGTCAGCAAAAAGGCGCGGTACGCAGCGGCGTTGATGACTCCGCCGCTATCGTAAGGAGTGTAGGAACAACTGCTGGCAGTTTCCGATGTTCGGAAATCCTTAATATCGATTGCGGCGTGGCGAGCGATTGATTCGAGGATGTGCCTATATTCGGCAACCAAATCCGCATCGTCCTCTGTCCTCCGTCCTCTGTCCTCTGATTCGAGGATTTCAGAGACTTGGAGGAACGCCTCATAGCAGTACGGCGTTGTCGTGATTAAAGGCGTGCCTTCCTTAATCATTCCGTTGCGGGTGACCCAATCGTAGGGATAACCCCAGCAGTACTCCTGGAACCCTCGGCATCGGCTTTTCTGCAGTTCTTCGAGAAAGTGGACGGCTCGTCGTAAATGGGCTTCATCATTCGTGACTTCAAAAAGGAAGGCGAAGCCCATCGCGTAGTGGGCATCCGCGATCGGAAATCTCGTCGGATGATGAAAAAGCCGTCTCGCTGATGGCAGGAAGGCCTCAAAGAAAATCATTGGAGCGACTGCGGCCGTTCCGAGAACCTTATGACGATAGTATAGCGCCTTCGCAGCTTGTCCGGTGGCTCCCGCGAAAAACGTCTGGTGATCACGCGACGTTTCTCCGTAGCGGGCGAGCCATTCCGTGAAGTCGTTTAAGACATTAGCGACTTTTTCGTCCAATAGGTTTGTCTGGTTAGGTACCATTCGCGTGTCCGAGGATGCAGATCGTGATGCTTCGGTAGGCGCGTCTCTGGGAGACGCGTGGCCGCAGGTTGCAAACTTATTACGAACGAGAGAAGGCGAACTTCACGCCCTTGCGGTTATCACGTAACTCTGAGAGATATCGCCCCTCCGGAAATAGGTGCGTTTTAGATTTGGGTGGAGTTCTCGGCTCGGTCAAGACGAAAGGTATCCACTTTCTTGAAGCTCAGAAGGGAGCGAAAAATCGCTCGTAGTTTTTTCATCTGTTCGCGTCGATGAAAATGCATCAGCCCGGGGGTTACGGCTCGCTTCATCCGCCGCAAGGCTGCCCAAGTGTAGCCGGCGAGCAAAGCAAGCCCCCCTAACAGGAAGGGCTTCTTGGTCGTGCGATATGTTACGCGGAACAATTCCCACACTGGTGAGCCGCCTAGGTAATAATCTTTTTCTCCATAGGAAAACAGCGCCCGCAACGGACCCTTACCTGCGGTGCCCAAGGTTCGGTGATGATGGTATCTCTTCTCTGAAAAGGAGCGCACTCTCCAACCTTTCATCCGCGCCGTCATCGCCGCGATCCAATCCACCCCTCCCGCCCGGTTCGGAACATAGCCCCCAATATCCTGAAAACATTCACGTCGAAAAAGTTGGCACGGGCCGGCAACATAATTCTCACCCTCAAAGCTGTCCTTACTCGAATCATAACCGTCGTCCTGCGTAAAAGGAGTTCCGGCGACACCCAGCTTCGGATCTTCGGAAAACTTCTGCATTAAAAGTTCCATGTAACCCGCTTCGAAAGAAACATCGGCATCAAGGTTTCCAACTATGTCGAACTGAATCGAGTTAACCCGCTCGAATCCGAGAGCAACGGCATGAGCCTTTGAAGCAAAATTGCGATCGGGGTCTTGCGCTCGGCGAACCAACTCGATCCACGGATGGCGCTTCGTATAGCTCTCGACGATTTCTGCTGTGCGGTCCGTGGAGTTGTCGTCCACGATGACCCAGCGCTCCGGCAAAGCCGTCTGCGCAACCACTGAATCGAGCGTTTTCTTGATGAACGCTTCCTCATTCCTGGCCGGGGTGATCAGCACATATTTCATAGGAGGGAGGACGGAACTCAGGAGGTCAGCTTCCTGGGTGCCACAGCAACTACGTTAAAGCGTTGAGACAACACAGAGAGCTGCATCGGTCTCGGCCATCGAACGACCAAAATCGTCAGCATTGACGATCAGCATTCGCGGTCAGCCATCCGTCCGTACCCAGATTTTCTTGTTTAAGCACGTTCGACTGTACAATGGCCTGCAAAAGGCCGGAAGGAAATTGTTGGCTCAAGATGGCGATATTGGGCATTACGCAGTGGCCGCCAATCTCGCCGGGGAGATATTTCACCGGCGGGAAGAATTTAATCTCGTCGTAGAACGACACGACTTCGTCGT
>AR_comb_assmDRAFT_10077171_pt1 | contig 10882 bp, 10 predicted proteins | sample ArasoioldDNA_FD_10543 | JGI IMG/M metagenome (IMG submission 10543) | reverse complement strand
GCACGGTATGCGAGGGCCAGGATCGTCGCAGTTTGTGATGTTGATAAAGATAGAGCCAATGCAGCACCTACCGCCGTAAGAAGTAATTATGTAAAAATGGCAAAAGACAATGGCGGACTTTCAGGAAACTGGGATGTAAAGGTGTATTACAATTACAGGGAACTGTTGGAAAACAAAAGTATTGATGCCGTGCATATCAGTCTACCTGATCATCAGCACGCGATTGTAGGAGTACATGCTGTAAATGCGGGCAAGCATGTCTACCTTCAAAAGCCCGCATCGTTGACGATTGAAGAGGGAAGAATTTTAACCAATTCTGTGAAACAAAGCGGAAAGATTTTGCAAATGGGAAGCCAGCAGCGTTCATTTGATCCATGGCCTCAATTCAAGAAAGCTTGTGAACTGGTACGCAATGGTCGTATCGGTCAGCTCAATACTATTGAAGTTGGACTTCCCGGCGATCCCGGCGGTGGCAGCAAACAACAGATGCCTGTTCCAAAAAATTTGGATTACGATGCATGGTTAGGAGCCACTCCGGAAATATATTACACAGAAGACAGAGTTCATTCCCGGGATACTTCGCCGCAAGGAATTAGTAGCAGGCCGGGGTGGCTGCGTTGCGAACAGTTTGGGGCGGGAATGATCACAGGCTGGGGCGCACACCATATTGACACCGCCCATTGGGGCATGGGAGCTGAATACACAGGACCCATTGAAATCTGGGGCAAAGCGCAATTTCCTACCGATGATCCAAATTACAAAGGTCTTTGGGATGTACATGGCATATTCAGAACGGAGGCGTTGTACGCAAATGGTGTTCATATGATTGTTTCCAATGAACTGCCAAATGGAATTAAGTTTATCGGTTCCGAAGGATGGGTTTGGGTGACTCGTGGAGACTACAAGGTTACCGATAGTGATCCAAAGCCCGACAGTAGTGGCCTGAAGCCGATTGATGCGAGCAATCCCAAAATACTTCAGTCGGTTATTGGCCCTGGCGAAATTCATCTTTATGAAAGCTCGGAGCAACATGCAAACTGGCTGGATTGTATACGGTCGGGGAAAGAACCCGTGGCTCCAATTGAAATAGGCCATCGTTCTTGCAGCGCTTGCCTTCTTCATCACATTGCTATGAAATTGAAAAGAAAAATTTATTGGGACCCGGAGAAAGAAGCATTTAAAAACGATGACAAAGAAGCAACCGCTTTGCTGTCGAGACCACGTCGCAAAAAATATGATTTTGATGCTTAATGCTGAGTATCGACATTAATTAATTATGAGAGCACTATTTTATTTTGGAATTAGCCTTGTCTTTACATCCTGTCAAATGCAAAATTCAACGACAAGATCAAAACCTGTGCACCTGGTCACGCTTGATCCCGGGCATTTTCATGCCGCATTGGTTCAAAAGACAATGTATGAGGATGTTGATACCCTCGTACATGTATATGCACCGCCAGGAAATGATTTGCAGTTGCATCTTGCGAGGATAAAAGTCTACAATGACAGAACCGACCAGCCCACTCATTGGAAAGAAGAAGTTTACACCGGCAATGATTTTTTTGATAGAATGCTTCAGCAGAAAAAAGGAAATGTGGTTGTATTGGCCGGAAATAATCAACGGAAAACAGAGTACATTTTAAAATCACTGGAAGCGGGCTTCAATGTGCTGGCCGATAAACCGATGGTGATCGACAATCAAAAATTTGAAATGCTCAAAAAAGCATTTGAAGTGGCAAAGCAGAAAAATCTGCTGCTGTATGATATCATGACGGAGCGATTTGAAATTACCACTATTCTGCAGAGAGAACTGTCGATGATACCCGAGGTATTTGGTAGCCTGGAAAAAGGCAGCGGAGATAATCCTGCCGTTGTGATGAGAAGTGAACACAATTTCTACAAATACGTATCCGGTAGCGTAGTAGTACGGCCCGGTTGGTTTATGGACGCGTCGCAGCAAGGTGACGGAATTACTGACGTCACTACCCATTTAGTTGATCTTGTTCAGTGGGAGAGTTTTCCGGAACAAAGTCTTGACTATACAAGAGATATTATTGTGGACAGCGCCAGGCGATGGCCTACTCAAATGACAAGTTTCCAGTTTAAAACGATCACCAAACTAGATTCCTTTCCATCATACCTCCTCAACAACGAACAAAACGACACCACAATAAGTGTATGGTCGAATGGCGAAATTAATTACCAGGTAAAAGGGGTGCACGCAAAAGTTTATGTGCGCTGGGACTACCAGACAACGAGTGGAAATGATACGCACTATTCCGTGATGAGAGGGACAAAGGCAAAGCTTGTCATACGCCAGGGAGCCGAGCAGGAATACAAACCCACGTTATATGTTGAACCGGTAATAAGAGATTCCTCATTCCAAAGGATCGTTAAACAAAAAATAAAAGAGCTACAGGGAAAATATCCAGGGATTGATCTACGGGAATCAAATGATGCCTGGGAAGTTATCATTCCTGAAAAATATAAAGAAGGGCATGAAGCGCATTTTGCCAGGGTGACACAAAACTTTCTTGAATATCTAAAAAAACGAAACATGCCTGCGTGGGAAGTGCCGAATATGCTGGCAAAATATTACACAACAACAAAAGCGCTGGAAATAGCGAGGCAACATTCACATTGAATCAAACAAAATGACAAAATTCATTTTACTCATCTCATTTTTTCTGCCATCATTTATTTCAATGGGCCAAATTGATACGGTAAGGCCAGCAGTGTACAGTTGGAAAAATTTAAAATCAGAAACAGTGGATGGAAGGGAGAGAAAACAAGTACTTAAAGGAAGCACCCTCGATCTCGCGGAATTGGAAGTACACACTACTACTCTTGGACCGTGGCAAGTGCCTCATTCGCCCCATACACACGATGATTTTGAAGAATTGATCATTGTGAAGAACGGGAAGTTAAAAGTCACTATAGAAGATAGCAGCAAAATAATCGGGCCAGGCGGTTTTGCTTTAATTGTTGCTGGCGACCACCATGGATTTCAAAATGCGTCGGATGACCTGGTGACCTACTTCATAATTAAATTGAAGCCGAAATCTCTTGAAAAAAATAAAAACAGACATTCCAGCTCACTTGTAAGAGATTGGACAGAACTCGCAGCAGAAAAAACAAACAAGGGAGAAAGACGATCCATCTTCGATAACGCGACTCCCCTGTTGAGAAGATTCGAAATGCATTCTACGTCCCTCGATGCTGGGTTTGCGAGTCACGATCCGCACACTCACAGGGCCGCAGAAATTATTTTAATGATCAAAGGCAACGTGGAAATGCAAATTGGCCAGCAATTTTATCCGGCAACAGGTGGCGACCTGGTCTTTCTTTCTTCTGGCATTCTTCATGCTCTCAAAAACGTTGGCAACGAGCGGTGCAGTTATTTTGCGATTCAGTTTGAGTGATGGTTGATCAATTTATAGTTTATTGGTTCATTAGTTATTGATCACCTAATCACAGATCATTTATCATCGACTATATTTGCTTCATTGTTTGTGTCTGTAGTGTCCCGACTAGGCGCCGTGTCTTTTGTGTCCATTTTTGGTCGCGAAGGTCACTAAGGATACACAAAAAGCCCAAAGAGTATCAACGAATACAACGATGGCAATGAACATTGAATTCAATAAGAATGAAGACGCAATGAAAATGTCGCTAGGCAATATGCAAAAGCGGCTGGAAAAGATTTACGAGGGCGGTGGCAAGAAGGCGATTCAGAAACAAAAAGAAAAAAATAAACTCATAGCGAGAGAGAGAATCAATTATTTAATCGATGCGGATAAAACTTTTATAGAAATCGGGGCATTCGCTGGTTTTGAAATGTATGAAGAGGTAGGTGGTTGCCCCGCGGGTGGCACGGTTGCCGGTGTCGGTTACATAAGTGGAAAACAATGCGTAATCGTCGCCAACGATCAAACCGTTAAAGCGGGCGCCTGGTTTCCAATCACTGGCAAAAAAAATCTTCGCTTGCAGGAGATCGCTATCGAAAATCGTTTACCTATTATTTATTTAGTAGATAGCGCCGGCGTTTTTCTTCCTATGCAGGATGAAATCTTTCCCGACAAAGAACATTTCGGGCGCATTTTTAGAAATAATGCGAGAATGAGTGCGATGGGTATTTCTCAGATTGCAGCCGTAATGGGTGCTTGTGTTGCAGGCGGAGCTTACCTGCCAATCATGAGTGATGAGACGCTAATGGTCGAAGGAGCGTCCATTTTTTTGGCTGGTCCTTATCTCGTAAAAGCGGCGATTGGTGAGGATGTTGACACGGAAACCTTAGGCGGGGCTGTAACTCATACCGAAATTTCCGGTATCGCCGATTACAAGTTTAAAACTGAACAGGAGTGCATGGATCACATAAAGAAAGTGGTGTCCATGCTCGGCGAAAATCCAAGGGCAGGGTTTGATCGCATTGAATCAAAACCACCCAAAAAAAATCCGGAAGAACTATATGGCATTTTCCCGTTTGATGGAAAGCCTTATGATATGCTTGAGGTCATTGAGCGATTCGTGGACAATTCAGAATTCGAACAGTTCAAAGAAGACTACGGTAAAACAATTATATGCGGATACGGAAGAGTCGATGGCTGGGCTGTGGGCATTGTTGCCAATCAAAGGAAAATTGTAAAGAGTAAAAAGGGAGAGATGCAAATGGGCGGTGTACTCTACACTGACAGTTCCGATAAAGCGGCGCGTTTCATTCTCAATTGTAATCAGAAGAAAATTCCGCTCGTCTTTTTACACGATGTTACAGGCTTTATGGTAGGCACTCGCAGCGAACAGGCAGGTATCATAAAAGATGGAGCTAAAATGGTAAATGCGGTTGCCAATTCTGTGGTACCAAAGATTACGATCGTCGTCGGCAGTTCTTACGGGGCGGGCAATTATGCCATGTGTGGCAAGGCATACGATCCACGATTCATTTATGCCTGGCCAACTGCAAAAATTGCCGTAATGGGTGGCGACCAGGCTGCAAAAACTTTATTGCAGATCCAGGTTTCGGCAATGAAGGCTAAAGGGCAATCACTGCCGGCGGAAGAAGAACAAAGACTTCTAAATGAAATAAAGGGCCGTTACGAGCGACAAACAACTCCTTACTATGCTGCTGCGAGAATGTGGGTAGATGCGATCATCGATCCATTAGAGACGAGAAAAGTAATTTCGGAAGGACTCGCCGCTGCTAATCATAATGCGGATGTTCAGGAAATGAAGCTAGGTGTCTTCCAGGTGTAAGTCATACGTTGACACGCTGCTTACAATATCCCTTCGCACTCGCTCTGTTTCCTCGCTCTCGAGAAGAGCGGTAGAGTGAAGAGCGACGCACCTCTTCCAATTCAACAATTAAACAATTTAACAATCAAACAATCAAACCATTCAACCACCCTCGATATTGGCAATTTTTAAGTATTTTCACAATTCATAACATTCAGTTGATCTTATGAGAATGACTTCCGTTTCCTTGATGGCGTTTGTTTCCCTCGGCCTGTTAACGTTTTTTGAGTCTTGTAAGGATGAAAAACAGGAAGTATTGCCACCTCCGGTGCCAGATCAATCCTTTGTTGAAGAATTCGACAATATAGGCTCAGCATCCAGTAAGGGATGGAAATTCATCAATCACAGCGAGCCCGTCGGGATGAGGAATTGGTTCCAGGGCAACTCTACCTTCTTTCCCGCTTATTCTGGTGGCAGCTATATTGCAGCTGACTTCGAAGCAGTCGATGACAATGGTACTATCAGCGTGTGGGCAGTTTCGCCATCCGTCACTTTACAAAACGGTGATAAGATTATTTTTTATACCCGGTCCGCAAATTCAAATTCTAACCCGGCGAGCGTTTTTCCTGATCGTCTCCAACTGCGATTCAGCAGGAAGGATACGGTCGATGTAGGTACAGCGGCCACGGATGTAGGTGTGTTCAAGGATGGTTTGGTTGATATTAATCCAAATCTTGACGTGAGCAGCCCTGTGGCGTATCCCGATGCCTGGACACGGTTTGAAGGAACAATTTATGGGTTGAATAAACCAACACAAGGACGTTTTGCATTTCGCTATTTCGTGGAGGATGGCGGTGCAAGTGGATCGAATGGATTGGCAGTGGGCATCGACAAAGTAAGCTATGTCGGGAAAAAGTAACCTTCATTTTTAATTATAAAGATTAACGAGGCTGTCTCAAAAGATGGTTTTTGAAGATATGCCACAAAGGCGCAAAGTTTTTAATCATCAAGGCTTGTTTATTGCGTGTCTTCGCGTCTTAGTGGCAGCATAACTTTTGAGATGGCTTCTTTGTTTCTAGTGTATGCCATGGCAAGGACCGTCACCATGTATACTGATGGGGCTGCAAGAGGAAATCCGGGACCCGGCGGATATGCTGTCATATTGATGACTGATCATCATCGCAAGGAACTTTCCCAGGGTTACCGGAAAACGACAAACAATCGCATGGAATTAATGGCCGTGATTGCGGGACTCGAGGCTTTAAAAAAAGAAGGGTTGAATATCACGATTTACACCGATAGCCAGTATGTAGCCAAGGCAATAAGCGAAGGCTGGTTAAAAAATTGGATTGCGACGAAATTTAAAGGAGGCAAGAAAAATAAAGATCTATGGATGCGTTTTCATGAACTGGCAGAGAAACAGAATTTAAAATTTGTTTGGGTAAAAGGACATGCGGACAACCCTTACAATAACCGTTGTGATGAGTTGGCAACAGCCGCGGCAGATGGATCAGACCTTTTAATCGATGAGGAATACGAAAAGGATAAGAACAGTTTACTTGGATGAAAAATTCCTGACAGGACCGAATGTGAATGGAAAACACTATGCCCTTTGAGGTTGCACCCTGAGCATATAGCGGCTATACAAATAATAACTGCCAAAGAAAATTCCATTAAATAATAAAGTAGCCCACACACTGCCGCGAAAGAAAGGCACACCCGCAGCAATGCAATTCATCAATCCTTCAAATGTTTTAGGATATGGCTGATTGTTTATATCCAGTCCCCCACCCAACCACATGAAAAAATTAGACAGCAGGAAAAAGAAAACAGCACCGGCCAAAGAACCGAGAATGATCGACCCCACATGGTTCTTTTTTATATAAAAACCGATGATTGTTATAGCCGTAAACAAAATATAATTTACCCACTGTGCGCCGCCATAGAAACCTTTTATCTCTGTTAAACCTTGCGTGTACAATACCTGGTACAACATGTCAGACACAAGCATGGACAACAGTGGAAGAAGGAACGAAAATCTTTTATCCTTTATCACCGAACCAGCAAACAAAGCCATGGCAATTTGTGGAGCAAAACCCCAGGGCCTGTGATCCCACACACGGTATAGAGCGGCTGCAATTACCAACAAAACGAAAACAAGTATGGTAGTTTTATTATTTCTCATATTTTATAATTCGTTCCACAAAAATAAAGAATTGAGCGAATGTTTCGTTGGTTGTTTATTCAATGGCATGAACAGGCACAGAGGCCCTGTACACATCCGCGCCAGACAAGGCCTTTAAAGAAATTTGCTGACGACTAATGAGAAATGCAGCCTCGCCCCGGTTCAACTCCAGTTGGCCACTACCCGAACGTATTCTGATTTTTCCATCTATAACCAGGAGTATTTCACCAGTTGTGGTTGTAAATGATGCGTCATTATTTTCTTTCAATTGAAAACGACTCAATTTGAAATCGGGGGCAGCAGTTCGGTATATCTCCTCGCCATTTGTTCCTTGTGGGTGAAGAATTTCGGGAACCGTTTCTTCGAACTTTATGTTCTTCATTAACTCTTTTACATCAATGTGTTTGCTTGTTAACCCCCCGCGTAATACATTATCAGAGGTCGCCATAATTTCGACATTCTGACCTTCAAGATAAGCATGCGGCACGCCGGCATCCTGGAATAAACCCTTCCCCTTTTTCAGGTAGAGCAGGTTGAAGAAAAAAATTGAAAATATTCCCCTGTCAATTTTACCAGGCAGATTAAATGTCAATGCTGCCCTGGCAACCCAAAAACTTTCATCATCTTTTTTTAGCTGGCCATTTCGATACCGGGGAATAATCCGGTCAAGCACAGGTTGAAGAATCGCGTTCGCGGATTCCTGAGGCATTTCCATAACGGTCTTATAAAGCTGATCGTAGCCGGTTTGATCGAAAATATCCTGCAAGGGTTGAAATTCAGGAATAGCTTGCAGCGTTGTCCTCAGCTTTTCAACTGGCTTAAATCCATGAATCAGCCAGAAATCGCTTAAAGCGACTACAAGCTCCGGCTTATGATTATCATCTTTGTAGTTCCGGTCTGATGCATCCAGCGGTATGCCTTTTTTATTCTCGCTCGCATATTCAACTTCGGCTGCATGTTTAGAAGGATGTACCTGGATTGAAAGCATATCTCTGACATCCAGAAGTTTCAGGAGATAAGGAAGCCGACCAAATTTTTTTGCCACCGTCTTTCCCAGGATTGTTTCAGTTTCTTTTTTAATAAACTTGTCCAGCGGAACATCACCTTTTTTGGTGACGAGAAAAGAAGGCGCTATCTCATGGGTTCCAAGCCAATATTCAGCCATGGGTCGCTTAAATTCATTTGGGGACGACAATAGCTCTGCAAGAAAATCAGTGCCACCCCAATCGTAGTTCATAATAACTCCTTTCAACTTATAAATCGTGGCCTCATGGCTGGTCATTTGAACTTTCGTATTTTAAAGTAAAGATAACATATGGCCTTACATAACCAGTTAGGAAAGGAGGCCGAGCAAATGGCTGTAAACTATTTGCTTGAAAATGGGTACGAGATCATTCATTGTAATTGGCGCTACTTACGATATGAAATTGACATAATAGCAACGAAAAATGATTTATTGCGAATTGTAGAGGTAAAGGCTTTGAATAGTTCGCAACTCAGGTATCCGGAAGAAAGTGTCACCAAAAAGAAATTCAAATTCCTGCTGAAAGCTGCTGACGAATATCTTTTTCAACACCAGCAGTACCGACATGTGCAGTTCGATATACTCGCCATTACCATGAATCCGGAAAAAGAGCCGGAGTTTTTTCTAATCGAAGATGTCTCCTTGTGAAAGGTCAAAGTCAAAAAATTCGGCGCCCCTAGGACAAAAGTTAGAGCTCAAATTTTTGGTTTAGATGCGGGGAACTTCAATTTTTCCATCATTTTCTCAACTAAGCGATATGTGGCGGGACAATGCGCAACGTTTTGCTTGTGAGTATCCAGGTACTTTATTGTTCTCTTTTTGCCAATGTGAGGAAAGTCTGCGCAATCTTCAGGTCTCACCTCGTAAATGGTGCACATGTTGGTCTGGAGGTCCAGAAACTGGCAGGGGGTGCTTCGATTCAACCAATCACCCGAACTCTTCTGTTTGTATAACCATTTATCTTTAAATTCCTGGACCGTCATTCCCAGGTAAAGCGAGATACGCTTAATGTCCCTTGGTTTATAAGTCGGCGTCATCGTCTTGCAGCAATTGGCGCAGCTCAGGCAATTAATTTCCTTCCATACCTCTCTTTCGGATGTTTCAGTGAGTTGATCAAGTTTCCGTGGAGGATTCTTTTGCAAGTTTCTGAGAAATCTTCTGAAAGCAACTTTACGATGACGCGCTCTTCTCTTGAACGACCGCAGGCTAATAATCATATCCGCCGAAGATAAAAGAAATAATTATTCAAATATACCATTAAGAGTTTTCATCATTATATTTTTGTCCAATTAAATAACCCTTATGCCAATCAAACTAACTCTTTTTTCAGCGCTTCTTCTTTCCGTTTTTTCAGCCTGTAACAATTCAGGAAAATCCAAGGTCTCTTTTTGCGACACGGTTTGTATGAAGGATAGCATGAAATTCATTGAAGCCAGTCATCCGCTGAAACCTTATGTGTATATCAGCACTAAAAATTGCAATGGTGATACGTTAACCTGGGGATTTGAGGGACAAAACAAAAACATAGAATTCAATTATCGCCTCAATAAAGAGTACACACGTTGCATTATCAAGGACACTGCCTTTGCCTTGCTCGTTTTTAATACGTGTGAAAATGGCCGCGGATACTTTATGAAGTTTTCGTTTGGCAAAAAAGCCAGTTTCAAAAAATCAACCAGTGCCATTAACAATTTTGACCCAAAATTTATTGTAGCTGATAGCCTTTTAGCATATACGGACAAAGGAAATATTTTTGTTGAAGACATCGCGACCGGCAAAAAAGCCCTGGCGACTTTTGGTAAACAGCTCGACATAGATTTTGACACCATCCACGAAACCATCGATTCGGTAAATATTTCCCCGACCCGAATCTGGGCAAAAGTGAAAGTTGATGATGAATGGAAGGTGATTGACAAGAATGTAGTACTACAATAGTAGAAAATTCCAGGAGCCAAATTTTAAATCCCAAATAAGACCTAAATCACAAATCTCAATTAAGAACGAAATCTACAAGAAACGGGCAAATCTATTCTGCCAGTAGCTGATATGTAATATTTAATTTCTGACAAGCGAGCGTGATTGTTACGGAGAGGGATTTGTAATTTTTGATTTGGAATTTTGTTATCATGTGGGAACCTTACAAAAAAGGATTCAAAGCATACTTGCAGCTGGAAAAATCTCTCTCGGATAATTCGGTAGAAGCATACCTACGCGATATCGAAAAGCTGACTGAATATTTACAGGAGGCAAACAATTTAAAAACACCGGACAGCATTGAGCTAAAAGATCTTGAAAAATTTTTGAAGTGGATTGCCGAATTAGGGATGACGCCGGCATCGCAGGCCAGGATCATTTCCGGCATTCGCGCCTTTTATAAATACTGTGCCCTTGAAAATCTCGTCACAAAGGATCCAACCATTCTGCTTGAGGCTCCCAAATTGAAGAGG
>AR_comb_assmDRAFT_10037952_pt1 | contig 10882 bp, 7 predicted proteins | sample ArasoioldDNA_FD_10543 | JGI IMG/M metagenome (IMG submission 10543) | reverse complement strand
GGGTGACCAGCCGATTGAACGATGCGGCCGGTCGCGTCGCCTCAGCCGAGCAGCAGGCCGCCACGACAACGCGGCTCGCGAACGAGCAAGTCCAAACTGCCCGTGATGATGCGAATCGACAGATCTCGGAGGCCCGCCAACTGGCGCAACGCGCCGAGACCGTGAGCGCGGTGCTGACCGCGCCGGATTTGATCCGCTTCAACCTGACCAGCACGCAGTCCGATGGTTCCTCCGCACAAGTCTTGTGGAGCCGCAGCCGCGGAGTCGTCCTGAGCGGAACGCGTTTGCCTGGACCGGGTCCGAAGAAGACCTATCAGTTGTGGCTGGTGACGAACGGGCCATCGGTGAGTGCGGGCGTATTCGCGCCAGATTCGACCGGACGCGCGACGTTGGTCGTCGATCCGCCACCAAGGGTCCCCGGTCCGGTCATGGGCGCAGCCATCACCATCGAACCAGAGGGCGGCGGCCAGACGCCGACCGGGCAGACGCTGCTGACGCGCTATCCGCCACCGCAAGTCCAGTAACGCGATCTACTTTTGGAGATTGACGCCGACGCGCGTTTCCGCGCCGGCTCGGACGACCACCCTCTGTCGCCGTTCGCCAAACTGCGGGTGAGTGAAGACGACCTCGTACTGGCCGGGAACGACCGACAAATTCCCAAGCGGCGTCTCGCCCACCGGATTGCCGTTCAGCGACACCGACGCCCACGGCTCGGCGTTGATGTTCAGCGTTCCATTGGGAACCGGAACCGTGAACGACACGATCTGGCCCGCCTTGATCTCGACAAGCTGCCGCGTACGGTAGCCAATCGCGCTGTTCACGAACTCGAACTCGTGTTGTCCTGCGGTCGCGAAAATCGGACCTTCCGTGCTCGATCCAACCACCCGATCACCATCGAGGACCGTCAGTTCGATCGGCGTTGACAGTCGAATCCCTCCGGTTCGCACGGCAGGAGATGGTGGTGGGAGCGTCCTGATCGGAGGCACCTTCGGATCAACGGTCGCCGTCGCCACAACCAGCGGCAGCGACGCGACGGATGCGGGCTGGCCGACCGGCTTGGCACCGGATGACCCGTTGACTTCAGGGGACGCGGACCCCTGAGCCGTCGATCCAGCGGAGGTGGACGCGATGGCGGCACTCGATGCTCCGCTTGTGGCGGATCGCGTCTCGAGCAGCCGGCCGATGAAAATCGCCTCAACGATCACGAGAATCGCGAGCACCACGCTCGCGATGCGCACGACCGGGCCGGGGACACTGCGCCACGCCTGCACGACGCGTTCGCGCATCGTGGTGACTCGGGCGCGAATGGCTCCGTCGATCTGTGTGCGGATCGATGCGCGCTTTTTTTGCGGTGGCGAAGCGGGCGTGGGCGCCAATGCAGCGGCTGGCGTCAGCGTCAGCTCCGCGGCTGGCGTAGCCGGAGCGGGGAGACCACGGGCCGCCGACCACATCGGCGCCGGCTCCTCCGCGATCGCCGGTTTCGGCGCGGGACGAAATCCCTGATCGGCCTGCGTGCCTTTCGACTCGCCAGGCTCCTGGAGATCGAGCAGCGCCGCTTCCCCCTCGGACGCCGAACTGAACGACTGTCCGCTCAATTGCAACGCGCGCTCGAGCCAATGTCGCAGCGCCTGAAACTTCCCCGGATTCGACGGGTTCTGCAGGTGATTTTTCAGCGTCAGCTCGTCGAGCAGCGCACCCATCCGGTCCGGGTAATCGTCGGGTCCGATGCGACGGCCGGCCATCAGCGACAGGACGACGAGCCCCAGCTGCGTGATGTCCGTGCGTTCGTCGATGCGAGCGGCAGGTGAGGAGCGCGGCACGATGATGCCGAACTCCGCCCACAGTCTCGCGGCCGGCCATTCAAGGCTGTCGAGAGCCTGGCCGACCATGTGCTCGCGAATCATCAGCCGTCCGTCGGCGCTGAGGATGATTCGATCGACCGTCACCGCTCCGTGCGCCACACCCGGGCCGACGCGCTGCAACGCGGCGAGCGCAGGGACCAACTGGCGAATGAGACGCAGCGCAAATTCTGCGCTCCGCGGCTTCTTCAACGCCTCCGATAACGAAGCGCCGCCACTGTAGGTCGACACCACCGCCAGGCCATCCTCGTGTCCGAGGCGCTTGATTGGGCGAACCTGAGGAAACGAGTCGTGCTGAAACGACGTCAGCTGCTCGACTCGCTCGCGCAGCGCGGCATCGAAACGCGGCTCGCGTGCCAGGGCGGGCTTGAAGCGGAGGATTTCCCACGACGGTGCGTTCGTGTTGTCGAACATCAACAACCGATCGCCAAAGCCATCGGATTGGCCTTGCGCATACCACGTGGTCAGGCGTTTGTCCGGGCCCCCTTCAGAAGAGAACTGATCGAGGAGCAGATCATGACCCGTGTTCATGCCATCAGCATCCTTCGTGCGCGGTGCCGAAGCGGACAAACGTCGCAGGGCTGTCAACGAGAAGTCGAGGATGACCCATTGTGCACGAATCGATCGCCAAGGAGAAGACTCGGAGATCGATTCGAGAGAAAAAAGTTGGGAAGAGGATCAGGCGCGGCCCAGGGCCGACGCTCGCGCGGCCGCAACGAGCGACCCTTCGAAGGGCAGATCGGGCTCGCGCGTGAACACACCGATCAAGGGAGCGGTGAATCCGGACGAGTCGCCACGCGTCTCGAGCATCTGCTCGAGACGCGAACTGATCGTCGCGGCCTGATCCGCGGATGCGCCATAGAGCAGCACGGCAATCTCATGGTCGTTCAACATCCCGGCGCGGTCCCCGGCGCGGAGCCGGGCGCGTATCCGGGCAACCCATGAGGGCAACAGCCCGGGCGCTGCCATCGCGGCATCGACGCTCATCACAATTATTGAGGCATGCTGGCCCGCCGCCACGGCATCGGTGGCGAGTTGGTCGAACATCGTTTCGACCGGACGGGCACTGCCTCGCCGCTCGACGTCGCTGGATCGCGGAAGCGCCGCCTCGATCCACGGCTGCAACGCCGCTACGCCGGCCTGGGCAATCTCACGCTCGAATGCCGTGAATGCAGTGTGATCGCGATCAAACAACACGGTCATCACGCCCCCGGCGTCCGCCGACCGCACCAGCAGCCGGGTCCCGCGCGGACGATCGATCGACGACAGCAGGTCTCCATTTCCGACCGCCAATGCCTGCCGGCCCGTCGTCGTTGTGACGAGGAGACCCGCCTGACGAGCGCCGACGGCAGTCGATAGACGTTCAAGTGCGGCCAGTGCCGCATTCCCGATCGGTTCGTTCACCGGCGCATGCCGGCGCGAGAGTTCGGCCACAATTCGGCTGGTACTGGTCGTCAAGACGTCGTTCAACGACTCGCGCAGGATGTCGGTATAGACCCGCAGTCGCACCTGCACGGCGTCGTTGATCATCCCTGAGAACACCAGTGCCCATGCGGTGCCCGAGCCAATCGTCATGCGCGCGACGACGGTGTCGCCGGGGTCGATGGCCAGCCCGGCGCGATCGACGTCGGCACGGGTCAGCCGCATGACGTGACCACGGCGCGGCAGGACCGTCTCGTCGAGCGGTTCCGTTGATGAAGGATGCGCCGTCATGGAGGAGGCGTATTCGAAGAATCCGCCAGACGCGCCCGCCACATATGCGCGCACTCGCACGTCGTCCCAGACGCTCAACGCTTCGATAAACGCGCCAATGACCTGACGAAGCGAGCCACGCGAACTCGCCTCACGCAGGATGCGGCGGAACGACACGAGGCGATAGCCCTCGGCGCTCACCGTGTTGGGCTGCGCCAGGCTCGTGTCAATAGCGCCGGTCAGCCACGGTCCGATTGACTCGAGATCGTCGCGGCACTCGTCGGTCGCGTCTTCCGACTCAAGCCTGCGGGCAAGCAACAGAACGCCGCCGCTGACGAGACGGAAGCAGACGATCTGCATGCCTTCGACGACGGCCGCGACAGGCGCCCGCGAACGGACAGACGCCGAGAGCGCCCCAAGCAGCGACTGCTCGTTGTTGGTGAGCAGCGTACGGACGGCAGCAGCATCGCGGGTTGATCCAACAGGAGAAACCGGCGCGTCATACACGTCCACCACTTCGATGACTACGTTGAGCCTGAGGGCAAGCTCGACGAGCCAGTCGAACGACTGACGAGCAACGGAACTATCGTTATCGAGCAATTGCATTGAAGAAGTTTCGAGGGGTCGCGGCGACGCGTTCGGAAGCAAATTATTCGGAGATTCGGCCCGCGTCAATCTCAGCAGCAATGATTTAGCGCAATCTCATCCGTGCGGCAATTGAGAGTCTTCCTTAGGTTGACCTAAGGCAACGCAAACACGAACATCTGGCTTGCCGTCCCCGGCTTCAGCTCAGGCGTAAGTCTGGCGACGCCACCAGCCACAAGCGACGGTCCGGTACTCACCGCAACGTACTGCTTCCCGTTCACGGCGAACGTGATCGGATAACCGCTCACCGGCGATCCGAGATTCACATCGAACAACACCTTCCCGCTCTGGTCGTCGAGCGCACGGAAGTGGCCGGCCGCGTCACCTACGAAGATCAACCCGCCTCCCGTCGCGACGAGCGAGAGGATGCCAGCGCGCTGCTCGTATTTCCAGAGCGTGCGTCCGGTTTCGGCGGAGATGGCAAACACAGCTCCAACCTTGTCCGTGCCTTTTGCCAGCTCCGGCTGCATGCTGACTGCGTACAGCGACGCATCCGGTTCCTGCGTCGTCACCTTCATGCACATGTTCTGGAGCGGGTAATACATCGCATTGGTCTGCGGACTGTACGCGCCAGCCGGCCAGTTCTTGCCGCCGTTCACGCTTGGGCAAATGGTCTTTTCCTGACCCTTCGCGGTAAAGAGCACGTCAGGATTTCCCGTGACCGCGCCGGTTGCGCCGTCGATCTTGCTGATCACGTTCTGTTGAACCGTCGGCCGAGCCCACAGGAACTCGCCTGTTTGTCGATCGAGCGTGTAGACGATCCCGGTCTTGCCAGGAATGCCGGTGATCACGCGACGCCGTTCACCCCGCTTGATCTTCGGATTGATCCACGCCACCTGACTCGAGTCAGGGGCGACGGCCGTCTCGAGCAACAGGCGCTCGAACGGATGATCGAGATCCCAGTGATCGACGAGGTGCTGGTAGTACCACACGATCTTCCCTGTGTCGGCATTCAGCGCCAGCGTGGAGTTGTGGTACAGGTAGCGCTTGTCGTTGCCGCCAAGCATGTACTTCGGTGCCGGTGACGTCACCGACGTCCCGATGTAGACCATGTTCAGTTGCGGGTCGTAGCTCGGCACCATCCACGTGCCGACGTGGATGCGCTTCTCCTCGGGAACATCGCCCCACGTCTCGTATCCGGGCTCACCCGGTCTTGGAATCGTGCGCGTGCGCCAGACTTCTTTGCCGGTTACGGCATCGTGCGCCGTAATCACGCAGGCATCGGGACCGCCCTCGGGCTCGCAGCCGCGGCCGGAGATGATCTTGCCGTTGGCGATGATCGGACCGGATGTCTGCTGCGCGCCTTTCTGGTAGTCGAGGATTTTTGTTTCCCACGCCAGCGCGCCGGTTTTTGCGTCGAGCGCGAACACGTAGTCGTCGGCGCTCGTGTCGATGATCTTGTCGCCATAAATCGCGAGGTTACGATTGATCGCGAAGACGGGCATGAACTTGCCGAGATCGGCAGGCAGCTTGCGCTGATACTGCCAAAGCAGATCGCCTGTCTTGGCGTCGATCGCCTGCACCAGGTCGCTTGGGTTCGGCAGGTACATCACGCCGTTATAGATCAGGGGCGTCGCTTCCTGGACGTTGCCCGGGCCCATCCCGCGCGTCCACGACATCTTCATCTGCGCGACGTTGCTGCGATTGATCTGATTGAGCGGACTGAATCCCCAGCTGTCGAGCGTGCGTCGCCAGGTAAGCCAATCAGCAGGATTCGGCTTCCAGAGCATTTCGTCCGTGACCGGCACGAAGGGTCGGTCACCGACCGGGACGAACGGCTTGTCCTGCGCGATGCCATTGACCGTCCATACCAGCCCGGTCAGCGCAATCAGCGCCACTCGCCACAGCATCCGCTTCATAGTCTCCTCACACAGCAGCGACTCGCGTTTGGGCGTTGACGAATCCCCGTGTCGCCACGTAGCCGAGTGCCACGAAGGCGATCAATGCCACCAGCTGCGCGATCGCAAACGGCGGCTCGGACTCCGTTGGCGCTAGAGCGTGCAGAACGGGCACTCGCCGAAACGACTGAACGATCAGGACAAAGAAGTTGAAGTACTGAGCCATGACCGCGGTAATGGCATAGGTCCGAGCCCACGGACCCTGCAGATATTTGACCCGCAGCGCGACGATCGCCAGCGTCAGGACGATCATCGAGATGATGCCGGTGCCGATCGCGGGCGTGAACCCGTTAAACGGAAACAGAAAACCGGTGACACTGGTCGCCACTGTCGTGACGAGGAAGAGATCGGTCCACCAGTCGAGCGGCTTCGAACGCACCATGCCGGCGATGGCGACAAAACCAGACAAGATTCCGATCAGGCTGATAAGGACGTGGAAAGCGGTGAAGAGTTCGAGCCCGGACATGAGTGACCCCCGATGCCACGCATCTTATGCCGAATGCGTGACACCGGGGTGTGGGACAAATCTGTCGTCGAACGACGGTTCGGACGCCAACCTACTTCGCCGCGACCGTCTCATCGCTGTCAACTTTGCGGTCTTCGTCGGTGAGCCGCGCCGCCGCGGCGAGGTCGAACGGCTCCTCAGGACCAGCCTTCACCGCTTCGACGCGGACGAGGTTCTGCTTCGCCTTCTTGTAACTCGGGTCTGCGGTCAACGCGCCCTTGTACGCGGTGGCCGCCGCCACGAAGCGTCCCTCGTGCTCGAGCGCCATGCCGAGGTTGTTGTGGAACGCTGCGACCTTCTCGTTTGTCTGAACGGCCTTGGCCAGATACGGCAGCGCGTCTTCGCCGAATCCATGCTCGAGATACAGCATGCCGAGATTGTTCATCGACCACGCGTCGCTTCCATCGAGCGCGATCGCACGTCGATACGCATCAACCGCGGGCTCGAACTCGCCCTTCGCGCTGTGCGCGCGGGCCATCAGGCGCGGCACGGTCGCTGACTCCGGATCGACAGCCGCGGCCGTCGTCAGTTTCACGATGGCATCGTCATATCGCTTCTGTTCGATGAGGACGCGGCTCACATTCACGAGGCTCTTCATGTGCTTCGGGTCGATTCGCAGTGCCGTCTCGAACGACTCCTCGCTCTTCACGAGATCGCCGCTCTTCCACGCAGACAGACCGAGCATGTAGTGGCCCCATGGGTTGTCCGGACGACGCTGGGTGTACTGCTCGAAGAGTTTCGTCGCCTCGCCGTAGTTCTTCGACTGATAGGCGGCCTCGCCGTCGGCGAACGACACCGGTCCGCTCACTGTCGTCGACGGTGTGCCCACGTACCCTTCGCCGTCGATCGCCTTCGGCCCCGGGCTCCACGCTTCCTCCGCCTTAGGCTGCACCTGCTGCGCAGGCTTCGTCTTCTGTGAATCGCGCTTGTTGCAGCCGACCACCGCACACGCGATCACGACAGCCGCCACGACTTTTCCGTTGGGTCTCATATGCCTTCTCCTTCATGCGGCCGTCTATGCGGCCGGTATCTGGAGGGCATATGGGCAAGCGGTCCGCCAGCAGGATCGCCAAACCGTGTCGGGCGCTAAGTTGAGGGCTGGCCGTGGGTTGTCGAAAGGGCCAATGCAGAAAGGTGCAGCCGCGACTGCGTTTCCCCGTGTTCGGGCCCACACGACGGCCGGCCGCGCGGACACGGGCGTCGGCGTCAACTCCCAACGCCCAACTACCAACTCCCAACCAATCCCAACCTCCAACGGCCAACTTCCAACAACTCTCAAACGACCACGTGGACTAGGAACTCGCAATGGAGTGGCACTTGGGATGCAGTTGGATATGGAGAGGACTGATTGGAATCCGAAGAAACCCTACGATTTGCGCGAGCGTTTATTCGAATTCGGCTGCCTGGTCATTCGACTCGTGCAGTCTCTGCACACTCGCGGACCGGTCGCGATGAAACTTTCTGAACAGATCTTGAAAGCAGGCACATCGGCGCCCGCTAACTACGAGGAGTCGGATGACGGAACCGGAAACCGAGACAAGGCGGCCAAACGAAAAATCGCGCTTCGTGAGTTGAAAGAGGTGCGCTTGCGCATGCGAATGCTGCGACGGTGCGATTTCCTCACCGCCGAGCACGATCCCGTCATCAAGGAAAGCGATGAACTGGTTCGGATTGTCGCCACGGTCATTCGCAAGGCCGAAGGCGGCAGTTGAACCTCGCGCCGCCTTGAAGGTTGAACCTTATTGGCAGTTGGCAGTTGGAAGTTGGGAGTGGTTGGTAGTTGGGCGTTGGGAATTGGGAGTTCCAATGTGTCAAGCGGGTCTTAAGACCCGCCGCTACGGAGCCCATGACGACGCATGATTTTGAGGAGGCTCGAATGGTCGGCGAGGCCAAGTGCTTCGGCGGTCTTTGTGACGTGCCAGTTGTGCTTCTCAAGAGCAGCGACGACGATCTGGCGTTCGGCCTGAGCCTTCATCGCCTTCAAGGTGCCCGGCGCTGCTGACGGATCGGCGGCTTCGTCGCGATCCTCGCCGCGAATCTCGGGCGGCACTTCATTGGCCGTGATGACCGCACCATCCGAGGCGATCATCATGCGCTCGAGCATGTTCCGCAGCTCGCGCACGTTGTTCTTCCGCCAGTCGTACGCACTCAAGAGGGTCACGGCATCCGGCGCGATCGTCTTCGGGCGCATGCGGAGATGCGACGCGATGCTGTGGAGGAGATGCTCGACGATCGCGGGAATGTCCGAGAGGCGATCGCGGAGCGGCGGCACACGAAGCGTGTGCACGTTGAGGCGATAGAACAGATCCTGCCGGAACCGGCCAGCCTCGACCTCACGCTCGAGCTCGCGATTGGTGGCTGCGATGACGCGCGCGGCAATAGGGATCGCGCGATCGCCGCCGACGCGCATGACCTTCCGCTCCTCCAGCACGCGCAGCAGCTTGGCCTGCGACGGTAACGGCAGCTCGCCGACTTCATCGAGAAACAACGTGCCCGTGCCCGCGTTCTCGAATGCACCGCGGCGCAGACGGTCGGCACCGGTAAACGCTCCGCGTTCATGACCAAACAACTCGCTCTCGACGAGCTGCTCGGGAAGCGCCGCGCTGTTCACGGCGATCAGCGGATTCTTCTCGCCGGGTCCAAGTCGATGGAGCTCGCGCGCGACGAGCTCTTTGCCGGTCCCGCTTTCGCCGATGATCAACACACTGCTTGGAATCGGCGCGACACGGGCGATGCCGTCGCGCAGCGCACGCATCGCGACGCTGTCGCCGATTAACGGCGTGTCGCCATCGAATCGTGACCGCAGCGTTCGCAGCTCGGTCACCATCCGTCCGCGCGAGACGGCGTTCTCAATCTCCTGTACCAGCCGCTCAATCGGCTCGGTCTTGTCGATGAACCCATACGCCCCGAGCCGCACGGCCTGCACGCAGCGGTCGTAGCTGCCGGTTCCCGTGTAGACGATCACCGGCACGTCGATGCCGCGCTGGCGCAGACGCCGCAGCACCTCGAACCCGTCTGTGCCAGGCATTTCGAGATCGAGCACGACGCAATCGATCGGCTCACGACCGAGGAGGTCGAGCGCATCGTCGCCACCGCCGGCGATGACTGCCTCGTACTTGCCGACGCGGCGAAGGTCGTAAGCGTACTGCTCGGCCATCGCCGCCACGTCGTCGACTACCAGAACCTGTGTCATTCACGCCTCATGTAATTCAAAATGCAAAAGTCAAAATGCAATCGCTCGACCGCCGATCACGCAGTCTCTCCAAATTTGCATTTTGCATTTTGCACTTTGAATTTCAGGTCGCCGAAGGCGACCTCGTGACTGGAATCTCGATGATGATGCGGGTGCCACGTCCTGGCGCGCTCTCGACGCCGATTGTGCCCTGCACGTCCATCACCAGCCGCCGCACGATCGAGAGGCCCAGCCCCGTGCCGCCTTCCTTCGTCGTGTAGAAGTCGTTGAAGATTTTGCCCGCTTCCTCGGTCGTCATGCCGCGTCCCGAGTCAGCGACCGTCATGCGAACCGCCGGTTCGCCGTCGCGCGGCATCGATGCGGTCGAGATCGTGATCCGTCCAGGCTTCGACTCGAGGCTGTCCACCGCGTTCGCCACCAGATTTTCGAGGATACGACGGAAGGCGATCGGATCGCCGATCACCGTCGGCAGATTGCCGGCGAGATCGGTCTCGACTTCGATCCGTTCGCGCGCCTGCGCTGCACTCGCAACATCGGCAATCAACGTATTGAGATCGCACGGACGCCGATTCGTTGGCGGGGACAACCGCGCGTAACTCGTCGCCAAGGTTTCCAGATACGTAATGCTGGAATCGACCGTCTGACGCCGCTCAGCATAGACGGCAGGCAGCGCCGCGGGATCGTCGCGCTGCACCTCCGACAAATGACGCATCACATTGCGCAGCGGAATGAGGCCGTTCTTGATGTCGTGATTGACTTGCCTGGCCAGGTCGCCGACCGTCGCACGGCGTTCCGCTTCACGAACGCGGGCGGTGCTGCTGCGAAGTCGAGATGTCAGCTCACCGAGCAGCCGCGACAAACGTCCGACTTCATCCGCGCCTTCATCGAACCGCACATCGAGCCGATCGAGATCGAGCACGGCGGTCTTCTCGGCCAGATCCGCCAGAGGCCGACTGATCCGCGACGACACCCACAACGCAAGCACGAGCGCGGTGATGCCGGTGGCGGCCGCCGTCGCCAGAAACCAGGAGTCGGCGCTGCGTAGCAGCGCTCGAAGCGGCGCCTTCGACTGTCTCACGTGCAGGCGGGC